>Ga0247719_1000160_pt1 | contig 47088 bp, 39 predicted proteins | sample 41E_DmetaG_FD_189046 | JGI IMG/M metagenome (GOLD analysis project Ga0247719, IMG submission 189046) | Soil microbial communities from hillslope of Landscape Evolution Observatory, University of Arizona, Oracle, AZ, United States - 4-1-E_D | ecosystem: Engineered > Artificial ecosystem >...
CCGAATCCCTGATCCCTGATCCTCGAATCCCTCATCCCGAATCCCTGATCCCGAATCCCTCGATCCCGAATCCTCGATCCCGAATCCTCGATCCCGAATCCTCGATCCCGAATCCTCGATCCCGAATCCTCGATCCCGGATCACCTCGATGCGGAATCCCCTCGATGTGGAATCCCCTCGATCTCGAACCGAGATTCGGAATCATTCGGAATCCCGGATCCACGATTCGCGATTCGCGATCTACGATCCGCGATCCGCGATCCGCGATCCGCGATCCGCGATCCGGGATCCGGGATCCGGGATCCGGGATCCGGGATCCGGGATCCGGGATCCGACGATCAGGGATCAGGGATCAGGGATTCCGTGACCCGCAAGGAGGCGGCGGCGAGAAGACGCGGATCTTCGACGCCTTCTTCGTCTCCTCGGGGATCGGCACGATGATCTTCGGGTCGCCGGACGCGTCGGCGGCGATGATCGGCATGCCGCACGGGCCGCGCTCCAGTCCGGGGCTCTGGTGCTCGATGACCTTCCCCGACGGCTGCGGAACGGCGACGACGGTGACGGGGCCCTCCGCCTTCGGAGGGGAGACCTTGAACAGCGACCGGTAAGGAGTGACGTCCGCCGGCAGATGCTTCTTCTGCGCGGCGCCCTTCGGCTCGGCGGGCGACCGCTCTGCCTGCGTGAACAATCCTGGGGACGAGTGCTGCGCCTGCGCAGCCGTGAGCATCGCGAGAGCGGCAACGACGAACGCGTAAGACATCCTGACCTCCGCGTTTGTACAGCGCCCAGCCTAGCACACCCGGATCCGACGATCAGCGATCAGGGATTCTCCGGCGCCCTCTCCAACTCGTCCCAGATACGCACGCGGTGGCTCTCCTCGAGCAGCAGCGTCCCGACGACGAACGTCACCGCGGCGACGGCAATCGGATAGTAGAGCCCTGCGTAGATGTTGCCCGTCGCGGCGACGACGTAGAGGCCGATGAGTGGAAGCAACCCTCCAAAGACGCCGTTTCCGATGTGGTAGGGCAGCGACAGCGCGGTGTACCTGATCTTCGCGGGGAACGCCTCGACGAGGTACGCCGCGATCGGTCCGTACACCATCGTCACGAACACGAGCTGGATGAAGATGAGGCCGATCAGCTTCCAGGCGACCGGGTCGGCGAAGAGCGTGGCGGCGTCGGCGAAGGGCAGCACCTGCGCCGCCGGCACGAGCGCGCCGCCCGCCTCACGCATGGGCGTCAGCGAGATCGCGCCGGTCACCGGGTTGCGCTGCGAGACGGCGGTGGTGACCTCAGAACCGGCCGCCGCCTGCATGGCCTGGTAGATCGGAATGTACGAGAGCGCGGCGAGCAGGCAGCCCGCCATCATGATTCGTTTGCGGCCGACGTGGTCCGACAGCCAGCCGAAGAACACGAACAGCGGCATCCCGAGCAGCAGCGTCGTCGCGACAATGTAGTTGGCCGACGTGGCGTGAACGTTGAGGATCGTCTGCAGGTAGAAGAGCGCGTAGAACTGGCCGGTGTACCAGACCACCCCCTGCCCCGCCGTCGCGCCGAAGAGCGAGATCAGGACACGCTTCAGGTTGGGCCAGTGCGTGAACGCCTCCTTGAGCGGACGCGCCGACGTCATCCCTGAGCCCTTCAGCTCGGCGAAGATCGGCGACTCCTGCATCCGCAGGCGGATGTACAGCGACACGAGGACGAGGCCGATGGAGATCAGGAACGGGATGCGCCAGCCCCACGCGCGGAACGCCTCGGGAGCCATGGCGTTCTGCACGAGAAGGATCACGGCGAGCGACAGGAACAGGCCCAGCGTCGCGGTGATCTGGATGAAGCTCGTATAGAAGCCGCGCTGGCGGTCGGGCACGTGCTCGGCGACATAAACCGCCGCGCCGCCGTATTCGCCGCCGAGCGCGAGCCCCTGGAGCACGCGGATGACCAGCAGGATGATCGGCGCCGCCATGCCGATCGTCGCGTAGGTCGGCAGGATGCCGATCAGTGCCGTTGCGCCCCCCATGATGAGCAGCGTCACCAGAAAGGCGTACTTGCGTCCGACGAGGTCGCCGATGCGGCCGAAGAACAGCGCGCCGAAGGGACGGACGACGAAGCCGACGGCGAAGGTCGAGAGATACGCGATCAGCGCGAGCGTGTCGTTCCCCTGCGGGTAGAACAGCGGCGAGATGATCGTGGCGAGACTTCCGAAGATGTAGAAGTCGTACCACTCGATCATGGTTCCGACGGCGGACGCGGTGATGACCTTGGGGATGCTGTAGTCGCGGCGCGGCACCGGCGAATGCTAGCACGCGTCGCCGAAATGCCCCACGAGGGCTCGCGCGGTGCTGCGTCCGCGGGCGATTGCACCAGCACCCGGGTCGCATTACTCTTACTTTCAGGAGTAATACCGATGCGCATCACGTCGAAGGGGCAGGTGACGATCCCCCAGGAGATCAGGGAGGCGCTGGGGCTGATGCCGCACAGCGAGGTGGAATTCGAGCTCGAGGGGGATTCCGTCCGGCTCCGCAAGGCGCGCCGGAGCCGGCGCGGAGCGGCGATCGTGGCGCGCATGCGCGGGGCGGCGCCGCGCGGCGGGCTCACGACAGACCAGATCCTCAAGCTAACGCGCGGCTGACATGGCGACGCTCGTCGACAGCAACGTCATCCTCGACATCGTCACCGACGACGAGGCGTGGGGAGACTGGTCGGCGGCGATGCTCGAGAAGGCCGCGCACGAAGGGCGGCTGGTGATCAACCCGGTCGTCTACGCCGAGGTGTCGTGCCGCTTCGAGCGAATCGAGGACCTCGACGATGCAGTGCCGCCGGAGTATTTCGCACGCGAGGCGCTGCCCTGGCCGGCCGCGTTCCTGGCGGCGAGGGCCTTCCTGGCGTACCGGCGCCGCGGCGGCAGCCGCCCGGCCCCGCTGCCGGACTTCTACATCGGCGCGCACGCGGCGCTCGCCGGCTACACGCTCCTTACGCGTGATGCCCGGCGCTACCGCACGTACTTCCCGAAACTGCGCGTGGTCGCCCCCTGAGCGCGGCGCGACAGGGCGTGGCGCCGTGGTGCGTGGTGGTATCCTGAATTCGCCGATGGCCAACTCTTCACGTGAGCCGGTCGCGAGGCCTGACGATCCTCGCCTTGCCCGCATGGGGCTGGAGCCGGTCGCCGGCACCGATCAGATCGCCGCGAGGCTCGCGGCGACGCCTGACGAGCGCCTCGATACCCTCACCGCAACGGTGGACTTCATCGAGGACGCGCGGCTGAAACTGCGTCACGCGCGCTGACTCCCGTGGCCGTCTTCCAGCCGCGCGAGATCCTGCGAACGCTGGCCGCGCACCGCGTCGAGTACGTCTCCACGAGCATTGCAGCACTCGAAGACGTCATCCGCGAGAAGGAAGCCGCGAATCGCGAGAAGGATCGGCTGGCGCTCCCGACGCTCCGGCTCCTGCTCGAGAGGATCCGCGAACGGGAGCATCCACCGAAGAACGACGCGTGAGGCACCGCCCCTTCTCTCGGAGGATGCTCGGTGTGGTCGTCTCCGTGGCTTGCGTCGAAGGCGCGCGCTCAGCGCACCGTGATCGCCGCTTCGGCCGTTCGGCCTCTGGCGTCGCGGGCGACGAACCGGTGACGCCCGGGAGCAAGCGGCCAGTCGAGCGCCTGGTGCGCGGCGGCTGTGCCGATAGGCTGCCCGTTCACGCTCCATCGAACGGTTCCTTCCGCGGCGATCACCTTCAGGGACAGCGTCTGGAACTCCCGCCGGAGGGTCGGGTCGATCAGGAACGTCGAACCGTCGGCCGGGCTCGCGATCGAGAACGCCGCCCGAGGCGGCATAGCGGCGCGGCCAGACGATGCGCGGAGGACCGCGCGTGGCGCCGGCACCGGATACGCCTCGCCGCGAGGCGCCCGCCACGCGTCGTACTGCGGCGGCAGGATGGTCAGCACCGTGTCTGGCGCCAGGTGGTGCCACGTGCAGGGAGCCTCCCGCTGCTCCGCCGCCACCCACTCCGAGCGCCGGTTCGGGCACCACGCGTTCGCGTCCGCGCCTGACAGCGCGCAGATCTCGCGGCGCAGCGTGTCGGGCGGTGGCCTCAGGATCGTCGAGAGCGCATCGAACTCGCCGGATCCGGTCGCGCGGCGCTCCGCCGCGAGCATCACCCCCTGGAAGATCGGCGCCGCGCCGGTGACGCCGCTCGAGTTGCGCAGCGGCGTGCGGTCGAAGTTCCCCACCCAGACGCCGACGGTGACGTGGCGCGAGTAGCCGATCGTCCAGTTGTCGTGGTACGCCTGCGACGTGCCCGTCTTCACCGCGACGGGGAACGGCAGCTCGAGGCTGCCGCCGCGGCCGAACACGTAGGCCCGGGCTTCCGCGTCCGAGAGCACGTCGGTGACCCAGAAGGCGGTACGCGGTGACACGATACGCCGCGTCGGTCGCGGCGAGGCCGCCTGGAGAAACGTCGGCTCGATCCATTCGCCGCCTCTGGCGAACGCGGCGTACGCCGCCACGAGCTCGTCGAGCCTGACCTCCGCGTTCCCGAGCGTCAGGCCGAGGCCGTAATGCGCCGAGTTCCGTTCGAGCGTGGTCAAACCCGCGCGGGTGAAGAACCGCAACAGCGACGGAACGCCGAGCTCGGAGGCGAGCGCCACGGCGGGAACGTTCTCGGAACCTGCCAGCGCCGCACGCGCGAGCATCGGCCCGCGGAAGCGGCCGTCATAGTTCCGCGGGCTGTAGAGGATCCCGGGTTCCGCCGTGGGAAAGCTCGACGGGATGTCGGCGAGCACGCTGGCAGGCCCATACCCCCGCTCGAATGCCGCCGCGTAGGTGAACGGCTTCAGCGCCGATCCCGGCTGCCGCGGCGTGACCGCCCCGTTGATCGTGCCGCCGCGGATGCCGTGGTAGTCACCCGATCCTTCCCATGCGAGCCATTCTCCGGACGCGTTGTCGAGCACGACGACCGCGACGTGCGCCGCGCCATGCCGGCGCAGCGACGCGCGGTGGCTCTCGATGACGCCCGCGACGTCGGCCTGCAGCCCGGCGTCGAGCGTCGTGGCGATCCGCGCGGCGCGGTCGGGGCCGGCGCGAGCCAGCACCATCTCGACGAAGTGCGGCGCAACGAAGGCCGAGGTGCGCGGCGCGAGGCTCAGGCGCTCCTCGCGGGCGAGCGCGAGCTGCTCGTCGGAGAGCGCTCCCGCCTCCCGCATGCGCCGCAGCACGGCACGCTGGCGCGACACCGCCGCATCGCGGCTGCGATACGGGTTGAAGCTCGACGGACGCTGCGGCAGGGCGGCGAGAAATGCCGCCTGCGACGGCGTCAGCCTGGCGGCAGTCGTCCCGAAATACGCTCGGCTCGCCCGCTCCGCTCCGGCGATCTGATTGCCGTACCCCGCGAGGTTCAGGTACATCGCCAGGATCTCGTCCTTCGTGAACCGGTGCTCGAGCCGCAGCGCGATCACCGCCTCATGGACCTTGGCGCGCCAGCCGCGATGCCGCCGCGGCTCGCGGCGGTTCAACAGCAGCTTCGCGACCTGCTGAGTGATCGTGGATCCCCCTTCCACGATCGCGCGCTCCGCCAGGTTCGCCCGCAGCGCGCGTGCGATCGCCGCCACGTCGACGCCGGGATGCGACCGGAAGCGGCGATCCTCGGCGGCGAGCGTCGCCGCCACCAGATGTGCCGGCAGCGCGTCGGCGGACAGCTTCATGGAACGCGTCCCGTCGGACGAGCGCGCCTCGTACAGCGGGACACCACGGCGGTCCACGACGACCGACGAGGGGGGCGGTTCGTCGAGGAGCCCCTGGGGCAGCGGTCCCATCCGGAGCCAGCCAGCCGCCATCAACGTCGCCGCGGCGACAGCGGCGATGGGGCGGCAGCGGGCGCGGAGCCATCCGAGCGCTCTCACCGCTTGACCTCGATCAGGGTCGATGCCGTGCGGCCGAAGACCTCGGGCGAGTACATCTCCTCGGCCCGGGCCGGCGCGGTCTTGAACGTGCCGGCGGTCGTCGCACGTACGATGTAGCTGAACTCGTGGCGCCCCTCGCTCAACCGCGTGGCGAAGAGCTGCACGCGGTCGTCGTGCCGCTCGACGTGATCGAATCCGCCGCGGCGCCACCAGGCATCCCACTCCCCATCTTCCGGCTCGCCGTCGCGACCGATGTACCGCCCCTGGTCCTGCTGCGCGGCCAGTTGCCGCCTCGTCGTCGCGAACCACGACTCGACGGCTTCGAAGCCGGCGGGCAGCGGGTCGGTCACCGCCACGAACCGCCGCTCCTTCGTGAGCCTGAGGGTGAGGGTCACGCGCACGAGATCGCCGGCCGCGTAGCTCGTCGCCGCAGGCCTGGTGCCGTTCTCCACGAACGGCTCGTAGCGGCGCTCGACGATGAAGCCGGAGTCGAGCGCCTCGTGAACGGGCGCGTCGGGAGCGTACTGCAGCCGGGTGGTGTAGAAGAGGGTCCCCGTCCCCTCGCGGGCAAGCGTCAGCGGCTGTGAGGCGGCACGGGGAAGCTCTGCGAGCGGCACATCCTTCACCCGCGACTCGGCGGAACGTCCCTCGAAGCTCTCGCGCAGCAACTCCTGCTCGCCGACGCGGACGATCGCACGGAAGCTGGGTACGTCGGGCTCGAAGCGCCGGTAGTAGTTGACCAGCGCCTCCATGGCGTACGCGTTCTCCTGCGTGTTGCCCCACCGGCCGTTCGTGCGGGCGTTCATCAGCCAGCGCACCAGCTCGCGGACGAACGGCGGCCGATCGGCGGCCGCGCGGGCACCACCGCTCCCCGGCGTCCCCACCAGCGAGTTCAGGACGATGGCGGTGGACCGGACGTTCGAGTTCCAGAACCACAGCAGGTACGGGTCGCTCAGCTCCTCGACGTGCGCGCTGCCGGCCTCCGCGAGGATCGCGTTCGTCATCCTGCGGCGGAGCTCGTCGATCCTGGCGCCGGACGTCTCCTTCTTCGCCACCAGCGCGTCGTGGAGGTACGCGAGCGCGAACACCGGCATCCGGTCGCGATAGTCGTACACCCGCGTGATGTTCGAGTCCTGCTGGCGCCCGCCTTCGACGAGCACCTTGAGGGCGAAGGCCTGCCACGCGGTGTACGAGGGGCGCCAGGCCTCGTTGGCCGGCGGCTCCGCCGCGAGCTGACGCTCTAGGTACGAGTACGCGCGGTCGCGCAGTGCCGCGTCGGCGCGGTAGCCGAGCGTCGACGCGACCCTGAACACGTGCAGGACGTACGAGGTCAGATAAGGCGACACCGAGGTGCAGTCACCCGGCCAGTACGCGAAGCCGCCGTTCGGGCACTGGAACGTCTCCAGCTCGCGCAGCGCCTGCTGAACCGCCGGCTTGATCGAGGCGGTGTCGACGCCCGGCAGCGCGAACGCATCGCCGAGGTCGGCCGCGAGCAGCAGCGCGAGCCCGCGCGAGGCCTTCTGCTCCGCGCACCCATAGGGATACTCGACCAGGTAACGTGCCCCTTCGCCGAGCCCGACGAGCGCCGTCGACGCCACCTCCACGCGCAGGCCGCCGAAACCCGGCACCACACTCGCCGGGAGCGTGAGCGTCTCGGTCGCGGCGGCCCCCGCCGCCTCACCGTAGGCGGCGACGACCTCAGGGGTCACCGGCACCGTCACGGGAATGACGTCCTCGAAGGCGTCCGTTTCGTCGCCGACCCGCACGGACATCTGCACCCTGGCCTGGCCCGCGCCGCGAGCGACGCCGTCGAACCGCACTTCGATCGTGCCGCCGGCGCCGAGCGTCACGCGCTGCTCGCCGCCACCCTCGAACGCGAGCACCGCCGGATCGAGCGATTTCATCGTGACGACGGCGGTGCCGGCTGACGGCAACTGGCTGCCGACGACGGCCCCGAAGTAGGCGCGATCGCCGGCCGTCATGAATCTCGGAAACGCGGGCTTCAGCGTCAGCGGCTTGTTCGTGCGGACCTCGGCCTCTCCGGAGCCGAAGCGCGAGCTCCGGTCTCCGGCCACGGCCATGATCCGGTAGGTCGTGAGCGACTCGGGCAGCTTCACCTCGACCGAGGCGCGGCCGTCTGCGCCCGTGACGACCGATCCGATCCAGAACGCGAGCACCCGGAAGTCGCGCCGCATCGCGCCGGCTCCGGCGTCGGAGCCGCCCCCCCCGCCTTCGGTCTCACCTTTCGACGACAGGACGCGCCGCGACACGATGCGCTGCCGGCTGTCGGCGTTCAGCACCTGGAGCGCCTTGCGGACGTAGACGCCCGCGGCGACGTCGGGCGCGCGATATGCGGTGAGCGAGAGCACGCCGTAGTCGACTGCCCACAAGGTGACCTCGCTCGCCACGCCGCGGTCCTGGTGATCCCGCACGTCCAGCCGCACGGTCGCGCCGCTGGCCGGCCGATACTCCTCCCGGTCGGCCGCCACCGCCACGGTCAGCCGCTTCGAGCGATCCTCGACGTTCAGCTCCACGTATCCCATCCTGAACGCCGGCTTGCCTGGATCCGACACGTCGGCCTCGGGATTCGCCGCGACCTCGGACGTGCTCGCCGGCGCCGTCGTCCGTCCCTTGACGAGCACCACCGACACGAACACGTTGGGGATGTCGCTCTCCGTGATCGGCACCGCGATCGACTCCTGCGTCGACGTCAACGTGAACTGGCGATGCGTGCGGATCCCTTCGCGTTCGGTCGTCACCAGCGCGGTGGCACGCTCCCAGGGCGACTGGATCATGATCCGCGCGGTTTCACCCGGACGGTACGTCGCCCGCTCCGGCGTCAGCTCGATGCGGTTGTGATCGAAACGCTCCCATGCGGTGTATCCCGTGCCGAGCGCATAGAACGACGTGTGGGTCACCGCGAAGCGGCCGTCGGGGGCCTCGCCACGGGCGCGGAGCACGAAGTAGCCGCCGCCGGGGAGTTCGATGTCCACGGGCACCGGTTCGGCAGCCGTGGTGACGCGCCAGCTTCGGACGGGCACGACCCGCCGCTCCGACTCCCACGTATAGAAGCCGTTGCCCTGGGCGCGGCGCACGCTGTTCCACTGGATCTGCGTCAGCGTCAGCTCGACCGGCACACCCGCGACGGGCGTGCCGTCGAGCCCCGGCGCGACGACCTGCGTGCGATAGCCGCTCTTCTGATCGACGAAATAGGACGGGGGCCGGCGGATGCCGACGTAGAACGGGGCCGGGTGCACCGTGAGGCTCGCGCGGTTCGCGATGTGCTGGCGCGACACGTCCTCGACGTCTGCCTCGAGACGGTAGATGAACGGGAGGCCGGCATCGCGCTCCGTATCGAGCTGCAGTGCGAGCTGGCCGTCGGCGGTCAGCTTCGTCTCTTCGCTGCGGAGGTCACCCGATTCCCACCGCCGGTCGTCGTCCAGGGCGTCGTACCCGACGAACGCCCAGCGGTCCTGAGGGAAGCGGTCGGTGACCGCCGCGGGCGCGGCGTACGAGACCGAGCGCGAGAACTTCCACGACACGGGGCGGGCCCCCACCGGCGCGCCGAACAGGTATCGCGCCGCAACGGCGCCGCTCAGCCGATCCCCGGCGATGGCCGGCGTGCCGGTCAACGTCACGTCGACACGAAAGTCGGGCCGCCGGTACGCGGCGACGAGAAACGAAGCGTGGACCGCCCGGTCCCAGTTCACGTGCGCGTCCTCGTTCTCTTCGTCCTGGCGTGGCTCGCCACGGCGAGACCGGGACGGCCGGTCGCTCTCGAGCAGCGCCTGGATGGAGTAGTTGCCGAGCGTGCCGTCGCGGGGCAGCGTCATCGCCCACTCGGCGCTGCTCCAGCCGTTCACACGGACGGTCCGCTCGTCGACGACGCGGCTCTGGCCGTCGCGAACGGTGATCGACACCGGCGTGTCGGGCGGGAGCAGCCGGATCCCCTGCGGCGTGTTGTGGCGCAGCACCGCCTTCAAACGAATCTCTTCTCCCAGCCGGTAGACCCCGCGGTCGGTGAAGACCGAGCCGCGCAGCAGCGGAGACGACTCGCGCAGGTTCAGCGACGTACCGAAATCCCAGGGAGAAATACCCTCGTTCCAGTCGCTCCCCACGTAGGCCACGTCGCCATCCTTCTCCGCCGTGACGACGAAGGAGAATTTCCAGTAGTCTTCGGGGTCCCGCAGCGGCGTCTGCGGCGCCACCGCGATCCCGCCGCCGTTCGTCGTCCCCTCCCAGAAGGTCGAGTTGTCGGTGCGGACGATCGACACGCGCGCGCCGGAGACGGGCTCGCCGTTGTCGAGCCGCGTCACGAACACGAGCGTGTTCTGCGGACTGTCCTTCACGGTGATGCCGAGGTTCGTCACCTGCACCACCGACGACTTCACACGCGAGCGCTCGTCGTCGCTCATGCGTCGCGAGCGCGGGATCGGGTCCCCCTCGCGAACCGCGGCCCAGACGAGCCCCGTACCGCCCGGCCGCAGCGCCTTCGAGAGGTCGAGACCGTGCGACTCGATCCGGTCGGACGTGCCGGCGATCCGTCGAACGATGCCGGCACCCGAGGGACTCTGCTCGAAGCCGCGTTCCTGGAGCCGAACGAGCAGCGGCATCAGTTCCCTCGGCGTCACGGGCGTCGCCCACTGCGTCACCTCGGTGATGTTGCGCGCGTAGAACGGGAGCTGCGTTCCGCCATCCTTCTCCCAGACGCCATGGCCGTCGCCGAAGCTCGTGAAGGCGCGCATGTGCCAGTTCTCGACGATGCCGGCCCACGTGTAGCCGAGCGTCTGCCCGTCCACGGATCGCAGATCGGGCGCGATCGTGATGGCGTAGCGGCTGTTCGGGGGCTGCGGGTCGTAGCCCGCGTCCTCGAGCGTGGGTTCCCACGTCCAGTCGAGCTCCTGGTCCGGCGGCCGCCTGTCACCGGCACGCGCGACTGGGCGCTCGGCCCTGGTGATGTCGACGACAGTGAGGCTCGCGGCGAAGCTCGCGGTCTTGACGCCGCTGCGCATGCGGATGTGGTTGCGGAGGTCGCCGTCACACTGCGACACGCACCAGGGGCCATCGACGAAGAACGCGCGTTCCGCTTCGAGCGTGAACTCCTGCGGCCCGCCCGGGGTTTCCGGTCCGCCCGGGGAACGTAGCGTAGGCGAGAGCGTCAGCTTGACGTGGCTTTCGGGTGCGACCTGCGGGAGCTCGAACACGACGAGCTCCGGGCTGGCGGGGTAGCGCGTGCGATCCCAGTCGCTGGTGGGACGGACGCTCACGCGCGCGCTCGACCCGGCGACGGCCTGCACCGCCCGCACCTTCGCCTGGAATCGCTCCAGCGATCCGGGGGCCGTCGCCTCGAGCCGCGCGCGCGCGTCGGCGGTGAACTCCGGGGGCGTCCACTCGTGCGGTTCCAGCCGCATCGTCAGGGCCGCGGCGACGTCCTGCTGGCGCACCGGCTGGTTGAAGCGCAGGAGCACCACCATCGGCGAGTTCACGGTGCCATCGCGGCGATACCAGTTCGTCTCCAGCAGCTTCGCGGTCGGCGTGGTGAACCGGAACGTCACCGGCTTGTCGAGCCGCCGCCCGCTCACGGCAGTGGCGGTCGCGGCGATCGTCACCTCGTACGTGGTGGCGTAAGGCAGCGGGCGCTTCGGGTCGGCCGTGAACACGAGCACCGTGGTGCCCGACCACCGGAACGTGCCGGAAATCGAAGGGGAGATCCGCACGAACGGGACGGCGACGCTGTCCGGAATCCGGCCGAGCGGCACCATCGGCTCCGAGAAGACGATGCGGATCTCACCGGCCTCGGAGAGGCTGGCGATCTCCCCCGTGGGCGCCGTGTTGAGCACGGTCAGCGCGGGGGGCTGCGCCGCTGCCGGAACGGCGAGCAGGAGCGGAACGATCCAGGCACAGGCACGAAGGAGGCGGATCATGGTGTCCAGATTAGACACCAAGTGCCCGCGCCCTGTGCCGGCAGGCTACTTCCTGAAGACGCCGAGACCGTAGCGGCAGGGTCCCTTGCCGCACTGCGCCATGATCGCCTGTACCGTGTACCGCTCGCTCCTCGTCGGGGCGACCGCGACGACCGGGGAATCGTCTTCCTCGACGTCCGAGTCGATCTGCCTTCCGGCGGCGTTGAGCAGCTTCAGGTCGAGATCACGGCAGTCGGTGTCGCACACGCCGAGAACGACGTAGGTGCCGCCGCGGTCCAGTTCGAACGTGACGTTCTCGAGCTCCCTCTGCTCGAGCGCTCCGGTGAAGATCTGATGTGTGAGCCGGAAGCCGTCCCTCGCGAGGTTGCGTCCTGCCTCTTCGAGCTGCTGCCGTACCTGCCGCTCGAACTCGTCCTGACCGGCGGCGAAGACGCCGAACCCGTAGGCGCAGGGTTCGTCGGAGCACTCCGCCATCTCGATCCGCAGCGTGTACTCGCCGGATTTCTCGGCCGTGATCTCGACCACGGGCGTGTCGTCCTTCTCGACGTCCCGGCCGATCTCCCGGCCCGACGGATCGAACAGCCGGAGATCGAGATCGCCGCAGTCCTGGTCGCAGACGCCGACGAGCGCGTAGCGGACGCCGCGCCGCAACTGCACGGCCACGCGCTCGTTCGCCTCCTCCTTCAACTGGCCGGTGTAGACGTGGTGCGTAGGCTCGTAGCCATTGGCGCGGAGACGCTCGCCGATGCTGCTCAACTGCTGGCGCACCTGCTGTTCGAACTGGCTCGCCTGCTGTGCGGCGGCGGAAGCAGAGACGGTGAGAGCGGCGGCAACGAGAGTGACGAACAGACGCATGGCGGCTTCCTTCTGGTGTCTGGAACGGAGTCGGAGGCGTTCACCGGCGCGCGGCGACGAACCGCAAAGAGCCTCCTGCTTGTCCTTGCGTCAGAGGTTCTGGCGCTTTACGACTGACTCGCATCAGCGGACAAGGAGGAGGCCTGACGGGATCCTACGCCCAACGGGCGGACGAACGCAACTGCGTCTGGCTCACCAGCCGGTGCGAAGGTCCGATGGTCGCGGCGAACACGGTTGGAGAACGACGGACGGCGCTTGTCATGCCCGCTTCTCGGCAGGGGCTCAGGATCGTTCAACGGTCCGCTGAATCGAGTCGAGACGCGCCTCGAGCGCCTGCTGACGCTCCCGGAGGCGCCAGAGCGTCATGCCCAGCCAGACGACGACGGCGAGCGGCACCAGCGAGAGGAGGCCGATGACCGCGAGGATGAGGAGTTCCGGAATCCCGATCGGTCCGAACATCTGGCACCTCCGGCGGGATGCTAGCACGCGCCCCGATCTGTCAAGGATACTTGACACAATGATGTAAAGCAGGCTTTACTTCCGGCTGATCGCAAGGAGGATCGAAATGATTGCAGCCGGCCCCGCTGGTTCCGAGTCGCGTACGCAGGGAGTTCCGTTGTTCGGGATCTATCTTCTGTCTCTGGGCGCGTCACTCGTCGGGAACCTCGTGATCCGCGTCGGAGCAAAGGCGGGGTGGCTCGGCGAGCCGGAACGCCTGGCCGTCGCCCTGCTCTCGGTGGCGCCGCTGGTGGTGGCTGCCATGTTCTTCTGGCGGATGCTGCGTAAGGACCTCGACGAGATGCAGCAGCGGATCGTCCTCGAGGGGATGGCGTTCGCGCTGACGCTGTTCGTTCCGGTTGCCGCACTCGTCGTGAACGTGCGGACCGCAGGTGCCTGGATGCCGCGGTTCGACGCGTTCGACATCCTGATGACGCCCGCGTTCCTGGTGGCGATCGGCATCGCCATCGCCTCGCGCCGGTACCAGTGAAGAACGTTCTCGCCGAGCTGCGGGCGGAGCGCGAATGGTCGCAGGGCGACCTCGCGGACAAGCTCGGAGTCTCGCGGCAGACCGTGAATGCCCTCGAACGCGGCAAGTACGATCCGAGCCTGCCGCTCGCATTCAAGATCGCGCGGCTGTTCCGGAGGCGGATCGAGGACATCTTCGATCCTGACTGAGGCGCGCCCCGCAGCGCGCCCGTTCAGGCTCCCTGCTGCCCGGCCGCAACGTCCCTGCGCTTCAGGGTTTTTCAGCTCTTCGTCACCGTTCCTTCACGCCACCGCTCGCCGCAGCGGCTAGACTCCAGGGGCGAGGTCATCATGACGAAGCGTGCCGGTGCCGTCTGCCTCCTGCTGCTGATCTCCGCCTCCAGCGGCTGCGCGCTGCGCCGCGGCGACACCGCAGCTGCTGTGGGGAACTGGAATGCCGTCACGTCGCTGCCCCGCGGCACGCGGGTGACGGTCGAACTCGATGGCGGGCTGTTCCGGATCGGCGCCCTTCAGTGGGCCGACCTCCACCAGGTCGTGATCGGCGATGCGACCGGCACCGCCGCGGTGCCGAGGGCCGACGTGGCGCGCCTGTTCCTCCGCGGCCGCACGCGCGGGGAACGGGCGGGCCGCGGTTTCCTCGTCGGCGCGGCCGCTGGCGTCGCGGGCGCGATGTACTTCACCGGCCATCTGGGATTTGGCCTGCGAATCGGCGCCACGTGGGGAGCCATCGGCGCGGGGATCGGCGCGTCCATGGGTGACGATCATCCGGGGCGGCTGCTGTACGTCCGCCAGCCCGGGAAGGTCTGACCCACACGCCGTCGGCTTTCCGCTGCCGGATTCCCGGCACCCCCACCGGCGTGCCGGCTGTCCGCGAACAAAACCTCCCGTAAATCGGCCTCCGACGCGGATGGCAGCCCGGTTGCTCAATCGGGCGGGCAAAGGGGCCGAGAAATATGCCGCGTGATGCCGGGGCTGGAGAAGCACTGCTTCCACCCGCCACTGAACCTGTCGTTCTCACCGTTCCCGAACACACCGTCGAGATCGTTTCGGATTCCGGCGAAGGAGCCCAGAAATGCGGGCAGATCTTCGGCGCGGTGTCCGCGAAGATGGGCAACGGCGTCTGGACGGTGGAGATCATCCCCGCCGAGATCCAGCCGCCGCCGCGCATCCCCGAGGGGGCGAGCGGCAACAGAATCCGCATCGGCACGGAGCCGGTCACCAACTGGGGTGACGTCACGAATCTGGTGATCGCGTTCAACGAGCAGGTGCTCCTGGCGCGTCACCGGGTCGGGGCGCTCGCCGCCGACGCCGTGCTGCTCGTCGAGGACCTGTGGGCCACGCACGAGGACGCCAGCATCCGCGAGGCGTGGGGGGCGGCGATGGAGGAGCTCTCCGGCGGCACCTACCGCATCATCCCGGTGCCGATGGAACAGCAGGCGCTCTCGGTGACCGACAACCCCCGCAAGGGCAAGAACATGTTCGCGCTCGGGATCCTTGCCCGGATCTACGACCGCGACATGGACCGCACGCGCGAGCAGATCGCGCACAACTTCCGCACCAAGTCGGCCAGGGTCTACGAGAAGAACGTCGCGCTGCTCGAGCTCGGCTACCGGTGGGCCGAACAGCACATCGACTTTCGCGTGGACGTCCCTGCCGGCCCGAACGACCGCCCGATGGTGGTCATGAACGGCAACGAAGCGATCGGAATGGGCGCCATCGCCTCGGGCATGGACGTCTGCGCGATGTATCCCATCACGCCGGCGACGTCCGCCTCGCATTACCTCGCCGAGGTGTTCGAAGAGTTCGGCGGGATGGTCCACCAGGCGGAGGACGAGATCGCCGCGATCGGCGCCGCGATCGGCGCCTCCTATTCCGGCAAGACGGCGTTCACGATCACCTCCGGCCCCGGCCTCGCGCTCAAGACCGAATTCATCGGCCTCGCGGCGATGACCGAGATGCCGCTCGTGATCGTCGACGTGCAGCGCGGCGGCCCGTCAACGGGCCTGCCCACGAAGGTCGAGCAGTCGGACCTGCTCGCCGCGATCTTCGGCCAGCCCGGAGATTCGCCGCACGTCGTGATGGCCCCCGCCACCATCGAGGAGTGCTTCCACTCGATGATCACGGCGCGGCGGCTCGCCGAGACGTTCCGGATGCCGGTGATCGTGCTGACCGACGCGAACCTCGCCACCGGCGTGCAGCCCTTCCCGCGCCCGCAGCTCGACGCGAGCTGGCAGGCGGCGGCCCCCGACCAGAGCCCCGTCCCCGAAGGCGTCCGGCCGTACGAGTGGGACCCGCAGCTCGGTCTCTCGCGCCGGTTCATTCCGGGGCAGCCGGGCGGCATGCACACGGTCACCGGGCTCTCGCACGACGAGCGCAGCTGCGTGGCCTATGAGGCCGACATCCACCAGCGAGGCTCGCGGATGCGGAGCCGCAAGCTGGCCGTGCTCCAGCAGTCGCTGACGCCGCCGGCGGTCAACGGCGACGAGTCGGGCGACCTGCTGGTCGTCGGCTGGGGCAGCACGAAGGGGGCGATCGAGGAGGCGGTCGGACGCGCCCGCGCCCAGGGGCTGTCGGTGTCGTCGCTGCACCTGCGGTTCCTGTCGCCGCTGGAGCCGGGCCTGAAGGAGATCTTCAGCCGGTTCGCAAAGGTCGCCACCGTCGAGATCAACTACAGCGACGAACCGGACGATCCGTTCATCACCGACGAGAACCGCCGCCGCGGCCAGCTCGCCTGGCTCCTGCGCGCGAACACGCTCGTCGACGTCGACTGCTGGACGCGGATCTACGGCGAGCCGCTGCGCCCCGGCGCGATCTTCTCCGGGATGAAGAAGCTGCTGGCACATGCAGAACTCCAAACTTCAAACGCCAAACGCCAAATGTCGCGTTGACGTTTGGCGTTTGGAGTTTGGAGTTTGGAGTTTTACAGGAACCACACGATGAATTGTTCACTCCTCACCTGCGGCGTCGGCGACGACCGCACCTTCGAGCGCACCGACTACGAGGCGGCGCGCGCGCGGTGGTGCCCCGGCTGCGGCGACCACTCGGTGCTCACGGCGACGCAGAAGCTGCTCGCCACCGAGCAGCTCAAGCCGGAGCGCACGGTCTTCGTGTCGGGCATCGGCTGCTCGAGCCGGTTTCCGCACTACGTGAAGACCTACGGTTTTCACGGCCTGCACGGCCGCGCGCTGCCGGTGGCGACCGGCGTCAAGCTGCACCGCCCGGACCTCGACGTGTTCGTCGTCATGGGGGACGGCGACTGCTGCTCGATCGGGGCGGCGCACTGGATCCACGCCATCCGCTACAACCTGAAGATGGTCGTGCTCCTGCTCGACAACAACATCTACGCGCTGACGAAGAAGCAGACCTCCCCGACGACGAACCTGGGGGTGTCGAGCAACACGCAGCCGCACGGCACGTACCTGCCGGCGCTCAATCCACTCACCGCGACGCTCGGGGTGACGAACGCCTCATTCGTGGCGCAGACGGCCGAATGGTCGCCGCCACACCTCGAGGCGACGCTTCGTGCCGCGTTCGCTCACCCCGGCTTCGCGTTCGTGCGGATCCTGCAGCGCTGCCCGGTCTACATGCCCGAGCAGTTCACCGACGCCGTCGCCGATCGCACGCTCGTCGAGCTCCTCGTGCACGAGAACGGCGTGAACGTGCCGCAGCTCGCGCCGGTCTACAAGGCGCAGCGGCAGCACGATCCGTGCGACCTCCATGCCGCCCGGCGGCTGGCCGAGGACGAGCACCCGATCCGCCTGGGCATCTTCTACCAGGACCGATCGAAGCCCCGCTACGAAGAGACGCGCTACCGGCCGATGCGCACGGCGCAGGAGAAGATCGCGCTGCTCGAGAAGGAGTTCGATCGTTATGCCGTCTGATCCACGCGTGACCCGCGCGCTCGAGGTGCTCGCGGCGCCGATCGAGCAATACCGCACCGCGGTGGCGACCACGCTCGAGGAGGTACGCGGCCATCTCGCCGCCGGCCGCTCCGACGCCGACGCGCGGTCGCGGCGCCTGGGCGAGCAGCTCGGCGCCTTCGCGGCCGGACGCATCGACACGGGGCGCCTCGCGGCGCTGCTCGGCGACCGCGACGCGCTGGACATCTCGGCGCAGCAGCGCCTCGAGCGCGCGTCCGACACGCTGCGCAACGTCTTCAGCCGCGGCATGGAGCTGTTCCACGTGGCCGTCCGGCCCGGCGGTGATCCCGCCGCCTGCATCGGGGCGCAGCTCGCGACGGTCGGCCGCGCGTTCGCCGCCGCGCGCGTCGCCGCCGCGGCGCGCAACGGCGCATCGTCGGGGCTGGACGAGGACTTCGCGCTCATCGCGTTCCCGTTCGCCGAGTGGAACGGCGCCGAGCGCAAGCTGGCGCCGCCGCTGGTGGTGACGGTCGCCGGCGCCGACCTCGCGGCCGGCGCGCTGGCGCCGTTCCTCGACGGCATGCAGAAGCTCCTGCTGATCGTCGAGGGCCCATCGGCGCCGGCACCGCTCGTGCGGCTCGTGACCCCGAGCGTGCTCGTGATCCAGGCGCACGACTTCAAGGACCTCGAGCTGCTCGGCCACTGGCCCGCGACCGCGGTCGGCGCGCTCGTCGGCGAGACGGCCGCGCGGTTCGTGCACGACCCGTCGGCGGGCGCGGACGGCTGGCAGCGCCTGACGCTGCACAGCCGGGGAGACGACCGCATCGGGCGCGTCGGCGGTCTGACGGCGGCGCAGCAGCGCGAAGAACTGCGCGTGCTCGAGATGCTGGCCGCGAAGCCGGCGGCGCCGGTCGTCCCGTCGGACCCGCAGGCGGTCGAGGCAGTGGACCCCGTGGACCGCCTCGCGGCGTGGCTGCTCCGGCAGGCGAACCTCACGGGATCCGCCGCGGGCGAGTGACATGTCCTCCACCGTCGTCACCTCGGTCGTCGTTCTTGGCAGCCTCAGCCTGCTCTTCGGTGTGCTGATCGCGGTCGCGACGAAGAAGCTGTGGGTCTGGGAAGACCCGCGGATCGACGACGTCACGGCCATGTTGCCTGGGAGCAATTGCGGAGCGTGCGGCCAGCCGGGGTGCCGCGCGTTCGCCGAGGGCGCCATCGCGGGCAGGGTCCAGCCGGCGCAGTGCACGGTGATGAACGCCGACGGCGTGAAGGCGGTCGCCGAGTACCTCGGCGTGGACGCGGGCGCGGCGAACAAGCGGGTGGCGCGGCTCCTCTGCGGCGGTGGATCCGACCTCGCAATCTGCAAGGCCGAGTACCGCGGGCTGGAGACGTGCGCCGCCGCCGCCGCAGTGGCCGGCGGGGGGAAGGGCTGCTCGTGGGCCTGCCTGGGCCTCGCAGACTGCGAGCGGTCGTGCACGTTCGACGCGATCTTCATGAACGACCGGGATCTGCCGGTCGTGATCCCCTCGCTCTGCACCGCGTGCGGCGACTGCGTCGAAGCGTGTCCGAAGGACCTCTTCACGCTGATGCCCGCGGAGCAGAAGCTCATCGTGCAGTGCCGCAGCCTGCTCGAGGGGAGCGCGGCCGACGCCCTCTGCGCCGCCGCCTGCAATGCGTGCGGCCGGTGCGCCGTGGACGCGGCGCCGGGGCTGATCCAGATGAAGAACGGCCTCGCCGTCATCGACTACTCGAAGAACGCGCTCGCGGACCCCTCGGCCACGCGGCGCTGCCCCACCAACGCCATCGTCTGGGTGGAGGGGATGCAATTCATGCACGGACGCCGGACGGCGCCCGCTGCCGGGAGCCATCATGAAGCTGTTCGCGCGTAAGCGCCCGACCCCTGAGAACGTGTCGGTGAAGTACCCGGGGATCCGTACCGCCCTCGACGGCAGCAGCGCCGTCGTCGAAATGGAGACGGCTGCGAGTGAAGGGGCGGGCGCGTACCCGATTACGCCTTCCACCCAGATGGGCGAAGGCTGGGCGCTCGCCGTTGCACAGGGGCAGACCAACGTCAACGGACGCCGGCTGCTCTTCTTCGAGCCGGAGGGGGAGCACGCCGCGGCGGCCGTGACCGCCGGCATGAGCATGACGGGGCTGCGCGCGACGAACTTCTCGAGCGGCCAGGGCATCGCCTACATGCACGAGTCGCTCTACGCGGCGGTCGGCAAGCGCCTGACCTACGTGCTCAACGTCGCCGCGCGCGCCATCACGAAGCACGCGCTGAACGTCCACGCCGGCCACGACGACTACCACGCCGTGGACGACACCGGCTTCTTCCAGGTCTTCGCGAAGGACGTCCAGGAGACCGCGGACCTCACGCTCATCGCGCACCGGATCGCCGAGCTCTCACTGAACCCCGGCATCTGCGCGCAGGACGGGTTTCTCACGAGCCACGTCATCGAGACGCTGCTCCTCCCAGAGCGCGAGCTCGTCAAGGAATACCTCGGCGACCCGTCGGACCTGATCGACTCGCCGACGCCCGCCCAGAAGCTGGTGTTCGGGCCGCAGCGCCGGCGGATCCCCGAGCTGTTCGACCTGGATTACCCGGCGATGCTCGGCACCGTGCAGAACCAGGATTCATACGCGCAGGGTGTCGCCTCGCAGCGGCCGTTCTACTTCGATCACATCGTCGAGCTGACGGAACGCGCGTTCGCGGAGTTCGCCGCGCTCACCGGACGTGAGTACGCGCGGGCGACCGGGTACCGCCTCGAGGACGCGGAGTACGTCATCGCCGGGCAGGGGTCGGTCGTGTCGAATGCCGAGGCGGTCGTCGACTACCTGCGCGAGACGCGCGGCCTCAGGATCGGGGTGCTGAACCTCACCATGTTCCGCCCCTTCCCGGCGGACCTGGTCACGAAGCTCCTCGCGGGGAAGACGGCGGTCGTCGTGCTCGAACGCACCGACCAGCCGCTGGCAGCCGACCTGCCGATGCTGCGCGAGATCCGTGCGGCGATGTCGAAGGCCGTCGAGAACGGCCGCGCCGTGCGCGGCCGCCGGGCGGAGGAGATCAGGCTGCCGCACGCCGGCATCGCCGCGCTGGCGGCAGACGCGGTACCCGACTTCTTCTCGGGATGCTTCGGCCTCGGCAGCCGCGACCTGCAGCCGGGCGACCTCATCGCCGCCGTCGAGAACATGCTGCCGGGCGGCCAGGGACGCCGGCTGTTCTACCTGGGCATCGACTTCGTGCGCAAGGGCACGAGGATGCCCAAACTCCAGATCTGGCAGGAGCAGCTCCTCGACGCGTATCCCGACATCGCGACGCTCGCGCTGACGCCGTCCGACAGCACCAACCTGCTGCCGAAGAACTCCCTCGCCTTCCGCATCCACTCCGTCGGCGGCTGGGGAGCCATCACGATGGGGAAGAACGTCGCGATGACGGCGTTCGAGATGTTCGGCATGCACGTCAAGGCGAACCCGAAGTACGGCTCCGAGAAGAAGGGGCAGCCGACGACGTTCTACGGCGTGCTCGCGTCGGAGCCGGTGCGGCTGAACGGCGAGCTCAAGAACGTGGACATCGTCCTCTCGCCCGACGCGAACGTGTTCCGCCACTCGAACCCGCTCGCCGGCCTCGCCGAAGGGGGCATCTTCGTCATCCAGAGCGACCGGGATCCGCAGGACTTCTGGAACTCGCTGCCGGCCTCCGCGCAGCGCACCATCCTCGATCGGAACATCCAGGTCTACTGCCTCGACGCGTTCGGGATCGCGAGCGCCGAGGCGAGCGACGCCGAACTGCGCTACCGGATGCAGGGGAACGCGTTCATGGGCGCCTTCTTCGCGCTGTCGCCGCTCCGCGAGCGCGAGGGGCTCTCCGTGGAGGCGCTGTTCGACGGCATCCGCAAACAGCTCACGAAGAAGTTCAAGCACCTCGGCGAGCGCGCGATCGACGACAACATGCGGGTCATCAGCCGCGGCTCCAGCGAGCTCCGGAAGCTCGAGACGCCCGGGCTGTCGGTGAGCGACCAGGCGGCGCGCGCGCTGCCGATGATTCCAGCGTTGATGAACGTGCCGGCCACCGAAGCGGGCGTCGGGCAGCCGGGACGGTTCTGGGAGCAGGTCTGCTTCCTCTGCAAGCAGGGGCAGGACGGCCTCGCCGACCCCTTTGCCGCAGTCAGCGCAATGCCGGCCGCGAGCAGCGCCATCCGCGACATGACCGACGTGCGATTCGAGGTCCCGCAGTTCATCGCCGAGAACTGCACGGGCTGCGCGCAGTGCTGGATCCAGTGCCCCGACTCCGCGATCCCCGGCCTCGTGAACAGCGTCGAGGAGGTCATCGACACGGCAATCGCCGCAGCCGGCGAGTCGCGCCCGGTCGACCGACTGAAGCAGATCTCGAAGCACCTCGCGAAGGAAACCCGCGCGCTCGTCACGGCCGGCGGCCCGCTGTCGCACCTGGGCGACGCGATCGGCGCCGCCTACGCGACGGTGACGGCAAAGCTGAACTGGGACCCGGACCGCCGCGCGGAGCTCGACGCGCAGTTCGCTCCGGTGCGGTCGGCGCTGGCCGCCTTCCCCCTCGCGAAGACGCGCCCGTTTTTCGACCTGCCCGAGTCGAAGGAGAAGGGCTCCGGCGGCCTGCTCTCGGTGACGATCAACCCCGAGACGTGCAAGGGCTGCAACCTGTGCGTCGAAGTGTGCCCCGATGGCGCCCTGATCAGCGTGAAGCAGACCGACGCGATGGTGCAGGGGCTGCGCGAGACCTGGAACTTCTGGCAGAAGCTGCCCGACACCGCCGACCGGTACATCAACATCGCCAATCTCGACGAAGCCACCGGCACGCTGTCGTCGCTGCTCCTCAAGAAGGAGAACTACCTGTCGATGGTCGGCGGCGACGGCGCCTGCATGGGCTGCGGCGAAAAAACCGTCGTCCACCTCGTCGTCTCGACGATCCATGCGACGATGCAGCCGCGGGTGGCGAAGTTCGTGGCGAAGCTCGGCGAACTGATTGCCGGCCTCGACGCCGAGGCACGCCGGCTGCTCGCGTCGGACGCGGATCTGGACCAGGCGGCGCACGCCGCGGGTGGTCGTGTCGACGTGCCGCTGTCGGCCGGGACGCAGGCACGCCTCGAGCGGATCTCCACGCTCCTCAAGCAGCTCGAGGACCTGCGGTGGCGCTACACCGAGGGGCCCGGCGGCCGCGGCCGCTCGTCGCTCGGCATGACGAACTCCACCGGATGCTCGTCGGTCTGGGCCAGCACGTATCCATACAACCCGTATCCGTTCCCCTGGACGAACCACCTGTTCCAGGACGCGCCGTCGATCGCGATCGGCATCTTCGAAGGGCACATGCGCAAGATGACCGACGGCTTCCTGTCGGTCCGCCGCGCGGAGCTCGAGCTCGCCGGCGAGTACGACCCGGTCGCGTCTGAGAAGGAGCTCGCGGGGTTCGACTGGTCGAAGTTCACCGACGAGGAGTTCCTGCTCTGCCCGCCGATCGTCGCCATGGGCGGCGATGGCGCGATGCTCGACATCGGCTTCCAGAACCTGTCGCGGCTCCTCGCCTCGGGCAAGCCGGTTCGCGTCGTCGTGCTCGACACGCAGGTGTACTCGAACACCGGAGGCCAGGCGTGCACGAGCGGGTACACGGGGCAGATCGCCGACATGTCGGCCTACGGCCCGGCGCAGCACGGCAAGACGGAGGAGCGGAAGGAGCTCGGGCTGCTCGCCCTCGCGCACCGCGGCGCCTTCGTGCACCAGTCGTCGCAGGCGTCGGCGTCGCATCTCGTCGCCGGCGTGATCAAGGGGCTCCAGTCGCGGCGACCGGTGGTCTTCAACTTCTACACGCCGTGCCCCATCGAGCACGGCCTGGCGGACGACTGGTCGCGTCAGGCCGCGCGGCTCGCGCTCGAGAGCCGAGCCTTCCCCTACCTCACCTACGATCCTGACGGCGGACCCTCCTTCACCGACTGCCTCAGCCTCGACGGCAACCCGTCGGTGGAAGACGATCTGCCGACCTACACGCTCAAGTACGAGACCGACGACGGTGTCGAGACGGCGATGGAGCTGCCGCTGACGATCGCCGACTGGGCGGCGACCGAAGGGCGCTTCAAGAAGCACTTCAAGGATGTGCCGGTCGAGAAGTGGACCGACGACATGGTGCCGTTCTACGAGTACCTGAACCTGCCGGCCGACGAGCGCGAGGGCAAGGTCCCGTACATCTACACGCTGCAGAACCGGAAGCTGCGCCGGCAGACGGTCGCCGCCGCGATCGTGCGCCTCGCCGAGGAGCGCCGGCTGTTCTGGTCGCAGCTCCGGCAGCTCGCCGGGATCGAGATCCCGGCGGCGACGCGCGAGCGGATCGCCGCCGAGCTCGAGACCGAGTACGAGCAGCGCGCCGCGGCGATGAAGGCGGAGTACGACCGAAAGCTCGCCGACCTCCAGGCCAACTATGCGCACGTCGTCGCGCGGCGTCTCGCTGAAGGGCTGATGCGCGTCGCGGAGGGACGCTCCATCGGCGACGTCGTGTCCACCGCGCTCGCGCAGCCTTACACGGCTCCTGTTCCATCCGTCGTTCCGTCCCTTGCGTCGCTTCCGGCCGCTCCGGCGGCCGCCCCGGTCGCCGTCGCGTCAGCAGCGGCCGTCGCCGAACCGCCGGCCCCGGTTCAGGCGGCGGCGCCGGCTGCTGGCGCGGCGGCAACGTCCGACAACGAGATGGTGATGGAGCCGTACATCGATACGGCGCTGTGCACCAGCTGCAACGAGTGCACGAACATCAGCAAGAAGCTGTTCGCCTACGACGACAACAAGCAGGCGTACATCAAGGATCCGCGCGGCGGAACGTTCCAGCAGATCGTGAAGGCGGCCGAGCTGTGCCCGGTGAAGATCATCCACCCGGGCACGCCGCTCAATCCGAAGGAGAAGGATCTCGACAAGTGGGTCGCCCGCGCGGCGCCGTTCAATTAAGGAGTTAGGAGTTAGGAGTTAGGAGTTAGGAGTTAGCGAGTCCACACATGATTTCCCTGGGGTTCAAACACGGCGTGCATCCGCCCGAGCGGAAGGAACTGACGGCTGCGCTGCCAATCAGACGGCTCGTCTTTCCGATCGAGGTGGTGCTGCCCGTCCGGCAGCACACGGGGAAGCCGGCGCAGGTCGTCGTCACGCGCGGCGACCGCGTCGAGCGCGGCGACACCATTGCGGTCGCCGACGGCTTCATCTCCTCGCCGGTGCACGCCTCGGCCTCCGGGCGCGTCAGCGCCATCGAGCAGTGGCCGCACCCGGACGGCACCACCGCGCTGGCGATCCGCATCTCGGTCGACCCCCACTCGGCCCAGATGCCTCGCCCGCGCCTGGTGCCCGACTGGCGCGGCCTGGCGCCGCAGCAGATCATCCAGGCGGTGCAGGACGCCGGCCTCGTCGGCCTTGGCGGCGCGGCGTTTCCGACGCACGTGAAGCTGGCGCCGCCGAAGGACGCGAAGGTCGAGGTCGTGCTGATCAACGGCGCCGAGTGCGAGCCGTACCTCACGACCGACCATCGCAGCATGGTGGAGTTCCCGGAGCGGGTACACCTCGGGATCCGCGTAATGCTGAAGGCGCTCGGCATCACGAAGGCGGTCATCGGCGTCGAGAAGAACAAGCCGGATGCGATCGAACGGCTCCGCGCCACCGCGCCGGCGGATCTCGACGTGACCGTGCTCCCCTTGACGGTGAAGTACCCGCAGGGGGCCGAGAAGATGCTGATCCACGCCGTGCTCGGCCGCGAGGTGCCGTCCGGCAAGCTCCCGATCAGCGTCGGCGCCGTCGTCCAGAACGTCGGATCGGCCGCCATGATCGGCGAGGTGTTCGACACCGGCCTGCCGCTCGTCGAGCGCATCGTGACGGTGACCGGCCGCGGGCTGAAGCGGCCGGCGAACCTGCTCGTCCCCGTCGGCACGAAGCTGAAGGACGTGCTCGAGTACTGCGGCGGATTGACGGACGACGCGGCGGAGATCCTGTTCGGCGGACCGATGATGGGGCTGCCGGTCGCGGACCTGAACACGCCGATCCTGAAGGGCACGACCGGCGTCGTCGTGCTCTCGAAGTGCGAGGTCCGCGCGCAGGTGTCGTACCCCTGCATTCACTGCGGGTACTGCCTCGAGGCGTGCCCGGTCTTCCTCGACCCGCAGTATCTCGGCAGCCTCGCGCGCGCGGGGCGGTTCGAGGACATGCAGCAGCATCATCTGGCCGACTGCATGCTCTGCGGCTCGTGCTCGTACGTGTGCCCGTCGAACATTCCGCTCAGCCAGTTGTTCCAGGCGGGTAAGGCGGCGCTTCGGCGCACCAAGGTGAACGCGGCATGACGCCCCCACGCCTGGTCGTCACCGCGTCGCCGCACCTGAAGGCGCCTGCCTCCACCGTCGAGATCATGTGGACGGTCGTGGCCAGCATGGTGCCGATCGTCGCCGCCGCCTTCTTCTTCTTCGGCGTGAGCGCGCTGCTCGTGATCGCGGCGTCGCTCGCCGGGTGCCTGGCGGCGGAGGCGGCGTTCGGGTCGCGCCACACGCTGCACGACGGCTCCGCCGTGATCACCGGCGTGCTGCTCGGGCTCACGCTGCCGGCGAGCCTGCCGCTGTGGATGGCGTTTCTCGGCGGCACCGTGAGCATCGCGCTCGGCAAGCGGATCTTCGGCGGCCTCGGCTACAACATCTTCAACCCGGCACTGCTCGGCCGCGCCTTCCTCATGGCGGCCTTCCCGCTGCCGATGACGACCTGGCCTGCCCCGGTCTCGCGCGTGTGGACGCTCGCCGGCGACAATTTCGCGCTGCCGCTCATGAGCGCGGATCCGGCGGCGATGACGACGGCGGCCACGCCGCTCGGCCTGGCGAAGTTCGAGCAGACGCACACGGCCGCCATGCCGCTCTTCCTCGGCACGACCGGAGGCTCGCTCGGCGAGACGTCGGCAGTCGTGATCCTCGCGTGCGGCGCCTACCTCGCCTGGCGGGGGTTCCTCAACTGGCGCACGCCGGTCAGCGTCTTCGCGGCCGTGGCGCTGCTGTCGGGCGTGATCCACCTGATGGACCCGAAGTACCCGGGTCCGCTCTTCATGCTCTTCTCGGGCGGGCTCGTGCTCGGCGCCGTCTACATGGCGACCGACATGGTGACCTCGCCCACGACGAACACTGGACGTTGGATATTCGGCGCCGGCGTCGGGGCGCTCGTGGTCGTCATCAGGTTGTGGGGCGGACTCCCGGAAGCGGTGATGTACGCCATTCTCCTGATGAACGCGCTCGTGCCGTACATCAACCGGACGACGCAACCGCGTGTCTTCGGCACGCCTCGACTCGCTCGAGGCCGCCGCCGGCCGGAGGTGGCGGCATGAGCGGCGACACCAAAGCCCCCGGCACGGCGCCGAAGATTTCCTCGTTCAGGCTGCTCGGCACCATGGGCGGCGCGGGCGCGCTCGCCGGCCTGCTGATCGTGCTCGTCTACCAGTTCACGCTGCCGACGGTGCTCGCCAACCGGGCGGCGCGGCTGGAGACGGCGATCCACCAGGTGCTGCCCGGCATCGAGCGCTACGACACGCTGTACTTCCACAACCGGGCGCTGGTGCGCGAACTGCCGCCGGGCGTGGACGCGCGCAAGGTCGAGAAGGTCTACGCCGGGGTGGCCGGCGGCCGCGAGCGCGGCTACGCGATCCCCGCATCGCAGGCCGGTTTCCAGGACGCCATCGACGTCATCTTCGGCTTCGACCCGGCGGGGCGCGCCACGCTCGGACTCGTGATCCTCTCGAGCCGTGAAACCCCGGGGCTCGGCGACAAGATCGAGGCGCCGAAGTGGCTCGAGCAGTTCGCCGGCGCGCAGACACCGCTGTCGGCGGTCAAGGCCGGCCAGTCGGAAAGGCCCGAGGACGTCGAGATGATCACCGGCGCCACGATCTCGTCGCGCACCGTCATCGGGGCGATCAACAAGGCGGTCGAGCGGTGGGCGCCGATCATCGAGGCCTACAGGGCCGGAGGCAAGCCGTGATCACTCCGCAGGGGCCGCCGCCCGCCGACCTGTTTTTCCGCGGCATCTGGCGCGAGAATCCGGTGCTCGTCGCGACGCTCGGGCTCTGCCCAACGCTCGCGGTCACCAACTCGGTGGCCAACAGCCTGACGATGGGGATCGCGACCACGTGCGTGCTGACCTGCTCGAGCATCTTCGTCTCGAGCGTGCGGCGGTACGTGCCGAACCAGGTGCGGATCTCGACCTACATCCTGATCATCGCGACCTTCGTCACGCTCGCCGACATGGTGCTCGAGGCGGTGGTGCCGGCGATCCACAAGGCGCTCGGCGCCTTCATCGCGCTGATCGTCGTCAACTGCATGATCCTGGGGCGGCAGGAGTCGTTCTCGTCGAAGAACCCGATCGGCCGCTCCGTGCTCGACGCGCTCGGCGTGGGCGCGGGATTCACGCTGGTGCTCCTGCTGATGGGCATCCCGCGCGAGCTGCTGGGCAGCGGAACGCTGCTCGGCTATCCGCTGATGGGGCCGCGATTCGAGCCATGGGTCGTCATGATCCTGCCGCCGGGAGGCTTTCTCATGATCGGCGTGCTGCTGGTCGCGAAGAACTGGTGGACACTGCGCCGCGAGCGGCCGAAGCCGGAGCGGCTGGCCGCGATCGAGGCCGCCGGGCTCGCACACCGTCCCGCGGCGCGCCGCGTGCACGAGCGTGAAGGAGCGCCGGTATGACGGACCTCGCATTCATTTTCATCTCGGCGCTGGTCGTCAACAACTTCGTGCTCGCGTACTTCCTCGGGCTCTGCCCGTTCATGGGGGTGTCGTCGCGGGTCGACACCGCGCTCAGGCTCGGCATCGCGACGACGTTCGTGATGCTGGTGGCGTCGAGCGCCGCGTGGTTCCTCAACACGTTCGTGCTCGAGGAGGCCCCCTACCTCCGCGTCATCTCCTTCATCGTCGTCATCGCCTCCATGGTGCAGATCGTGGAGCTGAGCATCAAGAAGACCAGCCCGACGCTGTTCCGCGAGCTGGGCATCTTCCTGCCGCTCATCACGACGAACTGCGCGATCCTCGGGCTGGCAATCTTCCAGACGAACCGCGCCTACGACTTCGTGCAGGGGTTCACCTTCGCCGTCGGCGCCGGTCTCGGCTTCACGATGGTGATGGTGCTGATGGCCTCGGTGCGGGTGCAGACGGAGCTCGCGCGCGTCCCGAAGGTCGTGCAGGGGCCCGCGCTGGTCTTCCTGCTGGCCGCGACGCTGTCGATGGCCTTCATGGGTTTTGCGGGGCTGTTCAGCTGATGCTCACCGCCGTTCTCTCGGTCGCCGCCCTCTTCGCGGTGTACGTGCTCGTCAAGCCGCGCGTGGGCTGCAGCGGAGACTGCGGCATGTGCGGGCGCGGCGGCACGGAACAGCGCTGCTCGCGGAGCGGATCTTCGGAGCCTGATCATGGATAACGCGACTCGACACAACATCATCTGGCGGCCGAGCCGCCGCGACGTGCTGCTGCTCGGCGTCGGCGGCTTCGTCGCCGCGGTGCCATTCGCACGGCGCCGTCCGCTGCCGGTGGTCCGCCGCAACGTCCTCACGATGGGCACGATCGCCGAGTTCGCCGTCGCCCACCGTGAGCCCGCGCAGGCACACGCGGCGATCGACCGCGCCGTCGAGGCCCTGCGCTTCGTCGACGACACCATGAGCCGCTTCAAGCCATCGTCGGACGTGGGCCGGGCGAACCTCCGCGCGGCGCACGCCGTTGTCGGGATCTGCGCCGACACGCGCGACGTGCTGAACGAGGGGCTCCGATGGGCGGACGCGAGCGGCGGCGCCTTCGACCCGTGCATCGGGCGGGCGACGGCGCTCTGGGACGTGACGCATCGGAAGGAGCCGCCGGCAACGGCGGAGGTCACGCGGATCGCCGGACGCGCGCTGTACCGTCAGCTCGAGATCTCAGAGCGTGCGGGCAGCCCCGTCGTCCGCTTCCATGACCCCGACGTCCAGATCGATCTCGGGGGGATCGCGAAAGGCTACGCCGTCGATCGCGCGGTGGCCGCGCTGAGGAAGCAGGGGGTCGAGCACGCGCTCGTCGGCGCGGGCGGCGACATCTACGCGCTCGGCACGTCACCCTCCGGTGAACCGTGGCGGGTCGGCATCCAGTCGCCGGACGACCCGAACGAGCTGGCCGGGGCGCTGCGCCTCGAGAACGCCGCCATCGCGACGTCGGGCGACTACCGGCAGTTCTTCGAACACGGCCAGCGGCGCTACCACCACCTGCTGGATCCCTCCACGGCGGCGCCGCGGCAGTCTTCGCAGCGGAGCATCAGCGTGATCGCGGAGACGTGCATGGCCGCGGACGCGGCGGCGACGCTCGCGTTCGGCACGCGGCTCGCCGGGGTCGAACGGATCCTGGCGAAGCACGGCGCGCGGATCGCGCATCGCATCTGAACGGATTGCGGCGCGTGGCCGCGGATGGCCGCGTCAGCGGCTCACAGGCCGAGCGCGCGGCGAAGCTCGGCCGGGTCGTACTCCATGCGGCTCTCGACGATGAGCCCCCCTTCGAGGCGGATCGTCTCGCGCATGGGCAGACGGGCGTGGACGCCGGTGGGGGGAATCACCGGGAGGCCCGGAAGCTCGATCGTGCCAAGGTGCGTCCCCTCCCCCAGCCACTCGGTCTCTGCGGCGTGCTGGCCGCTTACCCGCACGCGGGTGATCGAAAGGTGCGCATCCGGAAACGCCTCGATCCAGCGGCGGGTCAGCTCGCGGTATCCCGCGCGGCCGATGAAGTGTTCACGGGCTGACGGGTAGGTAAAGACTGCCTGCGGGTGGACGAACCGCTCCGCCTCGTCGAGCCGCCTCTCGTTGAACAGATCGTAGTACCTCCTCGCGAAGGCCTCGACCTGCAGCGCCGCCACCGCATCGAGCAACGGCCCCCCTAAGGTAGACGCCATGGCTGTCATCGCGTGCAAACGGATCGCCACCGACGATCCGAAACCGGCCAGCGACAGATTGGAAATCGGGCGTTAGCCGCGCCGCCCGACAGCGACTGATTTGCAAGGGGAACGACAAAACCGTCACAACCGCTGAGGCGGCGTGCCGTCAACGGCGTCTGAGGACACGCCCGGGATATTCGCCCGTGCTCCGCCCCTGTTGAAAGACGATCGTGCCGTTCACCCAGACGGTGTGAATGCCGGTCGAGAGCGCTTTCGGGTCCGACGTCGTGGCGTGGTCGATCACCGAGGCCGGGGCGAACAGCACGAGGTCCGCCGCATGGCCGGGCTTGATGGCGCCGCGGCCGCTCAAACCGACGGTCGCGGCCGACAGCGACGTCATCTTGCGCACCGCCTCCTCGAGCGTCAGTCCGCGCTGCTCGCGCACGTAGCGCCCGAGCACGCGCGGAAAGGCGCCGAAGCCGCGCGGATGTCCGCCCGTCGACGTGCCGTCGCTGCAGATGTTCGCGAACGGCCACTGCGTGAGCGTGAGCACGTCGCGCTCGTTCATGCTCGTCGCCACGACGCCGATCTCACCCTCGGCCTCGCGGAGCAGGTCCATCATCGCCCTGGGCGCATCGACGCCGCGGGCACGCGCGATGTCGGCGAGCGTCTTGCCGGCGTAGCTCTCGTCGGGGGGAAAACGGGTGATCAGCAGCCCCTCCGGCGAGGTCACTTCGCGCAGCGCGAACTCCGCCTCGGCCCGGTTGTCGAAGTCGCGGTTCGGGAACAGGACGCTCATGCCCGACTGCCAGTACGTGTACGGATAGATGTCGGCGGTGACGTCGATCCCCTCGGCGCGCGCGGCGTCGAGCATCTTCAGCAGCCGGCCGGTCTCCCCCCAGAGGCTGCGCATCGCGAGCTTCAGGTGGGAGATGAGCACGGGGATCTTCGCCTCGCGTCCCACGCCGATCGCCTCGTCGATCGCCTTCCAGAACTCGCGGTCCTCGCTGCGGACGTGCGAGGCGTAGCGCCCCCCCTGTGCCGCGGCGACCTTCGCGAGCGCGATGACCTCCGACGGGTGCGAGTAGATGCCGGGGTCGTACTCGAGCCCCGTCGACAGCCCGAGGGCTCCCGCCTGCAGCTCGGCCCGCAGCAGCTCCTCCATCCGGCGGACCTCGTCGGCCGTGGCCGGCCGCTTGAAATCCTCGCCCATGACGCGGCGCCGCAGCGTGCCGTGCCCGGCGTACGACGCGACGTTCACCGCCGGCGGCGCCGCGGTGAACCGTGCGAAGGCGTCGGCGAGCGGATACGCGGACCCGCCGTCCTGCCCCACGACGATGGTGGTGATCCCCTGGCTGACGGCGCCGAGCGCCTCACGCTGCTCCAGCAGGCCCCGGTCGTGATGGCTGTGCGTATCGATGAAGCCGGGCGCGAGCGTCAGGCCGCCGCCGTCGACCACCCGCTCCCCTTCGCGGGCGGTCAGCGTGCCGACATCGGCAATGCGATCCCCCGAGATCCGTACCGCTCCCGCGCGCGCGGGTGCGCCGCTGCCGTCGAGGACGCTCACGTTGGTGATGAGGAGCGTGGCCGGCTCCTGCGCGCGAGTGTCCCCCGCCAGCGCCAGGACCGCCGCCACCAGGATTCGAAGAAGGGTCGACATGCGCCCGATCATATGAGGACAGGGCGCCAAACAAAAAGAGGGCAGGACCTGCGCCCTGCCCTCCACCGATCCACCGATCCGGCGAACTGCGATCTACCGATCCACCGATCCGCCGCTGCCGGCCGCCTCGGTCGTGATGCGCTTCGGCGGCTCCGGCTTCTTCGTCCGCTCCTTCAGGTGCTCGTCCATCTTCAGGCGGGGCACGCCGTTCACCATCCAGTCGGGCGCCGGCTTCCCCTTCAGGTAATGGTCGAAGAACTCCATCATGCGGACCGTGTAGTCACGCTGGTTCGGCCGGCGGGCGAGGCCGTGGTTCTCGCCGGTGTACTCGAGCATGATCACCGGTTTCCCCATGCGCCGCAGCGTGTTGAAGTACTCGACCCCCTGCGTGAAATCGACGGCGCCATCCTTGTCGTTGTGCAGGATCATCAGCGGCGTCTTCACGTTCTTCGCGAAGAACACGGGCGAGTTGCGGTAGTAGGCGTCCCAGTTGTCCCAGTAGCCTCCCTTGAACCGACCCTGGCTGCTCTCGAAGATCGCCATGTTGCCGCCGCCGGTGTTCTTGTAGATCAGCGAGTACATGCTGACCATGTTCGTGAGCGGCGCCCCCGCGACCGCCGCGGCAAAGATGTCGGTCTGGGTGATCAGGAAGGAGGTCTGGTAGCCGCCCCAGGAGTGGCCGGTGATGCCGACCTTCTTCGCGTCGACGATGCCGGTGGCGATCGCCGCCTTGACGGCCGGCACCATGCACCAGACCGCCGACATGCCGGGGTCGTTCACCTTGAATACGATGTCGGGGATCAGCACGGCGTAGCCGTTGCTGGTGTACACCGACTTGTTGAAGCCGTTCGCGGTCGGCGTGCCGAACTGGTGCGCCGTCTGCGACATCCGCTCGTAGAAATACACGAGGGTGGGGTACGCCTTGCCCTTTTCGTAGTTGGCCGGGAGGTAGAGCGCCGCCTGGAGCTTGTCCCCCTTGTCGCAGGTGTAGTTCACGAGCTGGACGCCCGGTGTCCAGTTGTAGGCCGCCACCTGCGGACGCATGTCGGTCAGGCGCTTCGGCTCGCGGAACGAAAGGTCGGTCGCGTAGTAGTCGGCCGGTTCGAGCGCGGTCTCGCGCGTGTACAGGACGACGTCCGCCTTTTCGGCCTTCGTGACGCGGCCGAACGCGGCATCGCCCCAGAGCACGTGCGTGACGCCCGTCTTGCCGGGGCCGAGCCGTGCGATCCCCCCCTTCTTCGTCCACTCGCCGTACGCCGAGAAGAACTGCGGTTTCGAGAGATCGATTCCGTCCTCGCGCTCCTCCGCCGTCTCGAACGCGTAGCGGGTCCGGTAGCGGACCTGGTCCTTGCGGCCGTTGGCGGTGAGGTTGACCGCGCGTCCCCCGTCGACCGGCACCTGCCAGACATCCCAGTTGTCGGAGATCAGCACGGCCTTGCTGTCCTTCGTCCACCCCAGTGTCTGGGTCGGCGGATCGACCACGTTCGTGTCGTTCTCGACGTTGATGAACGACACCGGTGCGCCCTGGCTGATGTTCTTCGACGTGCCGCTCTTCATCGAGTAGACGTGGAAATGGCCGTTCTCGTAGTAGAGCAGCGACTCGCCGTCGGGCGAGGCGCCGCTGTACCAGCGGGCGCGCCGGATCGCGAGCTTCCGATCGCCCGTCGCCGGGTCGATGACGTAGACGTCGCGGAAGCGCTGGCCGTTGAGATTGCCCATCAGCTCGTACTCGCGCTCGTCGAAGCCGATCGCGTACTTGTGCTTCGGCGCCAGGCTCACCGTCCGCACCTCGTCGTCGGCGAGGCGGACGAACTTCTGCGGACCCACGTGATACATCGCCGTGTAGCTGAAGTTGCGGTCCATGTTCTCCTGGACCTGCTGCTGCGACTGGAGGCGCGGGTCCTTCCAGTGCCAGAGCACCAGATCCACCTTCTCGTCGGCGTCGTCGGGCGGCTGCGCGCCGCCCTGGGCAGGCGCGTCGCCGGCCTCGGCGCCGGGCGCTGCTCCCGGCGAACCGGCGGGAGTCGTCCGCTTGCGCGGCTCGTGGATGCCGAACACGAACGCGTCCAGCTTCTCGTTCCAGGTGGCGGCGCGGTTGCCGCTGATCGAGAACCCCTGCGGGAACGCCTTGTCGGCCGAGGGATCGAACACGACCTTCTTCGGCTCGCCGCTGCCGACGCCGGTGAAGCCGACGACGGAGTACAGCAGGTCGGTGTAGGCGCGGTCTTCCTTCCCCCTCAGCACGGTGAGCGCGTCGCCCTTCTCGGTCCACGTCAGGCGCTCGTAGCGCGCCGTGTCGCTGTCGAGCGAACTCACGATCCCCGTCGTCATGTTGCGCAACTGGACGCCGTTGCCGATCTTGTCGGCCGCGTCGATGACGAAGGCGAGCAGCCGGCCGTCGCGCGTGAAGGAGAACTCCGAGACGTTGCCGAAGTTCAGCTCCGCGCCGGTGGCGAGCTCGCGGAGCACGAGGTCGGTGCCGCGCGGCCGATCGTTCGGCGCGCCGCCGCCGGGGCCGCCTGCGCGCCCGCCGCCGGGCGCCGGAGGGGGCGTCGAGGCGGCAGCGCCACCGCCGGCGGGCTGCGCCGGCGCGCGATGCAGCGCGATGTGCGTGGCCGCTTCGCCCGAGAAGGCGAAGCGGCGGATGTTCGGGTACTCCTTCTTGTCGCCGTTCGCCAGGTTCACGATCGTCGTGGACGACGGCACGGGACGCCGCTGGCGGCGCAGGCGCTGCGCCTCGGCTCGTGGCGGGTTCGTCGTGAAGGCGATCCACTTCGAGTCGTCGGAGAACTGCAGCGTGGAGCCGCCGGCAAACACCGCGGCGCCTCCGCCTCCGGCCGGAGCGCCCGTTTCTCCCAGCGGGTACTTCGTCTCCTTCCCGGTCGCGACGTTGCGGACGACGAGCTCGGCGTCCCCTTCCTGCGGCGCGACGCGATAGGCGAACCACTCGCCGTTCTTCGACAGCGCGGTGGCGCCGATCGTCTTCCACTCGACAACGTCCTGAACGGTGAGCGACTTGCTGCCGGCTTTCGGTGCGGCATCCTGCTCCATCGCGGCCGGTCCGAGCACCGGCAGCGCGCTGATGAGAGCGATGGCGACAAACAGTCTGAAGCGGTTCGGCTTCATGGTCTTTCCTCGCAGAGGGTGGTAACTGACTCGTAAAAGGGGAGTTATGGTAGCAGAATTCGCCGCCCCGGAGCCGCCGGAGGGACGAGCGGCGACACGAAGAGCGCGGCCTCGCGCAGCACGTCTTGCGCTCGTCACGTCATGCGGCATTCTACGCCGACCGGCAGCCCAACACCGCGCTGCACCCGAACGTCGGAATGACGCAATGGCCTTGATGGACGCGCGGCCGGGCGGCTCGCGTCGTTCTGAGGTCGTCGTTTCAGAGCCGCTGGAATCATCGCTCTGCCGACACCTCGAATGGATTCACGAGATCGACGCCGGTTCGCGCCACGTCCTTGACGTTCCGGGTTGCGAGCGTTAGGTGGTGGACGCGGGCTGTCGCGGCAAGCAGGCCGTCGATCACCGGCAGCGGATCGGGAACGCTCAGGCGGCCCCACTCCTCCGCAATCGCCCCGGTGACGGGCAGCACGGCGTCCCCGTGATCTGCGACGAGCCGCCGAAGCCAGCGGTCGAGCACCCGCGCCGCGGCCGCATCGCGCCGGCGCAGGCTTTCGACGCCACGCCCGATCTCGCCGATCGTCAGCGCGCTCAGCACGACCGCATCCGGCTCCAGCCCCGCGAACCACGTGCGGACGTTCGCATTGGCGCGAGGGCCCTTGCGCAACTCGGCGATGACATTGGTATCGACCAGGACTCTCACCACCGCACCCGACGGCCCAGGTCACGCGGCCGTTCGAAGTCCGCGTCGTCACCGACGGACGGAATCGCGGCGAGGGTGTCCTTCAGCGTGCGGGCGTTGCGACGAGGCAGCAACGCCTCGCGCAGGATCTCTCGATGCTCGGCTTCGGCCGATCGGCCTCTCCGCGCCGCCCTGACCTTGAGCTGGAGCACGACCTCGTCCTCGACGTTGCGGACCACCAACTGTGCCATCGCGCCTCCCGTGTTGCTATCAATGATAGCAGTCCAGGCCCGGCCGATCCCCCAGCGGTTTCACGGCCTCGCCAGAGCCAGGCGGCCGCGCCGCGGACCGGCTAACCGTCCTTCAGCACCATCGTGCGGATCTGTGCCGCCGTCGCACCGAAGGACATGCTGCACTCCTGAGTCGTAGGGGAAGGATCCTGCGCTCGCTCTCCTAGGCCTGTCAAAAGAACCGTCTCACGTGGACCGTCAGGCGGCGCCCGCGCGCACGGCCCACCGCAGCTTCGCGGCGGCGGCCCGGCGGTTCGACCACGTTTCCGACTTCTTCGACCGGACGACGCGTTTGGCGATGGACGAGAAGACGCCGGCTCTCAGCCCCGCCTGCAGCGCCTTCTTCACGCGGCGGTCCTCGCCCGAGTGAAACGTCAGCAGCGCGGCGCGTCCGCCGGGTGAGAGCGCGAACGGCAGGTGCTCGAGCAGCCGGTCCAGCGCCGCGAGCTCGTCGTTGACGGCGATCCGGATCGCCTGAAAGGTCCGCCGCACCGACGCTTTGACCTCGCTCTTCGTCAGGTGGGGGCGCGCGTCGTTCAGGCCGGTCCGCACCAGCCGCTCGAGCGCGTGCGTCGTCTCGACCGGCTGCCGCGCGAGAAGTTCGGCGATGACGGCGGCATGAGGCTCGTCGGAATAGTCCGTGAGGATCCGCGCCAGATCCAGCTCGCTCGCCGTGGCCAGCAGCCGGGAGGCGGGCTCGCCGCGCGACGGATCCATGCGCATGTCGAGCGGCCCTGGCAGCTTGTAGTTGAAGCCGCGCTCCGGCGTGTCACGCTGCATCGACGACACGCCAAGATCGACGAGGACGATGTCGGCCGCCTCGATGCCCTCGAGGGTGAGGATGTGCGGCAGGTCGGCGAAGCTGGCGTGACGCGCAGCGACGACATCGGCGCCGAACCCTTCGTCGCGCAGCCGCGCGACGGTTCGCGCCATCTCGGCGGCGTCGACATCGATGCCAATCAGGCGTCCGCCGGGCAGGAGCCGCGGCAGGATCTCGCGCGCGTGGCCGCCGCCGCCGAGCGTGCAGTCCACGGCGATCTCCCCCGGCGAAGGCCGCAGGCACGCCAGTACCTCGGCGACCATGATCGGACGGTGAACGAGATCAGCCGCTCGACTCACCTCTCTGCCGGGACCTCGAAGGGAATCACGAGATCCACACCGATGCGCGCCCGTCCTTGACGTTCCGGGTCGCGGGCGTGAGGTTGTGGACGCGGGCCGTCGCGGCAAGCAGGCCGTCGATCACCTCCTCGAGGTTGCGGACCACCAACTGTGCCATCGCGCCTCCCCGTGTTGCTATTCACGATAGCAATCGAGGCCCCGGCCGATCACCAACCGGTCTGGCGGCGACGAGGATGTTGGTGTCGATCGCGATCACGCGCCGCGCCCCTCGTAGATGCCGTCGCGGATGCGGTCCCATCCCGCCGCTGCCGCGTCGGGCTGGAGGCCGTCACCTTTGAAGGAGGCCGGACGAAGCCGGAAGCGACCCGGCTGCTGCCGCTCCGCCAGCACCAGGCGCAGGCCCTGCTCGATCAACTGGCGGACCGTCGTCCGGTCGTGGCGGGCCGCCTGCCGCGCCCGCGCCAGCAGCGCGTCGGGAATCTCGACGGTTGTCTTCATACATACACCCATATCGAACCTACCATGTCGGTGCGCCGCGGCGATCGCCTGCAGGGAGCGCTGATGGAAATCAGCGCCTGACCTTCCCCGAATCCAGCACGATCACCCGATCTGCGAGCCGGTCGACTTCGGCGCGATCGTGACTGACGTAGATCACCGGCACGCCGAGCTCGTCGCGGACGCGCAGAAGGTAGGGCAGGATGCGGCGGCGCCGCTCGACGTCGACGGCGGCCAGCGGCTCGTCGAGCAGCAGGACGTCGGGGGCCGACATCAGTGCGCGCGCGAGCGCGACGCGCTGGCGCTCGCCGCCCGACAGCTCCGGCACGCGCCGGTCCAGCAGGTCCGTCACTTCGAGCATCCGCGCGACGACGCCGAGCTCGAGCTTCTGGCCGGGACGCCGTCCGTACAGGACGTTGCGGCGGACGTTCATGTGCGGAAACAGCGCCGGATCCTGCGGCACGTAGCCGACGTGCCGGTGATGCGGCGGAAGATCGATCGCACGAGCCGCGTCGAAGAGGACACGCTCGCCGACCGCGATCCGCCCGGCGCAGGGCCGCCGCAGCCCCGCGATCGCGTCGAGCGTGGTCGTCTTGCCCGACCCCGAGGGGCCGAACAGCGCCGTGATCCCTCCCTCGAGCCGCTCGTGCAGCTCCAGAACGAACGGCCCCTGCGCCAGCGAGATGTCGAGCGCGATCACGTCCGCATTCCCGATCGAGCGCCGATCCAGTTGGCGAGGGCGAGCGCCGCGAACGCGATCACGGCGGAGACGAGCACGAGCTGCGCGGCCTCGGCGTCGCGTCCCGTTTCCGCGAACGAATAGATCGCCACCGCCAGCGTGCGCGTCGATCCCGGGATGCTGCCGGCGATCATCATCGTGGCGCCGAACTCCCCGATCGCCCGTGCAAACGACAGCACGGCGCCGGCGGCGACCGCCGGCAGCGCGAGCGGCAGGGTGACGGTGAGGAAGACGCGGAAGGGGCTCGCGCCGAGCGTCGCCGCCACGCGCTCGTACCGCGCGTCCACCTGCTCGAACCCCGCGCGCGCCGTCCGGACGAGCAGGGGCATGCCCATCACGGCCATCGCGATGACAACGGCCTTCCAGGTGAAGACGATCTCGATGCCCACGGCCGCCAGGTACGGACCGAGGAGGCCGCGCGGCGCCAGGACCATCAGCAGGATCAGTCCGGTGGCGACAGGGGGCATCACGAGCGGCAGCGAGACGAACGTCTCGAGCAGCAGGCGCCCGCGAAAGCGCCGGTGCGCCAGGACCCACGCCAGCAGCAGCGCGGGGGGCAGCATGAGCAGCGTCGCCGCGCCCGCCAGCGCCAGCGTCAGCAGAGTGATCCAGGCGATCTCGTGCATCAGTGGGTGGTCACGTAGGGATCGAAGCCGTGCCGCCGGAAGATGTCCTGCGCGCCGCGGTCGAACCGCAGGTACCGGAGAAACCGCTCCGCCGCCTCCCTGTTGCGGGACCGTTCGACGAGAGCCACGGGATAGACGATCGGTCCCGTCATCCGCTCCGGCACGCGAAAGGCGATCGCCACCCGGCTCGACGCGATGGCGTCGGACTCGTACACGATGCCGGCGTCCACCCCTCCGCTCTCCACGGCGGCGAGCGCCGCCCGCACGTTCGCCAGCGGAACCAGCTTCGGCTGCAGTCGCTCCCACTGCCCTTCGTGTTGCAGGAATTTACGCGCATACAGGCCCGCCGGCACGGCGGCGGGATCCCCGACGGCAATGCGTCGGACCGAGGGATCCGTAAGGGCCGCCGCCGAGGCGCCCGACAGCGGGCGCCCGCGCGGCACGATCACCACCAGCGTGTTCGTGAGGAGGTAAGTGAACTGCACGACGGCCCCTGCGCGCTGCACGAGGTGCATCTGCACGAGATCCGCGCTGATGAAGATGTCGGCAGGCGCGCCGTTGGCGATCTGCCGCGCCAGCACGTTGGAGCCCGCGAGATTGAAGCGGACCGTGCCGCCGCCCTGCCGTTCGTACAGGCGGGCGATCTCTTCGAGCGCGTCGCTGAGGCTGATCGCCGCCGACACGAGCACCGGCTCGCTGCGCTGGGCGCCGAGCGACACGGCGGCGAGCAGGAGGACGAGGATCGTGCGCGCGAGCACGCCCGTAACTGTACTCCGTCGCCGGATTCCTGCCGCCCGGGTGCGGCTGACCGATCCGGCCGCCGGGAAGGGGGGACGCTACGAAGGCAGCGGACGCCAGCCGGTTCGACGCAGCAGCACGAGCGACCACGGCTGCACGTCGACCGTGTCACCCGCCGCGAACGCTTCGCCGCCGTCGTCTTCCGAGAGGTGGTCGCGCTCCTCGAACGTGTTCAACACCATCTCCCACTGCGTGCCCCACTTCTCCTCGGGCAGCGTGAAGGCGAGCGGCTGGTGGCCGGCGTTGAACATGACGTAGAAGCTGTCGTCGTAGATCCGCTCCCCGCGCTCGTTCGGCGTCGGGATGGCGCGGCCGTTCAGGAAGACGCCCAGCGATTTCGCGAAGCCGACGCTCCAGTCGTGCTCCGACATCTCGACACCCGCCGGCGTGAACCAGCCGATGTCGCTCACCTGGGTGCCGTGGATCGGGCGCCCCTGGAACCAGCGGCGCCGGCAGAACACCGGGTGCTGGTGCCTCAAGCGAATGAGCCGCCGCGTGAACTGCAGGAGCTGCGTGTCGACATGGCTCCAGTCGTACCACGAGATCTCGTTGTCCTGGCAGTAGGCGTTGTTGTTGCCGCCCTGGGTGCGGCCGATTTCGTCGCCGCCGAGCAGCATCGGCACCCCCTGCGAGAGGAAGAGCGTGGTCAGGAAGTTGCGCCGCTGCCGCGCCCGCAGCCGCTTCACGTCCGGATCGTCGGTCGGCCCCTCGGCGCCGCAGTTCCACGACCGGTTGTGGCTCTCGCCGTCGCGGTTCTCCTCGCCGTTGGCCTCGTTGTGCTTCTCGTTGTACGACACGAGGTCACGCAGCGTGAAGCCGTCGTGCGCCGTGACGAAGTTGATGCTCGCGTAGGGACGCCGGGCGGTGCCGGCATACAGATCCGAGCTGCCGGTGAACCGGTACGCGAATTCCGCCAGCGTCTGGTCCGTGCCGCGCCAGTAGTCGCGCACCGTGTCGCGGTACTTCCCGTTCCACTCCGACCAGAGCGGCGGAAAGTTGCCGACCTGGTATCCCCCCTCGCCGACGTCCCAGGGCTCGGCGATCAGCTTCACCTGGCTGACGATCGGATCCTGCTGGATGAGGTCGAAGAACGCCGACAGGCGGTCGACGTCGTGCAGCTCGCGTGCGAGCGCCGCCGCGAGGTCGAAGCGGAACCCGTCGACGTGCATCTCGAGCACCCAGTAGCGCAGGCTGTCCATGATGAGCTGCAGCACGTGCGGGTGCCGCATGTTCAGCGTGTTGCCCGTGCCGGTGTAATCCATGTAATACCGGCGGTTCTCGCCGACCAGCCGGTAGTACGCAGCGTTGTCGATCCCCTTGAACGACAGCATCGGACCCAGGTGATTGCCTTCGGCCGTGTGGTTGTAGACCACGTCGAGGATCACCTCGATGCCGGCTTCATGGAGCGTCTTGACGAGATGTTTGAACTCCTGCACCTGCTCCCCGGCCTGCCCGGCGGAGCAGTACTCGTTGTGCGGTGCGAGGTAGCCGATCGAGTTGTAGCCCCAGTAGTTGCGCAGGCCGCGCTCGACCAGGATGGAGTCGTGCACGAACTGGTGCACGGGGAGCAGCTCGATGGCGGTGATCCCGAGCTTCTGGAGGTACTTCACCGACACGGGGTGCGCCATCCCGGCGTACGTCCCGCGGATCTCCTTCGGGATGTCGGGGTGCTGTTTCGTGAACCCCTTGACGTGCGTTTCGTAGACGACGGTCCGGTGCCAGGGCGTATTCGGCCGCCGGTCGGTGCCCCAGTCGAAAAAGGGGTTGATGACCACGCTCTTGGGGACGTAGGGCGCGCTGTCGAGGTCGTTCCGCGACGACTCCGGCGCCTTGAAGTGGTAGGGAAAGATCGCCTCGTTCCACTGCCACTGGCCGTCGACCGCCTTGGCGTAGGGATCCAGCAGCAGCTTGGCGGGGTTGCACCACAACCCGTGCTCCGGCGCCCACGGACCGTGCACGCGAAAGCCGTACCGCTGCCCCGGACGCACGTTGGGCAGATAGCCGTGCCAGCAGAGCGCGGTCGACTCGGGCAGGTCGACACACGTTTCTTTGCCCGTCGCGTCGAACAGACAGAGCTGTACGCGCGTCGCTGCCTCCGAAAAGATCGAAAAATTGGTGCCGATCCCGTCGAACGTGGCACCGAGGGGGTAGGGCTGTCCAGGCCAGATCTGCATTGAAACAATCCGCGGGCACTCGCCCGCTCATCCGTTGATTCCCCCTATTCACGTCCTGTGCCGCGGGTGCTAAGCTTCGCCGATCGCTGGAGGATGGACCCCATGTACACACAACTGCCCCGCTTCGTGGTCGCTGCCGCCTGTGCAACGGCGCTGACCGCAACCGCGTCTCTGAACGCGCAGCGCCAGGACCCGGCGCCGCGAGCCGACCGACTGACGCTCGACACCTACCTCGAGATGGAAACCGTCTCGGATCCCCAACTGTCGCCCGATGGCCGGCAGGTCATCTACACGCGCGGCTGGATCGACAAGATGAACGATCGGCGCGAATCGGCGCTGTGGATCATGAACGCCGACGGCAGCCGCAACCGCTTTCTGGTGAAGGGCTCGAATGCCCGGTGGTCGCCGACCGGCGACCGCATCGCCTACACGGCCGCCGGCGAGCCGCGCGGTACGCAGATCTACGTCCGCTGGATGGATGCCGAGGGTGCGACGTCGCAGATCACGCGCGTCGAGCAGGCGCCCGGCAGCATCGCCTGGTCCCCCGACGGCACGCAGATCTCGTTCACCGCGCTCGTCGAAGAGCGGAACAACTGGCCGATCCGCATGCCGCGGGCGCCGAACGGCGCCCGGTGGACCGAAGCGCCCCGCATCGTCGAACGCCTGAACTACCGGCGCGACCGCACCGGCTTCGTCGACAACGGCTTCCGCCACATCTTCGTCGTGCCGGCGATCGGCGGCACACCGCGCCGGATCACCTCCGGCAACTACGATCACAACGGGGCCGAGTGGACGCCCGACGGCCGGAGCATCCTCTTCAGCGGCCTGCGCGTGGACATCGACGATTACCAGTGGCGCGAATCCGAGATCTACGCAGTGAACGTCGAGGACGGCGCCGTGCGCCAGCTCACGCAGCGGAAGGGCCCCGACAACAATCCGACCGTCTCCCCCGACGGCCGCCGCGTCGCGTACACCGGCTACGACCACTCGCGGGACACCTGGGTCGACAGCAAGCTCTACGTCATGAACATCGACGGCTCGAACCCGCGGCTGGTGTCGGGCGAGTGGGACCGCTCGCCGGGCAACCTGAAATGGGCACCCGACGGCTCCGGCATCTACTTCACCGCGCAGAACGAGGGCAGCCAGAATCTGTACTTCCTGCCGCTCGGGTCCACGCCGGGCAAGGTCACCCCCGTCACCAGGGGCACCCACATGCTGTCGGTGTCGGACATCTCGAACGCGGGTATCGCGGTCGGCACGGTCACCAGCTTCCAGAAGCCCGGAGACGTGATCACGTTCGACCTGAAGAAGCCGGAGGCGATGAAGCAGTTGACCTTCGTCAACGACGACGTGCTCGCGGGCAAGAAGCTCGGCGAGGTCACCGAGATGTGGTACACGGCGCCCGACGGCTGGAAGATCCAGGGCTGGTACATCACACCGCCCGACTTCGACCCGTCCAGGAAGTACCCGCTGCAGCTCCACATCCACGGCGGCCCGCACAGCATGTACAACGTCGGGTTCAACTTCGGCTGGCAGGAGCACGCGGCCAACGACTACGTGGTGCTCTACACGAACCCGCGCGGCAGCACCGGCTACGGCAGCGCCTTCGGCAACGCCATCAAGAACGCGTACCCGGGCAAGGACTACGACGACCTGATGGCCGGCGTCGACGCCCTGCTCGCGAAGGGCTTCGTGGACCCGCAGAACATGTTCGTCACCGGCTGCTCGGGCGGCGGCGTGCTGACCGCCTGGATCGTCGGCAAGACCGACCGCTTCGCCGCGGCCTCCGCCAACTGCCCCGTGGTCGACTGGCTCTCGTTCGTCGGCACGACCGACGGGGCGAGCTGGTACTACAACTTCGAGAAGCTGCCGTGGGAAGACCCCTCGGAGCACCTGCGGCGCTCGCCGCTCACGTACGTCGGCAACGTGAAGACGCCCACGATGCTGATGACCGGCGTGAACGACCTGCGGACGCCGATGCCGCAGACGGAGCAGTTCTACAGCGCGCTGAAGCTGCTCAAGGTGCCCACCGCCATGATCCGGTTCAACGACGAGTGGCACGGCACGACGACCAACCCGTCGAACTTCATGCGCACGCAGCTGTACCTGCGATACTGGTTCGACAAGTACAAGCGCGGGGCGAAGACGACGACCAGCACGAACTCCGCGCCTGATACCGACAGGTGAACGGACTGACGGCAACCCGCGAAGAGCACGAAGGACACGACGATCACGAAGCGAGCACACGAGTACGACCCTCGTGGTCTCTCATTCGTGGTCCTCGTGCCCTTCGTGCTCTTCCTGTCTGACCGTGACCCTTGCAGCGTGACGAGGAGTACGTCTGATGAAACGAGTGATCTCTCTGCTTGCCCTGCTGATCGTCGCTGGAGACGCGGGGGCGCCGCTCGCCCAGCAGGACCTCGGCGTCGAGACGACAACCGGCGTCGTCGTGTGCACCTCGGCGCCCGCGTGCGACGCCGGTGCGTCCGTCCTCGCGAAGGGGGGCAACGCCGTCGACGCCGCGGTCGCGACCGCGTTCGCGCTCGCCGTCACGCACCCGGCCGCGGGCAACATCGGCGGCGGCGGCTTCATGATCGTCCGCACGCCCGACGGTCAGCTCACGAGCTTCGACTTCCGCGAGAAGGCGCCGCTGAAGTCCACCCGGACGATGTATCTCGACGACAAGGGGAACATCGACCGGGCGCTGACGAACGCCGGCTACCTGGCCCCCGGGGTTCCGGGCTCGGTGCGCGGCCTCGCGATGGCGCACCGGAAGTTCGGCAAGCTGCCGTGGAAGGACGTCGTCATGCCAGGCGTTCTGCTCGCCGAGCAGGGCTTCGAGATGTCCGCCGCCCTCGCGCGCGGGTTGAACCGCGAAGTCGCCGGACCGATGGCGAAGTTCCCCGCCTCGGTTGCCGCGTACGGCAAGCCCGGCGGCGGCGAGTGGCAGGCGGGCGACCGCCTCGTGCTGAAGGATCTCGGCCGAAGCCTCCGTTCCATCGCCGAAGAGGGGCCGGACGCCTTCTATACCGGCTGGATCGCCGACGCGATCGCCGCCGACATGCAGGCGAACGGCGGCCTCATCACGAAAGAGGATCTCGCGAAATACGAGGCGAAGGAGCGGACACCGCTGCGCGGGCGCTACAAGGACTTCGAGATCATCTCGATGCCGCCGGTCAGCTCGGGCGGCGTCGCGCTCATCGAGATGCTCAACATCCTCGAGCCGTTCGACCTGAAGGGCAAGGGGCTCCTCACGGCGCCGGCGCTGCATCTGCAGATCGAGGCGATGCGGCGCGCGTATCTCGACCGGGCGCGCTATCTCGGCGATCCGGAGTTCGTCGAGGTGCCGGTGGCGAAGCTGACCTCGAAGGAGCACGCCCGCGCGGTGGCCGCCACGATCGATCCGGCAAAGGCCTCGAGCAGCGTCGAGCTCGGTAAGGACATCGTCACCGTCGCGACGCAGGAACCGGACGCGACCACGCACTACTCCGTCATCGACCGGGACGGCATGGCCGTCTCGACGACGACCACGCTCGAGGGCAGCTACGGCTCGCACGTCGTCGTCAAGGGTGCCGGCTTCCTGCTGAACAACGAGATGGGGGACTTCAACAAGAAGCCCGGCGAGACCAACCTCACCGGCGACATCGGCACCCCCGCCAACCTGATCGACCCGGGCAAGCGCATGCTCAGTTCGATGACGCCGAGCATGGTGACGCGCGACGGGAAGCTCGTGCTCGTCACCGGCTCGCCTGGCGGACGAACGATCATCAACACCGTCTTCACGATCGTGCTCGGCGTCGTGGAGTACGGCCTCACCGGACGCGAGGCGGTGGACCTGCCGCGAATGCACCATCAGTGGCTCCCCGACCGCGCCCGGATCGAGAAGAGCGACCGGCTGCCCGCCGACCTCGTCCCGAAAATGAAGGCGATGGGGCACGATTTCGAGTTCGCCGACGGGCGCCAGGGAGACGCGCACACCATCTGGGTCTCCCCGGAAGGGCGTGTGTTCGGGGTGGTGGAGAAGCGGACGCCCGACGGCAAGGCCTCTAAGCCGGCTCGGTAGGGGCCGACTTCAGTCGGCCCCGACTCTCGATTTCCCCCCCCGGACACGAACGCCTCGACGATCCTTCCCGTCTAAGCCAGCACCATGCGAATCCTGACTGCCTCCGTTTTGCTCGTCACGCTGGCCATCCCTGTCCCTGCCGCCGCGCAGTGGAAGGAAACCGAGACCATCGACCGGACCGTCTACATCGGCCAGAACGGCCGGCTGAAACTGAACAACTTCTCGGGCGACATCCGCATCGTCGGCACGTCGGGCAACGACGTGGTGATCCGCGCCGTGCGTCGTGCGACGCGGCAGCGCCTCGACAACATCAGGCTGGAGATCGAGGTGTCGGGCACGAACCTGTCGATCGAATCGAACAGGCGCGTGCCCGGCTGGCGCGAGCAGAACGACAACGTCGTCGAAACGTCGTTCGACATCCAGGTGCCGCACGGCACGGAGCTCGACATCCACAGCTTTTCGGGCAAGGTGGACATCCGCGGCGTGACCGGCCAGATCCAGGCGGAGACGTTCAGCGGCGACATCGAGCTCGACGTCGCCGCCGCGCCGCAGCTGCCGGCGGTCACGGCGGGCACGTTCAGCGGCGACATCCGCGCGCGCGTCCCGGCGCACGCGTCGGGCCGCGTGCGGTTCGACAGCTTCAGCGGCAGCATCCGCAGTGACCTGCCGATCTCGATGACGAAGTTCGGCGGACGCCGGGCCGACATCGACGCGGAGATCGGCACCGGCCAGGGGCCGACGATCCGGTTCAAGACGTTCAGCGGCGATCTGCGAATCGTCAAATAGGGTGCTGCGGGGTGCTGCAGGGTGCGGCGGGGTGCTGCAGGGTGCTGGGGTGCGGCAGGGTGCTGCAAGGTGCTGCAAGGTGCGGCGGGGTGCGGCAGGGTGCTGCGAGGTGCGTAGG
>Ga0247719_1000161_pt1 | contig 46697 bp, 51 predicted proteins | sample 41E_DmetaG_FD_189046 | JGI IMG/M metagenome (GOLD analysis project Ga0247719, IMG submission 189046) | Soil microbial communities from hillslope of Landscape Evolution Observatory, University of Arizona, Oracle, AZ, United States - 4-1-E_D | ecosystem: Engineered > Artificial ecosystem >...
ATCGCTCAGCCTCCTGCGAGGTGGGACTTGACCGACGACCACTGGCCGGGCGCGCCGGCTGCGGCGGACGCGCCTGCGTCGGGGTCGCTGCCGGTGGCCGGGAGCGCCGCCGGATCCGACGACGGCGCGAGGTAGGTGATGTTCGGCGGGGAGACCATGCCGAGCTTCTGCTGGGCGACGGCGACGATCCGAGTCGGGGACTCGAGCTCGGACACCTGAAGCCGCAGGCGGTCGTAGTCAGCCTGCGAGCGTGCCGACTCCTGCTGCAGTCGCTGCAGCTCGAACTGGCCCTGCATCAGCATCACGTGCGCCACGACCACACCGAAGAGGGCCACCGCGACGAGCGAAGCGACCGCCGCGGCGAGACGCCGAACCCGGATCCGCCGACGCGCTTCCCGGAGCTCGTCGTCGGTGACGACGCGCAGCGGCACGCCCGTCTGGGGCGCGGCCTTTGCCGGGATGTCGCGTTGCGGACGCATTGCGGGCGCGGGAGTGGTGAGCAAGGGGTGCCGTGCTTTCTCAGGACGTGGTGGTGCGAGGAGGGAGCTTCTCGACTGCTCGGAGCCGGGCGCTCTCGGCCCGGGGATTCGCAGCGATCTCTTGGGGCGACGGCTTGCGGCTGCCCCGGGTGAGGAGCCGCACGGTGATGCGGTCGGGCGCTCCGCAGACGCACGGCAGGCCAGGCGGGCACGTGCAGTCGCCGGTCGCGGCGCTCCGGAAGCGGTCCTTGACGATGCGGTCTTCGCCGGAGTGGTAGGCGAGGACGGCGAGGCGCCCGCCAGGCACGAGCGCGTCGATCACGTCGTCGAGGGTGGACGGCAAGATGGCCAACTCATCGTTGACCTCGACTCGAAGGGCCTGGAACACCCGCTTCGCGGGGTGGCCGCCGGTGCGTCGGGCGGCAGCGGGGATGCCCCGCTTCACCGCGTCGACGAGATCGGCGGTGGTTCGCAGCGGACGCGCCGCAACGACCGCTCTCGCGATCCGCTTGGCGAAGCGCTGCTCGCCGTGCTCCGCGAACAGCTTCGTCAGGGTCGCTTCGTCCGCCGTGTTGACGATGTCGGCGGCGGTGCGGCCGGTCGGGTCGCTCCGATCCATCCGCATGTCGAGCGGGGCGTCCTCGCGATAGGAGAAGCCTCGTTCTGCGGCGTCGAGTTGCCACGAACTAACGCCGAGGTCGAACAGCGCGCCCGACAGCCAGCTGATGCCCGCCCGCTCCATGGCGACGCGGAAGCCGTCGAAGCGGGCGTGGTGGATGCTCGCCCGGTCGCCGAAGGGGGCGAGTCGCCCGGAGGCCGCCTCGAGCGCGTCGTGATCGCGGTCGATGCCGAGGATCGACAGATGGGGATGAGCCTCGAGGATCGCCGCTGCGTGGCCTGCGCCACCGAGCGTCCCGTCGAGGACGTAGCCGCCAGGCACCGGCCCGAGAAGGTCGACGATCTCGTCGACCATGACGGGTCGATGCTCGAAGGAGCGGGCGTCCTGGCTCATCCGCAGCCCCCCGGTCGGACGGGTGCCGTCGGGATGTCTCCCCGAGCGTGCTCGGCGGAAGCGGGCGGAGTGGGGTTCTTCCACCGTGCCGGCCGAGGGGCTGCGCATGTTCCAGGACATGCCGGACGTTCCAATCGCTACGCGTCCACCAACTGCTGCTCCGAAGGCAGCACCTTCTCCCGCCAGACCGCCGGATCCCACAGCTCGATCCGATCGATCGCACCGATCACGAGCACCTCGCTCGACAGCTGCGCGAAGTTCCGCAAGTACGCCGGGATCGGCATGCGTCCGGCCTTGTCGACCTCGATCTCGGCCGATCCGCCGGCCCAGACTCGGGCCAGGTTCCGCTCGTCGCGGCCCTGCTCCGCCGCCAGCTGCATCGACTCGAGCTGACGCTCGAACTCCTCCGGCGTCCACAACGCCAGGCAGCCCTCGTGGAACTGCGACAGGAAGCCGCCCCGCTCGAACGGCGCGCGGAACTTCACGGGAAGGATCACTCGACCCTTGGCGTCGAGCGAGTGCTCGAACCTCCCGATGAAGCGAGCTGCCACGAACGAGTGCCACCGATCTCCCTCACGCGCGCCGGGCCCCTCCCCTTCGCGCCACTTGCCGCCACCTTACGCCCCGTCGCGCCACCGGTCAACCACTTGGTGCACTCGGACCGCCACCTAGGCGCGCTTCGCCGCCGCGACCGTGCGCGGGGTGGATGCAGATCTCGTCGTGGGCGCCTGACGTCAGGCCGGCCGTCAGCCGAACGTCAGGCCGCGTCGGGTGGCGCGGGCCCTTCGCGGTCTCGAGGTTGTCGGTGCCTGGGGTGTCGTGGGTCGTCTGGTGGGACGAGTGGTCGTTTGCCGGTTCCTTCGACGAGGGCCCAGCCGTGGAGGGTCTTGAGGTCGTGGCAGTGGTCGCAGACGCGGTCGAGCCAGTCGAGGAGGGTGATCTTCGATTGGGCCCAGTCGATGCGGTGGTCGCGTTCGAGTCGTCCGACCTGGGGGCAGCCTTCGGTGGTGCAGACGGGGTCTTTCCACTCCAACGCTGATTGCTGCCACGCGTTGGGCGCGCGGCCGAGGTGGGCGACGCCGACGACTTTCTTGCCGTCGGTGACGATCGCGGCCAGGAACGCGTTGCCGGTGGCGAGCATGTCGTCGATCGCCGAGACCGCGACGGGGCCGTAGCCGGCGATCTCGGTGACCTCGCCTTCGATCGGGTAGCCGCGCAAGAGCGCGTCGAGGTCGACCCGCACGAGGATCTTCGCCTGCGACCCGCCGCCCCGCCTTCCTCCCGTGCCCTTCTCGGTCACGGTGGCAACGAGGGCGTCGGCGTCCAACGCCTCCGACCGCTCACGCCGGCCGTCACGACGCGCGGCGTCGAAGAGCTCCTGGCGCTTCGGCTGGATCGCCGCCATGACCGCGGCGATCCGCTCGGGGTTGTCGCGCAACGTGATCGACGACGACCCATCCGCGTGGCTCGACCGTCGCAGGACCGTTCGTCGTGGATCCGCTTCCGCCGTTCCTCCGCACCCCGATCGGCTTCGGCCTTCAAGCGATCGCACTCGGAACGCAGCTCTGCGTGCGACAGCCGCTTCGCCTTGTCCAACAACGCGCCCGCATCAGCACGCGGGTTCGCGGAGAGCGCGCCCGCGATGAGCGTCGTCTGCTGCGATGACAGCTCCCCACGGGCGGCAGCATCCGCGACCTCCGGCAACCCCACCAGCTGATCCGCCGCCGACAGCTCCGCCGCGGCCTGGCCGACCGGCACCCCGGACAGCTTCGCCAACTCGTGCGCCGGCGACTTCTCTCCCCGTGAACAGAACGTGCCCGTCTCGGCCAACCGAGCGGCAGCCCGCGTGCGCATCGACGCCGCGATCTTCTCGAGCCTCGCCGCGTGCTGGACCGCGGCGCGAGCAGACGCGGCGTCGAGCAGGCGAGGGTCGAAACCGACCGCCACCTTCTCCGCTTCACTCGTCAGCTCCCGCAACGTCAGCACAAAAGGGACGATACGACGGGGGTGAGACAAGAACTCCGAGGCGCGGCGACCACGGCTACGGTCGCCGGCGTGGTGCAGTGGGAGTACGAGTTCCTCGAAGCGCAGCTCGGGAACCTCCGTTCGAAGTGGGTCCTCATCAACGAGGGCATCCGCTTCGAGGGAACCATTCAGGACCTGTTGAACTCGAAGGGCGCCGAGGGCTGGGAGGTCGTGGCGACCATGCACCCGACGCCGAGCCACTGGGAGTTCCTCCTCAAGCGCCCAGTCGGCTGAACTACCCCCATGGCTGACGGAGCTGGGGGCGGCATCCGGCGGGGCCGGCTGTCGCGCGGGCTTCCGCTCGCAGGTCTTGCCGCGCGCCGAGGCGTCGGCCGTGTGGCGAGCAAGCTCACGCGCAGCGAGCAACGCAAGCGCGACCACCTCGTACGGGAGGCGGAGCGGTACGTGGCCGTGCTCGGCGACATGAAGGGCGTCGCCATGAAGATCGGCCAGCTCCTGTCGTTCCTCGAGATCGGGACGATGCCCGACGAGCACCGCGCGACGTATCAGCAGATCGTCGGCGCGCTCCAAGCCGATGCTCCGCCGATGCCGTTCGAAACCGTGGCAGCGATCATCGAGAGCGAGCTCGGCCGCACCATCGACGAGACGTTCGCGACCATCGACACCAAGCCCCTTGCCGCAGCGTCGATAGGGCAGGTTCACGCGGGGCAGCTGCCTGACGGGCGCGCTGTGGTCGTCAAGGTCCAGTATCCGGGCGTCGCCGACGCGATCCGAGACGACCTGCAGAACACCGAGATGCTGGCATCGTTCGCCGCCGTCGGAGCGAAGCTCTCCCCGATCCGGGTGACCGCGGAACCGACGGCCATCGTCGAGGAAGTCGCGGCCCGCATCAGCGAGGAGCTCGACTACCGCATCGAGGCCGACAACCAGACGCTCTTCGCCGAGCGGTACGCGAACCACCCGTTCCTCCGCGTGCCCCGGATCGTCGAGGAGCTGTCGACGTCACGTGTACTCGCGATGGACCGTCACGACGGACTGCGGTGGTCCGAAGCCCTCGAGCAGCCGCAGGAGCTCAAGGACCGTTGGGGCGAAGCGATCTACCGCTTCGTGTTCGGGTCGCTGTACGACTTCGGCACCTTCAACGCCGACCCCCATCCCGGCAACTACCTCTTCCACCTCGACGGCACCGTGTCGTTCCTCGACTTCGGGTGTGTGAAGACGTTCTCGCACGACCAGGTCGCTGCGATGCGCACGATCTCGGCTGCGGTGTTCGACGGCGACGACCCGCAGACGTTGTTCGAAGGCTTTCAGGCGGTCGGTTGCATCCCGCGGCGGACGAAGCTGCACCCGGACCGCGTCTTCGAGTGGTGGGCGCCGATCTGGGATCCCGGACGAGGTGAGGAAGGCCCGTTCACGTTCACGCCCGAGTTCGCGAGCTGGGTGATCTCGAGGAACTTCGACGCCTTCGGCGAGTGGCGCGACATGGCCCGCGGGATGGGCATCAGCAACGAGTCGAAGGACTGGACGTTCCTCACTCGGATCCAACTCGGCCTCTACAGCGTCCTCGGCGCGCTGCGGGCGACGTGCCACTGGCGAGCGGTGCACGACGAACTGCGAGGCAAGGCCGCCCCCACGACCGATCTCGGACGCCAGCACGCCGACTGGAAGCAGCGATAGACGCGCATCGGGCGGGCGCTCCCCGACACCTGGGAAGACGCCCGCCCGGTTGCGGCGGCGGATGAGGGTGGTCGGCGTTACGCCGTGGCGCTGGTGTTCTCGCTCGCGGGCGGAGCTCCGGGGCCGGGACCGCGGTGGCCGCGGCCACCTCGCATCGGCAGGCCCTCCTGCTCGACGATGCGGTCGATCTTCTGACTCAGGTCCGCCTTCCAGGCGGCGCCCTGCTCGGCCGTGAGCTTCCCGTCGGTGACCGCCTGGTCGATGCGGGCCATCGCGTCACGGATCATCGCGGCCTTCACCTCGTCGAGGCTCTTGCCCTTCTCCGACGCGATCGTGGCGATCGACTTCCCGGCCTCGAGCTCGGTGCGGAGCTCCTGAGCGGAGATGCCGAGAGCGGTCGCGGCGTCGTCGAGCGGGTTCACCATGCTGCGGCCCGGCCCGCGGTGACGCCCCTCGTGACGCGGGAGGCCGTCCCGCTCGACCATCTCCGCCATGCGCTGCGGCAGCTGCGCCTTCATCTGGTCGATCCGGGCTGACGCCGCGGCGACCAGGGCATCGATGACCTTCTGCTTGTCGACCCCCTTCTCGGCTGCCACGTCGGCGATCGACTTGCCGCTATGTAGCTGCGTCCGCAGCTCCGCCTCGGTCATGCCGAGGACCTCGGCCGCCGTGGCGAGCTTCTCGCCCCGTCGACCGTCCGGTCGAGCCTCCTGGCGAGCTTCGGGCTCAGGCGTCGGCTCGGTCGCGGGCGAGTCGGCTTCCTGGGCGTTCGAGAGGACCGGGGTTCCGAACAGCGCACCGGCGGCTCCTCCCGCGGCGAGTGCTGCGGTGAAGGCGGCAGCGCCTGCGAGCTTCTTGCTGGGCATCGTGGTTCCTTTCGCTCGTTCCGTCGATGCTGAGCTTCACGATGAGGCCAGTCCCTGGGAATCGGCTGTGAGGACACGGGGACTTCGCAGGGAAGTTGCTGCGGACCTTCCCAGGGTTCTCACAGCAAGTTCACAGACTGAGCGACCATGGTGGGACACATGCGGCAGACGGAGCGCCCCCACCGGGTCCTCGTGGTCGACGACGAGGACAACATCACGTTCCTCCTCGACTCCGCGCTGCGCCACTTCGGCTTCGACGTGCAAGTCGCGACCAACGGGCGGGAGGCGCTCGCCGGCGTCGAGTCGTTCAGCCCCGACGTGATGCTCCTCGACGTCATGCTCCCCGACCTCGACGGCTTCGAGATCGTCCGCCGCCTCCGAATGGACGGCAACAAGACGCCGGTGCTCTTCCTCACGGCGCGCGACACCGTCGACGACAAGGTGCGCGGCCTCACCCTCGGCGGCGACGACTACGTCACGAAGCCGTTCAGCCTCGAGGAGGTCCTCGCCCGGATCCAGGTGATCCTCCGCCGCCAGGGGGCCGCCGTCGACACGTCGCGGCTGGAGTTCGCCGATCTCGAGATGGACGACGACGCCCACGTGGTGCGCCGGGCGGGGCAGGTCATCGACCTCTCCCCCACCGAGTACAACCTGCTGCGCTTCCTGCTCGCCAACGCCGGGCGGGTGTTGTCGCGCAACCAGATCCTCGACCACGTCTGGCAGTACGACTTCGGCGGTCATGCGACGGTGGTCGAGACCTACATCAGCTACCTGCGGAAGAAGATCGACTCGCTCGGGCCGCCGCTGATCCACACGGTGCGAGGCGTCGGGTACACGCTGAGGAACGGTTGACGCGATGTCGTTGCGGCGCCGAGTGCTCGCCGCGTTCCTCCTGATCGCGCTCGTGCTCGTCGGGACGAACGTGTTGCTGCTGGCGACGTTCCGCACGTTCCTCTTCGACCGGCTCGACCGCCAGCTCGTGACGACGGCGGCGACGCTCGCCGACCGTCCGCCTCCTCGCGGCGACCGTGGCTTCGCTCAGCGCTGCTTCACGAACGCGGGCGATCGAGAAGAGGTCTTCACCGAGTTCTTCATCGCGTGCGGCTCGATCGAGGCCGGCGTGTTGCAGCGCGTGTCGTCACCGCTGCGGGACGACAACCCGCGGATCGAGCGCGACGCGTTGATCGCGAGCATGAGGCCCGACGGGACGGCTCGTCCCTACACGACGGGCAGTGAGAGCGGGTCGGTTGGATGGCGTCTCGTAGCGGTGCCGACGCCGAACGGTGCCCAGGTGTACGTCGTCGGCGTCACCCTCGACCAGCTCACCGACACGCTGCGCACGATCCGCTTCGTGCAGTTCTCCGGGACGGCCACCGTGCTCGTCGCTCTGTCGCTGCTGTCGTGGTGGATGGTTCGCCTCGGCGTCACCCCGATCGAGTCGATGGCGCGGACGGCGAACGAGATCGCGGCGGGCGACCTGTCGCGTCGCGTCGAGCACGTCGACGAACGGACGGAGGTCGGGCGGCTCGGCAGCGCCTTCAACACGATGCTCGAGCGCATCTCGGAAGCGTTTCGCGCGCGGGAGGCCTCGGAGGCGAGGGTCCGGCGGTTCGCGGCCGACGCGTCGCACGAGTTGCGGACGCCTCTCACCTCGATCCGCGGCTACGCGGAGCTGTGGCGCGCCGGCGGTCTCCGAGACGAGGCCGAGCTCGCCGAGGCGATGCGGCGGATGGAGTCGGAGGCGACGCGGATGGGCGCGCTGGTCGAAGACCTCCTGCTTCTGGCCCGACTCGACCAGCACCGTCCGCTCGAACGCACCGTGGTCGGCCTCGACCGGCTGGCGCACGATGCCGTCCGGGATGCTCGGGCCGTCGAACCGACACGGCCCATCGACATCGACGCAGAACCGGTGACGGTGGACGGTGACGAGGCGCAGCTCCGCCAGGTGATCGGCAACCTGCTCGCCAACGCTCGCACCCATACGCCGCCGGACGCAGCGGTGCACGTGAGGGTGTTCTCCACGGACGGGGCGGCCGTGGTCGAGGTCGCTGACGAGGGTCCAGGAATGGCGCCGGACGTGGCAGAGAAGGTGTTCGAGCGCTTCTTCCGCGCCGACGAGTCGCGAGCACGAGCCGCAGGCGGCACCGGGCTCGGGCTCTCGATCGTCGAGGCGGTCGCCCGAGCACACGGCGGGCGGGCGACCGTGCGGACGGCTCCCGGTGAGGGCGCGACCTTCGTCGTCGAACTACCCCTCACAGAAACGACCTAGCCCGCTCACAGCCCGTTCCAAGCTCTGCCCGCGACCCTTCGCGGCGTGCTGACAGACCACCCGACGCTCGAACCCGCCGAACCGCTCGTCACGCCCGAGGAAGTGGCACCACCAGCCGCGCCGCGCAGACCTGGACGGGTGAGGCTGACGGCCGCGTTCCTCGCCGTCGCAATCACCGGCGGTGCCGCAGGGGCGGCGGCAACCATTTGGCTCGGCGACGGCACGTCGGGCGAAGCCCTCGCCGTCGATCGACCGGCTGCTGCGCTCGACGGGAAGACGCTCGACATCGCTGCGGTGATCGCGAAGGCGGAGCCGTCGGTGGTGTCGATCTCCGTCAGCTTCGACGGCGGTCGCCTGGGCGGGTCGTTCGGCGGATCCGCTTCGGCAGGCGCAGGCACCGGCGTCATCATCAGCGCCGACGGCGAGGTGCTCACCAACGCGCACGTCGTCGACGGCGCATCGACGGTGCGAGTGACGCTGTCGGGGGAGTCGCAGTCGCGCACCGCTCGTGTGGTCGGCGTCGACGAGGCGGCCGACCTCGCCCTGCTGCGCATCGAGGATGCGTCGGACCTGCCCGCGGCGGAGCTCGGAAGATCTGCCGACCTGCAGGTCGGGGACGACGTGGTCGCGATCGGCAACGCCCTCGCCTTGCGGGGCAACCCCACCGTCACCCGCGGCATCGTCTCGGGCCTCGACCGCACACTCGACGCCGGTGCCTCGACGATGACGGGTCTCATCCAGACCGACGCGTCGATCAGCTCCGGCAACTCGGGTGGTCCGCTCCTCAACGCCGCCGGCGAGGTCGTCGGCATCAACACGGCCGTCGCTGCGAGCAACGGCCGCACGTCGGCCGAGAACGTGGGCTTCGCGATCGCGATCGATCGCGCATTGCCGGTCATCGAGCGTCTCCGCAGCGGTGGTGAGGCCCCGTCACACGGCGTGCTCGGCGTCCGCACCACGGACCCGGCGGACGGAAGCCGCGGCGCGCTGATCGCGTCGGTCGAGCCGGGTTCGGCGGCGGAGAGCGCGGGCCTCCAACCCGGCGACCTCGTGACGAAGTTGGACGGTTCGGCGATCGACGGCGCGGCATCACTCGGCGCCCGCGTCCGTGAGCACGCTCCCGGTGACCGGGTCGAGCTCGCGCTCGTGCGGGACGGCCAGGAACGGACGATCACGGTGCGCCTCGGCGGCGGAGGCTCGTAACCTGGCGCCGTGCCGGACGACCCCCGCCGCGTGATCGAGCGCCTGAACGACACGATCAACGCCCGCGACGTGGCAGGGGGCCGCGAGCTCTTCGCTCCCGATGCGCGCGTCGTCACGGCGACCGGTCGTGTCCTGAACCTCTACGGCCTCGGGCAGCTGCTGCTCGACAGGTCGAGCGCGTTCCCCGACATGAAGGTGCGGATCGAGCGTTGGGTCCTCGACGGTGACGTCGTCGTCACCGAAGAGGTGCTCGAAGGTACCCACGACGGCGAGTTCGCGGGGCTGTCACCGACGGGGCGCCGCGTCGAGCTGCGCATGTGCCACGTCACCCGCGTCGTCGACGGCCGCATCGTCGAGCGCATCGCCTATCACGACACCGCAGGGATCCTCCGTCAGCTCCGCAGCGCGCTGTAGGCCCGCCAACCGCCGTCGGCCGTCGGCTCCCACGCGAGCTGCGTCGTTCGGTCGAGCAGGAACTCGTGTCTCGCGCCGCCCGCCGCCGCCGGCTGGTGGAGGTACAACCACGACGGATGCAGGTGCGCGAGCAGCGACGAGCTGCGCTCGTCGATGCGTCCTTCCACGCTCGGCGCCGCGTCGATGCGTGCGAGGCGGACCTCCACGTAGGTCACGCGGCCTCCTCCTCGCTCCCGCCGTGCGTGTTCGAGCGCTTCGGTGAGCGGGCCGATGGCGCTCCGGCGCAGCACCCGGAAGAGGTCCTCGACCAGACCTGCGTCGGGGCTCCGCCGGTGGTGACGTTCCCACCGCCGAACGACTCCGAGGCGCCTCACCTCTCGCAACGGGTCGGGCACGGCAGGCGGACGCACCGTGCGCACGAAACCGGCCGGCGGCGGGCGCAACGCACGGTCCCACCCGTCGCGGTCCCGCCATGCGAGCAGCACGGCGACGCACGGCGGCGGCTCGCCTCCGAGGGCGAGGACGACCTGTTCGTCGTGGAGATCGTGGTCGTGCAGGACGAGCTTTCCCCGGCGCCAGCTCACGCGGTGCAGCGACCCGCTGCAGCCGATCGTCGTCTCCGCCGGCGGTAGCCCCGCGAACCACCGTTCCATGAACCAGCCGCGGCGGTCAGGCGGCGTCGTCGATGACGACCACCCGCGCCCAGTCGGGTGTCGGCCACGACCGACCCGGCGACTCCACGAGCGCGACGACCACCGACGTCGCCTTCGGCGCGAACGCCGGCCACGGCGTGTACCCGTCGGTCAGCACGACGACGACGGATGGCTTCGGGCGAAGGGCGGTCGCGGCGGCGAGACCTCGGCTCATGTCGGTGCCGCCTCCGCCGGCGAGTACGACCTGTCGGGCCGAGTGGACCCGCGACATGGCGTGCACCTCGGTGTCGACCGCGAGCACCGGAACTCCTGCCGTCCGCACACCTATCGCGTCGAGCAGCCCGTCGATCTCGCCGAGGACGCGCTCGAGGAGGTCGTCGCCCATCGATGCGGAGGTGTCGACGACGATCGCGACCTCGGGCACCGGCCGCTCCATCGCGGGCAACACCACGTCGGGGCTGACCGACGCACGGCGCGACGGACGGCGGTAGCTGTAGTCGACCCGTCCGGCGTGGCGCTGGATGCTGCGGCGAATCTCGGCCGCCAATGCGCGGCGCCAGTCGACCCTGGGGTGCAGGAGCTCTCCGGCCCAACGCCGCCATCCGCCGGGCACATCCCCCCGCTCCCTGACGGCTTGCTGCACGGCCTCCGCGACGCGTCTCCGCACGAGCTGCGCCTCGTGCTGATCGAGCCCGCGATCGTTGCGTTCGCCCTGGCCGCCGTCGCCGTCGCTGTCGTCGTCCCAGTCCCGCGACTGGCCGTGGGTGCCGCTGCCGTGGTCGTCCGGCTCGCCGTCCGGAGGCGCCGCGGCCGCAAGTGCGAAGTACTCCTCGGCCATGCGGCCCCGCACCCCGCCGAGCTCCTCGGGGAGGACCGCGTGGCCGGGCGGCGTGATGCCCGCCTCCGCCAGGTCGTCGTTCAGCTCGGCGTCGCAGGCGCGGGTCCACGCGTCGGCGGTCGACGGATCGATCCCCATCGCACGGGCCCGCTCGGCGTGCTCGCGCACGAGATGCCCGACGTGGTGCACGATCAGCGATCCCATCTGCTCGACCGACCAGTCGCTCGCGACGGCCGGATCGACGTAGAGGCGCCACTGCTCGTCGACCGCGGCGCCGCCGATGCCCGGCTTCGGGACGACCCTCGTCGCGAAGAGCGCCGACGCGAGGTACGGGAACTTGTGGGCGGCCCAGAGCCGCGACGCCGCCAGCGTCCGAGCATCGAGCTGCTCGGTCACTGTGGAAGCAGCCCTGCGTCGCGGAGGAGGGGCGCGAAGAGCTTCACCTCTGGCGGAGCGGGCGCACCCGCGGGGCGGCATCGCGCGAGCACTCGCGCCGCGACGGCGGCGACGTCCGGCGCTCGTTCGCCGGCCCGGGCGAGGACCTTCCAGCCCGCGTTCCACCGCTCGACCGTCGGGTTCCCCGCGACGGCGGCGGCGACGGCAGACAGGATCGCGTACGACCGGTCGGCGCGCTCCGGGACGTCGAACGACTCGGGCGCCGCCAGCACGTCCTCCGGATCGGGCAGGTCCATCTCCGACTGCCACGTGAGGAACTCGAGCCCGGCCGCTTCACCGACCGTCCCGGTGACGAGGAGCCCCCGAGCGCCGACCGACACGTGGGCTGCAGTGGCCGCGGCCCACAGGCGCGCCGTCATGTCCCACGTGCGCGGGCTCGGCCAGGCTCGTCCGGCGCTCGCCGCGTCCTCCGGCACGACGACGGTCAGCGCGGGCCGCGCGCTCACGAACGCGGCCACCAGACCGCGTGCCGCAGCGATCTGCGTCTCCCATCCATCCGGTAGCTCGGCCACCTTGGTGGGAGTCCACCCGCCGGCGACGCCCTGCGCGAACGCGGACGCCTCGACGAGCCAGTCGAGGTGGCAGAACCGGTTCGCCAGCGGTGCCGACAGGTCCCACCCGTCGGCCGCCTGCTCCGGCGGGTTGGCTGCGGCGACGACGACGACGTCGTCGGGCAGCGGCAGGTCGCCGACGACCCGCTCGAGGACGACTCGCAGCAGGGCGGCCTGCACGGCCGGCGGTGCGGTCGAGATCTCGTCGAGGAACAGCACGCCACGTCCGGCGTCGGCCAGCCGCTCCGCCCAGCGCGGCGGAGCGAACCGCACCACCTTGTCGACGACGACGGGCAGGCCGCTGAAGTCGGATGGTTCGCGGATCGCGGCGATCACTGTCTCGCACGGCAGTCCGGCGGCGTCCGCCATCGCGCGGATGGCGCTCGTCTTCCCCGTGCCCGGCGCACCCCAGAGCAAGACCGGCACCTGCGCCGCGACGGCGACGCCGAGCGCCTCGAGAACGCTGTCCTGCCCGCTTGCCACGCGTCGACGTTAGGTCGACTCCTTCCCGAACGCGACCTACGCGACGAACCCCCGCCTCGGCGGGGCATCCGTCGCGCGGTTACGACGTGGGGAGCGTCTCGAGGAACGCGTCGAGCAGGCGCGACCGCAGCGCGGGATCGACCGGCCGCACCATGCCGGGCAGCGACAGCTCGCGTGTCGCCTCGTCGCGCGCTGTCGCGGACTCGAACCGCAGCAACGACGTGATCCGGCGCGGTTCCCATCGGAAGGGAACCGCGCACTGGAAGCGGGCGCCGTCGCGGGTGCGACGCTGCGAGATGCCGACGACCTTGGGGCCGCCGGCTCCGGAGGTGACCTCTCCGGGACCGAGCCCTGCGAAGCACACGAGGCGCCCCCACCGGTTGAGGCAGATCGCTCCTTCGTGGACGACGGGATCCTCGATGGCGCCGACCTCTCGCAGGGCGCTGACCCACGCCCGGCCCAGCCATGCCGTCGACCGGTTCACGTCGTCGACCCACAGCGGGTCGCCGTGAGGGACGAGCACGTCCACCCACAGCACCTCGGCGGGATCGACGAGCACGGCCCCGCCGCCGCTGCGGCGGCGCGCCACCTCGACGCCCGCGGCTTCGCACTCGTCGCGATCGACCACGTCGTCCCGCTGCGTCGAGCCCAACACGATCGCCGGGGTCTCCGCCTCGAGCACCTCGACCGTCCGGACGAGGTCGGGGACGGCTGGCACCCCGCGAGCGTGCAGGGTGCCAGCCCCCCCACGCGCCCGCTCGACGGACCACCGGACCGAGGCCCGGGCGGCCGGAGCGAGCCCGCCAGGCGTGGGCTGGTCCCCCCAACCGCCCGCACCTGACGTATCGGAGACATTCGCCGCCGACATCGGGAAACCCTTCCCGCTTGCTGACGGTTCCGTCAAGCCGAGAGCTCGGACAGCGCGAGGTCGGGAACCGGCGCCTCGTGTCCCCTCGCCTTGTCGGGCAGCCCGAGGTACGGCTCCCACTCGGGGCGCAGCCCGCCCATCGCCAGAAGCATCCAGGCACGACCGATCGGCGCGGCCGGCGAGCGTCGCAACCGCATGTGCGTCTCGTGCAGGAAGCGGTCTTCCTTGCGCGCGTTGCACGGCCGGCACGCGGCCACGACGTTCTCCCACGAATGGGTGCCGCCGCGCGACCGCGGCACGACGTGGTCGATGTTCTCGGCCGCCGCGCCGCAGTACTGGCAGCGGTGGTTGTCGCGCAGGAAGATCGCCCGCCGGTTCAGCGCGACGCGGTTGCGGTACGGGACCTTGACGTATGCGAGCAGGCGGACGATCGACGGCTCGGCGAACGCAGCCCGGGCGGAGTGGAACGCGCGGCCGGTGTCAGCGACGAGCTCGGCCTTGTCGTCGATGACGAGGACCAGTGCTCGCTTGGTGGCGACGACGCAGAGCGGCTCGTACGTTGCGTTGAGAACGAGCGCCCGCGACATCGAGGTCGGCTCCTACCGACGTCCTGCTGGAGCAGGAACTGGCGCTGGTATCACCGGGGTCGCGGGGCGCCCTCGCATCGACGAGACGTTACCCCGCGACCCGTCCGTACCGGCGGCACCATTTCAGGTAGGCGACGAGATCGTGCGGCTCCGGCTCGCGTTCGGGATCGCCGTACTGGGTCTGCAAGCGGAACCGGAGGTAGTCGGTATCCGGCACCGGGAGGTACGGCGCCCGCCGCCACCAACGTCTGGGCGCGAGGCGGAAGAGCTGCACGATCGCCGTCGCCCAGATGGCCGGATGCTTCACGACGGCGAGCGCCGCGTGACCGAACCAGCGGGCGTTCACGTGAGCACCATCGGCACGTGCGGGATGCCGTCCTCGACGAACTCGTCGCCGTCGCGCACGAACCCGAACCGGCCGTACCACTCCTCGAGGTGCGACTGCGCGTCGGCGTACGTCGGACGAGGCGCGACCCGTAGCGCCTGCTCGACGATCTTCGCTCCGAGACCACTGCGACGGCGCTCGGAGGCGACGACGACGCGTCCGATCTTCGACCCCGGCTTCATTCGAAGCAGCCTGGCGGTGGCGACCACTCGTCCGCGTTCGTCTTCGATCCACCAGTGCGTCGTCGTCGGCTCGATGTCACGGCCATCGAGATCGAGGTAGGCGCACTCCTGCTCGACGACGAACACCTCGCTGCGAAGGCGAAGGATCTCGTACAGCTGCGACGCGGTGAGCTCGTTGAACCGCGCGCTGTTGATCTTGCCCGTCAACCGCGCTGCGACTCTTTCCACGAACCCGTGTCGGCGCGGGGTTCCTTCGGCAGGCCGAGCACCATCTCGCCGAGGATGTTCTTCTGGATCTGGCTCGTGCCCGCGTAGATCGTTCCCGCTCGTGCGTTGAGGAACGTGCCGACCCAGCTGGCGGAGGAGTTCGGCGCGCCCGGGTCGTCGGTCTGGAACGCGCTGCCCGGGGCCTTGCCGGTCGGCACCAGCGCATCGAGGCCGAGGATGTCGACCGCGAGCTCGGTGACGGTCCGGTGGTACTCCGACCAGTAGAGCTTCGTGATCGACCCCTCCGGACCGGGGTGGCCGCCGGCGAGGAACTGGGTCAGCACCCGCATGCCGAGGTACCGCATGATCTCGACCTTCGAATGGCACCACGCGAGCCGCTGGCGGATCAGCGGGTCGTTCGCCTTCCCGTTCTCCTTCGCCAGCGCGGTCAGCCGGTCGAGCTCGTCGCGGAACCGGATCGGCGCGACGGCCGCGGCCTCGCCGCGCTCGTAACCCAAGAGGGTCATGGCGACGGCCCATCCGCCGTTCACCTCGCCGATCACGTTCTCCTTCGGGGTCCGGGCGTCGGTGAAGAAGACCTCGTTGAACTCGCTCTCGCCCGAGATCATCTTGATCGGACGCACCTCGATGCCCGGCTGGTCCATCGGGCACAGCAGGAACGTGATGCCCTTGTGCTTCGGCTGGTCGGGCGCGGTGCGGGTGAGGACGAAGATCCAGTTCGCGAGGTGGCCCGCCGACGTCCAGATCTTCTGCCCGTTGATGACCCACTCGTCGCCGTCGAGGGTGGCGCGGCAGCCGAGGTTGCCGAGGTCGGATCCCGCGTTCGGCTCGGAGTAGCCCTGGCACCAGCGGTCTTCGCCGCTCAGGATGCGCGGGAGGAAGTGCTTCTTCTGCTCCTCGGTGCCCCACTGGATGATCGTGTTGCCGACCATCTGGATGCCGAAGACGTCGTTCGGACCGCCGGACGGGACGCCGGCCTTCGTGAACTCCTCGGCGACGATCACCTGCTCGAGCGGGCTCAGCGCCTGCCCGCCGTACTCTTTCGGCCACGACACCGCGAGGTAGCCGTTCTCGAAGAGGATCCGGCGCCAGTCTTCGGTGAACTGCACCGCCTCTTCGTGCGACAGGGCACCGATGCCCTTCCAGTCCGCGGGCAGGTGCTCGCCCAGGAACGCCTGCACCTTCTCGCGGTACGCCTCTGCTTCGGGGGGATAGCGAACGTCCATCACCGAACAACGGTACGCCTCAGTAGGAGGTCTCGAGGCCGCGGAAGCCGACCGCGGCTGCACCGACGAGCGGCCCGGCGTCGCCGAGTCCGGCGCGGCGGATCACCGCACCGCGTGAGAAGTCGAGCCGGGCCGACCGGTCGAGCTCCTCCTGGGCCGCGCCGAAGAAGTCGTCGCCGAAGCCGAGGGCGACCGATCCGGCGACGACCGCCAGCCGCAGGTCGAGGAGGTTCGCCACCGACGCGACCGCCCGCCCGACGAGCATCCCGGTGCGACGTCGCACCTCCACCGCCGCCTCCGCGGCCGGAGCGCCAGTGATCTTCGCGATCGCCGTGCCAGACGCTTCCGCCTCCAGGCAGCCCCGTGCGCCGCACACGCACGGGTGCCCGGCGGGCTCCACGATCACGTGGCCGATGTGGCCGGCGTTGCCGCCGGCGCCGTCGAGCATCCGCCCGTCGAGGACGATCCCTCCACCCACGCCCGTCGACACGACCATGGCGATGAAGTCCCGCTCGCCTGCCGCGGCGCCGACCCATCCCTCGCCGGCCGCGAGCGCCTTCGCGTCGTTGTCGACGAACACGGGCAGGCCGCCGAGCGCGCCCGCCAGCCGCGAGCGCAGCGGGAAGTCGCGCCACTGCGGGATGTTCAACGGCGACACCGCCTCACCGAGGTTCCGCATGGGCCCGCCGCACCCGACGCCGCAGACGACCTCCTCGCCAGTACGCACGGCGTCGATGAGCGCGACGAGGTCGTCGAACAGGGTCTCGCCGACCGTCGGCGCCGACGTTCGGGCCACGAGCTCGCCCCGGTCGGTGACGACACCCGCGGCGATCTTCGTCCCGCCGATGTCGACCGCAATCGCGTTTCGAGTCACCGGCGGTCGAACCTACTGTGCCTGGGATGACCCTCTCCGCGCGACTCGCGGACCTCCGCGAGGAGATGCAGGCGGGCGACCCGTCGACGCATCTGCACGCGCTGTTCGACGCCATCTGGGAGCACCGCATCGAGAGCGAGCCGGAGCTCGCGACCTACCTCGGGGAACCCGGCCCGACGCATCGATGGACCGACCACTCGCTCGAGGCGTTCGACCGTCGCAAGGACGACGCCGTCGCGGCGCTCGAGGCGCTGCGCGCTGTTGACCCGGCCGCGCTGGACGACGTCGACCGCACGAGCCTCCGGCTCGCGATCTACGAGCACCAGCAGCAGGTGGACCGCGCGCAGTTCCCCTACGAGTTCCTCGCCGCCTCGACGATGGAAGGGCCGCAGGTCGACATCCCGCAGGTGATGTCGCTCATGCCGGCCCGCACGATCGGCGACCTGGAGGACGTGGTCGCCAGGCTGAGCGGCGTCAGCGTCTACATCGACCAGACGATCGCCCTCCTCGACGAAGGACGCGCCGCGGGCGTCACCATCCCGCGCGTCGTCGCGGAGCAGGTCGCGCCGTCAGTCGGGTCGCTGGTGGAGGCACCGGCTGCGGAGTCGCCACTGCTGCTGCCGTTCGAGTCGTCCCCGGACGGCATCGATCCGAGCGACGTCGACGACCTGCGGGCGGAAGCGCTCGAAGCCGTCACCTCGGCCACCTCTGCGCTCCGCCGCTTCGCCGCCTACCTCGATGAGACGTACGTCCCGAGCTGCCGCGAGACGACGGCCTTCACGGCGCTCCCGGACGGCGACGAGTGGTACGCGCAGCTCGTCCGGCACGAGACCACCACCGAGGTGACGCCGGCGGAGATCCACGCCATCGGTGTCGACGAGGTCGCCCGCATCCGCAAGGAGATGGAGTCGGTCATCACCTCGACCGGCTACTCCGGCTCGTTCGCCGGCTTCGCGGAGCTCCTGCGCACCGACAAGCGCTTCTACTTCGACACCGCCGAGGCGCTCCTCGCCCACTACCGCGACATCGCCAAGCGAGCCGACGCGGAGCTGCCGCGGTTGTTCGGACTCCTCCCCCGGCTGCCGTACGGGGTGAAGGCGGTGCCCGAGCACGAGGCGCCGACCGCGCCTGCGGCCTTCTACCTGCCCGGGAGCATCGAGCTCGGCCGGCCCGGCTGGTTCTGCGCGAACACCTACGACCTCGACGCGCGGCCTACGTACGAGATGGAGGCGACCTGCCTGCACGAAGGTGTTCCTGGCCACCACATGCAGATCGCTATCGCGGCCGAGCTGGAGGGCCTCCCGAAGTTCCGGACGAAGAGCTGGGCCTACACCGCCTACGTCGAGGGTTGGGGCCTCTACGCCGAGAGCCTGGGCGCCGAGATGGGCTTCTACAGCGACCCGTACAACCGGTTCGGCCAGCTGTCGTCAGAGCTGTGGCGGGCGATCCGCCTGGTGGTCGACACCGGGATGCACGCGCTGGGCTGGTCGCGTGAACGGGCCATCGACTACTGCGTCGAGAACTCGACGGCGACGATGCACGAGATCCGGTCCGAGATCGACCGCTACCTGTCGATCCCGGGTCAGGCCCTCACGTACAAGCTCGGGGAGCTGACCATCCAGCGCCTGCGGCGGGAGGCGTCGGCTGCCCTCGGGAGCGGGTTCGATCTTCGGTCGTTCCACGACCTGATGCTGGGCGCCGGGCCGCTTCCACTCGACGTCCTCGAGGAGCGAACGCGGGCCTGGATAAATCACAGGGACGGGTAGGCTGCCCCGGTGGCCAGACAGCGCACGGCGGCGCAGAACGTAACCGCGTTCGCGGACCGGTTCGACGCCATCGTCGACAACATCGAGCAGGTGATCGCCGGCAAGCAGGACGCGATCCGCCTGGCCGTCGTGACGATGGTCGCCGAGGGGCACCTCCTCATCGAAGACGTCCCCGGCGTCGGCAAGACGAGCCTTGCGAAGGCCCTCGCGGCATCGCTCGATGGCGCGTACCACCGCATCCAGTTCACGCCCGACCTGCTGCCTTCCGACGTCACCGGCGTCACCGTCTACAACCGGAACACGTCGACGTTCGAGTTCCGCCACGGCGGGATCTTCGCCAACGTCGTCCTCGGCGACGAGATCAACCGGGCGTCGCCGAAGACCCAGTCGGCGCTGCTCGAGGCGATGGAGGAACGGCAGGTCACCGTCGACACGACGACCTACCACCTCGACACGCCGTTCATGGTCATCGCGACCCAGAACCCGATCGAGCACGAGGGCACCTATCCCCTGCCCGAGAGCCAGCTCGACCGCTTCCTGATGCGGATCGAGATGGGGTATCCGGACAAGGCCGCCGAGATCGAGATCCTCGACACCCACGGCGCCGCAAGCCGGATCGAGGACGTCACGCCCGTCGCTACGTCCGGCGACATCGAGGCGATGATCCGCATCGCGCAGTCGATCCACGTCGCGCCGGCGTTGAAGGGATACCTCGTCGACCTCGCCGACGCGACCCGCCGCCATCCTCGGCTCACGCTCGGCGTCTCCCCGAGAGGCACCCTCGCGCTGATGCGGGCGAGCCGGGCGCTCGCGGCGTCGGTCGGGCGCGAGTTCGTGCTGCCCGACGACATCAAGGCGCTCGCTGCGCCGGTGCTCGAGCACCGCCTGATGCTCACGCCGGAGGCCCAGATGGGCGGCGTCTCGCAGGGCGACGTGCTCGACGAGATCCTCGCGTCGGTCGCGGTGCCGACGGCTCGCGAGAGGTAGTCCCCTGCTCTCCCGTCGGGGATGGGGCACCCTCGCTGCCGCCGCGGCGTTCCTCGTGGCCGGTCGCCTGCTCGGGCTGGTCGAGCTCTACCTGCTGGCCGTCGTCTGCGCGGCGCTCGTCGCGGGCGCCGCGATCTACGTCCGGCTCCGCACGGTCGTCGTGCACGTGGAGCGGACACTGCATCCGCCGCGGGTCTACGCAGGCAGCGGAAGCCGCGTCGAGCTCCTCCTCCGCAACCGGGGCCGGCGGACGCCGGTGCTCTCCGTTCGCGACCCCTTCCACAGGGGCTGGCGTTGGGCCCGGTTCCTGGTCCCGCCGCTCGCAGCCGGCGCCACGACACGCGCCGCCTACCGCCTGCCGACCGACCATCGTGGGATCTTCGACATCGGGCCGCTCGAGGTGATCCTCAACGATCCGTTCGGCCTCTGCTCGGCCCGATTCGCCACGGCAGGCGTCACGCAGCTGACCGTGTACCCGCGCATCGACCGCGTCGGCGCGCTGCCCACCGCACAAGGACAAGACCCGCACTCAGGAACCCAGCGGCCCCGGGCCCTGCTCGGGAGCGGGGAAGACTTCTACGCGCTGCGCCAGTACGAGATCGGCGACGACCTGCGCCGCGTCCACTGGCCGTCGACGGCCCGCCTCGACGAGCTCATGATCCGCCAGGACGAGATGCCGTGGCAGACACGCGTCACGATCCTCCTCGACGTCCGCCAGTCGATCCACACCGAGCAGTCGATCGAGCTCGCGGTGTCGGCCGCGGCGAGCATCCACGACGCCAGCCGGCGGAAGCAGTCGCTCATCCGGCTCGTCTCGACGGACGGAACCGACTCCGGCTTCGCCGCCGGCTCGGCTCACGACGAGGCGATCCTCGAGCACCTCGCGATGGTCGAGCCGTCGCGCGACGACCGCCTCGCTGGTGTCGCGGCGACGCTGCGCCGGGCGGGCAACGGCGGGTCACTGGCGATCGTGACGACCGACCGGATCTCGAAGGTCGACCTCGAGGCGATCGCGCGCCTTCGCGGTCGCTACGGCACCCTCGTGCTCGTCGTCGTGGAGCGTTCGGCGTGGGACGCGAACGCGCCGGCGCCCGCGACCCTCGACACGCCAGCCGTCAGTACCTTGGTCCGAGTGCGCCGGAACGAGCCGTTCGGGGTCGCATGGGACCGGGCGTTCACGTCGTCGACCGGCCGGCCGACGTCCGGGGTGAGGCGATGAGCGTGAACCGAGCCGACACGGCAGCTGACGCCTCGATCGTCCCGACGATGGCTCTCACCGTCGTCACCCTCTCGGTGGGGCTCGGCTTCGGGCGCCTGTTCACCGAAGGCGACTTCCTCGCGCCGGTGCTTCTGACGGTGCTGCTGGCCCACGGCGTGGCCTGGTGGTGCCGGCGGAGCGACCTGCCGACGCCGATCGCTGCGCTCGCCACCATCGGGGCCGCGCTCGTGGCCACCGCATGGACCGTGCTCGGTCACACCACTGCCTACGGCATCCCGATCCCCTACACCCTCCGCGTCGCGGCCGAGGAGCTGACGCGAGCTCGCGAAGCGTTCGAGGTGGTGAAGGCGCCGACGCCGGTCATGGCCGGCTTCCTCGTCGCGCTCACGATCGCGCTCGGTGTCGCCGCGTTCATGGCCGACTGGGCCGCGTTCCGGCTGCAGACCGCGATCGAGGCACTCGTCCCGGCCTTCACCCTCTTCGTGTTCACCGCCGCCCTCGGCACCGAGCACTACCGCGCCGCGGCGACGATCGGGTTCGTCGCCGCCACGCTCGCGTTCCTGGTCGCCTACGGCATGACCACACGCACGCGACTCGCCTGGTTCGGCGGACGCCCCGCGACCGGGCCCAGCTCCATCGTCCGGGGCGCGGTGGTGGTCGGCGGCGTGGCGGTGTTGGCGGGGCTCGTACTGAGCCCGGCCCTGCCGGGCTACGACGCCGACCCGATCGTGAAGTACAAGGGTGGCGGGCGGCCGGGCCCGTCCTCACGGTCGACGATCAGCCCGCTCGTCGACATCCGCGGCCGCCTCATCGAACGCGCCGATGTCGAGGTGTTCACCGTGGCTTCCGACCAACGCTCGTACTGGCGCCTCACCTCGCTCGACACGTTCAACGGCGCGATCTGGTCGTCGAACAGCACCTACCGGCCGACGAGCGGGGGCCTCGGCACCGACGAGCGGCTCCTGCCCTCGACCGCGGTCGTCCGTTCGACCCAGGAGTTCACGATCCGCTCCCTCGAGTCGATCTGGCTTCCTGCGGCGTTCCGTCCCCAGCGGGTCACCGGCATCGAAGGGGTTTCGTACAACCCGCAGACCGCCAGTCTGATCACCGAGGACGAGACGACCGACGGCTACACGTACACGGTCGAGTCGGCCATCCCGGCAGGCGTCCCGGCCGAAGAGCTCGACCGCGTGCCAGCGCGCGCGCCCGCCGCCATCGCCGAGCGCTACCTCGCCCTGCCCGACATCAGCGACCGCGTCGAGGGACTCGCCCGCCGGATCGTCGCCAACCAGCCGACGCCCTACCGCAAGGCGCGTGCGTTGCAGGACTACTTCCACAGCGGCGAGTTCAGCTACGAGCTCTCCGCCGACCAGGGCCACGGCGACGGGGCGCTGGAGAACTTCCTTTTCCGGTCGAAGCGGGGGTACTGCGAGCAGTTCGCCGGGGCCTTCGCGGTGATGGCACGAGTCGTCGGGCTGCCCACTCGCATCGCCGTCGGTTTCACGCCCGGCGAGCTCGGGGCCGATGGGCTCTACCACGTGCGCGACGAGCACGCCCACGCCTGGCCCGAGGTGTACCTCGAGGGCTACGGCTGGATGCAGTTCGAGCCCACGGTCGGCCGCGGCGCCGGCAACGCCACCTCGTGGACCGGCCGGCCCGAGCAGCAGGACGCCAGCGGCGATTCCACGACCGCAACCACCGCGACGAGCACGCCGGCAGAGACGCCCACCGACCAGGCGCCGGCGCCGGCCGAGCCGGAAGTTCCCGACTTCGACACGGGCGCAGGCGCCGCACCAGAGCCCGAGGAGAAGCCCAACACCGGCCTCCAGATCGTGGGTGCGATCGCTGGGTTCGTCCTGCTCTGGGCCCTCGTCATCCCGGTGCTCCACTTCGTCCGCCTACGGGCGAGGCGGCGCCGCATGGAAGGCAAGAAGGACGAAGCCCCCCGCCGCGCCGCCGCTCCGCATCGCGCCCCGGATGGAGACGTGGAGGCGACGGTCGCGAGCGGACACGACCCGGCCGCCATCGACGCCGAGATCGCGGCGGCGATGCTGGTCGCCGACCGCGTCCTCGCCGCCTGGGTCGATGCAGCCGAGGCGCTCGAGCGGGCCGGCGTCCGGCGGAAGCAGTCGGAGACGCTGATGGAGTTCTCGGAACGGGCCCCCGCGTCGGCAGGGCTGCAGCCCGAGGCGGCGACGGCGCTCCGCACCCTGTGCCGCGACGCGACCAACGTGGCCTACGCGGCCGACGCGGCGGTGACCCTCGACGGGATCGGCGAGCGTGCCAACGACTCGGCCGCAACGGTTCGGTCGGCGGTGCTCGCCCAGCTGACCTGGTGGGAGCGGCTGATGTGGTGGCTCGACCCACGCCCGCTGCTCAAGGAATGGAGCCGCAACCGCGGGTAGCGGCCAAGCGGCCGGCGGCCTCCGCTACGGGCGAGCGGCTACTGCTCGTCCTTCTTGAACCGCTCCCGGAGCTTCTGGCTCCGGTTCTCGAGCAGCTCGCTGATGCTGGTGGTCTTGGCGCCCATCGCCGGCAGGTTGGCCTTGCCGAGCTTCGAGAAGTTCACGTAGAAGGCGAACGCCGAGGCGACCATCACCGCGAATCCCACGAATCCGAACAGCACCGAGCGGGTGAAGAGCAGGATCAGGATCACCAGCCCGGCGACGAACCCGAGCATCGAGAGGCGGAGGTTCCGCGTGGCGTTGCGGGTGAGCGTGGCCGTACTGACCTCGCGAGCGAACGCCGGATCGGAGTCGTAGAAGTTCCTCTCGATCTCCTGGAGGATCCGCTGTTCGTCTTCGGAGAGCGGCACGCCCGTTCCTCCTCGTAGGGACTCGCTCGTGATCATCATCGCGCAGGCCGGACCGAACTTCACCCGCAGGACGGAAATCATTCCCTGCCGGAGCCGCCGTCAGACGATTCGGAGCGAGGCGGCTCGGTGGATGGACCCCACTGCGTGTCGCCCTGCCGCTTCACCCGCAGGCCGCTCCGGCCGACGAGCGCGGCCGGACCGACGGCGGCATCGCCGAACTTCCGGCGCACCTCCTCGATCGCCTCGGCTGCCCGGTCTGCCGCTGCCGGCCGCATCGTCTCGTCGAGGGTGAGCTGCTCGGCGACGGGCTTGCCGAGGTTGCTGGCGGTGACCCCGAGGAGGCGGACGCCGGGCGACGGGTCGACCTGCCGCAGGAGGTCCTTCGCCACATCGGCGATCAGGCGGGCCGTTGCGGTCGGGGTCGGCAGCGTGTGGGACCGGGTGATCGTGTGGAAGTCGTGGAACCGGACCTTGAGCGTGATCGTCCGCCCCGCGAGATCGTGCTTGCGCAACCGGGCCGCCACCGCGTCCGCCATCCGCACCAGCTCGAGGTCGCACGCCTCGAACGTGTGGAGGTCGCGGGCGTAGGTCTCCTCGTGGCCGATCGACTTCGCCTCCGCCTCGGCGACCACCGGCCGATCGTCCCGGGCCCAGGCAAGGTCGTGGAGGTGGCGCCCGGAGACCCGGCCCAGCGCACCGACCAGCGTGTCGAGCGGGAGCTCGGCGAGGTCCTTCACGGTGCGGATCCCGAACCGCTCGAGGCGCTGCTGCGTGGCAGGGCCGACGCCCCAGAGCGCCCGCACCGGCAACGGGTGCAGGAACTCGAGCTCGCTGCCGGTTTCGATCACCACGACGCCCTTCCCCGGGATCGTGCCCTTGCGCGACGGCGTCGGCTTCGCCGCCTTCGATGCCAGCTTGGCGAGCAGCTTGTTCGGCCCCACGCCGACCGCGCACGGCAGCCCGAGCTCCTCCCAGACCCGTCGCCGGATGTCGTGCGCGATCTGCGCGCCGCCGCCGAACAGACCCGTCGCTCCGGTCACGTCGAGGAACGCCTCGTCGAGCGAGATCCCCTCGACCACGGGCGTGTACGAACGGAAGATCTCGTGGAACCTCGAGCTGAACTCGGCGTAGGTGTCGTAGCGGCCGTGGACGAAGACCGCGTGCGGGCACAGCCGCTTCGCCTGCATCGACGACATCGCCGAGTGGACGCCGTAGGCGCGGGCCTCGTAGTTGCACGACGCCACCACGCCGCGCGCGCCGTCACCTCCGACGATGACCGGCTTCCCGACGAGAGAGGCGTCGAGGAGCATCTCGACGGACGCGTAGAAGCTGTCCATGTCGACGTGGAGGATCGTGCGCGAGGCGCGCCCCGCTCGCTCCGCGTGCTGCGTGGGCTCAGAGCCGGACGACATTGAGGCTCGCCCGATCGGCGCCCTCGACCCGGTACCGGAACGTCGTCGCTTCGGCGAACCGCTCCTGGAGCCACGACGTGAGCGGCTCGCGCACCCACACCGGGCACGCCTCGAGGTGCGGCCCGCACGCGTCGACGGGCACCCACTGCGCTGCGACCACGATCTCGTCGAGGTCTTCGATCACGAGGTCGCCTGCGAACGCGACGGCCCGGTGCACCTCCACCCGCAGGTGCCAGCCCATGTCGGCGGCCTCGGCCTCCACCTCGTACACCGGCCCCTCCCAACCGGTGACCGTGATCCCCGTCTCCTCGAACACCTCGCGGGTGAGCCCGTCGAGGACGCTCTCCCCGTCCGCGACCTCGATCACGCCGCCGGGGGTCGACCAGTCGAGCGAGCCGTTGCGCCTGCGGTTCTGGACGAGCAGCAGGCCGTCGGGGCCTTCGATGATCCCGCTGGCCACCAACCACTCGCGCACGCCACAACCCTAGGCTCCACGCCCGTGATGTCCGGGTTGGCCACGCGCAGGCCGGAGGTGCGCGTCGTCGCCCTCTACGCCGCCGTGCTCGTCGTGCTCCTGATCGCAGGGAACCTCGCGGTCGAGCTCATGTCGACGATGGAACAGGCCCACCGCTGGCCCAACCATCCGGTGATCTCGACGCTGGCCCGCTGGGACACCGGCTGGTACTTCCACATCGCGGAAGACGGGTATTTCTACAACGGTCCTGGCCAGCAGGCAGCCACCGCATTCTTCCCTGCGTATCCGGCGGCGATGAGGGTCGTCGCCTTCGTCGTCCGCGACACGATCGTTGCCGGCGTCGTGGTGACGATCGTCTCGGCGCTCGGCGCGACGCTTCTCTTCCGTCGCTGGGTCGCCGACCGCTTCAGCGACTCGACCGCCTGGGTCGCCGTGCTCCTCCTGTTCCTGTACCCGTTCTCGTACTTCCTCTTCGGCGCGGTCTACAGCGACGCGCTGTTCGTGCTCTCGGCGATCGGTGCGTTCGTGCTCCTCGAGCGCGATCGTCCGGTGCTGGCCGGACTGGTCGGCGCGGTGGCCTGCGCGGGTCGTCCGGTTGGAGTCGCGGTGCTCGTCGGTCTGGTCGCCGTCGCCATCCACCGCCGCGGGTCGCTGCGCGACCTGAAGCTCCGCGACGCAGGCGTGCTGCTGTCGGGGCTGGGGTTCGTCGCGTTCGTCGCGTACCTGTGGTGGCGCTTCGACGAGCCGCTCGCCTTCAGCAAGGTCCAGACCGCGCAGGGATGGAACCGCCAGATCAGCCTCGAGATGATCGTGAAGATCGACTTCTACCGGCGCTGGCGCGACTTCGGCCCGACGCTGGTCAACGGCGTGCTCACGCTCCAGGCGCTGCTGTCGATCGTCGCGATCGCGTTCCTGCCGGCCGTGTGGCGCAGGCTCGGCTGGGGCTACGCCGTGTACGTCGCTGCGGTCATCGGGATTCCCCTGGCGACGTCGTCCGACTTCCTCGCGATGGGGCGGTACCTGCTGCCGGCGTTCCCGGTGTTCGCGATCGGCGGCGACCTGCTCGAACGTCGCTCGCCTGCGGTTCGCGTCGCGGTCCTCGGTCTCAGCGGCGGGCTGCTGATCTGGTTGACCACCCTGTTCGCTCGCTGGTTCCTGCTGTCGTAGTCGTAGTCGTCCGTCGTCGCGAAGAGGAGGCTCGTGCACAAGAACGCCCGTCGGGTCGTGGAGGCCGCTCGCGAGCTCGGGCTCGACATCGAGCCGCAGGAGTTCGACGAGCACACCCGCACCGCCGAGGACGCCGCTCGCACCATCGGCGTCACCGTCGGCCAGATCGTGAAGTCGTTGGTGTTCCTGGTCGACGACCTGCCCGTGCTCGCGCTCGTCAGCGGCGACAACCTGCTCGACGAGGCCAAGCTGGCCGCGGCCGCCGGCGGCGGTGAGGTGACACGGGCCGATGCCAACAAGGTGCGGGAGGTGACGGGTTACCCCGTCGGTGGCGTGCCGCCGCTCGGGCATGCGCAGCCGCTGCGGGTGTTCGTCGACGAAGACCTCTGCCGCCACGACGTGGTGTGGGCCGCCGCGGGAACTCCGCACTGCAACTTCTCGATCGCGCCCGCAGATCTCGTGCGAGCCACCGGCGGTGCCGTGTGCCAGCTGGCGAGGTGAGCACGTCGCTCAGAGTCGACGTCGGCGGTGGATCGCTGCACGTGGCGAGCACGGGCGCCGAACGCGTCGACCGCCCGGCGGTGGTGCTGCTGCACGGGTTCGCCGCGAGCTCGTTCACGTGGCGCGACGTCGTGCCGGTGCTGTCCGAGACGCACCGCGTGGTGGCCATCGACCGCCTCGGGTTCGGCCAGTCCGACCGCGTGCGCGGCGGTGACTACTCGTTCGCCGCGGCGGTCGCTCACACGGTCGCCGTTCTCGACCACCTCGGCATCGACCGTGCGGTGCTCGTCGGCCACTCGGCGGGAGCCGGGATCGCCTGCGGGGTTGCGCTCGCGCACGGGTCGCGGTCGCGGGCCTGTGCCTGATCGCGCCGGCGATCGCCGCGGGCGGCCCGCCGCCGGGGGTCCGCTCGGCGTTCCGAGCACCGGTGGTGCGCCGCGTCGCGCCGGTGGCGCTTCGAGCGATGGCGCCGTTCGTCGGGAGGGCCCTACGCCGCACGTGGGCCGTGGCGTCGCGAGTCACGCCCGAGGTGGTCGACGGCTACGTCCGCCCCCTCCGGACGAAGGGGACGGCGGAGGCGCTCGTCGAGATGACCCTGGCCGAACCGCAGCCGGTTGACCTCGTCGACCGCCTCGAAGGTTTGCAGGTGCCGTCGCTCGTAATCGCCGGCGTCGCCGACCCGGTTGTGCGTGAAGCCGACGCGCAGCTGGTGGCCGATGCGTTGCGCACCGACCTCGTGGTGATCGACGACGCTGGCCACCTTCCGCACGAGGAGCAACCGGAGGAGACACTGGAGCATCTGAGGCGGCTCCTGGCTTCGGTGGTGTAGCTCGCGACCTCAGTGCGAGTGCTCCGACCGGTGGCGACGGAGCAGGTCGTCGCCGAAGTCGAGACCCGGCCGGCGCACGACCGTGTGGACGTGGTTCGCCTCGTTCTGCGTGTTGTCGTACTCGATCAGGAGGTCGTCGCTGTGCAGCCGGTAGTACTGCGGGCGTCGGCGCGCGGGCTCGCCCGCGAACGCGAACCGGAGCGCGCCGGAGTCGACGGGTCGAGACTGCGGCTCTCGCGCGAGGTACGACTCGACGAGCCGAGTTGCAACGCGCTGGGCAGCGGGATCGAGCGCGCGCAGCTCGATGCCTTGGTCTACCGGCAGCACCTCGCGGTCGACGACGGGCGCGTTCTCGCTGAGGATGTCGTCGGGCGCGACGTCGGAGACGATCGCCTTCGACCGGTCGGCCGGAGCCATCGTCGCGAGCAGTTCGAGGGCGAGGTCCTCCTCCCGCGGCAACAGCCGCAGCGCGCCGATCTCCGCCGGGTTCGACCCCAGGAAGTGCGGGACGGTGACGGTCTCGCCACCCACCACGGTCATCGTCACCGACACGTGGTGACCCTCGAAGCGCCAGCCCCACTCGCTCGACCCCGGATCGCCGAAGACGATCACGTGGTACTCCCCGCGGTGGCGCCCCCAGCCGCGGCGGCCGGTGTACCGGCGAGGTCCGACGCCGCCCTCCAGCACGTCGAGCGGATCCTCGAGCGACATCACCGCGCACGCGACCGCGTACGCCTCCACGCTGAAGCCCGTGGCCAAGAGCTCGAGGGCGTACTTCTGCTCGAGCGCCGGCAGGTCCGCGAGACACACGCCGGGCCGTTCACGCGGGATGTAGTGCCAGTCGCGCCGCGTCGAGTTGCGTTCGGAGTCGAAGGGCGCAGTCGCCGCGGCCAGCTGCGTCGGGTCGAGGCGATCGAGGAGCCGTCTCGCCGCGTTCGCCGCAGCCTCCGCCGGGTGGGGCTTGTCCACGAGCCGACTCTACGATCGGGGCCGTGGCCGACGACGAGCGCCCGCTGTCTGCACTTCCGTCCCCGCTCGCGCGCGGGCTCGCGTTCGGGGCCATCGTGCTCGCGGGGCTCTGCGGCGCGTTGATCGGCTACGCCTTCATCGACCTCCAGTGCACCGGCAACTGCACGACGGCCTCGGGGATCGGGGCCGTCGTCGGCGGCGTCTTCGCAGCTGCAGGCGTCGCTGTCGTCGCGGTGCTCACGCTCCGCGCCATGGGCGAGTGGAAGCGGATCCGCGAGGAGGAGCTGTTCAACGACGAGGCTCAGGGGAGCACGAGCCGCCGGAACCCTTCGGCATAGCGGTGTCCCGACGCCCGGCCGGCGTCGCGAGCCCGCTCCTGCACCACTGCCCGGAGCCACTCCCCCGCCTCGCCGAGTTGCGACTCGTGGCAGGCGAGGGCCTTCGCCTTGCGGTCGAGCGCCGCCTCGATGTCGACCCACGCATCGGGTTCGAGCGTGCCGGAGAGCCAGATCTCGCTCACGCGGTGGGGCGGCCCGGCATCCGGGAAGTAGAGGGCGTTGCCGGCCTCGTGCGACGACGCATCGAGCGTCGCCCACCCGACCTCGCGGTGATCGCGGTGGTTGACGTAGCTCGCACCGAAGACGATGGCCGTGGGGTCAGGGCACACGACGGTGTCAGGCCGGACCGAGCGGATCAGACCGACGATCTCGCCTCGTAGCGACGCGTCGTTGACGACCTCGCCGTCGGGGCGCCCGAGGAGGTGGACGCCGTCGATCCCGAGCGCGTCAGCCGCAGCGCCGACCTCGTCGGCCCGCCGCTGCGCCAGCTCTGCGGCATCAGTCGAAGGATCGACCGCGCCCTTGTCCCCCATCGCACACACCACGACCTCGATGTGCGCGCCCGCTTCGGCCCAGGTCGCCAGCGTCCCGCCCGCCGATACGTCGGCGTCGTCCGGATGCGCGTAGACCGCGAGGACCCGGTCGGGCATCAGCGCGCGGTGCGCAACGCGGCGAGCACACGCTCGACGCCGTCGTCGTCGACGTCGAGGTGCGTGACGAAGCGGACGACGTTCGGAGCGATGGTGCCGGCGAGGACGCCCTCGGCCTCGAGGTGGGCGAGGAGACCCTTGGTGTCGGCGTGACGGAACGTCACGACGTTGGTCTCGACGGCGTCGACCTCGATCGCATCGGGCCACCGCTCGGCCACCGCTTCCGCGAGGCGCCGGGCGCGGCGATGGTCGTCAGCCAGGCGATCGACCATGTCGCGCAGCGCCACGAGACCAGCAGCGGCGAGGATGCCCGCCTGGCGCATGCCGCCGCCGAGACGCTGGCGCTCCCCCCTCGCCGCTTCGATGACCTCCACCGGCCCTGCGAGCAGCGAACCGACCGGCGCGGCGAGCCCCTTCGACAGGCAGCACATCACCGTCGTTGCTCGCGCCGCGAGCTCCGATGCGGACTGGCCGGTCGCCACCTCGGCGTTGAACAGCCGCGCCCCGTCGAGGTGCACCGGCAGCCCGGCCGCGGCGTCGACCGACGCCGCGATCTGCCGCGAGGTGAGGGCGGCACCGTTCGCCGGCATGTGGGTGTTCTCGAGGCACAGCAGGCCAGGGCGCGGGTAGTGGTGCTCCGCGGCTTCGATCGCCCACGCGATGTCGGACGGGCGTAGGACGCCGCCGTCGTCGGAGAGCGCGGTGAACTGGACGCCCGCGTTGCGCCCACCGGCGCCGTTCTCGTAGACGACGACGTGCGAACGCGCTCCCGCCAGCACCGCGGTGCCTGGAGCGGCGAGCAGGCGGAGGGCGAGCTGGTTGCCCATGGTCCCTGACGGGACGAACAACGCCGCTTCCTTGCCTACCCGGGCCGCGAACGTCTCCTGCAGCTCGTTGACCGTCGGGTCCTCGCCGTAGACGTCGTCGCCGACCTCGGCCTCGGCCATCGCTCGTCGCATCGCCGGCGTCGGTCGGGTGACGGTGTCGGAGCGGAGATCGACGGCCGCGCTGGAGGACATGGAACGGAGGCTACCGGCGGGCAGGTAGACCAACGTCCGTGCCTCGCCCCGATCCCGCAGCCCTCGCAGCCCTCGCCGCTCGCATCGCCGAGGAGGCCGGCGGCGTGTTGCGCGAGGGGCGCACGAGGGCGCGGACCGTGGTCGAGACGAAGTCGACCGGCACCGACATGGTCACCGACGTCGACCGGGCCAGCGAGGCGCTGATCGCGGCGCGACTGGCCGAGGAGCGGCCGGGTGACGGGCTGCTCGGCGAGGAAGGAACGGCGACACCGTCGTCGACGGGCGTCGAGTGGATCGCCGACCCCCTCGACGGTACGACGAACTACCTGTACGGCTTCCCGTCGTTCGGGGTGTCGATCGCCGCGTCGTACGACGGCGAGGTGGTCGCAGGCGCGGTGCACGACCCGACCCATGGAGAGACGTTCATCGCCTCGATCGGCAACGGAGCGACGTGCAACGGCGTACCGCTGCAGGTCGCGGGCCCGGCGACGCTCGCGACCGCCCTCGTCGGCACCGGGTTCTCCTACGGACGGGAGCGTCGGGCGGTTCAGGCCGCAGTCCTCCCCCGGCTGCTGCCTGCGGTGCGCGACATCCGGCGGGCAGGCGCCGCGGCGCTCGACCTCTGCTGGGTCGGCCTCGGCCGGCTCGACGCCTACTACGAGTGGGGCCTCGCACCATGGGACTGGGCGGCTGGGTCGCTCGTCGCGACCGAAGCGGGCGCCCGCGTCGGACGTCTTCCCGACGACACGATCGTCGCTGCGCCGCCCCAGCTCTACGACCAGTTGGTGGCGCTGCTAGAGGCCGAACCCGAGCCGTAGCACGCGGTCGCGCACGAACGTCGGCGTGACCTGAGAGGCGAAGCGCATCATCTGCGCGTCGAGCCCGACCATGTAGCGGCTCCGAGGGAAGCGGCTCTCGAGCGCCGAGGCGATGACCTTGGCGCACTGCTGCGGGTTGCCCATGAGCGGCTCGATCAGCTTCTGGCCCCAGAGCGCTCGGCGATAGGCGTTCGTGAACCGGGAGCCGTTGGCGTCGCGCTTCTGGATGTCGCGCTCGAACTCCTCCCAGATGGCCGTCTTGAAGCCACCCGGCTCCACGAGGACGACGTCGATGCCGTCACGGGCGAGTTCGATGCGCAGCGCGTCCGACAGGGCTTCGAGCGCGTGCTTGGCGCCGGCGTAGTGACCGGCGAACGGCGCCGTCACCGTGCCGAGCACCGACGACACGTTGACGATACGCCCCTTGCCCTGGGCGCGCATCTGCGGGGCCGCGAGGCGAGCCAGTCGCATCGGCGCGTGGACCATCGTCTCGAAGAGCTGGTGCGCTTCTTCGTCGTCGACGTCTTCCACCGCGCCGTTCACGCCGTAGCCGGCGTTGTTCACCAGCCCGTAGAGACGCAGGCCGCTGACCGCGCGCTCGCACTCCTCCGCATCGTTCACGTCGAGGAGGACCGTGTGCACCTCGACACCGGCGTCGGCCGCCGCCTTGTGCACGATGTCGGCCTTCTCCTCCGACCTCACCGACCCGATCGAGTGGAAGCCCCGCCGCGCGAGCTCGATCACCGTCACGAGTCCGATCCCAGAGTTCGCGCCGGTCGTCAGGACCGCGCGTTCGTTCCCGTCAGCCATGACGGACGTTCTTTCCCTGACCTGGAGGTCGGACAACCTCGTGCCAGCTGGCGGTGGCGTCTACCCGTGGAAGAGATCGGCGACCGCGAGCAGCTCGGGATCGACCGTCTTCAGCTCGGTGACCGCTTCGGCGAGCGGAACCCGGACGATCTTCGCATCGCGCAACGCGACCATCGTCCCGAACGCGCCGTCGTGCACCGCGTCGATCGCGCCGACGCCGAAGCGGGTCGACAGCACACGGTCGAACGCTGTTGGCGACCCGCCGCGCTGGATGTGGCCGAGCACCGTGACCCGCGTCTCGAAGCCGGTGCGCTTCTCGATCTCCTCCGCGAGCGTCTGTCCGATGCCACCGAGGCGGACGTGGCCGAACGCGTCGACCTCACCCGACTGGAGGGTCATCGTCCCTTCCTTCGGCGTCGCGCCCTCGGCCACGACGACGATCGATGCGAACCGCCCCTTCTCGTGGCGACGCTTCAACGACTCGGCGATCTCGTCGATGTCGAAGGGCCGTTCTGGCACGAGGGTGAACGCGGCGCCGCCGGCGATGCCCGCATACGTGGCGATCCACCCCGCGTGGCGACCCATCACCTCGCACACCAGGACGCGATCGTGCGATTCGGCGGTCGTGTGGAGCCGGTCGATCGCTTCCATGCAGATCTGCACCGCGGTGTGGAAGCCGAACGTCACCTCGGTCGCCGACAGGTCGTTGTCGATCGTCTTCGGCACGCCGATGACGTTGACGCCCTCGTTGTGGAGCTTGTGCGCGACGCCGAGCGTGTCCTCGCCGCCGATCGCGATGAGCGCGTCGACGCCGAGCGAGGTCATCGTCGTCTTCACCTTCTCGACGCCGCCCTCGACCTTGTACGGGTTGGTTCGCGACGAACCGAGGATCGTTCCGCCTCGCGGGAGGATGCCCCTGCACCGCTCGACGTTCAGCTCCATCGTCAGACCCTCGAGCGGGCCCTTCCACCCGTCGCGGAAGCCGACGAACTCGTCGCCGTAGACCTGCTCGCCCTTGCGGACGACGGCCCGGATCACTGCGTTCAACCCGGGGCAGTCGCCCCCACCCGTCAAGACTCCGATGCGCACGGCGTGCTCCTTACCCCGCTACGACGGCTGCGAAGGCGTCGGCGGATTGGTCGTGTTCTCGAGCAACTCGTAGATGCCCATGCCGACGAGACCATCGTCGGTGGTGATGCGGGTCAGCCGCTCGTGGACGATCGTGCCGCCCTCGTGCGGCCGCACCGGCACCTCCAGCCCCTCGGCGTCGCCGAAGAACGTGAACGTCCGCCCGCCCTCGACGGTGAGCGCGAGCTCGTACCGCTCGGGCGACCGCGTGTCGGTCTCGTCGGTCGTTCGTTCGACCGCCACGATCAGATGGTCGGTGCCCGCGTCGTGGACGAAGCCGTTCACCGTGACGGAGCCGTCCGGCTGGATCACGTGGAAGAGGTTGAACGACCTCCAAGGAGCGGAGTCGGCGCCACCCGCGTCGCGGACGAAGCCGGTGATCCAGTGCCACTCCTGCAAGCCCGCCCAGTCGCGATACCCCCATGAGTGGTCGCGCTGGCCGACGCCGCGCACCTCGATCGATCGCCCCTGCAGCGTGATGCTGCCCGCGACGGCGCAGGTCTGCTCGTAGTGGCCCCACGCGACCGCCTTCGGGAGGGGCTGTGCGTTGTCTGCGTAGTCGACCACTCCGGTGAAGCCGTCCCAGCGGAGGTACATCCGATCGTCGCCGTCGTCGAGGGTGATCTCCCACGACTCGAGCGGGCTGAGCTCGTGGTAGCGCAGCGCGCCGATGCCCATGTCGTCCCAGTCGGCGAGAGGAACGTCGTCGAGGTTGTGGCCGTAACCGGCGAATGGCGTCCCGTCGATCCAGGCGAGCACGCCGGCCGTCGCCCCCGGCTTGTTCGGCAGGATCGCCATGCGGGTCAGCAGGAACAGCCGCGACGACGGGTCCCACAGGTTGAAGTACAGCGAGTCGCTCCAGTGCGCGCTCGGATCTTCGACGGGATGGATGCGCTCGTCGGCGCCGGTGACGGCCATCGCCGTCGACGCTACCTACGGCGCCGGAGGGGATTGCGCGCGAGTGAGCAGCACGACCTCGCGCTCGAAGTCGGTGAGGTCCTCGAAGCCCTTGTACACGCTGACGAATCGGAGGTAGGCCACCTCGTCGACAGTGCGCAGACGGTCGAGCACGGCGCGGCCGATCTGCTCGGTCGACACCTCGGGACCCTCCAGTCGCAGCGCCTCCTCGATCTCGGCCCCGAGCGCGTCGAGCGCCTCGTTGTCGACCGGCCGGTTCTTCGCCGCCGCTCGGATCCCTGCGACGATCTTCGCCCGCTCGAACGGGACTCGCTGCCCCGAGCGCTTCACCACCACCAGCGGCGCCTCTTCCAGCCGTTCGTACGTCGTGAAGCGGCGGTTGCACGTCAGGCACTCGCGACGTCGACGGATCGCCGCGCCGTCGTCGGCCGTGCGCGAGTCGATCACCTTGTCGTCGAGCCCGCCGCACGTGGGGCACTTCATGGGCCGAACGGTACCTGGAGCGGGGGGTCGACCCGTGGTCGCAGCCCCGGAGTACGGTCAGCCTCGATGAGCGACTGGGCCCGCCCGATCGTCCACTTCCAGATCGAGGCCCGCGACCCCGCCGCGCAGGCGGCGTTCTACCGGGCGCTCTTCAACTGGCAGATCGACGACAGCGGGTTGTTCAGCATCGAGCCCGGCTTCGGCGGGCCCGAGCCAGGACCCGCCGGGCACATCCGTCAGAGCGACCGCAGCCGCGTCAACCTGTTCGTCCAGGTGCTCGATCTCGCCGGATCCCTCGAGCGGGTGAAGGAGCTCGGCGGTGCGGTGACGAGTGAGCCGTTCGACGTCCCGGGCGGCCCCACGATCGCCTTCGTCGAGGATCCGGAAGGGAACCCGCTCGGTCTGGTGCAGCAGTAGCGCCGCAGCCGAGGTCAGTCGACGTGGTCGAGGTGGTCGACGCGGTTGAGGAAGCGCACGCCCCGGTTGTGGAAGAAGTCGTCTTCCGCGAGGTGCGTGATGCCGCCCGCCGTCGATGACAGGTTCACCCACCCGACCGCCTCGATCGGGATGCGAGCCCACGCCATCACGACGAACGTCAGCGCGAAGCCGTGGGTGACGATCACCTGGTGCTCGATGTCGGCGGCGAGGATGTCGTCCATCGCGGCGTAGATCCGGGACGCGAACTGCCGCTTGGTCTCCGCGCCCTCGATGTTGCTGCCGTGGTCGAGCCTGTTGTCTTCGGGCGCCGGCACGAACCGGGCCTGGAGCCACGCATCCGGGCGGCCCTCCGCGGCGCCGTACGACAGCTCTCGCAGGCGCGCGTCGGTCACGACGTCGGCGCCGAGGCTGGCGGCGATCGGTGCTGCGGTCTGCCTCGCCCGCGACAGATCCGACGAGTACACCTGGCATGGCGCACCCACCGGCACCCACGCCCGCACCGCATCGGCGACACTCGCGGCCTGGTCGAGGCCGCGCGACGTGAGCTGGCTGTCGTGCCATCCGCCGACGATGCCTCGAAGGTGGTGCTCCGCCTCCGCGTGGACGACCACGAAGATGTTGCGCATCAGTCGAGTGATTCGTAGCGGCGGATCTCGAGGGTGTCGCTGTCGACGTGGGCGGCGAACGCTCGCCCTGCCTCGCTCGACGACGCCCGTGCCTCCGCCGCCTTGGCGTGGTCGTGCGTCCACCACATGCTCACGACCGCCCACTCGTCGCCGTCCCGCGCGGTGATCCGGCGTACGAATCCCTCGTCGTGGATCATCACGTCGGCTTGGAGAGCGGCGTCGGCGGCGAGGAACGCCTCGAGCGACGCGGCGGGATCGGTTCCCGGCGACAAGCGGAAGCTGGCGATCTCGATGACCATGGCAGCCACAGCGTGCCAGGCTCCGCCACCATGACGTCGGCGACGGTCGAGCTCCTCCAGACGATGATCCGGAACGCGTGTGTGAACGACGGCTCGCCGTCTTCGGGTCACGAGGTGCGCAACGCCGACACCCTCAGCGCCTTTCTGCACGGCGCCGGTGTCGACATCGAGACGTACGAGGCCGCGCCAGGCCGGGTGTCGCTCGTGAGCCGCATCGAGGGCCACCTGCCTGGTGCACCCCGGCTGTGCCTGATGGGACACACCGACGTCGTGCCGGTCGACGAGGACGGCTGGAGCCGCGACCCGTTCGGCGGCGAACTGGTCGACGGTGAGGTGTGGGGACGCGGCGCGGTCGACATGTTGAACCTGACCGCTTCGATGGCGGTCGCGTTCCGAGAGCTCGCGTCATCGGGCTTCCGCCCGCGCGGCGACCTGCTCTTCGTCGCCGTCGCCGACGAGGAGTCCGCGTCGACGTACGGCCTTCGGTGGCTCGCCGACAACCACCGTGACGCGATCGAGGCGGACTTCGTGCTCACGGAGAACGGCGGCGTGCACACCCGCACGGGTGAGACCCCGCACATCACGATGAACGTGGCGGAGAAGGGTGTTGCGTGGCGGCGGCTCCGCATCACGGGCACGCCCGGACACGGATCGATGCCCTTCCGGTCGGACAACGCGCTCGTCAAGGCGGCTGCGGTGGTGACGAAGCTCGCCGAGTACGCGCCGCCGCCACGGTTCCACGAGCTCTGGCGACAGCGGGTCGCCGCGATGGGACTTCCGGACGAGGCGCAGCAGGTCCTCCTCGACGCCGACCGCCTGGACGACCACCTGGCGTCGCTGCCGGCGTCGGCCGGCGCGGCCTACCTGCACGCCTGCACCCACACCACGTTCTCCGCCAACACCGCCACCGGACGGATGAAGACGAACGTCATCCCGGGGATCGTCGACGTGGATGTCGACATCCGCACGCTGCCCGGCGAGACGGCAGCCGACGTCGACGCCCACCTCCGCGCCGCGCTCGGCGAGCTCGTCGACACGATCGACGTCGAGGTGCTCGTCGATGATCCCGCCTCGATCTCACCCACGACCACACCGCTCTGGGACGCGATGCAGCGCGCTGCGGGACGCCCGTTTCCGGGTGCCCAGCTCGTGCCGTCGCTGACCGTCGGCTTCACCGACGCACGGATCTACCGGCAGATGGGAGCCGTGGCCTACGGCGCCGGCCTCCTCAGCCCTGACCTCGACAGCGGCTCGTTCTCGAGCCGCTTCCACGGCAACGACGAGCGGATCGACGTGGAGTCTCTGACGCTGACGACGCAGTTCTGGCTCGACGTCGTGCGGGACGTCGTCGGCTGAGGCACGATCGCTCGCGCGCACGGCTGGTCAAGGAACGGCGATGCGCTCTCCTGGCTGGAGGGGGCGGCCGTCGCGCTCCGCGGCGAGGGCGTCGACCAACGGACGGACGTCGCCCTGGGGCTGGATCCGGCGAGCGATCGTCCACAACGTGTCACCCGAGCGGACGACATAGGTCGCCTTGGCCACCGGCTGGGTGTCGAGCTCGATCACCACGGTGCCATCGAGCGATTGACGGCCCTCGACGGCGGTGAGGGGGCCGCCGCCGAAGGCCTCGAGCGCGGCATGCCCGCCGACCACCGCGCTCACGATTCCCAGGAGCACCGCAACGCGCCGGCGCCGGTAGACCGACGGCGCGTGGCGGCGACGGGCCCCGGCTGGCAGCCTGCGGGGGGTGGTTCCTTGAAGGGGCAGTGCGATGGCCGTCATCGGGACCTCCTCTCGTTCCTGTCCGTAGGGAACACCAGGGGTGAGACAGAAACTCGGGAGAGCATCTGGCGGTGTTCCGAACGCTTGTTCGTGTGCACCATCCAAGCGGCGAACAGGCGTTCGTGTCAAGAGGCATTCGAACGAATGTTCGGGGCCGCCGCCCGATCAGCGCAGGAGCTTCCGCACGATCTCGGCGATGCGGCGGGCCGATGCGTCGATCGACTCCTGCCACGACCGCAGCGCACCTTCCGTCGCCTCGTCGGAGACGACCTTCCACATCTCGCACGACACGCCGGCGGCGCTGCAGGCACGCGCGACGGCGTAGCCCTCCATGTCGACGAGATCGGCCCGCTCGGCGAGTGCATCGCGCAGCGGCCCGCCCTGGACGAACGAGTCGCCGGTCGCGAGCACGAGGTCGCTCTCGTCGGTCAGCTGGATCGGTCCCGGCAGCTCCACGCCGAGGAGCGCCGTCAGGCCTGCGTGGTCGAAGTCGTGCTCGATCACCGTCCCGACCCGCAGCGTGCCCGACAGCCCGGGACGAAGGGCACCCGCCGTGCCGACGTTCACGACGACGGCTGGCGCGAGGCGAACGATCGCCTCGGTGACCGCGAGGGCCGCTGAGACCTTGCCCGGACCGGTCAGGACCACGTCGACGGCTCCGGAGTCCAGGTACGCAGCTTCTTCGCGCAGCGCGACGGCCACGAGCGGGCGGGTCATGTCGCGCATTCTCGTCGACGCAGGATCGAACGGATGTTTGCCATCGGCCCGCCGTCGTCGTAGGCTGAACATACGTTCGCCCGGAGCGGGTGACCTGAGGTGCACGGAGGACCCTGTGGTCGAGGCAGCAGAGAAGGCGCTCACCGAGAAGAAGCGACAGATCCTCGAGTGCATCGAGCAGTCGCTCCGTGACCGCGGGTACCCGCCGTCGGTGCGGGAGATCGGCGAGGCCGTCGGTCTGACCTCGTCGTCGACGGTGCACGCGCACCTGGCCTCTCTGCAGCAGCTCGGCTACCTCCGGCGCGATCCGACGAAGCCACGCGCCATCGAGGTGCGCTGGGATCCGTCCTCCGGCGCAGCCGTCGACAAGCGCCCGGCGCGGCACATCCCGCTGGTGGGAGACGTCGCCGCGGGCACCGACGTCCTCGCCCACGAGAACGTCGAGGAGCTCCTCCCCCTTCCGGAGGACTTCACCGGCTCCGGCCAGCTCTTCATGCTGCGCGTACGGGGCGACTCGATGATCGACGACGGCATCTTCGATGGCGACTACGTCGTCGTTCGCCAGCAGCCCGACGCCGAGAAGAACGACATCGTGGTCGCCGGCATCCCCGGTGAGGAGGCGACCGTGAAGCGCTTCTCCCGCAAGGGGTCGAAGGTGATCCTGACCCCTGCGAACGAGCGGCTGTCCCCGATGGAGTTCGACGGCGACGAGGTCACGCTGTTCGGCAAGGTCGTCACGGTGCTCCGCCGCCTGTAATCGCCCCAGACCGGGAACAATGGAGCGGTGCGCCTCCGTGCCCCCGCTCCTGTCGTGGCGCTGGCCGCTCTCGCCGCGCTCGTCGTCGGGGGCGTCGTCCCGGCTGCGACTGCCCTCGAGGCGAACGAGCCGGCCCTTCGTGACCAGCAGTGGGGCATGCAGCTGATCGGTGCGCCCGATGCGTGGGCCCGCGGGGTCACGGGCAAGGGCATCACCATCGCGATCGTCGACACCGGCGTCGATCTCCAGCACGAAGATCTCGCCGAGAAGATCGTGCCCGGTGCCGACTTCGTCGAGCCGAACACCCCGCCGCAGGACGACCACGGCCACGGCAGCCATGTGGCAGGGATCGCTGCTGCGGTCACGGGCAACGGCAAGGGCGTCACGGGCGTCGCACCCGAGGCGAAGATCATGCCGTTGAAGGTGTTGACCAGCAGCGGGCGAGGCGGCGGGAGCCCAGACGACGCCATTCGATTCGCCGTCGACAACGGGGCGCAGGTGATCAACCTGTCGATCGGGTCCGAGCTCGATCCGCTCCTTGGCCCGTCGTTCGCTCGCGGCATCGAGTACGCGTGGTCGAAAGGCGTGATCTGCGTCGTCGCTGCCGGCAACAGCTACGTCCTCAGCGGCGAGTTCTCCACCGTGCCCGCGCTCGTCGTCGCCGCGACCACACGAGACGAACGCGCCGCGAGCTACTCGAGCGGTGTCGGGTCGGCGAAGTGGCCGATGTCGGCTCCCGGCGGTGAGGGGCGGGCCGAGAACAGCATCATCTCGACGTACTGGAGGGCAGGCAGCCCCCACGCGTACGCGTACCTGTCCGGGACGTCGATGGCCGCGCCGCACGTCGCCGGTGCCGCCGCCCTGCTCCGAGGCGCTGGCCTCACGCCCCAGCAGACCGTCGACCGCCTCCTCCAGACCGCGAAGGACCTCGGCCCCGCAGGCAAGGACGGTACCTACGGCCACGGCCGCCTCGACGTGGCGAAGGCCACCGCCGGGCTCGGTTCCACGCCGCCAGCGCCACCTGCGACGACCGCCACGGTGCAGCCGTCGCCGACCGCCGGCACCGGGCCGGGCGCCAGCACGCCCGGCCGCGCACCGTCGACGCCTCCCTCGCCCGGACCCACTGCCGCCCCCGCACCAGCGCAGCCCACGCCCGCCGAACCGCCCGCGGGCGACGGCGAGATCGCGGCCGCCGACGAGCCGGCCGACACGGTCCCACCGGATGACGCGGCGACCACCGACGACGTCAGCACCGGCGGCGCAGCGGAGTCCGACGACCCGGTCGGCGAGGTCGCGACCGAGCCCGACGACGACAGCGTGTCGCCGCTGTGGCCACTGGTGGGAGCGCTGGCGGTCCTGGGCGCAGCGGGTGGCACGGCGATCGCGCTGCGGCGCCGCAACGATCGCGCGGCGTAGCGGTAGCGTCGGCGTCGCCGACTTCGACAACGACGACGAGGAGAACGAGTGCCCGCACGTAAGGCTGACGCCCGCTGGGAAGGTTCATTGCAGGATGGCAAGGGCCACATGCGGCTCGGCAACGGCGCCTATGAAGGGCCCTATTCGTTCAAGAGCCGGTTCGAGGACGGCGACGGCACGAACCCGGAGGAGCTCGTCGCCGCAGCGCACGCTGGCTGCTACTCGATGGCCCTCTCGGGCGCGCTCGGGCGCGCCGGGTTCACCCCGAACAGCGTCTCGACGACGGCGAACGTCCATCTGAACAAGACCGACGAGGGCTTCCGCGTCCAGAAGATCGACCTCGTCACCGAGGCCGACATCCCAGGGATCGACGACGCGCAGTTCCAGGAGATCGCCGACACCGCGAAGCGCACGTGTCCGATCTCGGTCCTGCTCGGCGGATCGGCCGAGATCACGCTCGACGCCAAGCTCACGTCGTCGTAACGACTCGCGGTCGACGCGGCCGTAGCCGCCGCCACAACAGAGGCTGAACGGGCCGAAGGGCCCTGTACTTCCGCTGTTCCTCATACGTAACGTCTCGCGCGTGCTCAGAACCATGCGTTCCAGGGCCGCCCGCTTCGTCGCGGCTGCGGCCACCGCTGTTCTGGTCGGCACCGGCGTGGTGAACCTTCCAGTCGACACGCCTGCGTCCGACCTCGCGAGACCCGAGACGGCCGCCGCGCAATCGGTCACCGGACTCGGGTACTGGATGGTCGCCGAAGACGGCGGTGTGTTCGCCGTCGGTGAAGCGCCGCACAAGGGCTCCGCCGGCAACCTCAAGCTCAACGCTCCCGTCGTCGACATGGCACCGACGCCGCGTCACGAGGGCTACTGGCTGGCCGCCGCCGACGGCGGCGTCTTCGCCTACGGCGACGCCCGCTTCCACGGGTCAGCCGGGGCGATCAAGCTCAACAAGCCGATCGTCGGCATCGCCGGCGTCCCCGCCGGTGACGGCTACTGGCTCGTCGCCTCCGACGGCGGCGTCTTCTCCTACGGATCCGCGGCGTTCCGCGGGTCGACGGGCGCGATGCGCCTGAACCAGCCGATCGTCGCGATGGTGCCGACGCCACAGGGCAGGGGCTACTGGCTCGTCGCCGCTGACGGCGGTGTGTTCACCTTCGGCGATGCCGGCTTCTTCGGCTCGACAGGGGCGCTGACGCTGAACCAGCCGATCGTCAACGCGGCGGCGACCCCGACCGGCAAGGGCTACTGGCTCGTCGCTCGTGACGGCGGTGTCTTCACGTTCGGCGACGCTCGCTTCCACGGTTCGACCGGTTCGATGCGGCTGAACCAGCCGATCGTCGACATCGCGCCCACGGAAACGGGCGACGGCTACACCCTGGGGGCCGCCGACGGCGGCGTCTTCACCTTCGGCAACGCGACCTACCTCGGCTCCGCCAGCACCGGACGGGTTTCCGCGTCCGCGGCCGTCACCGCTCCCAGCGGCCGCCGTCTGAACGGGCGGATGGTGGGCCTCGTGGGCTACGACCGGTTCGCCGACGTCCAGGTGCTCAGCATCAACGACTTCCACGGCAACCTGGAGCCCCCGACGGGGTCGAGCGGTCGCATCACGCCCCCTGGCCAGGCCGCGATCGACGCCGGGGGCGCCGAGTACCTCGGCACCCACCTCGACGCACTCCGGGCGACCAACCCGAACTCCGTGACCGTGTCCGCCGGCGACCTCATCGGCGCATCGCCGCTCCTGTCGGCGCTGTTCCAGGACGAGCCCACGATCGAGGCGTTCAACCTCATGGGCCTCGACATCAACGCGGTCGGCAACCACGAGTTCGACGAGGGCGCGGTCGAGCTGTCACGCATGCAGAACGGCGGGTGCCATCCCGAGAAGGGGTGCATCGACGGTGACGGCTTCGGCGGTGCGAACTTCCAGTTCCTCGCCGCGAACGTCATCGACAAGACCACCGGCAAGCCGTTCTTCCCGTCGCACGACGTGCGCGCCTTCCAAGGTGCACGCGTCGCCTTCATCGGCATGACGCTCGAGGGAACGCCCCAGATCGTCACTCCGTCCGGGATCGTGAACCTCGAGTTCAAGGACGAGGCCGACACCGTCAACGCTCTCGTCCCGCAACTCAAGGCCCGTGGCATCGAGACGATCGTCGTGGTCGTGCACGAGGGCGGCGTCCCCGTCAGCGGCACCGGATACAACGACTGCAAGGCCGGGATCTCCGGACCGATCGTCGACATCGTCGAACGGCTCGACGACGAGGTCGACATCGTGCTCAGCGGACACACCCACCGGGCGTACAACTGCGTGATCGACGGCAAGATCGTCACCAGCGCCGAGTCGTTCGGCCGTCTGGTCACCGACGTCGACGTGCGGATCGACAAGATGACCGGCGACGTCGTCGAGATGAAGGCAGGCAACGTGATCGTCACCCGAACGGTGGCGAAGCACCCGCAGATCACCGCCCTCATCGAGCGCTATCAGAAGCTGGCCGAGCCGATCGCGAACCGCATCATCGGAACGATCAGCGCAGACCTGACCCGCACAGCCAACGCGGCCGGTGAGTCGAGTCTCGGTGACCGAATCGCCGATGCGCAGCTCGCGGCGACGGCGCCTGCCTCACTAGGCGGTGCCGTGATCGCCTTCATGAACCCAGGCGGCATCCGAGCTGATCTCACCTACGCGAGGAGCGGGCCGGAGACCGCCGACGGACAGGTGCGCTACGGCGAGGCCTTCACCGTGCAGCCCTTCGGGAACAACCTCGTGACGATGACCTACACCGGCGCGCAGATCGAGAAGATCCTCGAACAGCAGTTCTGCAACCCGACCGCTGGGTCGCCGGACAGCCCGACGAACCGTCGGGTGCTCCAGGTGTCGGAGGGCTTCACCTACGAATGGTCGACGGTGGCGGCGTGTGGCAGCAAGGTCGATCCAGCATCGATCAAGCTGCACGGGGTCGTCCTCGATCCGAACGCCGCGTACCGGGTGACCATGAACAGCTTCCTCGCCGACGGCGGCGACAGCTTCCCCGGCTTCACCGTCGGAACGAACCGCGTGGGCGGCGTCGTCGACACGGAGGCCTTCGAGGAGTACCTCAAGGCGAACCCGAACCTGACGCCGGGCCCGCAGAACCGGATCAAGGCGGTGACGCCGACCTAACCGGCGGCGATACCACCGACCTAACCGGCGGCGATACCGCCGACCAGCAGCTTCGAGAGGGCGGCCCGGACTCGTTCCAGGTCCGCCCTCTCGACGCGTTCGTCCTTGGTGTGGGCGAGGGTCGGGTCGCCCGGGCCGAAGTTCGTCGCGGGGATGCCCGCCGCCGCGAAGAAGGAGACGTCGGTCCAGCCGAGCTTCGCTCGCGGTGGCTGGCCGCTCGCGGTCACGAGCGCGGCGAGCACGGGGTGATCGAGGTCGGGCGGCGCGGGCGCGGCGGCGTCGAGGACCTCGAACCGGTCGCCTGCTGATTCGTCGAAGCCGCCGTCGAGCGCGCCGCACACCAGGTCGCGCACGTGTTCGATCGCCTCGTCGGTGGTCCGGTCGGGAGCGAAGCGGTGGTTGATCAGCAGGTCGACGGCGTCGGGGACGACGTTGCCGGCCACGCCCCCCTTCACCCCGACCGCCTGCAGCGCCTCCCGGAACTCGCAGTCGTTGAGCACCGGTCGCCGTTCCTCGTACGCGGCGAGGGCGGCGATCACCGGACCGAGTCGGTGGATCGCGTTCCGACCCATCCACGGACGCGCCGTGTGAGCACGCTCCCCTGCCGCGGTCAGCGACGCCCGGAGCGTCCCTTGGCATCCTGCTTCGACGAGCCCGCCCGTCGGCTCGCCGAGGATCGCCGCATCGCAGGCGAGCAGGTCGGGCCGCTCGCGCAGCAGCTTGCGCAGGCCGTTGAACTCGAGCGCGATCTCCTCGCACTCGTAGAAGAGGAACGTGACGTCGAGCGCGGGCTCCTCGATCGACGTCGCGAGGTCGAGCGCGACGGCGAGGCCGCCCTTCATGTCGCAGCTGCCGAGCCCGAAGAGCGTGTCGCCGTCGATGCGCGCGTCCGCGTTGTCGTTGACGGGCACCGTGTCGGTGTGGCCGGCCACCATCACCCGCAGTCCTCTGTCGAGGTTCGTGCGAGCGACGAGGTTGTTGCCGAGCCGGGTCACCTCGAGCCACGGCGCCTGCTCCCGCAGACGAGCTTCGATCCAGCTCGTGATCGCTTCCTCGTCCTTGCTGACCGAGGGGATGTCGACCAGCTCGGCGGTGAGATCGAGGAGGTCGGTCATCCGAGCGACAGCCCGACGTCGCGGAGCGCGTCGTTCAGCTGCGCCTTGTCGTGACGCTTCCCTTCCTCCAGGCGCTTGATGATCAGCACCGCAGGCATCCCGAACTCACCCCCGGCGAACTGGCGCTTCCGCGTGCCCGAGACGGCGACGCACCACGACGGGATGCGCCCTCGATCGATCTCCTCACCCGTCTCGACGTCTATGACCGGGATCGTCTTCGTGAGGATCACCCCAGGGCCGACCACCGACCCCTCGCCGACCCGAGCACCTTCGACGATCATGCAGCGGCTGCCGATCATCGCCTCGTCCTCGATGATGACCGGCGATGCCTGGGGCGGCTCGAGCACGCCGCCGATGCCGACGCCGCCGGAGAGGTGCACGTTGCGTCCGACCTGCGCGCACGAGCCGACCGTCGCCCATGTGTCGACCATCGAACCCGAACCCACGCGGGCGCCGATGTTCACGTAGCTCGGCATCAGGATGACGTCGCGCTCGAGGTAGCTCCCCCACCGCGCCGACGCACCCGGCACCGCGCGCACACCGGCGGCCTGGTACCCCTTCTTGAGCGGGAGCTTGTCGGCGTACTCGAACGGGCCGACCTCGATCGTCTCCATCGACCGCAGACGGAACAGCAGCAGGATCGCCTGCTTCAACCACGCGTGCACGACCACCTCGTCGTCGACGATCTCCGCGACGCGCGCCTCGCCCTTGTCGAGCAGGTCGATCGCTTCGGTGACCGACGCGAGCGCGTCGGTGTCGTTCAGGCCGAGCTCGGCGCGCCGCTCCCAGAGCTCTTCGATCGTCGATTGCAGGGCGGGGTGCCGGGGGAGGGCGGCATCAACACGG
>Ga0247719_1000164_pt1 | contig 46218 bp, 48 predicted proteins | sample 41E_DmetaG_FD_189046 | JGI IMG/M metagenome (GOLD analysis project Ga0247719, IMG submission 189046) | Soil microbial communities from hillslope of Landscape Evolution Observatory, University of Arizona, Oracle, AZ, United States - 4-1-E_D | ecosystem: Engineered > Artificial ecosystem >...
TCTCAGGGCGGCGTCGGAAGGGGGTCCTGATGCGGGCTGGTTCGGGGTGACCCCGTCGCTTCCGACGCCGCCCTGAGAAGGAGGGCGGCCAGCCTACTCGATCTTCAGCGTCGGCGGCGTCGGAAGGGGGTCCTGATTCTTGTTCAGCGTGATGACGACGAGCTGCGTGGAGCCCGCGCGGCAGAGCGCGTCCATGGGGCACGCGCGGCACATCTCGCGGGACGGGTGGTAGGCGACCTCGTTCACGAAGAGGTCGAAATGGTTCACCGCGTCCTGCGCGACGGGATTGAGGGCGAACTGGTCCTTCTCGGTCGCGACGACGAGCTTGCGGGAGACGAGCTTCTCGAGGCGGCTTTTCAGGAAGGACTGGTAGGCGTAGGAGTTCACGAGGCTCTCGAACTTGCGCTTGCCCCAGCGCGTGTTGCCGTATTCCTCGCCGTGGGCCTCGTGGTAGAAGCCCATGAAATCCTGGAGGGTGAACGTCTCGAGGCCCACGTTCTGGAACACCCGCGTGAGCTCGAGATTCAGCGTCAGGTCGTCGCCCGTGAGGCGCCTGAAGCGCATGTACGAGCAGATCTCCCAGTGCTTGATCGGCGCGCGCCAGCGGTACGTGAAGGCGTCCCGCAGGCCCTTGCCCGTGAGCTCGATGATGCCGCGCTCCTCGAAGTCCATGAGCTTCTCGCGGACCTTGTGGCTCGTGAAGCCGTAGAACTCGCAGGACGAGTTCGGGCGGTTCCCGTTCTCGGAGACGAAGATGTGGTTGATCCGGCGGGCCGTGAAGCGGGCGATCTCGAGCTTCACGTCGTCCGTGATGGTGATGGAGCGCCCCCCGAGGAGGGCGTTCAGGAGCGAGTCGTTGATCGAATTGTAGACGTGCAGCTTCAACGCTGCGTAGAAGGCCTTGTCCACGCTGAGGGGTCCCGCGCGGAAGTCATTCACGCGGGCGTTGCCTCCACGGGGGCGGGAGAGGGTGCACTGTGGAGAGGGGGTCCTGACTGACCCGAGCTAGGCTGGCCGTGGCTCCCGGAAATTCGTCGGGCCTCCTGAGCTTTTCTCACGATTGGATGGACCGATCCGAAGCTGGGGCGCGTCTCCGCGACAGGCGGCAACGGGCTTCCCGTGGCCGGGTGGGTTTATATGTCTGTGCCTTCCCCGGGGGCGTCCTCGGCGGCCCCCCGACGCTGCCCCTGGTACATGGCGAGAACCTCGGCCGTGGAGGTCGCGTCCTCGGGGGCCTTGTCGCGCCGCCAGGTCCCCGTGAAGCGCGGGAAGCGGACGGCGACCCCCGACCCGCTCTTCAGGACGTCCGCGAGCGCGGTGTGGATGGGCGAGAGGGTGAGCTCCGCGCCGCGCACCTCCGCGACGAGCGTGGGGACGAACCACGTGTCGGCCGCGAGGCGGGAGCGCACGCGGGGATGCCGCGCTTCGACGGTCGTGGGGGCGAGCTCCTCGACGAGGGCGGCGAGCGTCGCGTCGTCGAAGCCGGTGCCGAGCTTGCACACCGTCTCGAAGACGTCCTCCTCGCGATTGTAGGCGGCCATGAGGAGCGCGCCGTGCCACCCCTTGCGGCGACCCCGGCCCGTGAAGGCCCCGACGACCACGAGGTCGAGGCTGTCGGAAAGCTCGGCCCGGTAGTCGCGCTTGAACTTGATCCACTGCCAGCCGCGGGCGCCCGCGCGGTAGGTCGAGTCCTCGGCGATCGATTTGCACATGATGCCTTCCGCGCCGTCCGCGACGGATTCGTCGAAGATGCGCACGAGCTCGTCGCTCGTTTCGACGACCCGGTAGTGGCTGAGGCGGACGGACTCGTCGCCCGGGAAGAGCCGCGTGAGCGCGGCGCGGCGCTCGGGAAGCGTCCGGCCCGTGAGGTCCTCGCCGTCCGCGAGGAGACAGTCGAAGAGATAGATCGCGACCGGCACGTCCTCGACGACCTGGTCGAGGTCGCGCTTCCGCCCGCGGCGCTGGCTCGTCTCCTGGAACGGCAGCATCTCGCCGGTCGTCTTGTCGACCGCGACGACCTCGCCCTCGACGACGGCTTCGCGGCCCCTCATGGAGGCCCTGAGCGCCTGCGCGACGTCGGGAAACTGCACGGTGAGGTTCTCGAGGCGGCGCGAGAAGAAGCTGATCGGGCCCGATTCCGGGATGTGCGCCTGCACGCGGAGCCCATCGTACTTGTACTCGACCGCGGCCTTTCCCCCGAGCTTCGCGAGGATCTCCTCGGCGGTCGGAAGGCGCTCGGCGAGCATGGCGCGAAGCGGCACCCCCACCCTGACCTGGAGCTTCGAGAGGGCGTCGAGGCCGCCTTCGCGGACGCGCCGCGCGACGAGGCCGAGATCGCTCGAGACGTTGTAGGCGCGCTCGAGCGCGGCCTTGTCCTCCTTCGTCGCGTAGGCCTGCGCGAGGGCGTCGAGGAGGGTCATGTCGGCGATGCCGAGCCGGAGCTTGCCGGTGACGGTGCGCACGAGGTATCGCGCCTGGCGCGGCTCCGTTCCGAGAAGGAGATCCTGGAGGGTCGCGAGCTTGCGCTCCTGGGACCCCGGCCCCGTCGATTGCGCGATCGATTCGAAGGCCGCGTAGGCGCGCGCGACGGTGAGCGGCTCGCGGCTCGTCTCCTCCTCGGGGCCCGAGAATCCGAAGAGCGTGGACTGGCGCTTCGCGGCGGCGGTCTTCCTGCCGGCCTTCACTTCGCCCCCGAGGAGCTTCTCGGCGGCGTCCCCGAGGTCGCCCGCCGCGTGGTAGGCCGCGACGACGGCCTCCTCCGTGTGGCCGGTCGCGAAGACGAGCGCCCGGATCACGAGCTTCTCCGCGAGTCCGAGCTCGACGCCGACGAAATCGGGGTAGAGCTTGCCCTGCGTGAGGTACACGATGCGCGGCAGGTCCTCGGCGTCGGCCTCCTTCACGAGCTCGACGAGGATGCCCGTGAGCTCGAGGCGGGCGCGCGTCGCGGAGAGCCGGTCGTAGTACGAGCAGAGGCGCGCGTAGTCCACGCGGCGGGAACGCAGCCTTGCGGCTTAAGCGTCTCCCGGGTCAGCCGTACATCGGCGGGACCGAGTCGCGGTCCGGCGCGGCGGCGGGGGCGGCCTGCTTCTGCATCATGCGGAGGGTCCGCTCGATATTCTCCGCCTCGCTGTAGAGCGGCTTCACGTCGATGTCGACCTGGTCGAGGAGGCCGTTGATGACCTCGATCACCTTCGCGGCGGCGCGCGCGTCGGGGTAGTTCGGGTTCGCTTCGGCGAGGATGGAGATGGCGTTGAAGCCCTCCTTCTTCCCGAGGTTCAGCAGGACGCCCGAGACGCCCGTGATGATGCCGTTGCCGAACTGCTCGAGACCGTGCTTCTGCAGCATCGCCCGCGTCTCCTCGGTGGACCCGAGCGCGTAGACCCCGACTTCGTCCTCCGCCTTCTCGCCTTCGGAATCGATGACGAGCCCCTCGGGCGAGATGACGGTCTTCGCGCCCTTCGCGAGCGCGAACTGCATGATGGCCTCGGCGATGGGCCGGATGAGCTTGGGGGCCGGCTGGAACTCGGAGATGAAGACGCACACGCCCTTCCCCGCGTAGATGCGCACGGGGTACAGGGGAACGCCATTGCGGACGATGGAGACCGTCGGGAACCACTTCGAATCCATGATCCCGATCTGCTCGAGCTCGAGCACGTCGATGAGGTAGTTCGCGGTGATCGTGCTCACGAGGCCGACGCTCGGGAACCCGTCGATGATCGTCGCGCCGCGGAGGTCGACCTCCTGGAACTCGTGGACCGTCAGATCGCGCTCGTTGTCCATGATCGTCCTCGGCGGCGGTTAGACCGCCCAGAGTATATAGGGTTGCGCTCCTTGGCCCAAGGACGGGCCGCGACCCCGCGGGCCTTGCGCCTCGCGCGGCCCGCCCGCACGGCGCCGCCGGGCGCGCGAGGTCCCGGGCCCGGTGGATCCGCCCCCGGGCGCGCGGTCGTCCGCCCTGCCGCGCGCCGCCCAGGCACCACGCTTATGGACGCCCGCGGCCACGCCGCGGCGGCATGACCGCGGCGACCCCGACCGTCAGCAAGCGGCGCGCCGCGGCGCCGCCGACGGCACCGGTCCTGGCGAGCGCGGGCCCCGCGGTCCCGACGGATGCCCCGCGCGCGGCGCCGCCCGGCTCGGCGGGCGCAACGCTCCCGCGGGCGCGGGCGCCGCGAGGCAGGCGATCGAGGACGCCGCGTGGCGCGGGGAGGTCCCCGGGGGACCGCCTGCGCCGCCGGAGCCGAGCGGCGCGAGCGAGGCCCGACGGAGTCCCGTTGGTGGAAAGTTTATCTCCTTCGACGACCCAGGAATATGGCAATCGAGAAAACCGTGACCGCGCGCGGACGTCGCGCGCCCTTTGGAGACTTCTCCATGAACCGCATCACGCATCCAGATCAGCACGCCGAATCGCGGAGGAACGCCTGACATGATGGGACGAGAGCTCAAGACGCGCATCTTCGACATCGACCTCGGCAAGTATCAGGTTCTCCTGCACAAGGAGGACGCCGAGGCGCTCGGGGTCCACCCCGGGGACCGCGTGCGCGTCCAGAACGACGAGACCGTGACCGCGCTCGTCGACACCACGGATTCGGTCGTGCAACCCGGCGAGGTCGGAGTCTTCCTCGAGCTCAAGACGCGCTTCGACGTCGGGGACGGCGCCGTCCTTCGGCTCTACCCGGCCGAGAAGCCGCAGTCCATCGCCGCGATCAAGAAGAAGATGCACAAGGCGAAGCTTTCGAAGGAGGAGATCGACAAGATCATCGTCGACGTGGTCGACGGCACGCTCTCCGACGTCGAGCTCTCCGCATGGGTCACGGCCCTCGAGATCAACGACATGGACATGGAGGAGATCGAGCACCTCACGCGGTCCATGGTGAAATACGGCGAGACGATCGATTTCGGCGGCGAGGTCGTCTTCGACAAGCACTCGATCGGCGGCGTGCCCGGGAACAAGATCACGCTCCTCGTCGTCCCGATCATCGCGGCCGAGGGGCTGCTCATCCCGAAGACGTCGAGCCGCGCCGTCACGGGCGCCGCCGGTACCGCGGACGTCATGGAGGTCTTCGGTCCCGTGAACCTGAACGCGGAGGAGATCTACCGCATCACGAAGAAGACGGGCGGCGTCATGTGCTGGGGCGGCGGCGTGAACCTCGCGCCCGCGGACGACATCATCATCCGCGTCGAGCATCCGCTTTCGCTCGATCCCCCGGCGCAGCTTCTCGCCTCCGTCATGGCGAAGAAGAAGGCTGTCGGCGCGAACAAGCTCGTGATGGACCTTCCCACCGGGGAGGGCACGAAGCTCCCGACCGTCGACGACGCGCGGAAGCTCGGCCGCATGTTCATGGAGCTCGGCGACCGCCTCGACATGGAGGTCGAGTGCGCGATCACGTACGGCGGCCAGCCCGTCGGCAAGACCATCGGCTGCGCGCTCGAGGCGAACGAGGCCCTTGCGGCCCTGCGCGGTCTCGATCACGCGCCCCGCTCGCTCATTGAGAAATCCGTCGCAATCGCGGGCATCGCGCTCGAGATGGGCGGCGTCGTGGGCCGGGGGCTCGGCCACGCGCGGGCGGAGGAGGTCCTGAGGTCGGGCCGCGCCCTCGCGAAGTTCACGGAGATCGTGGAGGCGCAGGGCGGCAAGGTCCCGAAGGGCGACATTCCCGTCGGCAAGTTCCAGGAGACGATCAACGCGACCGACGACGGCTACGTCGCGGGCATCAACAACAAGGCCATCGTGGCGCTTGCGCGCGCGACCGGGTCTCCGCGCGACAAGGGCGCGGGCCTTTTCGTGCACCACAAGCGCGGCGACAAGGTTGACCAGGGCGAGCCCCTTCTCACCATCTACGCGGAAAGCGAGTACAAGCTCCGCGAGGCCGTCGCCCTCGCGAAGAAGACGCCGCCCGTGCGGCTCGAGGGCATGCTCCTCCAGCGTCTCCACGACATCCGCGAGATCTGAGGCTCAGAACACGCCGAGGACGACGAGCGCCGCAAGGGCGGCGACGCCCGCGGCCGTCGTCGCGGCGAGCGCGGTCCCGACGCGCTTCAGGAGGTCGAGGCTCATCGTGCGGAGCACGACGAACTTGTTCACGACCCCGAAGACGGAGGTCGCGATCGCGGTCGTCGCGGCCACCTGCAGGCTGATCTTGCCCGTCGCGTAGAGCGTCGCGAGGCTCGCGACGTTCGCCCCCGCCGTGAAGAAACCGGAGAGGGCCGTCACGTAGACGCCGACCTCCCCGAAGCGGAGGGCGATCGCCTCCGAAAGTCCGGCCAGGAGCGCGAAGAGGGCCGCGAAGCGCAGCGCGGGCGCGACGGCGAACGGGTTCTTGAGACGGATCGGGCCCTCGGGCGCCGCGTCCTCGCTCGTGCGCCACCGAAGGTAGGCGTAGATGGCCGCGACGAGCATCATCGCGATGATCGCGGGGGCCATCGCGAGGAGAACGCCGAAGGTGGGGTCCGCGAGGCCCGCGATCACGAGGATGCGCGCGAGCATCGTGCCGATCGCGAGGAGCACGGCCGTGGCGGCCGCCCCCGCGAGGGCCGGGTGGTCGCGCACCGTCGTCGCGAGGCTCGCGGTCGTCGCTTCGGAGTTCACGAGGCCCCCGAGGAGGCCCATGACCTCCGTGCCACGCGCGTTCCCGAGCGCCCGCATCGCGATGAACCCCGCGAACGAGACGGCGGAGACGAGCACGGCAATGATGAGGATGCGGTAGGGGTCGACGACCTGACCGCGTCCCACGAAGGGGAGCGCGTCGACCTCCGGGGGAAGGTTGGAGGCGAGGGGGAGCGCGATGAACGCGACCGCGATGAACTGGAGCGCGCCGAGCATCTCCTCGTCGTCAAGGCCGAAGGCGAAGCCGTGGAGGCGCTCCTTCGTGAGGAGGAGGAAGGTCGTCGCGACACCGATGACGAGCGCCTCCTGGATGAAATTGTACGCGACGAGGAAGCCGAGGAGGAACGTGACCACGAGGGCGACGGGCGAGGTGAGGCCCGTCACGCCAAGCCGGTGGCGCACGATGAGGAACGCGATCGCGAGGAGCGTGATGAACAGGACGCCCGCGGCGAGGACGAGGGGTTCGCCCGCCGTGATGCCGACGACCGCCATCATGTAGCCGGAAAGCGACACGAGCGGGAACGTACGGACGCCCGCGATGACCTCCTTCCTCGCGTCCGCGTGATGCTCGCGCTCGAGCCCGATGAGCCCCCCGAGGCCGACGGAGAGGGCGAAACCGACCCAGAAGGAGGGCTCCATCAGCGCGCCCCCGGTCGACCGGGAACGGACTCCGGCGTGCCGTGCACGTCGACGGTATCGCGGGGGGTCGGCCATAAGCGTTCCGAGTCCGAACCTTTCCCAGGAAGCGGCCACAACCCTTGACGAGTCTCCAGGGGAGAGGGGGACGCATGATCGAGGGCCTCATCCGCACCGACTTCGCCCTGGTGGACAAGCGCGAGCCCGTGTCGAGCGTTGCGGGGTGGCTCAAGGGGGAGGCCCGAGACCGACCCCTCGTCGCGGACCGCGGCCGCCCGTGGGGCATCCTCAATCTTCGCAGGCTCACGAAGAGCGCCCTCCCGGCCCGCGAGCGTCTCGAACGCCTCGCGATCGGCACGGGCGTCGTCGCCGAGGACGCGACGCTCGAGGAAGTCGCGCGCGCGCTCACCGACCACGCGGTCGACCACATGCCGGTCGGCGACCAGCGGCGCGCGGCGGGCTACGTGTCCGCCCTCGACGTCGCGCGCGCGCTCGGGGTCGACGGCATCGCGGCCTCGGACGCCCTCGTCGAGGTGCCCGCGCTCGCCGAGGACCAGTCGATGGGCGAGGCGCTCCACCACTTCCACGAGGTGAGCGTCGACGCGCTTCCCGTGGTCGACGCCCGCGGCCGCGTGCGGTCGATCCTGCGACGCCGCGCGCTCTTCGAGGCCGGGTTGAACCGGGACCGCGCCGACGGTCGCGCGATGCCGGGCAACCCCCCCGGCGTCCTCTCGGGCCCCGTGCGCGACTTCGCGACGGACGCGTGGGAAGGCGTCCGCGCGGGCGCCCCCGGCGGGGTCCTCCTCGAGGCCCTCGAGGACTGGGGCGACGCGCCTGTCGTCGATGGCGAGGGACGCCTCGTCGGCATGGCGAGCCCCGTGAGCCTCCTCAGGGCCGTCACCGCGAGCGGCGGGCGAAGCCTTTAGGCCCCCCCTTGGGCTCCCGGGACCCATGTCCGACGCCGAGGCCACGAAGCGCTTCGAAGGCCCCGTCACGATCGAGCAGAGCTTCAAGGTGGACGGCCGCAAGCTGACGGTCCTCGTGACGTTCCCCGGGGCCGTCGCCGCCGAGGTCGGGATGGAGGCCGTCGTCGCGCTCGCGAACCGCGCGATCGTCTCCGTCGAGACGAAGAACCACCAGGTCGAGAAGTTCCGGTGACGACGTGGAGACCGAGCGCGTCCGCAACCTCGTCGTCCTCGGCTGCGTCCACGGGCTCGCGAACGAGGCGAGAGTTCTCCTCGCCGCCCTCGAACGCGAGCCGCCCGACGTCCTCCTTCTCGCGTTGAGCGTCGAGTCGCTCGCGGCGCTCGAGCGGGGATCGAGCGAGGTCGACCCGGACTCCCTCGCCGACGCGGAGGCCGCCTACGCGGTCGCGCTCGAACGATTCGGCGAGGTCGCGCTTCCGCCGCCCGACCTCGTGGCCGCCCTCGCGTGGGCGAAGGAGAAGGGCGTTCCCGTCGAGGCCGTCGACCTCACCGAGGAGGAGTACGAGGACACCTTCACGAGCGAGGTCGGAACGTGGTCGCTCCTGAGGTACGGCCGCCTCGTCCGACGCATGGTGAAGCGACCCCCGGAGGCCTCGACGCCCGAGGCCTTCGCCCGCGCGTGGGACCGCTCCCTCCGCCGCATCAAGGGCCTCGCCGCCGTGGAGGCCGCCCGCGAGTCCGCGATCGCCGAGCGTTCCCTGAAGCACGCCGAGCGCCGGCGCGCGGTCCTCGTGCTGGACGTCGCCCGTTTCGACGGCGTGGTCGCGGCCCTCCGGGCCCGCCAGGGAAAAGATTGATGCGGGCGCCGCGGGCTCGCGCGCGCATGCCCGTTTTCATCCGCGAGGCCTCCACGGTCGTCGTCGATGCTCCCGCCGACGCCGTCGCCCGCGTCCTCGAGGCCCGCGGCGCGCGTCGCGCCGGCATCGCGCGGTACGAAGGGCCTGGCGGGGGCCCGCGCGGGCCGCTCGACGCCCGACGCGAGGCCTGGTACGTGCTGCGGGCCACGCCCCAAGGCACCGAAGTCGTCCACGGCGTGGCGCTCGCGCCCGCGAACCTGGCCGAGAACCTCGCGGCGCGCCTTCGCCGCGCCCGTCTCGCGACCGGGGTGGAGCGGCACCTCGTCGACCTCAAGCGCGAGGCCGAGCGCGAGGCGGGGCTCCGACGGGCTTTTCCGCCGCTTGCGCCATGACGCGGGCGTGGCCCTGCTCCCGACGGGACTCGCGATCGCCGGCCTCGCCCTGATCCTCGTGGGCACCGTCGTCATCGTCCGCCTGCGGGCGTTCCCCAAGGCCTATGGCCTCGGGGTGCTCAGCATGGCCGTCTTCGCGCTGCAGCTTGCGGACCCCTTCGTCACGCTCCAGCTCGGATTGAGGAGCGAAGCCTTCCTCTCGGGCGCGACCTGGTGGGCTCCGCTCACCTACATGTTCGTGCACGCGGACCCGTTCCACCTCGTCGGAAACCTCTTCATCCTGCTCACGGCGGGCGCCGCGCTCGAGGATCGTCTGGGCGAGCGGACGTTCTTCGTGGTCTACTTCGCGGCGGGCTTCGCGGCCGCGCTCGGCCACCTCGGCATGGCCGAGATCCTCCCGCGGATCGTTTCGCCGTTCTCGCTTGCGGTCGGCGCCTCGGGCGCGATCTTCGGCGTGCTCACGACGTACGCCGTCCTCTTCCCGAGGAAGAACCTCCCGATCCTTCTCGGGATCATGGTGTTCTGGTTCCCGAGCTTCGGGGTGCTCCTCATCTATCTCGGCTTCAACGTCGCCTACATGTTCGCCCAGACCGGCATCGCGTGGTGGGGCCACTTCTCGGGCTTCCTCGTGGGGCTCGCGGCCGCCTTCGCTTTCCAGAACCGGCTCCGGGCGCCGACGACGCCGCTTGCCACCGACGCCGCGCTTGCCGCGCTTGCGACCACGCCCGAGACGAAGGAGATCCTCGCAAAGATCGAGACGTTCACGGGCACGGCCGCGGACGACGCCACGTTCAGGGACGCGTGGGTCGAGAAGCTCGTCCGCAAGGCCCGATGCCCTTCAGGCCACGCGCTCGCGCGCGAAAAGTCCACCGTGCGGTGCGCGGGGGGCGAGTTCGAGCTGGACCTCGCGAAAGGCTAGCGCCTCTCGAGGCGGTCCGCGACCCGAGTTGCGAGCCCGCGCGCCCCGCGCACGGCCTTGATGTCGAAGAGCACCTCGCGCTCCTTGAGCCCGCGGCCCACGACGTAGCCGAGGAAATCCATGCGGTGGACGTGCGCCCAGTGCGCGAGGGCCTGCGCCGCGAGCTCCCCGCCCGTTTCGGCCTCGACGACGAGCGCCGCCGCGAGCTTGCCCTCGAGACGGTGCGCCTTCGCGGCCTCCCACGTCTCGTCGAGGAGCGCCTTGAGAGCGGCGCTCGGCGCGCCGAAGTGGCTCGGGGTCGCAATGAGGACCGCGTCGGCGGCCTCGAACCGGCGCGCGAGATCCGCGAGCGCGGCCTTCGGCGGCTGCTCGCCGTTCGCCGCGTCCGCGAGCGCGACGAGGTCCGTCTCCGCGCGGCCCGCGACGGCCTTGAGGGCCTCCTCGAGGAGGATGGTCGTGTTCCCGCCCTTCCGGAGCGTGCCGCTCACGCCGAGGATCCGCGTCATCGTGTTCCCTCCGCCGCCGCGCCCTCGCGGGGCTGTCTCCAGTCGAGGCCCGGGGTCCGGAAGCTCAGCTTCGGCACGACGAGGCTCGATCGCTTGTGCTCGGAATCGCGCATCCTCCGAACGACGCGCTCGACGAGGGCTGGCGATAGGCGCGCGACGCGCGCGATCGTCGCGGCGTCGTGGCCCGCCTCGAGGCCGACGAGGACGCGGTCGAGGTCCGCGTACGCGATGCCGAGGTCGCTCTCGTCCGTCTGCCCCGGCGCGAGGCCCGCGCTCGGGGGCTTCGCGACGACGGGTTCCGGGACGCCGAGAAGGCGCGCGAGCGCGAACACCTCCGTCTTGAGGAGGTCGCCGAGCGGGTAGAGGTCCGCCGCGCCGTCGCCGTATTTCGTGAAGTAGCCGGTCAGGAGCTCGCTCTTGTTGCCCGTGCCGAGCACGAGACGGTTCGTCGCGTTCGCGTGCGCGTAGAGCAGGATCATGCGCGCGCGGGACTTCGCGTTTCCGCGCGAGCGCGCATCGAAGGGCGTGTCGGGGAGCGCGGCCTCCACCGCGTCGGTGATGGGCGTCACCTCCGCGCGCGCGAGGCCGACCCCGAAGCGCTCCGCGACGAGCCGCGCGTGCGCCTCGTCCGTCGGGTCCGAGGTCGCGTGCGGCATCGCGAAGGCCGCGACGCGCGCGCAGCCGAGGGCCTCGACCGCAAGCCCGAGGACGACGGCCGAATCGACGCCGCCCGAGACCCCGAGCACGACGCCCTCCGCGCGGGCCCGCTCGACGGCGTCGCCAAGGAAGCGGACGAGGATGCGGCGCGCGGCCGGGATGTCCGCGTTCGGGGCGAGGTCCACGCGGCAGGAACGCCCCCTCCGCATAAAAAGGTTCAATGGGGGGGCCGCGCGATGCCCCCGCATGCGCGTCGCGCTCGTCGCCCACCGACCCGTGCTCGGCAGCGTCAAGGACAATCTCGCCCACGTCCTCGACGTCGTGCGGCGCGAGGACGCGGACCTCGTCGCCTTTCCCGAGATGTACCTCTCGGGCTACGGCCTGCGCGACGGCATCCCGCTCGCCGCGGCCGAGACGGCCGAGGCCGTCCGCGCGATCCGCGACGCCGCGCGCGCGAAGGACATGACCGTCGTCGTGGGAGGGCCTCGGGAAGGCCGCGCGCGGGGCGTCGTGCACAACGCGGCCTACATCATCGGTCCCGGGCTCGAGGGCGCCTACGACAAGGTGTACCTCCCCACGTTCAGCGTGTTCGAGGAGGGGCATTGGTTCCGCGAAGGCTCGACGCTTCCCGTCTTCGAAACCCCGCACGGCCGCGTCGGCCTCGCGATCTGCTACGACCTCTTCTTCCCGGAGGTGACGAAGACGCTCGCGATGTCGGGCGCCGACATCATCGTCTGCATCAGCGCGTCCCCCGTCACGTCGAAGCGCTACTTCGAGGCCGTGATGCCCGCCCGGGCGATTGAAACGACCGCCTTCCTCCTCTACACGAACATCGCGGGCTTCCAGGACACCATCCCGTTCTGGGGCGGCGCCCAGGCGTGGGGTCCGAAAGGCGACCTCAAGGCGAGGCTTCCCGACGACGAGCCCGGTATCCTGCGCCTCGAGATCGACCTCGCCGAGGTCCGCGAGGCGCGCGCGAAGCGTCCGGCGCTGCGCGACACCCGGCCCGAGATCCTCCGCGCGCTGCTCGAGGCGGGCCGATAGTGCGCGTCGCCGCGCTGTTCTCGGGCGGCAAGGACTCGACGCTCGCGGCATGGGTCGCGCGCTCGCAGGGCTGGGACGTCACCCACCTCGTCACGGTCGTTCCCGCCCGCGACGACTCGTGGATGTTCCACGTCCCGAACCTCCACGTCGCGCCCGTCCTCGCCGAGGCGATCGGCCTCCCGCTCGTGACGATCGAGAGCGGTGGCGAAGCCGAGCGCGAGGTGGACGACCTCGCGCGCGGCCTCGAAGGCCTCGACGTGGACGGCCTCGTCGCGGGCGCCGTCGCGAGCGAATACCAGCGCGTCCGGGTCGAGCGCGTCGGGGAGCGGCTCGGCCTCAAGACCTTCACGCCGCTCTGGCACAAGCCGCCGCTCGAGATCCTCGACACGCTCATCGCGGGGGCCTTCGACGTGAGGTTCGTCGCGGCCAGCGCCGACGGCCTCGGCCCCGAGTGGCTCGGACGCCGTCTCACGAAGGAGTCGCGCGACGCGCTCGAGGCGCTCGCGCGGTCGAAGGGCATCAACCCAGCCGGGGAAGGCGGCGAATACGAGACCATCGTCCTCGACGGACCGCTCTTCCGTTCCCGCGTCGAGGTCACGCGCGCGACGCCCGAATGGCGGCGCGACCGCGGCGTCTGGCGCATCGAGGAGACGCGCCTCGTCGAGAAGGTCACGGCCGCGTGACGCGCTCGGCCTCCGACCGCGCCTCGCGCACGACCCGCGGCACGTCGAGCGTCGCGAACCGACCGTCCTCGTAGAGCACGCGGCCGCCCGCGACGACGAGGCGCGCGTCGTCGCCGCGCCCGGCGTAGACGAGCGCGCTCACGGGATCGTGGATCGGCGCCATCCGCGGCGCGTCCGTCGACCAGAGGACGAGGTCCGCGCGCTTGCCGGGCTCGATCGAGCCCGTCACGTCCCCGAAGCCGAGCGCCCGCGCGCCGTCGCGGGTCGCGAGGTCGAGCGCGCGCTCAGCCGGCACGACGGTCGGGTCCCACCGGTGGTTCTTCTGCGCGAGCGCCGCGAACTTCGCGCTCTCGAGGACGTCGAGCGTGTTGTTCGAGGCCGCGCCGTCCGTCCCGAGGCCGACCGCGACGCCCGCGGCGTCGAGCTCCGGAAGCGGCATGACGCCGCCCGTCGCGAGCTTCATGTTCGAGACGGGGCAGTGGGCGACGGACGCGCCGGCGGCCCCGATGCGGCGCGCCTCCTCCTTCGTCACCCAGCCGCAGTGGGCGAGGACGACGCCGTCGCGCAAGAGGCCCGCCCTCTCGAAGACCCCGACGGGACGTCGCCCGTTCCTCGCCTCGACGTCGAGCACTTCGCGCCTCGTCTCCGCGCAGTGCGTGAGGACGCGCAGGGGTCGCGCGCCGCCCAGCTCGTCCGCGAGCCCGGAGACCTTCGCAAGCGTCGCCTCCGAGCAGGCGTAGGTCGAGTGCGGCCCGAGCGCGGGCGTCACGAGAGCATCGTCCGCGAAGCGCTTCACGAACGCGCGGGCCTTCGACTCCATCTCCTCCACCTTGGCGTCGGGCGTGGGGAAGTCGAGGAACGTGTGCGCCTCGACCGCGTAAAGGCCCGCGCGACGCGTCTCCTCCGCGAGGGCCTCGGGGAAGAAGTACATGTCCGCGAAGAGCGTGGTGCCCGTGCGGATCATCTCGGCGAGGCCGAGCCGCATTCCCGCGCGCACCGCGCGCTCGTCGAGCCTGCGCTCGGCCGGCCAGATGCGGTCCTCGAGCCACCGCTCGAGCACGAGGTCGTCGCCGAGCCCTCGGAAGAGGGTCATCGGGACGTGCGTGTGCGCATTCACGAGGCCGGGCGTGACGAGGCCGCCCGCGGCGTCCACGACGCGGTCGGGGCGGGTCGCGCGGACCTCGCCGACGGCGGCGATGACGCCGTCCTCGACGAGGACGTCCCCGCGCACGACGCGGCGCGCGGCATCCTGGGTGAGGATCACGGCGTTCCGGACGAGAAGGGAACCCACGGGGCCGCAAGGCCCCGCGGGGGAGAAAAAACGATCGGGCCTATCGGACCGGGACCGCGGCGCGGCGCTCCTCGGTCGCGACGCGCTCGATCGACCGGGCCTCGATGAAGGGGTGGGCGCCGTCGCCCTTCACGCGGCCCGTCACGCGGACGGTCGCGCCCTGGAAGCCGGCAGCGCCCGCGTCCTTCGTGACCACGCTCACGGAACGACCTTCGCGGTCGGTGACCTTGAGCATCTTGCGGGACTGGTAGTCGACGAGGTCGCCCGCGGTGCCCGTGATCTCGACCATGCGGCCCGCGAACTCCCCGGCCTCCGCGACCGTGACGCGTTCGAAGTAGGGCTCGGCGGATTCCCAGAGGCGCTGGAATTCGGCCTTGAGGCGCGCGACGGCGGCTTCGTCGAGCGTGGAGGCGGCCCAGGTCTTCGGGCGGAGCGCCCCCGAGACGACGAGCACGCGGTCGTCGCCGATGACGACGTTCGTGTGCACTTCCGCGTGCGTGCGGACCTCGGCGCGCGCGAGCACGTCGGGAGGCACCGTGGCAAGCGAGGTCTTCGGGACGAGGATGCGCGCGCCGTCCGGGATGGCGACGCCCTCGCCGATGTACTCGGTCATGATGCGCGGGGGCGCGGCGCCCGGCGAGCGGACGTCGTCGACGCCCCAGAGGGGCGATACGCGCAGGGGCGCGCTCCTCACCTTGCGGACTCCGAGATTCAGGGCGATCGCGGTGGCGATCCCGCCCGCGGCCGCGCCGACGCCGATGCTGATCAAGTCGAGAGGCATCCCGATACCCGTGCTCGACTGCGCGTGAGCCTATCTAACCGTTGCGAATCGCTCCGCGGCTCACCCGTCGTGGCCCTCGCGGTGGCGGAGGCGGTGGTGGAACGGGTCGGCGTCGCCCGCGCGCTTGAGGACCATGTTCGTGCTCGTCGCCTTCGCGACGATCTTCCACTCCTTGTTCTCGATCTCCGCCTCCGCGAACGCGAGCGTCCGGCCGCGGTTCACGACGCGCGCGAGGCATCTCAGCTTCCCGGAGAAGACCGGGCGGATGAAGTCGACCTTCATCTCCACGGTCGTGAACGTCTCGTCCTTGGCGAGGGTGCTGATGACCGCGAAGCCCATCGCGGCGTCCGCGAGGTCCGCGAGGATCCCTCCGTGGACCGAACCCATCGGGTTGTGGTGGCGCTCGTCCGCGACGAGCGTGAAGGTCGCGATGCCGGCCCCGACGCTCGCGAGGTCCATCCCGAGGAGCTTCGCGACGGGCGGGAGTTCGGCGGGGACCCTGAGCGTCTTGCGGACCTGCTCGTCGACGGGCACGGCTCCGCGACGGGCGGGCGAGGGCTAAGCCCTTGCGGCGCCCTCGGCCGCAAGCCGCGCGGCGAACGCTTCCCCCTCGAGGGCCGCGACGAGCGCGAGGAGGCCCTCCCGGCGGGCGCGCGCGCCGGGAAGGGTGGTGATCACGTGGCCGTCGACGACGACCGGGCCCGGCTCCACGGTCGCCCCGGAGGCGCGAAGGACCTCGCCCGGGGGGCCCGCGCCCGCGACGCGCCGGTCGCGGACGTGTCCCGCGCGCGCGACGAGCTGCGCTCCGTTCCCGAGCGCGCAGACCCGGCGACGTCCCGTGTCGAAGCGGGCGAGGGCGCGCAGGAGGGTCGCGTCCTCGAGCGTCGCGGGAAGGCGCGCGGGGTCGACGGCCGGGATAACGATGGCCTCGCTTCGCGCGAGGTCCCACCCGAGGCGGGAAGGAAGGACGCGCAGCCCGTGCGCGCCGAGCACCACGGGGTCGGCGGCGAGCAGCTCCGTCTCGAAGGAGGCGCCAAGGGCCCGCGCCGCGCGCAGGGTGTGGAACGCGAGGGCGGCGTCGGCCTCGTCGAAGCCCTCGGGAAGGAGAATGGAGAGAAGGCGCACGCGCCGCGAAGGTCCGCGGCGCGCCTAAAATCTTGGCTCAGGCCGAGCGCCGGTCGGGGCGCGCGAAGAGGCGCGCGAGGAATCCGCCGCGCGCGACGCGCTCCTCGAGGTCCGCGAGCCGGAAGACGGTGCCGCACGCGAGGCAGGAGAGGCGGTCCTTGATCGGCATCCGCGCGGTCTCCGGAGCGGGCTGCAGGATGTCCTGGGCGCAGTGGGGGCAGCGGCTGCCGATGAACGAGCGAAGGTCCGACATGGTGCTGTCGTCTCTCCTCCACCCTCTTGAACGCATCGCGCGTTCCCCTGTGGCGGACCGCCCCTGTGGACCGGTCGGGTCCTCACGTGCGGAGGACGATCTCGATGTTGACCGAGTCCGGGACCTGGATGCGCATGAGCTGGCGGAGGGCGCGCTCGTCGGCGTCGATGTCGATGAGGCGCTTGTGGACGCGCAGCTGCCAGTGGTCGTACGTCTCCGAGCCCTCGCCGTCGGGCGACTTGCGGGCGGGGACGACGAGGCGCTTCGTCGGGAGCGGGACGGGGCCGGACATGCGGACGCCCGTGCGCTCGGCGATGGTCTTGATCTGGATGCAGACGCTGTCGACCTTCTTGGGGTCGGTGCCGGCAAGGGAGATGCGGGCCGTGTGAGCCATGGTTTCGACCTCGAGGGGTTGCTGAAGGCCCCGAATTCCTTCCGGATCCCGGCTCTTCGGGCCCGGAACAACCTCGGGAGCAACCGCTGGAATCCGTGGTCCGTCTTATACCTTTGCTTCACAGGCGCAGGCGCTCGGCGCGCCCGCCTTCCCCCGGCATGAGGACCTCCACCGGCCACACGCGGACGACGTCGGCCTCGACGACCGGCGTCCTTCCCGGCGCGACGTGCGCCGTGCGCAAGGTCAGCGGGCACGTGACGAGGCTGTCCGCGCGCGGCCGGGGCGGAGCGCGCTCGTCCCCCGGGGCGAGGACCATGCGGAACGGGCCCTCGACCGTCGCGGGGACGCCCTCGCGGGGCTCGTCGCCGGCATCCGCGATGACGAGGACCGTGAGCCCTCCCGCGAAGAGCGAGGCGACGACGCGGCGCCGCGGCTCGGCGCCGAGGTCGCTCCGCGTCCACGTCTCCCGGGCCGCGTAGAGCACGCGGCCCGTCGCGCGGATGCGGCCGTCCACGAGGTGGAGGCGGTCCGGGGTTCCCGCGGGCTCCGCGCGCAGGCCGCCGGGGCCGGGCTCCGCGAGGATCTCGCCGCCGAAAAGGGCGCCCGGCGCGAGGTCGAACCCCGCCGCCTCGAACGAGAACCGCATGCCGCGCCCACGCGCGGCCTCGATGATGAAGATTCGCCTCGATAGGAGCCCGCCCGGGCTCGCGCGGGAATCCGGTCAAGGATTGTTGTACAGCCCTTCTCCAAGGCGCCACGTTCTTGCTCGCCCGCCCGCCTGCGACGTCGGGTGAAAGGGACCTTGGGCACCTTGGGAGAAAAGTACCTGGACCGCGCCCGACGGACGGTCGCTGAGTCGCTCATCCTTTCAGAGGTCGCGGCGGCCCCGCGACGCCGGGAGGACCTCCTTGCGCGCCTTTCCGCGTTCGACCCCGCGCTCGACCGCGACGTCGCCGAGGACAGCCTCGACCGGCTCCTGCGGGACGCGCGCGCCATCGAAACGGCGCGCGGCTTCGAGGCCACGTCCGAGGGACGCGAGGAGTGGGACGCGGCGCGCGACCTCCTCGCGCGCCTTGCGGCCGGATTCGCGCCGACGCCGCTTGCGTGATCACGCGGCCGACCGCGGCGCGGGCGCGAGCGATTCGAGCGGGAGCGTCGGCAGCTCGAGCGCGCTTCGCGCGTGGTCGAGCGTCACGAGACCGGGTTCCGTCGCGCCGCCGGCCTGCGACCAGTCCGCGAGGTCCGCCGAGCGGACTTCGAGGACGAGCTTGTGGCCCGCGAGGACGACGTGGTCCGCGGGAAGGAGCGAAAGCGCGTACGCGACGGGGGCGTTCGGCGGCACCGGCTCGTACCGCTCGTGCCCGAAGCGATGGGCCGCGTTCAGCCACCCGAACGTGAGGAGCGTCGAGGTTCCGTCGGGCGCGACGTCGCGGAGGTACGCCGCGAAGTAGGAGTTGTCCGCGCCCGCGAGCTTCGCGTTGAAGCGGAACACGCCCTTGCCCGACACGTAGAGAGGCTCGGCGAGCGGCTCCGACGCGAAGCGGACCGCGGTCGGCGTCGGCGCCATCGGGAGGAGGTTCGCGAGGACCGTCTTCGCGGGGAAGGCGAGATACGTGGATTCGCCCGCCCCGGACGCGTCCTGGAGCTTCCCGGACGCGAGGTGGAACGCGCGCGGCGTCGCGTGGGCCGGCGGCCACGATTCGGCCTCGCGCGCGAGGCCCTGCGGCGTGCGGACCTCGACGAGGGGTCCGTCCATGACGCCCGTCTCGATGCCCTTGAGCCAGTGGTCGAACCAGGCGCGCAGCGTGAGCTCCATGTCCGCGCGCACCGCGTGCTGGTGGTGCCAGGGGCCGTAGAAGGCGCGCTTCGGGACGTCGAGCGCGTCGAAGAAGCCGACGATCATCTCGCCCTTCACGTTCTCGTCCCAGAAGCCCTGCGTGTAGAACACGGGGACGTTGATCTCCTTCGCGCGCGCCGTGAAGTTGCGCTCCTTGTAGAACGCGTCGTAAAGCGCGCGCGGGTCGTTCGCGCGCGCCGCGAGCGTGACGTCGCAGAAGCCGTTCGCCGTGTGCGCGACCGTCGCGAGCGGGTTCCCGTCCTCGGGCGTCGTCTCCGTGCCGCCCTGCTGGTAGCTGCGCGGAGACCCGACGTTTTCGCCGTTCGGGACGCCGCCGAAGTGCCAGTCGGCCCACGTGTTCATGACGGGCGCGACGATCGCGATCGTCGTGAGGTGGGGCGGGCGCTGGACGGCCGCCTCGACGGGGGTCGTCGCCACGTAGCTCTGCCCGTAGAACGCGACCTTGCCGTCGCTCCACGGCTGCGCGGCGACCCACTCCACGAGGTCGTACTGGTCCTTCTGCTCCTTCGGACCCCATACCTCGACGCACCCTTCCGAGTTGCCGAAGCCGCGCACGTCCGCGACGACGACGGCATACCCGCGCGGCACCATCGCGAGGATGAGCGAATCCGACGGGCGGTTGCCCGCCGCGCGCGCATTGTAGTTGTACGGGCTCGACACGAGGATGGTCGGAACCTTCTCCTCGATAGCGGGGCGCGTGACCTCGACGTGGAGCTTCGCCCCGTCGACGCTTGCGGGCACCTTCACCGTCTCCGTCTCGAGCGCCTTGTGGATCGGGCGCGAGAGCCGGTCCCAGCGGATGAGCGCGGCGGACCCGTCGAGGGGCGCGGTGCTGAGGTTCACCGAGAGCACGAACGGTGCGGGCGCCGAGAGCGAATTCGACGCGCCGAGCATCGCCTTCCAGTCCTCGCCCGGCGACGCGACGCCGAGGCCCGAGCACGAGACGCGGCCCTTCGCGTCGACGAGGAAGCTCGCCGTCTTGTGGGTGTTGCAAAGGAGCCGCCCCGTCGAGTTGCCGACGACGCGCAGGTCGAGCGAGCGTCCGGCAGGAACCGTCGCGGTCGCCTCGACGTACGTGACGCCCTCCGGGACCGGGAACACGACGGGGACGCTCTTGCCCTCGATCACGCCCTCCCACACGAGGTTCAGGTCGCCGTTTTCGAGACGTGTCGCCTTCGCGCCCTCGACGACGAGTCCCTCGAGCAGGTCGACGCTTCCGGGGCGCAGGTCCTCATCGGCGGGCGCGAAGCACCCGGCGAGGGCGGCGGGAAGCGCGAGGAGAAGGGCGAGGACGATGGCGCGGGTCATCCCGCGCCGATCCCGCTCGGGCGTAGAAGTAGATTGTGGGCGACCTCGCCCCGACGTGGGGCCGGTATCTATATCTCCCGTTGGCCGACCTCGGGACCGAGGCCTGCCTGTGCGTATCGCATCGATGGCGCTGCTTCTCGTCCTGTCCCTGGTCGTCCCGTCGGTCCTCGCGCAGGACCCCTACCGCCTCGAAGCTGCGACGGACGTGTCCGTCGAGCTCGCCGAGCCTCCATCGTTCGAAGCCGACCTCGGACAGTCGAACTGCGTGAAGGCGGTGCATACGAGTGGCAGCGAGAGCTGCCCTCTGACCCCGACCCAGCTTTCGCACCCGCCGGTCGGCGTGCGCATCCTGGACAGCTACCATGCGAGCTTCGGCTACTTCGAGGCGCTGCGCTACGCGGATCCCGCGCTCGTCGGGCCCCCGAATACGGCGACGTCGGTGGACGGGGCGTACAAGGACGCGCACCGCGGCGACAGCCTCACGCGCCGCCTGGGCCTTCCCCCCACGATTCTGCCGGGCGCGGCGAAGTTCCACGCCTGGTTCGGCTTGTGGAACGACGCGAACGAGGACAACGTCATTCGATCCTCGCAGACGTCGTCCCGCTCCGTGGGGGCCCCCTGGTCCGGCGGGGACGGCAACGAATGGGTCATCATCAAGAGCGCGACCGCGAGCGGCGTCGTGGGCGCCGCCCTCGCGAGCTTCGTGGAACCCGGCAGCCACCCCAACCTGGCGTCCTACTCGCGTCCGCGCGAGACCCAGCCGGACTTCACCTACAAGCTCATCGGACAGAACGCTTTCTGGGACACCGGCTCGAACCAGGACGTGATGGTCTTCACGGAGGGGTCGCTCCTCCAGCGGATCACGGTCGTCACCGCGAACGACATCATTCTCCTCCCCGGCGAGGATCCCCGCTTCCCCTTCATCCCGCGCGACACCACGCTCGTCGACGTGGACCTGTACTCGGCGGTGGCCCCCGGCCCCGTCGCGGCCCTGTACGGGGCCGTCGCGGCGCCGTTCACGAACGCCGTGAGCAGCCCGAGCCTCGGGCTTTGCCCCAATCGGTGCCGGCCCGGACCCGTCCCGCTCGGCGACACGCCCCTCGGCGCGACCCTCGGGCCCGCCATGGGAGCCCTCTTCCCCCGCTACGAGCGCGAAACGGACCTCGGGAGCGGCAACAGCGCCGCCGGCCGCCACGCCGAGTTCGCGGCCGAAGCCCGCGGCTGGCTCGACCTCCTGCCCCGCACCGGCCTCGGCGCTTCGAGCATGGAGCGCGTCGGCACCCCCGACGGCGCGTCCGCGCCCGGCATCCTCGCGTTCGAGGTGCGCACGGGCATCTGGCGCGACTACAATGGCGACGGCTTCATCGGCATCGCGGCCGCCGACCCCTACGAGGGCGGGAGCCGACCGCTTCCCGATCAGTACGATGATTCCGCGGGCGAGTTCAACCCGATCGGCATCTCGACGCCCCAAGGGGGCCACAACTCGAACCTCACCCTCACGATCACGCCGCTCACCGTCTGGCCCACGCCCGGCGTCCTCCTCGTGGATCCGCCGGCGGTTCTCGGCGCGGCGTGCAAGGCGAACCCCACCCTGGACAACTGCGTCGGCGAGCCCCGTCGCATCCTCTATTCGGGGACGGATCCCATCACGATCCACCTCGCGAGCACGGCGAGCCCGTCGCAGGGCACCGTGGGGGTCTACACGTCGGCCCGCCACCTCGTGTTCCCGACCGGAACCCTCGAATCCGGCGTCCGCGCGTGCACCGAGATCGTGGGCGTGAAATACAACAGTCCGGACGGAATCGTGGTCGACACGGTGTTCGACTGCGACGTGATCCGGAGCCTCTGAAGGCCGGCCACGACCCTCATCCTCGCCGCCCGCGCGAGGCGCGTGCGGGGAAGGCGAGAACGTGCGGTGGGCCGAGGAGCGCGTCGTCGGCTCCCGAGGCCACCCCCTGTGCTCTTCCGTTTCAAGGGCCGGCCCACGGGCCCCATCGAGACCGAGGCGGGCCGTATCGAGGCGACGGGGAGGACGTCGACGAGCGCGTCGCGGACGTCCTCACGACGAACGAGGCCGGGAAGATCGCGCGCGACACGGTCGTGTTCGTGGTCCCCACGCTCCTCGAACAGGTGTGGCCGCGCCCGCGAAGGGCGCGCGGCCGCAGGGCGGGCGCGACGGCTGTCACGCGCGCGAGGACACGACAAAGTTCATGTCGACGGCCCCGGGCTGAGGTCCCGTGACGGCCGTCTTCCGAAGCCTCGCCTTCCTGGTCTCCGTCGCGTTCCTTTTTGCGGCCCCCGCGGGAACCGCCGGTCCCGTCGCGGCCTCGCCCTGGTGCGCGCCGTTCGAGAGCGCCTCCGACGACGCCGGGAGCGGTCGCGACGCGACCGAGTCGAGCCCTGTGGCCATCGCGGAAGGCACCTACGAGGGCTGCATCGGCAACGAGGAATCACCACCGTTCGCGGGATCTGCGTCCGATTTCTACACGTTCGGGGCGGTGGCGGGCCACCGCTACGACCTCACCGTCGACCGGACCGGGTGCGGCCGATTCCTCGTGTGGATATCGAACGCATATGCGGCCGAAGACCAGAATGGCGGCGACGGATGCGGGGCCCTGCGGGTGGCCTACGTCGCGAAGGGCACCGGCACGCACACGGTCCACCTGTGGCGCATCGAAGGGAACGGCGCCTACCGGTTGACCCTTGCCAAGGACTCGCCGGAGCCCCGATTCTGCCCGACCCCCCAGGACGACGGGGGTACGGGTCAGGACGCGGCCTCCTATACCGGTCCGTGGCTCGCGGCCGGTGCGTTCACGGGTTGCCTCGACCGCTACGACGACGAGGACGATTACCGGATCGATGTTCCCAAGGATCACCGCCTCGTCGTGCGGTTCGAGAGCGACGATTGCCGCGTGCGCTTCCACGCCGGCCTCGAGACCTACACGGGAATCTTCGTCTACGGTTGCGGCCCGCACGAGATCGACCTCGGCCGGGTCCATGGCACATACCATGTTACGGCGCGGACCACCGACGAGATCGGCACGGCGTATCGCTTCGCGATCGCGCTCCATCCCCTCGCGCCCCGGGCCTGCCTCGGGATCGGCGATGGCGGCACGTCATGGGACACGTCCCGCTACGGCCGCGTCCACCCCCTCGGCTTCGGCGGGACGACGGGATGCATCGACGACGTCGACCACGAGGACGCCTACGTGGCGACGCTGGACGCGGGCGAGCACGCGATCCTCACGATCCGGACGCGGGATTGCCGACCGATCGCCGCGAACGTCGAATCCGAAGGCGCCCTCGTGGTCGGATACTCGAGCGACGATCCCTGCGCCGTCCGCTGGCGCCTCCTCGGGGAAGCGGGTGCGAACTTCATGATCACGCTCTGGCGCGGGGAGACCGAAGGCGTGTACGATGTGACGCTCGAGCGCGAGGCGACGGGGTGCCCGTCGCTGCTTCTTGCGCCACCCATTGCCCGGGGCGTGCCGGAGCCCGCGTGTTTCGCCTGGCTCGCGGACACCCTGTAGGCTCCGCTGACGCGACGCGGCCGCGGCTCGTCCATCGAGGGTGAAAAGAAAGGACTGCCGCAGATCCCCTGCGGCGCGGGTCCCGGCCGAGGCCGGCGAATCGAGCGTTCAGCGCTCTTCGAGGTCGAGGCACCGCACGAACCTGCGGGTTCGTGCTCGCCTGGACCTCGCTTCGCGCTTCGCTGCGCTCAGCGCTCTTCGAGGTCCAGGCACAGGCCGGCGGCGACCGTCGTGCCCATGTCGCGGACCGCGAAGCGGGACATGTGGGGGATGTCCTTGGAGCGCTCGATCGCGAGGGGGCGCGAGGGCCGGATCTTCACGATCGCGATGTCGCCGGTCTTGAGGAACTGGGGGTTCTCCTCCTTGACCTGGCCCGTCTTCGGGTCCATCTTCTTCTGGAGCTCCTCGAACGTGCACGCGAGCTGGGCCGTGTGGATGTGGAACACGGGCGTGTAGCCGGCGGCGATGACCGAGGGGTGCTGCAGGACGGCGATCTGGGCGACGAAGGCCTTCGCGACCTTCGGGGGGTTGTCCGCCTTGCCGGCGACGTCGCCGCGGCGGATCGACTTCTTGTCGATGCCGCGGACGTTGAAGCCGACGTTGTCGCCGGGGACGGCCTGCTGGTGCTGCTCGTGGTGCATCTCGATCGACTTGACCTCACCCGTCGCGCCCGAGGGGTTGAAGATGATGGTGTCGCCGATCTTGAGGATGCCCGTCTCGACGCGGCCGACCGGCACCGTGCCGATACCCGTGATCGAGTAGACGTCCTGCACCGGGAGGCGGAGCGGGAGGTTCGTGGGCTTCGAGGGCTCCTTGAGGCCGTTCATGGCGTCGAGGAGCGTCGGGCCCTTGAACCAGCCCATCTCGGCCGGGGCCTTCGTGATGTTGATGCCCTTGTACGAGGAGCCGGGGATGATCGGAACGTTCTCCTTCTTGTAGCCGACCGTCCGGATGAGCGTCTCGATCTGCTCCTTGAGCGCGTCGAACTTCTTCTGGTCGAAGGCGGGCTGCAGCGCGTCCATCTTGTTGACGTACACGATGAGCTGCTCGACGCCGAGGGTCCTCGCGAGGAAGATGTGCTCCTTCGTCTGGGCCTCGATGCCCGAGACTGCGGAGATGACGAGCACGGCCGCGTCAGCCTGCGACGCGCCCGTGATCATGTTCTTGACGAAGTCGCGGTGGCCGGGGGCGTCGATGATCGTGAAGTAGTACTTGTTCGTCACGAACTTCTTGTGCGCGATGTCGATGGTGACGCCGCGCTCGCGCTCCTCCTTGAGGTTGTCCATGACGTAGGCGAATTCGAACCCGCCCTTGCCCTTCTCCTCCGCTTCCTTGCGGAGCTTCTCGATGATGTGCGCTTCGATGGTGCCCGTGTCGAGCAGGACGCGGCCGACAGTCGTGGACTTGCCGGCGTCGACGTGCCCGATGAACACGATGTTCATGTGCGGCTTCTCGGCCATGGTGGATTCCTCCTATCTCGACGTGATTCCCGACTTCAGGCGCCACGCCGGCTGAAGCCGCGCGGGGTAGGCTCGGACACGCAGCGCCCGGGAGAATTCCCGGCCGCAGGCCCTCGCAGCCGCGCGGTATCGGCCGCTGGAACCCCCCGCCCGTATTTGAAGATTCCCATTGCAGGCCCGGGAAGCCTTAGGACCCTCCCGTCCCTCGTGAAGATGGGGGAGAGGACTTGGAAGCCTACGTGCTCGTCGACGCCTTGCCCGGCCAGGTGGACGCCGTGCTCGAACGGCTCGGTCGCGATCCGACCGTGCTCGAGCGGCATCACGTCCATTACGGCCATTTCGAGATCCTGGTCAAGATCCGCGCGCCGGACCACCGGGCCGTGCAGGCCTTCGTGCTCACGAGCCGGTTCGCGAAGGGTGTCGAGATGGTCCGCGAGGTCGCGCGCGAGGAGGTCTCCGCCATCCTCGCGAGCGAGGAATCCGGCCCCGTCGCCTGACAAGGGCCCCGGTCCATCGCGCGCCTGCGCTCCTTCCGGGTTCGCCCGGCTCCCGGCGTCGCTGGCCCTTGAGGGCCCTCGCGGGATCGTCGGATGGCGACGGGCGACGGCGCGCGTCACAGCGATTCTCGACATGGGCGAGGTCGAGCGCGGCTCCGTCTTCCGCGGCCCGCGCGGTTGAGCGAAGGCGCAATCAGCGGCGGCGCTTCGCGGCGGGCTTCTTGGCGCCGCGCTTCGGCGTCGCCTTCGCGCCGCGCTTCGCTCTCTTCGCGGCCGGGCGCGCCGCCGTCTTCTTCGCGGGCTTCTTCGGCTTCGCGCCGGAGCGCCCTTCGATGTTCGCGATGATGGCGGCCGCGAAGGCGCTCGCCTTCACGGGCTCGACGCCCATCTCGCGCGCGAGGTCGTACGTGACGGTCTTCTGCTTCACCGTCTTCTCGAAGTTCTGCCGGACGAGGGCCGCGGCCTCCTTCCACCCGAGGTACTCGAGCATCATGACGCCCGAGAGGATGACGGAGCCGGGGTTGACCTTGTCCTGACCCGCGTACTTGGGCGCGGTGCCGTGTGTCGCCTCGAAGACCGCGTACCCGTCGCCGATGTTCGCGCCGGGCGCGATGCCGAGGCCGCCGATCTGGCCCGCGGCCGCGTCCGAGAGATAGTCGCCGTTGAGGTTCGCGGTCGCGAGGACCGAGTACTGGTCCGTGCGCGTGAGGAGCTGCTGGAACATGTTGTCGGCGATGATGTCCTGGACGAGGATCTTGCCCGCCGGGACCTTGCCGCCGTGGTTCTTCTGCACTTCCTCCCACGTGACGCACTGGGCGCGGAACTCCGTCGTCGCGACCTCGTAGCCCCACGCGAGGAACGCGCCCTCGGTGAACTTCATGATGTTGCCCTTGTGCACGAGCGTGACGGAGGGCAGCCGGTTCTCGATCGCGTGTCGGATCGCCTTGCGCACGAGGCGCTTCGAGCCTTCCTCGCTCATCGGCTTCACGCCGAGGCCGACCTTGTCGCCGCGGAACTTGCCGGGCTTCACGCCGAGCTCCTTCACGAGGAACGAGCGGAGCTTCTCGGCTTCCGCGGACCCGGCCTGGAACTCGATGCCCGCGTAGACGTCCTCGGTGTTCTCGCGGAAGAGCACGATGTTCATCTTCGCGGGCTCGCGCACGGGCGCGGGCACGCCGGGCACGTAGTAGACGGGGCGCACGCACGCGTAGAGGTCGAGCTCCTGGCGCAGCGCGACGTTCAGGGACCGGATGCCCTTCCCGACGGGCGTCGTGAGCGGGCCCTTGATGCCGACGACGTATTCGCGGAAGGCCTCGAGCGTCTCCTTCGGGAGCCACTCGCCCGTCGCGTTGAACGCGGCTTCGCCGGCCCACACCTGCTTCCATTCGATCGCGCGTCGGCCGTCGTACGCCTTCGCGACCGCCGCGTCGAGGACGGGCCGGGCCGCGCGCCAGATGTCGGGGCCCGTGCCGTCGCCCTCGATGAACGGGATCACGGGGCGGTCGGGGACGTCGAGGGATCCGTCCGGGCGGATCGTGATGCGGGCGCCGGGCATGGGCGGCCGATCCCCCGTGGGGGTATTTCAACCTTGGCGCGGGCGGTCCCCGTCGTGACGGGCGGCGTGGACGAAGGCTCCGACGCCGAGGACCACGAGCAGGTAGCCGGCCGCGGTGGGCGCGGCCACCGTGAGGTCGTTCTCGGGAAGCGCGGTGAGCCAGCGCGTCGCATCCGCGATCGCGGAGACGGCGATGCCCGCCACGAGCAGGAAGGCGCCCATCTGGAACACGAGTCTTTTCCGGAGGAGGCGCTCGAGGGCGGCCTGCGTCCGCGCGGGCGTCGCAAAGCGCGCGGCGAAGAGGACGACGAGGCCGAGGAGCGCGGCCGCGATGAAGGCCTGCGCGAGGAGGGCGTCCTGGGCCGTCACGCGGGAGCCCCCCGGGCGTCGGCGAACGTCGCGCGGGCGAGGCAGAAGACGCCGTAGACGAAGAACGGATACGCCGCGAGCTTGAGCCACGACGCGGGATCGAGGCCCCCGAGGGCCGCGAGGAGATAGCTCGCGACGAGCGCCGCGAGGCCGGCCGCGGCCGCAAGCGCCGAGCGGCGGACCTCGCCGTGCCGCGAGACCATTCTGCGGAGCGAGTCCTCCGCGCGCGCCTTGGTGGCGAACGACGTGAACCAGGCCGCGTAGGCGCCGGCCAGGACGAGATCCATGACGGGAAAGAGCACGTCGGGAGCGGGCATCCTTGCAGGCGATTCTTCAAGGCCTGCTATAAGAACGCATGCGTCCCGGGTGGATTTCCCTTCATGAACCCGTCCCAGCGAACGTCATGGGCCCGGCAGGGTCCCGCGATAATACGGCCCGTGGGGGGGCGGCGAGGCCTCGAGCGCGACGAGGGCGTCGGGACCGTCCTCGCGCACCGCGTGGAGGCCGACCCCGGCGTCGGGGTTGACGACGTGCGCGCCCGTCTCGAGATCGAAGGTCCACGCGTGCCAGGGGCACGTGAGGAGGCGCCCCGCGAGCGTCCCTTCCGAAAGAGGGCCGCCCCGGTGGGGGCACCGCTCGTCGAAGGCGCGGAGCTTCCCGCCCGCCCGCGCGAGGGCGAGACGGCGTCCCGCGGCCTCGGCGACGAGGCGGTCGCCTTCCCCGAGCCGCGCGCCGTCCGGGATGCGCACCCAATCGGCCATGCGCGCCTCAGATCGTCGCGACGGTGGGGTCGACGTCGCGGGCCCAGGCGAGGATGCCGCCTTCGAGGTTCTTGACGTTGCGGAAGCCGAGGCCCCGCAGCGTCTCCGTCGCGCGGGCGCTGCGCGCGCCCGAGCGGCAGTAGACCACGACCTCGCCCGTCTGCGGGATCTCGGAAGCGCGGGCGACGACCTCGCCGAGCGGCACGTGCATCGCGCCCGCGATGCGCCCGATCTCCCATTCGTGCGGCTCGCGGACGTCCACGAGCGTGAGGTCGGCCTTCGCCTCGCGGCGCGCGTGGACGTCGCGCGGCGCGATCGCGGGCACGCCCGAGGGAATCGCGTCCTCGTGGGCGCGGACGCCGCAGAATTCCTCGTAGTCGATGAGGCCCGTGAGCGTGGGCTTCGCGCCGCACGCGGGGCAGTCGGGGTTCTTGCGCAGCGAGAGCGTCGTGAATTCCATCCCGAGCGCGTCGAAGAGCAGGAGGCGCCCCGCGAGCGACTCGCCGATGCCGAGGATCTGCTTCACGGTCTCGACGCCCTGGATCGTGCCCATGACGCCGGGGAGGAGACCGAGGACGCCGCCTTCGGCGCAGCTCGGCACGAGGCCGGGCGGCGGCGGCGCGGGGTAGAGGCACCGGTAGCAGGGTCCGTCTCGCGTCGCGAACACGGACGCCTGGCCTTCGAAGCGGAAGATGCTCGCGTAGACGTTCGGCTTGCCCGAGAGGACCGCGGCATCGTTCGCGAGGTAGCGCGTCGGGAAATTGTCCGTGCCGTCCACGAGGATGTCGTAGCCGGCGAGGAGGTCGAGCGCGTTCGCGCTCGTGAAGGTCGTGTCGTGGACGTCCACCTCGATGTGGGGGTTGAGCGAGCGCAGGCGCGCGGCCGCCGCCTCCGCCTTCGGTCGTCCGACGTCCGAGGCCGAGAAGAGCACCTGCCGGTGCAGGTTCGAGGCCTCGACGCGGTCGAAGTCGACGAGGCCGATGCGGCCCACGCCCGCGGCCGCGAGGTAGAGCGCGGCCGGCGCGCCGAGGCCGCCCGTGCCGACGAGGAGCACCTTCGCGCGCTTGAGCTTCTCCTGTCCCTTGAGGCCGACCTCGGGGAGGATGAGGTGACGCGCGTAGTAGGCCGTCTCGTCGCGGCCGAGGATCCCGACGCCGCCCGCGCCCTTCGCGGGGACTGCGCCGCCCGCGACCGCGGGCACGATCATGACGACGTCCCCGTCGGCGACGGGGGTCGCGTCGTTCTGGCGCGTGCGCACGTCCTCCTGGTTGACGTACACGTTCACGAACGGACGCAGCCGTCCACGCTCGTCGAAGAGGTGCCCGCGCAGGCCTTCGTGCTTCGCGACGAGGCGGCGGAGGACCTCGCCGACGTTCGCGCCTTCGACCTCGACGACGGCCTGGTGGCCGGCGTACGGGCGAAGGGGCGTGGGGAGTCGGACCTTGGGCATGATGACCGCTCCTCCTGAGCGCGCCGCCCCATAAAGGATTGACGGCCCCCGAACGGGGTTTCCGCGCTCACGCCTGAAGGATCTTCGGCAGGGCCTCGACGAAGGCGGAGTTCGTGTACGCTTCCGCGCCCGCAGCCTCGGCCGCGCGTCGCGTCGCGACGTCCACGTGGCTGTGGAAGCCGACGACGCGCACGCCGCGCGGCAGATGCGCGAGGGCGCCGGGCGCGTGGAGGTCCACGAGCGCGAGGTCGAAGCCGCCCGAGGCCGCCTTCGCGGCGAGGTCCGGCCCGTTCGACGCGAACACGACCTCGACGCCCGCGGCCGAGGCCGTGCCGCGCACGCGCGATCGGAAGAGCAGGTCGGGAACGTAGGCAAGGACGCGCTTCACGCAGGCGGGAAGGCGGACGGCCAGAAAAGCCCAGCGACGAGGCGGCCGCAACCCTCAACCCGCCGGGCGTGGACCGGGCCTATCATGCCGACCGTGGACAAGAGCATCGAGGTCGCGGCGCCCGTCGATCGCGTCTACAACCTCTGGACCGACTTCGAGCGCTTCCCGAGCTTCATGGAGAACGTCGAGGAGGTGCGCCGCACGGGACCCGATGCGACGCACTGGCGCGTCGAGGCGGCGGGCCAGACGGTCGAATGGGACGCGCGGACGACCGCGCTCGAGCCGAACCGACGCGTCGCATGGCAGGCCGTCGGCGGTTCCGGGCAGTCCGGCGAGGTCCGCTTCGAGCCCGTCGGCGCGGGGAAGACGCGCGTGAGCGTCAAGATCGACTGGGCGCTTCCCTCCGGCGTGAAGCAGGCCGTGGTCGACGCGCTCGGCGTCGACGAGCGTCTCGTCGAGCGCGACCTCGAAGCCTTCCGCCGCCTCGCGGAATCGCCGTCAGGCGTCCGCTGACGGCGGCGCGCCCGCGAGGATCGCGTCGCGCAGGGCCGCCGCCATGAAGGGCAGGTGGCGGCCCGAGCGTCGCGCGGGCAGGAGCACGCGCACGTCGCCCTTCGGGTGGTTGACGCCGAGAAGCCCGACGCCCGCCTGGTCGAAGACGGGGGCGTGCATGACGCCCGCCGCGACGAGCAGCGGAAGGGCGACGAAGGCCCGGTCGGCGCCCACCTGGTAGGCGGTCGCCTGCCGGAAGGCGCCGCGCCAGTCGTCGAGCTTGAGCTCGACCGCCACCACCTCGTCCGCGCGCGCCGCGACGACGTCCGCGAGCCGGCCGTTCACGGGCACCTCCGTCGCGAGCGTGTAGCCTTCGGCCGCGAAATGGGCGAGGACGGGCGCGAGGAGGCCCGACTCGAAGCGGGGGCGGAACGCGCTCACGCCCGGCGGACAGGCGAGGGGGCACATAAGGGGCGGGGCGAGCGCGGCGAAACGACCCGGCGCGGTCCGAAACCCTCATGGCGGGCGCGAGGATTGGCCGCGCGTGCTCACGGTCGTCCTCGCGGAGAGCGAACTCGAGCTCGTGCCCGAGCGGCTCAAGCACCACCCCGCGATGCAGAAGGCGGCGGGCCGGCGCGGCGAGCGCGCGGGCCGCACGATCCTGGACGCGTCCGTCCATCACGACGCGCTGCGCGGGTTCCCCGACGGGATGCGGCGCGGCCGGCCGGACATGGTCCACTTCTTCCTGCTCCTCGGCCTCGACTCGGTGCTCAACAAGGCCGGCGGCCTGCGACTGCTCGTGCACACGCGGAACGACGAGCTCATCCGCGTCTCGCCGGAAACGCGCATCATGCGCAACCAGCCGAGGTTCATCGGGCTCATGGAGCAGCTCTACCGCTTCGGCGTCGTCCCGCAGGACCCGCCGCTCTTCCGGCTTGAACGCGGGTGGACGCTCGAGCGCGTCATCCGCGAGGAGGCGAAGGGGCCCGTCGTCGCGCTCTCCGAGGAGGCGAGGCGCGTGAATCCGCACCGCTACTTCTCGGAGAAGGCGCGCGCGGGCGACCTCACGCTCGTGCTCGGCGGCTTCCCGAAGGGCGATTTCCGGACGGACGTGCGGAAGCTCGCGACGGAGACGGTGAGTCTCCACCCCGAGAGCCTGAGCATCTGGACCGTGATGACCGAGGTCCTCGCGGCGTGGGAGGACGGCTCGGGACTCTTTCCCGAGTGATCACTTCCCGGCGCCGAGTTCCTTCCAACCCTTCGCGAAGCGCTGGATCGCGGTGACGTTCCCCACGAGGGCGAACCAGGCGAGCAGGAGCGTCATCGGGCTCGCGTCCCACGGAAGGTGGATGTCGGACACGAACACGTACCACGCGACGAACGGCATCGCCATGAGGAGGACGAGCCGGTCGGCGCGGCCGAGGAGGCCGCCGTAGTCGCGGCCGAGGCCGAGCGCCTGCGCCTGCGTTCCCATGTAGCTCGTGAGGAGGACGCCGCTCACGGCGCCGAGGCCCCAGTACACGTTGCCCACGGGCGAAAGCGCGAGGCCGCCGAGGATGAAGACGTCCGCGTAGCGGTCGATGACGTGGTCGAGGTAGTCGCCGCGGCGCGTCTCCTGTTTCGTGAGGCGCGCGAGCTTCCCGTCGAGGGCGTCGAGGAGCGCGTTCGCCGCGACGAGCGCGCCAGCAACGAGCATGAGCTCGGGCCGTTCGCGCGTCGCGACGAAGAAGACGCCGCCCGCAAGCGCCGCGAAAACGAGCGAAACGACCGAAAGCGCGTTCGGGGTGATGCCGACGCGGTGGAATCCCATCGCGATCGGCGAGATGAACCAGTCCAGGTTCTTGCGGTACTGATCGAGGACCAGGGAAACTCTCTCCGGCGGACGGCGGCCCTCAAAGCCACGGAAGCGCGTCGAGGGGCCAGGCGACGGAACCCACCGCGCGCCATTTGAAGCCTTCGCCGCTTGCGCGCCCGCCCGCGTCCACGGCCTCCCACACGGCCGCCGCGACGGCCTCGGGCGGCATCGTCGTCGCGTCGAGCTCGAGCGCCCAGGGCTTCTCGTCCGGCGCAAGCGGGCCGTCGCACGCGTCGCCCCCGAAATGGTCGCGCACCTCGGCGGCAAGGACGTCGAGCGCCTCCGCCTCCACGTTCTCGCGCACCTTCGCCTCGCTCCAGCCGCGCGCCGAGAGGCGCCGGTGGAGCGTCGCGGGATCGACGCGCAGGAGGAGGCAAGCGTCGACGTCGAGGTGGTGCGCGAGGTGGCTTTCCACGAGGACCGTCGTTCCGGCCGGCACGTCCGCGTGCGCGAGGCGGAACGCGCGCCGCATGCGCCGCGTGTCCACCTCGAACGATCCGCGCGCGGGGTCGCGCTCCGCAAGAAGGCCCGCTTCGGCGAGCCAGTCGCCGAGGTGCACGACGCGCGCGCCCGGCCTCAGGCGGCCCGCGAGGTCCGAGACCGTGGTCTTGCCGACGCCGGGCGTTCCGGTAAGCGCGACGAGCATCGCGTCACGCGCCGTCGCGCCGCGCGAGCGCCGCGGCGACGAGGCCGCGGAAGACGGGCGCGGGGTGGCGGGGCCGGCTCTTGAACTCGGGGTGGAACTGCGTGCCCACGAAGTACGGGTGGCCGGGCAGCTCCGCGATCTCCATGAGGTCGCCCGTGGGGTCGCGGCCCGAGAAGCGGAGACCCGCGTGCTCGATCTTCGAGATGTAGCTCGGGTTCACCTCCCAGCGGTGGCGATGGCGCTCGTGGACGACGGGCGCGCCGTAGAGATCGCGCGCCTTCGTGCCGTCCGCGATGCGGACCTCGCTCGCCCCGAGCCGCATCGTCGCGCCCTTGGCCTCGTCCGCGGTGTGGCCGGGAAGGAGATCGATGACGGGCGCGGTGGTCTTCGGATTGAGCTCCGTCGAGTTCGCGTCCGCAAGACCGAGCACGTGACGCGCGTACTCGACGACCGCGAGCTGGAAGCCGAAGCAGATGCCGAGATACGGGACCTTGCGCTCGCGCGCGTGCCGCACGGCCCGGATCTTGCCTTCCGACCCGCGCGGGCCGAAGCCGCCGGGCACGAGGATGCCGTGCACGTCCGCGAACACCTCGTCCGTCGGGACGTCCCCCTCGAGCGCCTCGGAGTCGACCCACTTGACCTCGACCTTGCAGCTCGCCTCGGCGCCCGCGTGCACGAAGGCCTCGCGGATGCTCACGTACGAATCGTGGAGGTCCGTGTACTTGCCGACGACCGCGATGCGCACCACGCCGCGGTGGGGCTGCACGATGTTCTCGACGAACGCGCGCCACTCGCGCAGGTTCCGGCCGTGCGTGCGGAGGCCGAGGCGGTCGACGAGCCAGTCGGCGACGCCCTGCTCCTCGAGGAGGAGCGGAACCTCGTAGATGCTCCGCGCGTCGGGGGCGCTGATGACGGCCTCGACCGGCACGTTGCAGAAGAGCGCGAGCTTCTGCTTGGTCTTCGGCTCGAGAACTTCCGTCGAGCGGCAGACGAGCATGTCGGGGTCGATGCCGACGCGCCTGAGCTCCATGACGCTGTGCTGCGTGGGCTTCGTCTTCTGCTCGCCGACCGCGCCCATGATGGGGATGAGCGTCGTGTGGACGAACGCGACCGAGCGGCGGCCCTCGTCGAGCTGGAGCTGACGGAGCGCTTCGAGGAAGGGCGCGGATTCGATGTCGCCGACCGTGCCGCCGGCCTCGACGAGGCACACGTCCGCGCCGGAGGCGGAGGCGACGCGCTTCACGTGCTCCTTGATCTCGGTCGTGATGTGCGGGATGACCTGCACGGTCTTCCCGAGGTAGTCGCCGCGGCGCTCGCGGTCGATGACGGTCTTGAACACCTTGCCGGTGGTGAGATTGTTCTCGCGCGAGGTCGAGACGTTCAGGAAACGCTCGTAGTTTCCGAGGTCCTGGTCGACCTCGCCGCCGTCGTCCAGCACGAACACCTCGCCGTGCTCGAACGGGTTCATCGTCCCGGCGTCGACGTTGACGTAGGGATCGATCTTGACCGCGGTCACCTTGAGGCCACGGGCCTTGAGAAGACGTCCGATCGAGGAGGTGGTGATGCCTTTCCCGAGTCCGGACAGGACGCCGCCCGTGACGACCACGTACTTCATGGACTTCACGGGAACCGACGATCCGCGAACCCGCACTTAACTCCTTCCCCGGCTCACTCGTGCAGGTGGCGCAGGTCGACCGCCGCCTCGAAGGCGGCGACCTCCTCGGACAGGCGCGCGTCGTCCCAGCCGAGGACGGGGGCGATGAGCGCGGCGACGTCGGGCGCGACGTGGCGTCCTTCGCAGGGCGCGTGGCCGAGGAGCGTGCGGCGCAGGATCACGTCCGCAAGCGTATGGGCCGCCTCGTGGCGGGCCGCGAAGACGGCCTCCGCCTTGAGGGTCGGCGAATGCGCGCACACGGTCGACGAGAGCGTCGGGTCCTGGTCGGCGAGGGCGAGCACGGCGCCCGCGCGCCGCCCGTAGACCCTCGCGAGGTGCTCGAGGGAGGCGACCGGGAACCCGGGTCGCTTCGCCGCGGCCTCGGCGACCCACGCGGCCTGGCCGTCCGGGTCGAGCGCGCCGGGCAGGGGCGCTTTCCCGGTGTCGCACGCGGCGCGCACCTTGAGCGCCTTCGCGACCTTGTCGACGACCTCCTCGGCGACGCCGCGGTACGGCGTGATCTTGCCGCCGACGATCGAGAAGAGGCCGTGGACGCCCTCCTTCGCGTGGTCGATCACGAAATGCTTGCGCGTCACCGCGCCCTCCTTCACCCCTTCCACGTTGAGAAGGCTGCGGACGCCCGCCCACGTGAACTGGACGCCCGAGACGTCGGCGCCCGGAATGATGCGGCGCGCGCTTTCGACGAGGTAGTCGACCTCCTCGCGGGTCGCCGCGACCTTGTCGAGGTCGCCGGCGTAGTCCGTGTCGGTCGTGCCGACGAGCGTGCGCCCGAGCCAAGGGATGGCGAAGAAGAGGCGCCCGTCCTCGGCAAAGAGCACGACCGCGTGCCTCACGACGGGCGGCACGACGATGTGGATGCCCTTCGTCATGCGCAGGCGCTTGTCCTCCACGTGCACGTCGAGGACGTTCAGCCACGGCCCCGTCGCATTCACGACGGTCTTCGCGCGCACGACGTCCTCGCGGCCCGAGAGGCGGTCCTTCACGCGCACGCCCGCGATCGACGTGCCCTCGCGCACGAAGTCGAGCACAAGAAGGTGGTTCACGACGACCGCGCCGTGCGCGGCCGCGTCGAGAGCGTTCTCGAGGCACAGCCGCTCGACGAGCGGCACCTGCGCGTCGTAGTAGAGGAGCGCGCCGTCGAGCCCCTCGGGGTTGAGCGAAGGCTCTTCGGCGAGCGTCTCGTCCTTCGAGAGGAAACGGTGCGCGGGCATCCGCTTGTCGTAGGAGAGCGCGTCGTAGAGCGTGAGGCCCGCCTTGAGCTTCGTCTTGCCCGGCGAGATGCCCTTGTAGAGCGGAACGAGAAACGCGAGCGGCTCGACGAGGTGCGGCGCGTTCCTGAGGAGCATCTCGCGTTCGCGCAGCGACTCCCGCACGAGCCCGAAGTCGAGCATCGCGAGGTACCTGAGGCCGCCGTGGATGAGGCGCGTGGAGCGGCCGGTCGTTCCGTAGCCGAAGTCCTCCTTCTCGAGAAGCGCCACCTTGAGGCCGCGGCGGGCCGCGTCGCGCGCGACGCCCGTGCCGTTGATGCCGCCGCCGATGACGACGAGGTCGAACTCCCGTCCGGCGAGGTCCTGGGGCCGGCGGGCCAGGGAGACTTCGGGATCGTGGCTCGCGGTGGACGGCACAGCGCTACAGCGAGGAATCCGGGGTCGCGCTCTTAAGCGTGTCGCGTTCGACCGAAGCGAGGTCGAAGGCCGTCGCGCGGGGTTCCACCGAGGGCCCGGCCGTGTCGAGGATGCACCACGCCGCTTCCGCGACGCGTCGGCCCCGCGGATCGCGCGCCCGCCCGACGGACCCGCACCAGACGACGAGACGCTCGCCCACGCGGCGCGTCGCGACGCGCGGCGCGTGGCCGAGGACGAGCACGTCGGCGCGCGCCGCGTCGAGATGGCGGGCAAGGAGCGTGTCGTCCGAGTCGAGCGGGACGCGCTCGAACGGCGAGGCCGAGGAACCGTGCGCGAGGACGACGCGGCGGCCGTCCGCGACGAGACGGCGCGTGGGCGGCCGCGCCCCGAGTCGGCGCTGGTCCGCGGCGGGAAGCGTCGCGCGGAGGCGCTCGACGACGGCCTCGAACGCCGCGCGGTCGGCCGCGAGCGGGAAGGCGTCGCGCGGCACGCGGGCCTCGCCGAAGGCCGCGGCCTCGAAGGATCCGAGGAGCCCTTCGAGACGGCGTTTCCCGGAGAGTCCGGCGCATTCGGTGGGGTGCGGCCCGAACCCCACGAGGTTCCCGAGGTCGAAGGTCTCGTCCAGCGTCTCGCGCCGGAGGGCGGCGAGGACGGCCTCGAAGGCGGGCAGGTTCGCGTGGACGCCGGCGAGGAGCGCGAGGCGCACGCGGGCGGGGAGGCGTCGCGGCACGATGAGCTTTCGCCGCGGCGCGAAACGCTTTTGTCGCGCCGGCCCTTCATCGGGGCGTCATGACGGACACGACGGAAGCCGCGGGCGACCCCGCCGCCCCGGCCGCGGGCCCGGACGAGGCCCGCGCCCGCTTCGAAACGGACCTCGCGGCGGCGCGCGCCGAGGTCGAGAAGGCCCGCGCCGAGGCCGCCGAGCACCTGGACCGGCTGCGCCGCCTCCAGGCCGACTTCGACAACTTCCGCCGCCGCGCGCGGAAGGACGTCGACGAAGCGCGCGAGAAGGGCCGCGAGGCGATGCTCCTCCCGTTCCTCGCCATCCTCGACAACGTGGACCGGGCCCTCGAGCAGTCCGGGTCCGAGGAGGCGCTCTACGAGGGCGTGCGCCTCATCTTCCGCGACATGCGCGCGCTCCTCGAGAAGGAGGGCATCGAGCGCATCGACACCGAAGGGCATCCCTTCGACGCGAACGTGCACGAGGCCGTCATGCGCGAGGAGACGGACGCCTATGCCCCCGGCGTGGTCATCAAGGAGCTCGAGCGCGGATACCGCCTGCGCGGCCGCGTCCTGCGTCCCGCGAAGGTGAAGGTCGCCGCGGCGCGGCCCGCGCCCGACGAAACGGCCGACGAGCCCGCGGGCGAGCCGTGACGTTTATATTGAAGCTCCGACTTATGCGGCGACCGCCAGGAGGCCCTGAACCTTGAGCAAGGTCATCGGCATCGACCTCGGGACCACGTACTCGGCCGTCGCCGTCATCGAGGGCGGCCACGCGGAGATCATCCCCAACGCGGAAGGCGCCCGCACGACCCCGTCCGTCGTCGCGTTCACCAAGGAAGGAAGGCGAGCTCGTCGTCGGCGAGGTCGCGAAGCGCCAGGCGGTCGCGAACCCGGAGAACACGGTCGCGTCCGTCAAGCGCTTCATGGGCCGCACGTTCGACGAGACCCGCGACGAGGCCGCCCGCGTCTCCTACAAGGCGACGCGCGGCGACGCCGGCAAGGTCGCGATCCAGATCCCCGCGAAGGGCCGCGCGTTCAGCCCCGAGGAGATCAGCGCGTTCGTGCTCCAGAAGCTCAAGCGCGACGCCGAGGCGTACCTCGGCCAGACGGTCGAGAAGGCCGTCATCACGGTCCCCGCCTACTTCAACGACTCGCAGCGCCAGGCGACGAAGGACGCGGGCCGCATCGCGGGCCTCGAGGTCCTCCGCATCGTGAACGAGCCCACCGCGAGCGCGCTCGCCTACGGGCTCGACAAGAAGAAAGGCGAGACGGTGCTCGTCTTCGACCTCGGCGGCGGCACGTTCGACGTGTCGGTGCTCGAGTTCGGCGAAGGCGTCTTCGAGGTCAAGGCGACGGCGGGCGACAACCACCTCGGCGGCGACGACTTCGACGACCGCATCGTGCGCCACCTCGCCGCGGACTTTGAGGCGAAGAACGGCATCGACCTCCTCCAGGACCGCTCCGCCCGCGAGCGCCTGCGCGAAGCCGCCGAGAAGGCGAAGAAGGAGCTCTCGACGGTCCAGAAGACGAACATCAACCTTCCCTACATCGTGATCGGCAAGGACGGGCAGCCCCGCCACGTCGACGTCGATCTCACCCGCGCCAAGTTCGAGGACCTCGTCCGCGATCTCCTCGAGCGCTGCCGCGGACCCACCGAGCAGGCGCTGCGCGACGCGGGCCTCAAGGGCACGGACCTCAGCGAGGTCATCCTCGTCGGCGGATCCACCCGCATTCCCGCGGTCCAGGAGCTCGTGAAGCGCGTCACGGGCAAGGAGCCGAACAAGTCGGTGAACCCCGACGAGGCCGTCGCCCTCGGCGCCGCCATCCAGGCCGGGGTCCTCACGGGCGAGGTCATGGACCTCCTGCTCCTCGACGTCACGCCCCTGACCCTCGGGATCGAGACGCTCGGCGGGGTCACGACGGCGCTCATCGAGCGCAATACCACGATTCCCGCCAAGCGGAGCAAGGTCTTCTCGACCGCGGCCGACATGCAGACCACGGTCGAGATCCACGTCCTCCAGGGCGAGCGGCCGCTCGCGAAGGACAACAAGTCCCTCGGCCGCTTCCGGCTCGACGGCATCCCGCCCGCGCCGCGCGGCATCCCTCAGATCGAGGTCAGCTTCGACATCGACGCGAACGGCATCCTCAACGTGAGCGCGAAGGAGCTCGGCACGGGCAAGGCGCAGCAGATCACGATCACGGGCTCGACGCGCCTCGACGAGAAGGAAGTCGAGCGCATGCGCGCCGACGCCGAGCGCTTCGCGGCCGAGGACAAGGCGCGCGCCGAGGAGATCGAGGTCAGGAACGAAGCCGACTCGATGGCGTACCTCGCGGAGCGCACGCTCGCCGAGGCCGGCGACAAGGCCGACGCCGCCGCGAAGGGCAAGGTGCAGGGCGCGCTCGACGCGCTCAAGGCGGCCCTTGCGGGCGGGAACGTTTCGGAGATCCGCGACCGCTCCAAGGAGCTCGCCGAGGCGATCCAGGCGGTCGGCGCGGCGCTTTACCAGCAGGCCGCCGCGGCCGCGGCCGCCGCGAACGCGCCCCCGCCGGGCGCCGCGGGGCCCGACGCGCACGCCGAGACCACGACGCGCACCGCGAAGGGCGAGGGCCCCGACGCGATCGACGTCGACTACGACGTGGAGAAGAAGTAACGACGAGCGTTCTCCGATGGCGCGTCGAGCGGGGGGACGGCGCTCGCGGGTAAGCCGGTCTGCGCAATCAACCTTACATAGATGGCTCCCGTTGGATCCATCGGGAGGCTTCCATGAACGGAAAACCCATCTGGATCAGCTTGCTCGCAATCGCTTTCGTCGCGCCCGTCGCGGTCCCCGCCGCGGCGGAACACGGCCGGTGCAACGACATCAACGGGCCCATCCTCGGCCACGCGCACCTGTGCAGCGCCCCGCCCTGTGCCGAAGGCTTCGTCGGGCAACTCGGCCTGCTGCAGAGCGACACGTGCTGTCACGTCCGACCGAGCGAGGACGAAAAGGCACAGGGTTATCCCCTGTACAGGAATGTCGTCGATTGCTTCACCTACGCCCGGGGCTTCGAAGCCGCCGGCTTCGGCCTCGCCGTCGCAGCGCCCTGGTTGCCGCTCTCGACGATTTTCGCCCCCGCCCGCGCGCACGCGCCCGAAGGGCCCCAGATCGAGGACGAGACCGTCCTCGGAGTCTACCTTGCGCCCCTTGGGGTGACCATCGACGCCTCGACGCTCAACGGTTACGGCGAGGCCCAATTCGGTTCGGCCGCGCCTATTCCCTTCCGCGGCGTCGGCGAAGTCGAGGACCTGACGATCAGTTTCGGCGCGACCGTCATCCGCGCAAGCGTCCTGCGGGCTGAATCGAAGCTCGAGCCCTGGTCCGTCGGGTACACGGAGAATTCGCACGTCGCGACGCTGACGGTGAATTCAATCAACGTGCCGATCACGACGGCCCCGAATCAGGTCATCGACGTTCCAAGCGTCGTCACGACGTGCCCCGCGGCCCGCATCGTCCTGCACGAGGTCATCCACGAGGGGGCGCCGGGCGCGAATCCCTACTCCCGCGAATTCGTGAACGCGCTGCACGTCACCGTGTTCGAGCCGCTCTCCTGCACGCCGCTCGTCGAAGTGTGGGCTGGCGGCGCCATGACGGCGTGGCACGCCTGATTCAGCTCCACGGCGCGCCGCGGAGGCGCGCCGCGGATCCTCTTTTTTCCAATGCGGGACCTCGAACAACGGTCGCGCGTCCGTCAGGTTCAAGCCGTCCTCGCCATCATCCCGACCTGCGGATGCCGTCGAAGCGCGACTACTATGAGATCCTCGGCCTCGCGAAGGGCGCCTCGAAGGACGAGATCAAGAAGGCGTACCGCCAGCTCGCGCTGAAGCTCCACCCGGACCGCAACAAAGAGGCCGGCGCCGAGGAGCGCTTCAAGGAGGTCTCGGAAGCGTACGCCGTGCTCTCGGACGACGAGAAGCGCCAGGTGTACGACCGCCACGGTCACGCGGGTTTCGACCAGCGCTACTCGGAGGAGGACATCTTCCGCGGCGCCGACTTCGGCGAGTTCGGCTTCGACCTCGACTCGATCCTCCGCGCCTTCTTCGGCGGCCGCGGCGGCTTCGCGGGCCGCGGCCCCGCGGGCGGCGCGGACCTCCAGGTTCCGCTCGAGGTCACGCTCGAGGACGTCCTCGAGGGCGCCGAGAAGACGGTGGAGGTCGCCCGCCTCGAATCCTGCGCCGCCTGCGACGGGTCCGGCGCCCGGAAGGGCGGCCGCGGCGCGGTCCGCTGCCCGACGTGCGACGCGACGGGCGAGATCCGCCGCATGGCGCGCACGCCGTTCGGCGTCATGACGCAGGTCGGCGCGTGCCCCGACTGCCGCGGCCGCGGCGTGCTCGTGCGCGACCCCTGCGCGACGTGCCAGGGCGCGGGCCTCGCGCGCGAACGCCGCCGCCTCACGGTCCGCATCCCGCCCGGCGTCGAGTCGGGCATGAACCTCCGATTGCGCGGCGAAGGCGACGCGGGCCCGCGCGGCGCGCCCTCGGGCGACCTCTACGCGACGATCCGCGTGAGGGAGCACGCGACGTTCACGCGCGAGCGCGAGAACCTGCACGTCGTCGTCCCGCTCACGTTCAGCCAGGCCGCCCTCGGCGACACGCTCGACGTGCCGCTCCTCGGCGGCGGCCGCGAGACGCTCGCGATTCCCGCCGGCACGCAGGCCGGCGAGGTGTTCACGATCCGCGGCAGGGGCCTCCCGACGCTCGGCCGCCCCGCGCGCGGCGACCTCCTCGTGCACGCGAAGGTGTACACGCCCACGAAGCTCTCGAGCGAACAGCGCAAGCTCCTCGAGGCGCTCGCGGAGCTCGACGGAACCGAGCGGCGGAAGGGGTTCTTCGAAAGATTCCGATTGTGACCTGACATGATCGGGCCCGCGCAACATTGATGCGGGGGGGGTCTTGTCGGATGTGATGAAAGCCCCGATGCTCATCGCCTTCGTTCTACTTGCGGTCAATCTCCCTTCCACAGGTGCGGAGACCGGCGTCGACAGTTGCTACGTGGACGAGAACGAAGCCATGGTCGGATGCGGACCCTGCGCGGCGGATGAGACGGGACCCTCGTGCTACGGGTGCAACGCCGAGAACGTTCCGACGACGGAGTGCTTCTCGAATCCGCCCTCCTGCGGCCTATCCATCTGCGTAGAGACCTGGATCAACATCTGGGGGTCGCGGCGAATCGAGGCCGCAGCTTCCGTGACCGGGCCGGTTGAGAGTGCCGTGTTGACGGCCACGTTCAAGATGACGGGAGGCGTGGTTTCCGAGGTGACGCGCACCGACACATGTTCGAACATGCCGGCAAGCGCAGATCCCTGCGGCGCCGGCCTTCTCGTTGGGTATATTGGCGCCCCGGACATCGAATGGGTGTGCGCCATGGCGGAGGCAACGGCCTCCTCGTGGGGTGATCTGGAGTCCGTTTCCCAACCTGCCGAGTGGGGGGCCTGTTGAAGCAACGGTCGGCGTGGGCCATCGTTGTCCTCGCGCCTTCCTTCATCGGTTGTTTCACCGCGACCGATGCGTGGACGCTGCCTGCTCTCGAGGAAGGATCCTGGGCAGTTTTCAATGTGACCGGGCCTGTTGAAGGTAGCTTGAAGTTGGCCGTAGGCCCGAGGTCGCCTTTCCTCGATCGGTTTGGGCGGGAGGCGGAAGCGCATCGCCTCGACGTGGGGTTCGACGGTGAAATTGAGGGTCACGGATTTCCGCCTCACCACACGGAATATCTCGATGGCGAAGGCAATCTCATCGCCGTTGATTATGGCTGCCGATACGACGAAGAGAGCATGGAAACGTGTGAAGCGGGGCGGACGGTCATAAACTACGGCATGCGGGGAACGCCGAGCTTCCTCGGCGTAGGTCCCCTCTTCGGGCGCCTCCGCGGCGACGCAGGGCCCGCTCTGAATGCCCTCGATCCTCGGTATCGTTCTATCCCGGCCCCTGCAGGGAGTTCTCACGGCTGTCGGTTGATCGAAGTTTCGGCGCCGGCCACGGGCGGTGGATCCACCTGGTCGAGCGGCATCTCTCCGTGGTTGATTCGAGAGGGCGCGGTAACCCTGTGTGATGGCGTTCCATTTCCGACCGCGATCCGAAGCGGCCCCTACAAATTTACGCTTCAACAATACGCGCGGGGGCAGGGCGGAATCATTTCCACGGCCCATGAACACCGGGCGGTGCCGCCAGTAGAACTGGCGCGCATGCGAGGTCGAGAATTGCCCGAAGGAGAACCGGGCCCGATCGGGATCGCGGAGGCCCTGGAATGGGCTCGCGAACATGACGGCGATGTCGAGCGATTCCTGCGGGCGCACCCCTCTGCGGCGATTCAATCGGCTCGCTTTGCTTACGCGGGATGCTCCCGCGTCGTTGGAAACGTCGACAGAGAGACCTATACCATGACGATCTTGCTGCAGTCGACCGCCTCCACGGCCGCCCTTGAATTCAAGGTTCAGAAGGATATCCTAAACAACCCACTCCCGCTCGTGGGTGAACGCGAAACGCTCAAGGTTATCTCGAAGACTCCCATGGTGCGCGCGCCTCCCCGCGACACCGACAACTCCCTCATTCTCCCATTGGATGCCGCGCGAGAGCGCGTCGCCATCATGATGAACTTGCGGGACGCCCAGATCACCAATATTACGACCTTCGGCCGGCAGCCAAAGGTCTACATGGATCATTACGAGTACGCCCTGTTTTTCCTCGACAACCGGTCGCTTCGCGCAAGAATCGTCATCCTGGACCTCCGGGACGGCTCATTCGTATTCTTGGATGTTCCTAAGGATATTTGGTCCACGAATCAACGAAGATCCCAACCTGACTTCCCAAGTTATCGAGATCATCCCTACTGTCGTTGATGGATTGGCATCCTTGGTTGTTCTAGCGACCGCTCCTCGGCGACACGTGATGGAAACGACGCCTGTGGACTGATGATCGGCCATACGATCTCTGGTTCGTCCTCTCCCCGCGGGAGCGTAAACGCTGTTTCATGGGATTTCAGAGATGGCTCTTTCGTTTCCATCGACGTCCACGTCCCCATGTGCTTTGCAAAGCCCCAGATGGAAGATCGTCTCGAACGGCGTCGGACGCATATCCGGCTCGCCGCCTCTGCTCGAGGGGGTGTGACGAACGAGCCGCGCGTCGACACGACGAACCCCGGAAGGCGCGGTTGGAAGCACAGCCTTAGGGATGCCCTCCCATCCATCGTACGGACGGGGGCGGAGCGCGCCTTCCGGGTTCGTGTCGGGGATGCGGGTCAGGCGACGGCCGTGGCCGCCGGCATGACAGGGATGGGCGCCGCGCGGGTCGGGCGCGCGGCGGCGGTGAGCTGTTCGGTGGCCGCGTCGAGGCGCGCCAAGAGCGAGCAGCCGCGCGCGGTCCACCAGTGACAGTCGGAGCAACGGGACCCGGTTTCGCAGAGGAGGAGGTCCAAGGGGTGCATCTCCAACCCCGACGAGGCGCGCCGCCGCGATAGCTTCGAGGGAGGGGGTGGGCTGAAAGTGCTTGCCGGGATCGGGTCCCGGGACCGGGCGTCAGGTGCCGGGCGCCGGGGGCCGGGCCCGGGATTCGGGAACCGGGCCCGGGAGCCGGGCGCCGGGATTCGGGACCGGGTCCGGGATTCGGGACCGGGTCCGGGCGTCGGGTGTCGGGCGTCGGGACCGGGCTCGGGCGTCGGGTCCGGGCGCCGGGCGTCGGGCCCGGGTCCGGGTCCGGGACCGATCCGCGCGGACGAAGCCGCAAGGTTATTCGGCGCGGACGCCGAAGGATTCCGCATCATGGACCGTTCGCTCGCCTCCATGGCCGAAGACATCCGCAGCATGCGCGTGCGCGGCGCGGGGAAGATCGGCCGCTACGCCGCCGAAGCCCTCGCCGTGTGGGAATCCGATTTCCGCGGCGAGAACTTCGCGCGCGAACTCGAGCGCGCCGCCGCGACGCTCATGGCGACCCGCCCCTCGGCCGTGTCCCTCATGAATGCCGTCGCGTTCGTGGTCCGTCGCGCGCGCGGCGCGCTCCCGCGCGGCGAGGAGGCGGCCCGGCAGGCGCTCCGCGTGGCCGCGAAGGAATTCTCGGACCGCAGCGAGAAGGCCGTCGCCGCAATCGGCGCGCACGGCGCCGACCGGCTGCGCGAGGGCGGTCGCTACCTCACGCACTGCAACAGCCAGGCCGCCCTCGCGGTCTTCCGCGAAGGCGCGCGGCGGGGCCTCGCGTTCGAGGTCTTCGCGACCGAGACGCGGCCGTGGCGGCAGGGGCTCCTCACGACGAAGGAGCTTGTCGAGGCGGGCATCGCGACGACGTACGTCGTCGACAGCGCGGTCTTGCACCTCATGCCGACGCTCGACGGCGTGTTCGTGGGCGCGGACACCGTCGCGATGAACGGCGACGTCGTGAACAAGGTCGGCACGAGCGCGGTCGCCCTCGCGGCCCGCGCGCACGGGAAGCCCTTCCGCGTCTGCGCGGAGACGTACAAGGTCGACCTCGCCTCGCGCGCGGGGCGCGACGTCCCGATCGAGGAGCGCGAAAGCGCGGAGGTCGCGCGGGAGGGCGAACTCGCGCCGGGCGTGCGCATCCTGAACCCCGTCTTCGACGTCACCCCCGCGGCCTGGATCGCGGAGACGCTCACGGAGCTCGGCCCCGCCGCGCCCGCGACCGTCGGCGACCTCGCGCGGAAGACCTGGGAACTCTGAGCCCGGACCCCTCCGTCGAGCCGATTCGTCGGACGAGCAAGGTGCTCACCCTCGACGATGCGCAAATGTAACACGCCGTCGTCCTTCAGAGGGGGCCGCACCTCGAGCAGGCGTAGAAGGGGGCCACAGAACCCGAGCATGGCGGAAGGGGGCCGTAGAACCCGAGCATGGCGGAAGGGGGGCCGCAAAACCCGGGCCTCGTTCGTCAGGAAAACGCGGGTTTGGGTCGGGGGTCCAGGGGGCGCGAGCCCCCTGGTC
>Ga0247719_1000166_pt1 | contig 46138 bp, 43 predicted proteins | sample 41E_DmetaG_FD_189046 | JGI IMG/M metagenome (GOLD analysis project Ga0247719, IMG submission 189046) | Soil microbial communities from hillslope of Landscape Evolution Observatory, University of Arizona, Oracle, AZ, United States - 4-1-E_D | ecosystem: Engineered > Artificial ecosystem >...
GTGATGTAGCCCTCGTGCCCCGCGATCACGCACAAGTTCGACATCGCGGGGCACGAGGGCTACATCACCGTCGGCCTCTTCGAGGACGGCACCCCCGGCGAGCTGTTCATCGTCATGGCGAAGGAGGGCTCGACCATCAGCGGCTTCGCCGACGCCTTCGCGCAGGCCATCAGCTACACGCTCCAGTACGGCGTGCCGCTGCAGGACCTGGTGGACAAGTTCAGCCACGTCCGCTTCGAGCCGTCGGGGATGACGAAGAACCCGGACGTCCGCTTCGCGAAGTCGATTGTGGACTACATCTTCCGGTGGATGGCGTCGAAGTTCCTCTCGCAGGACGCGCAGTACCGCGCCGGCGTCAACGTCCCCGAGATCGTGACGACGCCGGAGCAGCTGCCGCTGGATGTGGCCGCCGCCGCCGGCGCCTCGCCCACCGCCGCGATCACCTCGCCGCGCACATCGTCGTTCGCGGCGATGCAGAACCAGGAGGATGCCCCGCCGTGCTCGACGTGCGGGTCAATCATGGTGCGCTCGGGGTCGTGCTACAAGTGCGCGAACTGCGGCAACACGAGCGGCTGTGCGTAAATGAAGTAGACGGTAGGGGCCGGCTTCAGCCGGCCCATCGCTGTAGCGCAGACCTTCAGGTCTGCTGGGAAGGGCCGGCGCAAGCCGGCCTTTTTCGTTTACCAACGCGAGATGCAGTAGGCTTCTGCCGTGAAAACTTCTTCTCGCGCCTCTTGTCGTCTTCATCGCCCTCTGGCTGACGGGTGATCGTGCCCCTGCGCAGCAGCCCGCGTCGGTGATCCTGGTCACCCCCGACGGCCTGCGCTGGCAGGAATTCTTCGGCGGCGCAGCGCGACTACTTCGCGCGCGACAAGAACGGCAGCGGCGGCGACGCGGAGCGCCGCCTCTGGCGCGAAGACGCGATGGCGCGCCGCGAGGCGCTGATGCCCTTCGTGTGGAAGACGATCGTGTCCAGCGGCCAGATCTTCGGCGACAAGACAGTCGGCAGCGAGTCCCGCGTCGTCAACGGCCTGTGGTTCTCCTATCCCGGCTATAACGAGCTGCTCGCCGGCGCCGCGGATCTGCGCATCGACAGCAACAATAAGGTGCCGAATCCCAACGTCACCGTCCTGGAGTGGCTGAATCGCCGGCCCGGATTCGAAGGGAAGGTGGCTGCCTACGGATTCTGGGACGTGCTCCCGTCGATCGTGAACTCCGAACGCAGTGGCGTGCGCGTCGGCACCGGCTGGTCGGTTCACGAGACCGCTGCCGACCTGCCGCGCCTCTGGTCCTACGGCCCTCCCGACGCGCCGGTCCTCTACGCCGCGCTCGAGGACCTGCGAACGCGCCGTCCTCGGGTGCTGTATGTGCTGCTCGGTGAAGGCCTCGGGGCGGTGCGGTAACAGCAGATCCCGCAGCACTCAGGAGAGTGCGGGTCTCATGCTGCGCCAGCGCATGGCAGGGGGGGCGTTTGAGTCGGATAGCCCCGGCAGCAAACGCGAGGAGCTGAGCGAGCTATCGAGCTGCTTCAGGAGCGCCGCACGCGCTGATCGCGGCCGCCGTCCCGCCGTTCAGGACGAGACGACGACCGTGACCACCTTCGGGGCAGGATCGAAGTGGCGCGGGTTGAACGTCAGGAGGACGGCGGCGCCAGCCCTCGCCGTGGATTCCGAGATGATCGCTTCGGAGCAGTTCGGATCCTCCCGACGCTGGACGTCGGGATCACCGACGTCATGGACGCGCACAGCACGATGAGCCGCCAGGCGCTGAACTCCCGAGCAGACTGAGGATCAGAAATAAATCGTCGCGCCGACGGTGAACATCGACCCGCGGTGACCGGGCAGGAACCTGCCGATGAACCCCTCGTCCTCGTCGTCGCTGTCATCCCCGCCGAAGTCGAGAAACGTGTAGCGGTAGTCGCCGTGCAGCCCGAGGCGGCGGCCCGCCAGGATCTGCAGGCCGATCCCCGCGTGCCAGCCGAACTCCGCGGTCTCTTCGCGCGTGTCGGGATCGTCGAGCGCCTCCATCGACCGGCGATACCTGCCCGGTCCGCCGAGCAGGTAAGGTGAGACGCTGCGTCCGCCGAACCGCATGAGGAGGGACGCCTGCATCGGGGTCTCGACCACCTTTGTGTTCAGCGGCTCCGATGATTCGGTGTGCCGATCCATCGAGATCTCGAGCCCGAGGCGCGGCGACATGAGCCGCACCTGACCGCCGAACATCCGCACCGCGTCCACCTCCGCCTCGTCGTCCGCCGTGACCCAGGCGATCCGGCCGCCGGCGCCGAAGCCCTGCGCGCGAGCGGGCGCGGCACGCAGGACGGGCGTGGCCGAAGCGAGCAGCGTGACGACGGTCCGCCTGAGCGTGACGTGATCGCTGGATAGCATCGGGTCGAAAGCGCGTCACAGAGGATAATCCCCGGGTGTTGCGCTGGCTCCTGCCGATCGGCGTCTTCGTGCTGCTGGTGGCGAATGCCACCCAGGACGGCTACTTCCGTGACGAGTTCTACTACCTCGCGTGCGCGAGGCGTCTCGCGTGGGGGTACGTCGATCACCCGCCGCTGAGTGTCGCCATTCTGAAACTGGTCACCGCGTTCTTCGGCGAGTCGCTGATGGTCCTCCGGATCACAGCAGCAGCGTTTGCCGCAACGACAGTCTGGCTGACGGGACGCCTCGCGCGCAGGCTGGGCGGAGACGGCACGGCTGAAGTCCTGGCCATGACGGCCGCTGCAATCGCCCCCGTGCTCCTGGCGCTCGGCAGCTTCTATTCGATGAACGTCATCGAGGTGCTGGTGTGGACGGTCGCGGCCACGCTGTTCGTGCGCGTGCTCGAACGTCCGTCCACTCCTGGCTGGATCTGGCTCGGCGTGGTGCTTGGTCTCGGGCTGCTGAACAAGATCAGCGTCCTCTGGCTGGGCGCGGGTATCGGCGCGGCACTGCTGGTCTGGCGGCGCGATCTGCTGCGGACAGGCGGGCCGTGGATCGCTGCGGCGATCTCCGCGGCATTCCTCCTCCCGCACGTGCTGTGGCAGATGGCGAACGGATGGCCGACGGTGGAGTTCATCCGAAACGCCAGCGCCCACAAGATGCAGGAGAACGCCGCCCTGTCGTTTCTCGCGGAGCAGGTGCTCAACGTGCACCCGATCACGCTGCCGGTGTGGCTAACCGGGCTGGTGTTCCTCCTGTGGTCGCGCCGCGCGGCGACGTATCGCCCGCTCGCATTCATCTACCTCGTACCGCTGATGATCCTGCTGCTGAACCGCACGAGCCGCAGCAGCTATCTCGCGCCCGCGTATCCGGTGCTGTTCGCCGCAGGCGCAGTGGCGCTTGCACCCTTCCTGACCACCCGCACCCGCCGCATCGCCGTCCTGGCTACGATGGTCATCGCAGGGGTGGCAACGGTGCCGTTGGCGGTGCCGATCCTGCCGACGGAGCGTTACGTCGCGTACGCCGCGGCGCTCGGCGTCGCTCCTTCGACGGACGAAAAACAGGACCTCGGACGCCTGCCGCAGTTCTTCGCCGATCGCGAGGGATGGCCGCAGCTCGTGGACGCGGTAACGAAGGCCTGGTCAACGCTGCCGCCCGACGAACAGGCTCGCGCGGCCGTCGTCACAGGCAACTACGGAGAAGCAGGGGCGATCGAACACCTGGCGCGCGACCTGCGCATCCCGGTGATCAGCGGCCACAACAATTACTGGCTCTGGGGCCGGCGAACGTCCCATCGACACGCTGATCGTACTCAGTCGCTCGCGCGCACGGCTGGAGGGGCGCTTCGCGTCGGTCACGGAGGCGGGCCGCGTCGAATGCGGCGACTGCATGCCGTATGAAAACGGCCTGCTCATCTTCATCGGACGCGGGTTGCAGCAGCCGATGGCAGCCTTGTGGCCAGACCTGAAGCATTTCAACTGAGGGTGACGCCCACGGAACAAAGATGAGCCGCCCGGCGCTGAACTCGCCCGAGATCCGCAGCGGCATCAAGGAAATCCTGCTGAACTTCGCCGGCCGGTGGGAGGAGCTGCGGAAGCGGGGCGGGAGTGCGGAGCACGGCCCGTCGATTCGAAGCGGGCGGGGTGGCCGTGGAAGTTGGACAGATGGGTGGTCCTTGCGCTGACGATGTATAATCCAGCCGCTCTTGGCGTAATCCTGGGTAACCACCGATGGCGGGACCAGGAACAGCCCTGCAGATGACCACCGTTCTTCCGACCGCCAGCCCGGCTCCCGCCTTGCAGACCCGATCACGGATGGGCCTGCACTTGACCTTCCCGTTCAGCTTGGAGAAGACGGTGAACGCGCTGGCGTTCTTCGCCGCGTCGGGGGTGCGGGACCTGACCAAGCTGAAGGCGGCGAAGCTGCTGTACCTGGCAGACCGGCACCATTTCCTGAACTACGGCCGCCCGATTTCTGGCGACCGATACATCGTCATGGACCTGGGGCCCGTCCCGGAAAACACTTATCAACTCACGACGCGGCTGATCGAGCCTGACGAAGTGGCTGACGAGGCGATGAGGTTCGCGAGCCAGCGGCTGCAGGTGCTCGAGGGCATCCTTCGCCGATATCCGGTGATGCGGGCGCGCAGGGCTCCCGACCTGTCGGTGTTCTCCGAGTCCGAGATCAATGTGCTCGAGCAGACGGTTCGCGAGTTCGGCTCCAAACCGGCCCGCGACCTCGTCAACCTGAGTCACGACCATCGCGCGTACAAGAGAGCCGACGTGGACCGCCTTCCGGGCAGCAGCGTTCCGCTGCCGTACGAGTTCTTCCTCGACGATGCCTCTCCGGAGCAGGCGGAAATGCTTGCGGATTTGACGGCTGTCGAACAGGAGAACCGCGAAACTGCCCGCGCTCTTCAGGCGGCGGCCAGGGCCGCACGAGCCACGCACCAGACGGTTCCGACTACACGGGGGTAACCCCCGTCGTGCTGCTCCCGCTCCACGTCGTGCTCAAGCGCGGCGTCGTCTTCCTCTATCCACGTTTTCCCGCTCTCGCCGATCCGGTACTTGCCGGTCAAACGAAGCCCAAGTACCTGGTGGTCCTGAGCGCGTCACCCATGGACGACCCGGTACTGTACCTTCTGACAACCTCCAGGAAGCCGCGACATCTCACGGCAGCACTCGCGCCTGACTTCATGCACATCCCTGCAGGGAAGTACATGTTCTTCCCGAAGGAGACCATCATCAACGTTGCGGAAGCAGGAGACTTCAGCTTCGATCGTGACAGCCTGCGAGAGCTGTATGACAGCGGCGAGATCGTGTACCAGGGAGCCCTCGACGGGGAGGATGTCGCCACCTTGCTCGGCATGATCCAGAAGTCGATGCGCGTGGCCGGATGGGTAAAGCGGCTCCTGCAGCCGTGACCCGCGGGATTCTGGGGCGCCGAACGGCGCACGGCTTGTTCCGAGCGGCCTGGATGATGGTGGGGGACTCGGGTGGAAACGGCGCCGCGACGAGTGACCTCGTCGCGGCGCCGTCGGGACTGCCTCGAACGGCTTACTTCTTCGGACCGCAGGGCGGCGCCGGCAGCTCGCCCGGCCGCCGCGCCATGCCCGGCGCGGTCGCGCACGGGCCGCCGCGAATGCCGACGGCGAATGGACTCAGCGAGGTCACGTCCGCGCACAGCGTCCGCGTCGCCGCATCGCGCCGCGTCGCCTCCTCCCGCCACGCGCCGTCCACGCCGTGCAGGATCACCGCGCTCGCGAACTCCGCCTCCGACAGGCTGGGCGCGGCGAAGCACACCGCCACCGTCCCCGAGTAGGCCGCGGTCGTCTTGATCTCGAACGCGCCGACCGTGGCGCTGATCGAGAAGGCCCCCGGCAGCGCAAGGTTGAGCGCTCCCGGATCCGCGATCGCTTCGATCGTCGTGTCGCCGGCCGCCAGTACGTTCGCGAACGTCACGGTCGCGGTCGGGTGCGTCGAGATGACGACGTTGGTCCCCGGCAGGGTGTTGGCCGGTGGCGGCGGCGCGCTGCACGCGTCGCCGGCGCCGTCGCCGTCCCAGTCGGCCTGGTCAGGGTTCGGCACGGCCGGACAGTTGTCGATGGCGTCCCTGACGCCGTCGCGGTCGCGATCCAGCGCCAGCCGCTTGAAGACGATCATTTCGGGATCGTAGAGATAGAGGCTGTTGTCCTCGTTCGGCTCGTTCAGGTCGCGGCCGTAGCTGATCTGCCCGCCCCAGGCGAACTCGCGTGCCGTGTAGTAGCTCATGGTGAACCCGGCGTAGGCGACGTCGCCGCCGGCGTTCACCGCCACCCCGAAGAACGCCTCCTCCGCCGGGCCGCCGAGCGACATGCCGTAGCCGGCGGTGTTCGCCTTGCGGTCGATGACGAACGAGAACCCGTCGTCTTCGCCGGCGAAGTAGTTGAGATGCTGATTGCTGATGCCCGCGACGTAGACGCGATCCCCCTTGCCGGCCTGCGGATCGACGGCGATCGCGACGGCGCGGTCAGACCCGATCTCGTTCATCCCGCTTCCGAGCTTCAGGCTCGCGCCCTGCTTCACGAGCGAGGTCGAATACCGCACCTGCCCGGTGGCCGAAAGCTGCGTGACGAAGCTGATCTCACGCGGGAAGTCGGAATCGACGTCGAAATCGCCGTAGGCGTCCGCCGTCGCCGGAAACGTCCGTGAGTACGTCGTCCCGGTCACCCAGACGGTGCCGTTGCCGCCGCGCGCGACCTGCCGCCCCTCCGCTCGGGAACCGAGGATCGTCGCGTAGCGCACGGCGGCGGCGTCGAACTTCATGACGAACGCGCTGCCGTCGGCGTCCACGGCGGAGCCGCCGGTGGCGGGGAAGTCCGCCGAGTTCGTCCTTCCCGTGACGATGACCGAGGCGCTCGCCGTGTCGAAGATCACGCCGTGGACGCTGTCGGCGTCAGAGCCGCCGACGAACGTCGAGTAGGCGATGCCGCCGCCGGCGTCGATCTTCGACACGAAGCCGTCGGACGCGCCGCCGAGCGTCGCATCGAGCGCCGCCCCCTGCGCCAGGAAGCCCCTGACGGCCGTTCCGCCGACGTAGGCGTTGCCGGCGGGATCCACCGCGATCGACAGGCGCGGATACGCCTCGCCAGGAGCCATGTGCTCGAAGCCGGCCACCGGACCGAGGGTCGTCCTGTAGAGGAGCTGCGAGCCGTCGGGCGAGAGCTTCGCGGCGAACGCGGTGAGCGGGGATCCACTCTCCACGCCGGCTACATACACGGCGCCGGCCTGGTCGATGGCAATCGCCTCGCCGCGGAGACCTTTCAGCCCGGCCGTAAACGCCAGCGATCCGTCCGGATGGAAACGCGTCACGAAGACGCCGGGCCACGCCGCGTCCTGATACGCGGTGACCGGGAATTCCCCGACCGATACGGTCCCGGTGAGGTACACATCACCGGCATCGCTCATCGCTATACCGGTCGGCACGTCGGGGCCGTACCCGGCGACGATCAGGTCGTAATTCTGGCTGGCGAACTGAGCCCCAATTCGGGGACTGGATACACCGAACACCGCCACGGCGGCGATGGTCCAAAGCACACGTCGGGTAAGGCGCACGGTTGGTGATGTCATGGATGTCGGCGATGCCTCTGAGAACTTGCGTTGTTGGTGACACAAGGAGAACGCTGTGGGCGTCGGAAACGCACGTGAGCCGTACCGGCATACGCCTTGCGGTATACGGCCGCGGTGGGAACTCAGAACCTTCTGAGGAAGGCACAACGTGGACGCCGCATCGCCATCGAGGAACTGTTCAGGAGGGAGCTGGCGCCGTTGCGCCGCTGGGCGTTCGCCAACGTGCCGGCCGCCATCCGGCGCGGAGGCGACACCGATGACTTCGTGCAGCGCGCCCTGTTGCGCACGCTGCGCCGGCTGCCCCATCTGCGCCTGGCCGACGACGGGACGCTGCAGCCGTACCTGAGGCGCGTCGTGATGAACCTGGTGCGAGATCATGGTCGCGCCCAGGCGCGGCAGCCCGAGACGCGACCGCTCCAGGATTGGGACCATCCCATCATGCGCTCGCCCGCCGACGCGATGATCGGCGCCGAGAGGTACGCGCGCTATCGGGCGGCCGTGCGGAAGTTGAGCCCTCGGGCGCGGGTGGCGCTGCAGGGGCGGATCGAGCGCGGCCTCGACTACGCCGCTGTCGCGCGGCTGGCGCAGTGCGCGTCGCCGGCGGCGGCCCGGGCGATGGTCGGGCGGGCCCTCGAGCGCGTCATGAAGGACATGCGCGCGGGCGAAACCCCCGGAGCTCGCCGGCCCCGCGGCTGAGGCCGGGGTCCATTCTGAGCGTCCCTTCAAGCGGACCCCAAGCTCTGTGCTTCGGCAACCCGCCTCAGGCCCTACGTGGCCTGATTTCCGAGCGGCGGATGGCCTAATTTCCGACCGGCGCGCCACATGGACGTCGTCCGGTACCTCACAACCGGCGAGGAAGCTGGCGTTGGATGCATCGGCAGACGCAGGTCCTCAGTCAGTTGCCGCCGAGCAGTGCCCGCAGTCCGGCAGCGCCAGCCGTCAAGTCCTTGACGTAAGCGGGCTTCGTCTCGAGAAGCTGCCCGGGCCACACCCGAGACGAGGTCGTTGCTGTGAACAGATGGCTCTGCACCGCTAGATCACGGGACCACCGCACATCCTGGAGAGCTGCCGCAGGAACCGTACACGCTCCGGTGGCGTCACACGAGACGGGCAGGGTCGCCAGGATGTCGTCCGCGAACCCGTGCCCCGGGTGGGATCCTGCAAGCCCGGGCTCGGGTGACGACCACACGAACGCTCCACTGTCGGCCAGCGCCGTCGCCAGCGCCGCAGGGCCTCCGATCCATCGGAACATCGGTCCCGTTTGGCCTGAATTGGAGAGGAACCTGGCGACCGCTGCCGGTTCGAGCGACACGCGCGCCGATGTCGGTACTCGCAGCGACACAGTCTCCCGTACCACGAAGCGGAGCCCCCGGACCGCGTCGGTGAGCAAGTCGTATAGCTCCTTCCCATTCGTGTCTTTCCACCGTAGCTGCACAGGCACTGACACAGCCGTCTTGAACGACCGCGGCAGACCAGCGGCCTGCCGCAGGCGCTTCTCTTCGGCACGATCGAGCGGCAGTTCTACGTCCAGCTCCAAGCCGCGGGCCGCCACCTGGATGCGATGGTCCATTCGGATGCCCTTCGCGTGCAGGGCCTGGCGATCCGCCGGGGTCAGCGATGCCTGTGCCGTGGTGAGCGTCAGCGTCAGAATCGCCTGTCGTCCGTCAGGATCGGGCGCCGAGTAGCCCGCATGGATGAAGCCGATCTGCATTTCCGCTCCCTCGCGCGCGACCTCCATGACCATGCGACCTTCGACACCGTAGCGCTCGGCTCCACGGCGGACGACGAGGAGGCGCGGGTCGAACCCGGCATCAACGATCGGCAGCTGATCGGCGGCCATTCCGACCACCGCCACAGAGATCAGAGCCGCCGCTGCGGCCCTCCGACAGTCTTTCGGCGATTTTCTGTGCTTCATCGTTCGTCACTCGCTGATGAACCACGTCGCCGGCGAGGCGACGCAGTTCACCCTCCATGAGCGTCTGCGCCTCCGCCCAGACACAATGCGTCGCCTCGCCATCTGTCCGGATGGTTGCGCCGAGCCCCGTATCGAGGTGAAACCCTGACGGGAACGGACCGACCCGTGCGACCGCCTGTCGCTCCGGCGTTTCGAGGTAGAGCGGCTTCAGAGCCGAGATCCGCGTGGTGAGACCACGCAGGACCAGTAGATATCGCACCTCTTCGCCGGCGACGCCTACGACGCCTGAGCACTCCTCGGGAGCGCTCAGGCACTGCACGTGTAACGGCCCTGCCACCCGCAAGCGGGCAGCGAGGAGCGGATCCCGCAGCTGTCCAGCCACGACTGCGAACCGGCTCGCGAATCTGAAGCCGCGGTTTCCAACCAACTGGACGACCGGAGCGTGCGCATCGATCGGAGGCGCATCCGCCGTGCGGAGCGCGCCATCCATGCGCCGCCACTGATCGATCCAGCGGCTCTGGGCACAACCTCCCATTGCGACCGTCACGATCAGAAGGCCTGCCATTCGTGTCATTCGCGGTCCGTCACGAAGGCTGCGATCAGCGCCTCGTTCCGGGCGATCCGCGCAGCATGCAGTGCCCCATCCCACACAGCGTATGCCGGCATCGTCTGGGGCGGAATGAACAACAGGGCCTTGAGTGCATCGGTGTGCGGCGGCATACCGGCGGCGCATCCCTTCTTGACACTCGCCTGCACTTCCTGCTGCAGGAACTCCTTGCTGATCGCCCCCAGATCGTAGAGTTCCCGCAACCACGCGATACGGTCCCGTACGCAGTGCCTGTTCGCATTCGCGACCTGCTCGATGTCCGCGGCTGTCGGCAGCGGCTTCGAGCTGTCAGTGAGATTCTTCAGGTGCGGTCTGAGCTCCGTCGCGGCGGTCGGAAAACTCATCCCGAATGTGATCTCGTCGTCGACCTGCGTCTGAATGTCGACCGCGTATGTGATCTCTCGATCTTCATCGACCTTTTCGTAGCCTGCGCTCGCGTTGAACGACCATCCAAAGATTCCGCCGCCGCCGGGTGCGTTCGGCAGCCCCTTCGGACGGATCGCGGGAGCGAACTGACCGGTCTTCTGAGCCAGTTGCGTCAGCAGGTTGTCGATCAGTTTCATCGCGTGGTACTTCTCAATCGTCTGCTCGTTGCAGCCGTCGTTCTTGAACTTGACGAATGCTGCGCCCTTCAGCTTCTGCCACTCCGTCGCGGCACTTGCGCGCGCCAACCCGAACCAGCCGGATGCCGAGACACTCGCCTTGAAGTGCTCGTAGAGCTCCTTGAACTGTGCGGTGACCGAGAACCTGCAAGGATTGGTCATGCCCGTGAACCTCAGCGAGAATCGCACGCCGAGAGTGGAGGCCGCATCGCCACCCGCCTGTGTCAGGGCGCGCACGTCGAAGCCCTCTTTCAGGCTGATCTGAAAAACGTACCCCGCCTCGATCGTGCCGCCGGCGGCTGCGAGCGCCCCGCCGCTTCCCCAGAAGTCAGAGGGGTGCCCCCCCACCATCAGCCACCCTTTCATCTCGCGGGGCGTGACGAACGAGAACGTGACGCTCGTGGCCCCCTCCTTCCTGGCGGTTTCATCGATCAGCCGTTTGGCGTCGGCCATCGTTTTGGGGTCGACGTAGGGTTGGACCGTCAGCGTCAGCAGACCCCGCACGCCGTCGGGATCGAGCTTCCCGTTGGGCGTGAGTGTGAGGCCGCTGTGAACCATCCCGAACTCGAGCAGGTTGGACTGAGAACTGCGCACGATGCGTGCAGTGCTCGGCACCAGCCAGTAGCGCCGAATCTCTTTCGTGTTGGCGCTGTCCGGATAGATCGTGATCACCCCATCGAAGCTCGCAGGGAGCGGTACAGGGCTCTCCAGCAGCGGGAGGCCGTAGGCGGATCGAGGCAGGCTGCACGCAGCGAGCAACAGGACGAGAACGACATTCAGGCGCTTCATTGGACCTCCCCAGCGAACTGCTGGTACGTGACGGGTGTACTGACGATGGGTGCCGCCTGTGACGAGAGCGCCACGGGCACCACCCCTTCGAAGGATTGCGGAAGGCGTACGACGAGGGAGCCCCACGGATTCACTCGCCGCGGTCCGGAATAGACGAGAGCCGTACCGCTCGAGATGAGAACGAGACGGTGCACGTCGACCGGGTACTCGACCTCGCTCACGATGTGGAGTCGAACGGCCGATCGGGTACGTTGCCGCCAGACCGAGGCATAGGCCGATCCAGGATCGACCGCTCGACCGCGCAGCCACACGAGTCGATCGTCGCAGTGGAGCGCACCGACGATCCCCGCCGGCGACAGCAGCGTCGCCAGCACGAGATCGCGCCCGAGTCTCGACGTGGTCAGTACAAGCTCGAGTGCCCCATCGACTTCCATGTGCGCCACCGAGACTTCATTGGACGCGTCGAGCGGAAAGTCCAGGCGAGCAGGCACGGCGCAGCGAAGGTCGGTGCCGGCCGAGAACCGCAGCAGCACCGTGTACTCGGGCACGAGAATCGACGTCAGCCGGTGGGAGCGGACCGGGCTGATCACCACCGACAGGGCGTTCGTCAGGCGGTCGCGGGAGAGGGTGGCGAAATCAGGCGGCAGGGCAGACTGCGGCCGGTGCTTCGCGAGCCCATCGCCGCTCCACGTGAGCCAGCCAAGATGTTCGAACTCGTGGTGATCACCCTGCGGCAGCCTGGCCGCACAGGCGGAGGCACCGACGAGTGCCGCGACCACTCCGGCGAGCACGAGCGGTTTCACGCACGGTAGAACGCACGGCAGCGAGAAACCGAACAGCGCAGACTCGGGACCATGTTCGGTTTCTCGCTCGAGCCCGTTTCGAGGACATACAGGAGGAGCGATGGACGAATCACACGGTACGACTACGGTTCTGGAGTCTGCAGTTGGCGACACGCGGGGGTGGTATGCCTGGAACGATCTGATGCCACCCAGCCCCGACGAAGTCCACGTGGTTGGAGAGGTCCTGGTCCCCAACCCGGGAGTCCAGCCGGAGCTGACGTACCGCGTTCCCCAAGGCGCGAATCCTGCCGTGTTGCTGCTCGAACTGCGCCTCGTGCAGAGCGCGGGCATGTGGCCCCAGGTACTCACCTGGAAGCCCGTGCGCTACACGGCGGTGCTCTGCGCAGCGCCGTATACCCAGGCAATCGTGTTTCAGGGGGATGAGACCGTCGTCGCGCTGGATGTCGAGACGGTGCATCTCGGGGCTTCCGTGCCTACCCACCACGTCGGACAGCCGTCGGCCGGCTTCGGCGCCTGGGCGGCGGAGCACGGACAACACGTGCCGCGCCGGGCATCTGCCAGGAGCGGCGAGGGCGCCTTTCCATGGATGTCCTCAAAGCACCTCGTGTGCTTCACCGGGAGCCTCTCGAGAATCCAGTTCGATTACTGCATGGATGGCGTTCCGTACCTCCTGAGACTGCAGGAAGGCGTCACCGTGAGAGTGCGGGGCGCGAACGAGCGGATTGCCGGGATACTCGAGCAGTACGCTACGCAGCGCATCATCATCACGGTGTGTGGGCGGTTCGCCTCGAGCCCGGAACAGGGCTGCCGCTACCTGCTGGCTGTGAGTGCCGACCCGGCTGAAGAGTTTTCAAAGCGCCTGACCGGGTGAGCGTCGCTGGCCGGCCCCAGGGGCCCGCCCTATCAAGGGCGCGGCCCCGGAGCCGCCGCGAGCAACGAGGCGATGGCGTGGACGGCGCGATCGACCTCCGGTTCGGTGTTCAGGGCCGTGACGGAAAACCGCACGTGGCTCCGATCGGCCGTGGAGTCCCACGCGGACTGTGACGCGACGATTTTTTCGCGTGTCAGGTGCTCGAGGACATCGCGCGGCGCCATCGCGCCCACGTCGACGCAGACGATGCCCGACGAGAGATCAGGGGATGCCGGCGTGACGACAGTTGCGCCCGGCAGCGCTGCCAGACCCGCCTTGAGGCGGCCGGCAAGTTCCCGAACTCGCTTCTGGACGCGACCCTTGCCCAGGACGTCGAGCTGGTATTCGAATGCCGCCGCGAGAGCCCACCAGTGCTCGAACGCGACGATACCGCCCGGGATGTGCGCGAGGGCAGGATCCGGGCTCGCAGGAGCGAGGGTCGCGATCAGAGGTACGAGGTGTGGCCAGGCGTCGCGACGCCCGGCAATGATGCCGGTGCCACGCGGCCCGAAGATCCATTTGTGACAGCCGGAGACGAAGAAGTCTGCGCCCAACTCGCCGAACGTCGTATCCTCGACGCCGAATCCGTGGACCCCGTCGACGACGAGCAGGAGACGATCGGCCTCGCCGGCGCGCCGCTCGTTTTCGCTCGTGACGAGCTGCGCAATCTGCGTAATCGGGAGCTTCACGCCGTCGCAGGAGTATACCCACGTCAGCACCAGCACGCGGGTCTCCGGTCGAATCGCCTGCGCAAGATTCTCCAGGATCTCCGTGGCCGTTGCAGTCCGGCTGTCGGTGAAGAGCGGGACCTGTCGATAGGGCGTGCCGTCGCGCTCGGACCGAAACCGCAGGGGGTCCAGCGTGGCAGGATGTTCGTTGCGGCTCGTGAGAATCTCCTGACCCGGCGCCAGCCGCACACCCCCCAGCACCTGCGCGAGGCCCATCGCCGTTCCGTGCGTCAGTGCGCCGAGACCGGGTTCGACACCGAAGTAACGTTCGAGCGCAGGGGCAGCCTCCCGGCTTCGCATGCCCGACTGCTCCCTGAAGAACGGGAATCCGCTACCGTCGAGCCCGCTGCGGTATGCCTCGATGCGGCTTGCCACCGGCCTCGGGTGCGACGCGAAGACCATAAATGCGAAATACGCGACCTCACGCGGAAGCTGGAAATCGTCGCGAAGGCGCGTCCAGTCGGTCACAGCACACCGCCTTCGTCGTCGTCAGGGCGTGGTGACTGAGACGGCTCTGACCGGTGGGCCGGAAGGGTGGTACGGGGAACACTCGTCGAGTGGGGCCAGGGGGCCCACGACACGCCCTGCGGTCTGTGTCCCACGCCCATCGCGTACACGATGGACTCGGAGACGCCGTCGATACCGAGCGCGCACTCGATGGTGCTATCCGCCATTGCTGCCGTGCAGAAGGGTGCGAGTCCAAGTTTCGTTGCAACAAGACAGAAGGTCTGGCAGAAGTGGCCCGCTTCCAGGAGCACGACGCGATAGGCGCGTCCAAACTTGTACTTCCATTGCACACGTGCGAATACCGCCGTGATCAGGAACACCGCCGCTGCGCGGGTCGTCCATTCCTGGCCGCCGAGCGCTTCGGCGAGCTGCGAGTCACTCCATGCGCCGCCGTGTTTCGCCAGCGCATGCGCGTCTGGATCGTAAGCGTACACGCCAGGTTCCAGATCTTCGACCCCGCGCGCCACGACGTACACTTCCAGACTGTGGCACGCGCCACCCGACGGTGACGTCTTCAAGGGAAACGACATTCCCTCGCGCGGATGCATCCAGAGCTGATTGGCCCACGTCAACCCGAGCAGCGACGCGACGGCCTGCAGCCCGAGCGGACGCTCGCCGAAGCGGCGCCACGAACGCCTCGCGAGCAGGACTTCCTCGAGTTCGCCTTCCGTGCGGAAGGCGGGCAACGCCAGCGATCCCTCTCGCCGGGGACGGCGAGGAGGAGGTTCCAGTTGCCATCGGAAATGCCACTCGGGAGCCGCCGAATGGCCGGCAAACGGCACGTCCTTCGTGTCGAAATGGAAAAACGCCGCGGCATGGCCCCACGAGGGCCATCCCGTCAGCCCACGCTCCAGCGGAGGCGTCGGAGCACTGGACGAATCGACGATCCGATGCGCCACGAGCTCGTCCAGCGCAGCTCGCACGCTGGCCCCATCAACGTCGGAGCACGCTCGGCACAGATCGTCGAATGTCCGCCAGGAGGTTAGCGCCGCCAGCAGGCGGCTGACCACCGCCGTCTGAGGAATCGCCGTGCCGCAGACGTAATTGCGCACGACGAGCTGGTCGCCTGACCAGACAGCAATGAGCGAGCTGGCGCGTCTGTACGGCATGGGTGCACGATCAGGCCCTGGGCGGGCCGTACACGGGGTAGAAGGTCGGCTCCGCGGACGCGTCCTCGGGGGTACACAGCGACTTGACGTCGCGCTTCATCTGGTCGAGAGCGTTCAGCAGATCGGCGGCGCGCTGGTCGTCGCGCCCATCGGGATTGAGCGCCTTGATCCTGTCCTCCACCTTCTCGATTTCGTCGTAAATCGAACGGAGAGAGAATTCAGCTGGTCGTTCTGTCATGTCGCCTCCTACTCGACGGGGGTTCTCCGCACGCCGCTCGATCGCCCGGCCGCGTTGAGCAGCACCAGGAGCCGGAGGCGCTCGGCGCCTGCTTCCGGCTGGTTCACCAATACGCGGGAGCCATCGGGCGCCCATGTGTAGTTGTTGCGCGCGGCTTCCGGCGTGTTCACTGCTGTGTGGACGTGGGCCAGCGGCCGCAGACCACGCGCTCCGGGGAGCAGGACCATCAATGCCAGCTGACTGCTTCGCACGAATGCCGAGATCTCACCGGTTGGCAACCAGACGGGATCCCTGCTCCCGGCGACGAGCAACGTCGGGTGTGCGCCGGACGGAAAGTCGCACGCCCACAGTTCGCCATCCGGCGGATCACCGTCGCGCTCCGCGGTCACCTGCCGGATGTAGAGCGCCCGCCGGCCGTCAGGGGAGAACCGTCCCGACACCTGTGTGCCATCGGCTGGCCGGAGCGGAGTTGCGTTTGTGGTGTTCGCGACGGGAACGGCCCAGACGGCGTACGGCAGCCCTTCGGGCCTGACGGTTACCAGCAGGTGCTCCCCGTCGGGCGACCAGTCGGTCGGCATCTTGTCGCTGTTCGCAATCGACGGATGCTCGACCGGCAGCCTGACAGGAGGGTCGTCGCGGTCGAAATCCGTCACATAGATTTCGCCTCGTCCTGTGTCGATGGACGCGTAGGCGAGCCGCCGGCCTGGCCCCCACACGGGGAACTGGACGTCGGCGCTGTGTGCGAGTGGCGGCCGCGTCTGCCCGGACCTCAGGTCCACGACCTGGATCTCGCTGAGCCCATCGCGGTACCGCTGGATCGCGAGCAACTGCCCGTCACGCGACAGCGCCGGCGATCGATACCGGGCTCTCGGCAGGTTCAGCGTCTCTCCGACGCGCCCATCGCGTCCGAACCACGTCGGCGTTGTCCACTCCCAGGCTGGCAAGTACACGAGGGTTCCGTCCGTCGACCCGCTGACGAGGCTGCGCCAGTCGAAGTTGACGCCGACATTTTCAGCCAGCACCACGGGAGCGCCAACGACGCCCCTTCTGGCGGGGTCCAGCGCATGCGTCACCAGGTTACCGCCGCGGACGTAGACCAGCGCATCGCCAAAGACGATGCCGCTGGCATCGGTGTTCACGAGCAGCACGCCATGCGGACGTGACACGGAGGCCAGATACAGGCCACGGACGGCGCGATCGTTACTGAGTACGAAGTAGATGAACCTGTCGCCGTCGGGAAGGAAATGCGGCCACATGTACGCCAGCTCACCCCGGGCGCGATCCGGCTCCATCAACCGCGTCTCGTTCCCGGTGGGCAGCGCGCGTGCATAGAGGCCACTGCGCGGTCCCTTCGAGTAGACGAGCACACCGGTACTGCTCCATGCGGCTCCCCTGGGCTCCGCTGACGTCGGTGTATGTCCCAGCGCCACGCCTTCGAGATTCACCCGCTTGATCGTTCCGCCCGGCTCGAAGAAGCCGAGCATCCGGCTGTCAGGTGACCAGAACGGTGCCAGCGCCCGCTCCGAATCCGGAATGAGACGCGCCGCCGCCGATTCGAGCGAATGAATCCAGAGGTGGATCTTTCCCGTTGACCGATCAGCCGCGGGGATCGCGATGTAACGGCCGTCGGGCGAGATGGCGGGTGTCGTTCGCGAGCTGTCGCCAAGGCGAGTGCCGGGTGGCGGCTCGATCGCGAGAAGCCTAGCGGACGGTGGCTCCCCGTTGCTGCGAGTGCCGAGATCCCATCCCGCTGCAAACCCGCCGAGCGCGACGACGGCCGCGATGCCGGCCGGCACGAGCCAGCGCCGGGCCGCCGATCGCCCGCTCGCCTCTCCGATGCCTGCCCGCGCGGGGACGCTGGCTGCCATCAGCGCTTCGTGCATCGCGCCCGCGCTTGTGAATCGCTCCGACAGGCCCGGCGCCAGCGCACGGTCGACCACGTGCACGAACGCCTTGGGCAGGTCCGGCCGCAGGTCCTCGAGCCGCGTGCGGGCGCCGCGTGCATGGTTCGCGGCGAGCCCCTCGACAGTCACACCCGTCACCGGGAAGGAGGCCGTGGTGAGGTAGAACATGAGGACGCCGAGGCTATAGAGATCGGACTGCACGGAAGGCGTTCCGCCCGCCAGCAGTTCAGGGGCGAGGTACAGCGGCGTGCCGGCCAGATCCACATTCGTCGCTTCCGCTAGATCACGACCCAGCCCGAAATCGGCCAGGACGATCCGGCCACCTTTCTCACGGATGACGTTCTGGGCTTTGACGTCCCGGTGGAGAAGGCCGGCCTTGTGCGCCGCCGCCAGCGCCCGGCAGATCGCCTCCGCGACCACGAGCGTCTCTTCAGCACTGAGCGGACCTTCGTCCTGAACGATGCGCGCCAGCGTGCGGCCGTGGAGAAGTTCTCCCCATATGCCGACGTCGCCGTCGATGTCCTCGGCGCCGTACACCGCCATGACATTGGCGTGGCTGACGCGCGCCAGGAGCTGACCCTCCCGCACGATCGCGTCCTTCCGGCTGCTCCTGTGCCTGCGCAGGAGCTTGAGCGCCACGTCGCGGTGCAGCCTGGTATCCCACGCCCGGTAGACGTCGCCGAACGATCCGGCACCGAGTTTCTCGCGGATGAGCAGGGGGCCCCACCGCCGGGCCTCGACAGGAGGGTGGACGTCTGGCGGTTCAGATTCCGCCTTGCCCACCGTGTCGGAATCGTCAGCCGTCCCTGACAGATCCGAACCGACCAGCCGGCGATGCAGGTCCGCGATCTCAGCGATGACCTGAAGCTGCTCGAGATCGTGGCGCTCCTCGTCCAGGCCCTGGCTTTCCAGGCTCTGCCAGTCGACCGGTATGCCGTCAGCAACCCACGCGGCGAGGGCCTGCAGTCTGTCGTCGCCGATCACGGCCGCATCTCCCGGCACAAACGAGCCACGGCCCGACTGACGGCGACCCGCGCGGCATCGGCGCTCGGCTTGCCGAGCATTCTCGCGATCTCCTCGTACCCGTAGCACATCTCAATGCGAAGGAGAACGGCCTGACGGTCGCACTCGCGGAGCCTCGAAAGAGCGCCCTCGTAGCGGGCGATCGTTTCTTTCGAGATCACTTCCTCGAGCGGCGACCGGTCCGGCGCGGCGATTCCGGAGTCCAGCTCGGCGTTCGGCGGCCGTGGGCGGCGATACTCGTCGTTCAGGCGGTTCACCAAAGCGCGACGCAGGTAGGCCTGCAGGGCGCCTTCGTTCTGCACATCGATCCGGTCGAAGTGACGAACGGCTTTGACCAGCGTTTCCTGGACGATGTCGCCGGTGTCCATCAACGCGCGTGCCGAGCGGGGCAGGCGGCCGGTCGCCCAGCGTGTCAATCGAGGACGGTACCGGCGCAGCAGTTCGTCGAGCGCGCCAGCATCGCCGCCACGCGCCCGATGTATCAGCTCGACCGACGATTCCAGCGCGGAGCCCATGCGGTTCTGTGAGGTGAACGGCGGCCATTGTAGTCCACCTCCACTGCTCCCGCGCCGGACCAAGCATCTATCACTCCGCAGCCCTCTAGACTCACCTCGTAGGGCCGGGCCGAGCGCGCGCCGAAACCGCACACTACCCAGGGTGACCAGGGACCTGAGGCCACGCACGCCCCAGATTGTCTCCATCAATAACGTTCCGGCCATCGAGACCGAACCGGTGGTCTGGAGCAGGCGGCGCGGGACGAGATTGGGGCGCCACCAGCTGGACGGATCCGCGACGCCATCGCTGCACCTTGTTCGGTCCGACACGTTCCGTCGTTTCTCACAAGGAGTGCCGCACGTGTGGTGAGTACGAAGATAGCCAAGGAGGGGTCATGAGCTTGATCGGCGCAATCGCGTGGAGCCTGACAGCGGTCTCGGCGGGACAGGGCAGCGTCGCGCCGCCGCCACCGATGCAGACAATATGCGCAGAGGCGCAGCCGTGGACATCCGGTACCAGGGCGGCACTGGCCGCCGAGCCCGATGATGTTCTTCCGCGTCTCCCCGAACGGGTGCTGCGCTCGCTGCAGGTTGGATACCAGATCACCGACAACACCGACTTCGTGGTTGCGAAAGTACCTGCCGAGAACGGGGATGCGAACGATGATCTGATCCGAAACCCTGACCAGCGGCTCTGGAAGGTGACCTACGGGATTCGTCTCGCCGACTGGCTGCTCTCGCCGTCCGAAATTGCGGATGGTTATGCGACGCTTGCGGCGTTCGCGTCAGCATACGGTGCAAGCGTACGCGCACCAGCGACCTGGGAGGAGCTCCATCGGCTGGCGCGTGGACGCGGGTGGGGTGTCGGCAGCCAGTTGCTGTCCGGCCTGTCTGGCTCCGTGAGCTGGTCCAGGCGCCCGCACATCTCCGGGCTGGATGCCGCCTTCCAGGGCACTGACGAAACGATCCGTACCTGGGACATGAAATTCGACCCGGCCCCGCTGTTCACATCCGCGGCGGCGCGCAAAGCGGGGTACGCGGCGCTCGGCAGCTACCTTGCGGCATTCGGCAAGCCTCACGATCCGGCATGGAGCGACGTCGACTCATGCAAGATGAAATCGTTCTCAGACTGCGTGGAGGCGTTGAACAGCAGGGCCGGCGCGGGACTCTCCAGCCTGCTGGGGACACTGCTGCCCACGTTCGAGATCAAGTCCCTCGACGAGTTCGACTTCCGGCAGGTCGGAGGGCGTTTCATCCTGCCACTGCCCAGTCAGCGGGAGAGCTCGCTGGAGACGTATTCGTTCACCTGGGATCTCAGGCGGATTCTGAATGGTCGACGCACCGAACGCGCCAACGCCATCGCCGCCGCCAAGGCGCACGCCGACGTGCAGAAGGCACTGAACGCGCCCGGGTTCTCAATACCGTCGCAATCGCTCAGAACGCCTGTCGCTGGAGAACCCTACTACGCGCGCATGGAGACGCTTTCGCCAGTGGGCCGCGCCGTCTGGACATCCGAGCGGTCGAGCGGCGAGGTATTCGACGGCGTAAAGTTGGCGCCGGACGGCGTGTTATACGGCACCCCCCGCTGTGACCATCCGGATGGGTGCACGCGCACCTTCATCGCACGGGTGACGGACGAGGCGAAGAGGACGGCTGAATGCAGCGTCACGATCCGAACCGTTCCGAGCCTTGTCGGGAGGTGACAACAGGCCAGCGGCGATCTCGTCGGCGACGATTCCGACCGGGCCAGACGGCGAAGGCAAGCTTCACGCTCACGAAGTCGGCCTGCGGGCGGTTCCGACGGCTCGGTCACGCCCTGCCCAGCGCGGGCCCGACCGCGCAGTTGAAGGACCTGCGCTGCGAGATGACGCTCGTTGGCGGGACCGTCGACTTCGAGCGGAAGCCGTGAGTCCAGGCCGATGATGGGTCCAACGGGCGGACGCTATTTCACCCGCCGGTGGCGGTAATCCTCGGTCACCCGCCACGGCTCACCGTTCATTGACACTTCATCCACGAACCGGAGCCCGCCTTCCGTGCGGGTGACCGTCGTCCGCACCCGCATTCCCTCAGGTACCAGCGGCGTCGGCTGCAGCTCCATCACCCAGCCATCCGCCGTCGGCGTGCCGTGGTACACCACGTTCTGCCCGCCCGGGATCGCGAACCAGGCGACGTACGTCGAGTCGCGCTGCCGATAGCTGATGATGTAGATCGACTCCTGCTCGACCCCTTCCGCCGATCTCGATCTCTGAAGGCACACCATGTGACGCCGGCCCCCGGTCAGCCAGTCACAGGTCTCGCGTCTTCCGCTCCGCTTGGCGATCACCTCGGGCGTCGTCGCCGTCTCGAACTCCCAGGCGCCTTGAAAGAAAGCCATCGGCTCGTGCGTGTCGCGCGGCCGTGACGGTCCCTTCGTGGGATCTGAGGACGACGGCTTCGCGGGCGTGGCGGACGGCGGGTCGCCAACGCTCACGCGCTTGTGACGATAGTCTTCGCCGATCTCCCACGGCCCACCGTCCTTGGAGCCCTCCTCGACGAAGCGCATGCCGTTGGCTGTCGGCGTGATGATCGTGCGAAGCCGCAGGCCGGCAGGCACGAGCGGCGTCGGCTGCATCTCCATGACCCAGCGATCGCCGTCGACCGAGCCGACGTAGTGCAGGGTCTCGCCGCCTGCGAACGCGAACCAGGCCACATATTTCCCCGCGTGCGCGTCGTAGCTGAGCACGTGCATCGACTCCTGCCGGCCGGCCGCTGACTCGCGGAAGGCGCGGCAGACGATGTGCCGGCGCGCGCCCGCGAGCCAGGCACAGGTCTCACGACTGCCCGCCTCCGCCGCGATGCTCTCAGGCTTTCCGCCCGGCTCGAGCTCCCACGTGCCTTCCAAAAACGCCATCCGCTCGTGAGGTGTCGGCGCCGTGCGCTCCTGCGCAGTGGCCGACGCGGCGAGCGCGACGAGCACGCCTGCGGCGCAGGCCATCATTCTGCAAGTCATAGGAGATCCGCTGCTGGAAGGCGGAAGTATATCCCGCTCATCAGCGCCTTCGTCACAACCCTCTGGCGCCTCCATTTCCGCCGCGGAGCCGCGGCCCTACGGCCGAGCTGGTGAGCCGCTCGTCACACGAACGAGATTTCGTTCTACATTGCTGATGTGGAATTCACGGTACCGCCGGACCGTATTGCCAACATCGTCGAACAGGCCAACGTCGGCATTGCCGAAGTCGACCTGACGGGCAGGTTCGTCTTCGTGAACCCGCGCTACTGCGAGCTCACCGGCCGCACGCGCGAAGAGCTCCTGCAGCTCCGCATGCAGGACATCACACACCCGGCGGACCTCGGCCCGAACCTCGCGCTGCTCGAGCGCTGCGTCCGCGAGGGGCGGCACTTCGCCATCGAGAAGCGCTACGTCCGGCCCGACGGATCGCACGTGTGGGTCGAGAACTCCGTCTCGCTCGTCACCGCCGCTGATGGTACGCCCGAGTTCGTGCTCGCGTTCTCGGTCGATATCTCGAGCCGGAAGATCGCCGAGCTTCGCCTCCTCGAATCCGAAGAGCGCTCCCGTCTCATCAGCCGTGCCATCAACGACGTGATCTGGGACTGGGACCGCCGCAGCAACTTCGTGGTGTGGAACGAGTCGCTGCTCAGCGTCTTCGGGTATGCCCCCGCCGACGCGACCGGCCCGATCGACGCCGCGCTCGACTGGTGGAGCAGCCGCATTCACGAGGACGAGCGCGAGGCGGTGCTCTCGAGCTTCCTCGCCGCCGCCAGGGGGACCGACGAGACCTGGGCGAAGGAATACCGATTCCTCGCGGCCGACGGCGCCTACCGCCACGTGATCGACCGCGGCTACATCGGGCGGAACGATGCCGGGGAACCGCTGCGGATGGTCGGCAGCATGCAGGACGTCACGGCGATCCGGCAGGCGCAGGAGGGGCTCCGCCTCGCGCAGGAGTACGGAGGCGTAGGCGTGTGGACCTGGGACATCCCGTCACAGCAGGTGCACGTCGAACCGCAGCTCGAGCGGCTCTACGGCGTCCCGCCGGGAACCATTCGCACGTATGCCGACTGGGCGCGGCTTTTCAGCGACGAGCAGCGGAGCGCCATCGAGGGGATCCGCGACGAGGCGCTGGCGGCGCGGCGGCCGTTCGAGCTGGAATTGCCCGTGCATCGTGACGGCTCCGAGCGGTGGCTGCTCGCGCGCGGCCGTGGCGAGTACGACGAGACCGGACGCGTGCTGCGCGTGCTGGGCGTGATCGTCGACATCACCGACCGCAAGCGATCCGAGCTGGCGCTGCGCGAGAGCGAGGCACGCCTTCGCGAGGCGGACCGTCAGAAGGACGCCTTCCTGGCGATGCTGGCGCACGAGCTGCGTAATCCGTTGGCGCCGATGCGGACCGCCGTGTCGATCCTCAAGACGCAGGCACCAGACGAGGCGACGCTGACCCGTTGCCAGAACGTGCTCGACAGGCAGGTCGCGCAGATGGCGCGGCTGCTCGACGACCTGCTCGACGTCTCGCGCCTCTCCCGCGGGACGCTCGATCTCCAGCTGAAGCCGGTACTTCTGAGAGACGTCGTCGAGGCAGCCGTGGAGACGAGCCGGCCGGTGATCGACCAGCATGGCCACGACCTCACGATCGAGGGGCTGGAAGAGCCGATCCTCCTGGACGCGGATCCCGCGCGGCTCGTGCAGGTATTCGGCAACATCCTGAACAACGCCGCGCACTACAGCGACAGCGGCGGCAGGATCCATATCGCCGTGTCACGCGCCGGCGACGAGGTACGCGTCGCCATCCGCGACACGGGACGCGGCATCGACGCCGAGTTCCTGCCCCGTGTGTTCGAACCCTTCACGCAGGCCGACGTCGTGCAGGCGCGCTCGGCGGGCGGCCTCGGCATCGGCCTCTGGCTCGCGCGGCGCATCGTCGACATGCACGGCGGCACCATCACCGCGTCGAGCGAAGGCCCGGGGCGCGGCAGCGAATTCGTCGTCCGATTGATTGCGCGCACGGCAGCCCCGCCGGCTCCTGACCCTGCCGGCCGAACGCCGGACGTGCAGGCCTCCGCCGCGGGACGCCGCGTGCTCGTGGCCGACGACAACGTCGACTCGGCCGACATGATCGCCGCGCTTCTCGAGAGCGTCGGGTGCGAGGTGCGCGCGGTATACGACGGCGACGAGGCTGTCGAGGAAGCGGAGCGATTTCGCCCGCAGCTGCTGCTCCTGGACATCGGGATGCCCACGCTGAATGGGTACGACGCCTGCCGCCGGATCCGCTCGCAGCCGTGGGCTCGAGAGGCCACCGTCATTGCGCTCACCGGCTGGGGGCAGCAGGAGGATCGCCGCCGCAGCCTCGAGGCAGGATTTGACAAGCACCTGGTGAAGCCGGTGGACCCCGAGGAACTGCTGGCGCTCGTCGGGGCCGTGTGATAGCCGTTCAGCAGCCGTCTGGCGGGAGCGACATCAAATGCCTCGTCGCGTGAGTGCCGATCGGCGCCGCGGCGCGCTACCGCGGGCGGGCCTGGAGCTTGAAGTTCGCGTCGATGAACACGCCGGGCGGCGGCGGCACGTACACGCCGTTCACCATCCGCCCGCTCGCCTGCGCCTTCCGGAACGGATTGGCGTGATAGCCGGTCAGGTACATGTCTCCGCCCGGATAGATGTCGGTATCGAAGCTGCCGGCGAAGGCCCCCTGCGCGTCGGTGTAGACCCAGTACTTCGTGCCGCCCGAGATCGTCGCCTGCGGCGCGAACACGTAGACGTTGTCGGCGATGCCCTCGGAGCGCGCGACGAAGCCTGGCGTCGACGGCCCCAGGTCGCCGGGGACGCCGAGAAACTCCTGCGTCAGCAGGTACAGGCGGCCGAAGGCGGCAGGCGTCTTCTGGAACGCGTACCAGTGGAAACGCAGGTCACCGAAGCTGCCGCTGCCGGGGACGACGAACGATTGGCCGGCCCAGTTCCATGTGCCGGTGCCGCCGGCGGTCACGTCGAGGCCGGTCGTCACGTCCACGAGGGTCTGGAGGCTCCCGGCCGTCGCGGCGGGTCCGGTGATGCCGTTCGACTCGCCGTTGGTGGTGCAGGCGGCAAGCGCGAGCGCGGTGAAGAGCGAGAGGCCGAGAACGAAAGAGCGGTGCATGGCGTCCTCCCGATCCGATCATAACGCCGGATGAGGGTTGTGATCAGTGCGACGCGCCGGCGGACGTATCCTGAAGACAGCGCATGGCCCAGCTCTCGCTCTTCGACTCCGGCGAACGGCTGCTGACAGACGATGACCGCGGCAGGATTACGTACATCCCAGGGTTCGTCGACGCCGCCACGGCGGCCGCATGGTTCACGGCACTGCGCGACGCCGTGACCTGGCGCTCCGAGCGGCGCCTGATGTACGAGCGCGAGGTCGAGGTGCCGCGGCTGATGGGAAGCTACCGGCTCGACCCGCCGCCCGCTGCCACCCCGCCGCCGATCACGGACGCGGCGGCGCGCGTCCGCGAGCGGCTGGGAATCGCGTTCAACAGCGTCGGCCTGAATCGCTATCGCGACGGCCGCGACAGCGTGGCGCCGCACAACGACCACCTGAACGAACTCGAGGAGGGCTGCCCGATCGCGCTCCTGTCGCTCGGCGCGACGCGGCGCATGACGGTGCGCGCGAAGGAGAAGCCGCCCCGGGTGATCCACGTGGACCTCGAGCCGGGCAGCCTCTTCGTCATGGACTACGCGACGCAGATCCACTACACGCACGCGATCCCGAAAACGACCGAGGCGGTCGGCGAGCGGATCAGCCTCGCGTTCCGCGTGAAGCGCCGGCACGACGGTGAGGGGAGCGGCATCTACAAGTAGCGGCTGATCGAGCGTCCGAAGTCGCGAGTCCACGCCTGCCCGCGCTCAGCTCGAGACGGCGCCCGGGAAGCGGGCGAGTTCCGTTACGCGGCAGGAAGTCCTGAGGGTCACCGTCAGCGGATCGCTTCTCGTCCTCGTGCGGGCGTCGAGCACCAGTGATGCCCTCGGCAACCCGCTGAACGAGCTGCGGGCGCAGGCGCCTTCTGGATCTATGATCCCGTCATGTCCCCAGATCGCCAGCCCGAAGTGTGGATGCGCGGGGCGGTGCCCGGCTACCCGGCCCTGCTCCAGCCGGTCGTGCACTCGCTTCTGCAATCGCTGGAGGAAGTGCAGGCCCACATCCCTGCACTGACGCCCGACCAGTTACGCGCGCGGCCCGGCGGCGCCGCGTCGATCGGCTACCACGTGCGCCATGCGGCCGGGAGCGTCGATCGCCTGCTCACCTACGCCCGCGGCGAACAGCTCTCCCCTGAGCAGATGACGGCGCTTCGCGCCGAAGGGGCGCCAGACGCTGCCGAAGGCGCCGCGGCGCGCCTGGTCGAGCACTTCAGGCTGACGATCGAGCGTGCCCTCGCGCAGGTGAGGGACACGCCGGAGGCGTCGCTGCTGGACGCACGCGGCGTCGGACGTGCACAGTTGCCGTCGACGGTCCTCGGCCTGCTCTTTCACGCGGCCGAGCACACGCAGCGGCACATGGGGCAGATGGTGACGACGATCAAGATCATCGCGGCCGGCGGATGACCCGTGCGGCGAGTGGAACTCGCCGCCTCAGGCGGAGGGATCTTCGGCGGGGCGCGGACGCCACAGAATCAGGATCTTGCCGACGCGGTGGACGACGGCGGCACCCGTCCGCGCCGCGAGATCCTCGCCGATGGCCGCGCGTTCTCCGCGGTCGTCGCTGCCCACCTTCACCTTGATCAGCTCGTGCGCCGTCAGGCTGCGATCGACCTCCGCCACCAGCCGGTCGGTCAAGCCGGAGCCGCCCGTCTGCACGACCGGCTCGAGCGCGTGGGCCCGGGCCTTCAGGTGAGCGCGTTCGCGCGGCGTCAGCTTCGGTGCCATGCGTTCATTGTAGCGAGTGACGGCGGCGCCACGACGGAAGGGCACGCCCGCGCATCACTGCGCCGCCCGCTCACGGAGGATGCCGCGCGTCACCCGCAGGTCTCCGTCGTTCTTCGCGGGCCTCACGCCGAGCAGCGCGCACATCAGCTCGTAGAGATGAATGTTCTCGAAGGCCGGCACGCGCCTGCCGCGGTGCACGCGTGAGCCGGCCGCGACGAACAGCCCGTGCATGCTGCGGAGCTGCGGGTCGTACCCGTGATTGCCGCCGGGCGCCACGAGGTTGCCCGTGCCCCAGCGCGCCATCTCCGCGCGTGACGTCACGTGCCACCCCTCCCCGGCGATGCCGACGATCGGCGGCAGCCGCGGATGCCCGGCGAGCCCGTACTTCGCGGGAACCTCACCCTTCCTGTACACCGCCAGCGCGGGATGCCGGTCCTTCAGCGCGGCGTAGAGCCGCGCGACGTCACCGTCCCGCGGCGTCAGCCCCAGCACGGGGGACCAGTCGATCACCTCGGCGGTGGCGATGTCGATGAGATCGTCGAGCACGATCATCCGGTCGGGCGACAGCGACGCCATCCCGTGGTCCGACACGACGATGTAGTGGACGCGTGCGCCGCGACCGGCGTCCTCGACCCCCTTCACGAGCTGCGCGAGCGACGCGTCCACGCGTGCCACGGCGTCGCGGACTTCCTCGGAATCCGGACCGCGGCGATGGCCGGCGGTATCGACGTCGCTGAAGTAGAGCGTGGCAAACGACGCGCCCTTCCCGGCGGGCCGCGTCAGCCAGTCGAGCGTCCTCGCCACGCGCTCCGCGTGCGGCATCTCCTCCTCGTACGGAATCCAGTAGGTCGCCTGGCGGCCGCCGATCTTCGTCTCCGAGCCCGGCCAGAACATCGCGCTCGCCACCAGGCCCTGGCGCTCGACGGTGTTCCAGATCGGTTCGCCACCCCACCACCGGGGATCCATCAGGACGTCGCGGTTGCGCAGCGAGAAGCGGCCGGGGATGTCGGGCGCTTCCATGTTGTTCGAGACGATGCCGTGCCGTGCGATCCGCAGTCCGGTCGCGATCGTGTAGTGATTCGGGAACGTCTTCGACGGAAACTGCGGGATCAGGCCCTCGGCGCGGACACCGCCGGCCGCGAGGGCGAGCAGCGTGGGCGGCCGGAACTTCTCCAGGTAGTCCCATCGAAATCCGTCGATCGAGACGAGCACGACGATCGGGCGTTCAGCCGTGACCTGCGGCAGCGCCGCAGTTCGACAGGCGACGAGCAGCGCGGCGGCGAACACGGCCGCGCCCAGGCGAGCGAGTCGGTGGAACACATCCGCAGTGTACTGCGCCCGGCGACGCGTCCGCGCTCGCACCCCTTACCTTGACGCCCCTTCTCTGACGACGCTATCGTCGTCCGCGCCACGCGGTTCGCCTGACCGTCTTACGGCGTCATCGCCGCACCAGCACCTGTGGCGGGCGCCGAAGGAGGAGCGATGGGGCCGCAACCGATTGAAAAGAGAGTAGAAGCGCTCGAGGCAGTGACGAGACTCGAAGAACTTCCCGACCGCATGGATCGGCTGGAGTCGCAGTTCCTGCAACTCCGCACGGAGATGCGTGATGAATTTTCTGCCGTGCGGCAGGAGATCCACGAGGGGGACGACCGCGTCCTGGCGACGCTCCGGCAGGAGATCCGCGAGGTGGAGGAACGCGTAGTCACGACGCTGCGGGACGAGATCCGCGAGGGGGACGCCGAGACCCGCCGGTTCATGCGTGTGCTGTTCGAGGAGTACGCGGTCCGGCTGAAGGTGATCGACGAGGGGCGACCGGAGCCGGAGCCGAAGCGCAAGCGGGCAGGAGGGAAGAAGCGGGACCCGCTCGGCTGACGCGCGCCGGCCGCAGCGGAGGCGTTCTCGACTACACTGCGGCTCGGTCCCTGTGCTCCGACTTCCGACTGCCCGAACCCTGCTGGCCGGCGCGGCGCTGACGCTCGCCTACGGTGTCTCCGCGACGCTCGGCTTCCGGGTCGCCTTCGTCGCCGAACAGGTCACCACCGTGTGGGCGCCGACGGGGCTCGCGCAGTCGGCGCTGCTGCTCTGGGGCCGCGCGCTCTGGCCCGCGGTCTGGCTCGGCGCGTTCGTCGTCAATGCCGGAACCGACGCTCCTCTCTGGACGGCGGCGGCCATCGCCACCGGCAACACACTCGAAGCGCTGGCGGCCGCGTGGCTCCTGTCGCGCCTCACCGGCTTCGACGTCGCGCTGCGGCGCACGCGCGACAGCGTTGCCTTCATCCTCGTCGCGGCGCTTCTCGCTCCACTGATCAGCGCGACGATCGGCGTCGTGACCCTCTGCGCCGCGCAGGTCCAGGCCTGGGATCGCTTCGCCGGCCTCTGGTTCGCCTGGTGGCTCGGTGACTCGATCGGCGCGCTGGTCGTGGGGCCGCTGGTGCTGACGGTCGCGCGCAGCTCGAAAGACCGCGGCTGGCGCAGCTGGAGCGAGACCGCGCTGGTCGTCGTCGCGGCCGCCCTCGTGACGCACGCCGTCTTCCGGCAGTGGACCGGCGCCGGCGCCGGCCATCACCCGCTCGAATACGTGATTTTTCCCTTCCTCATCGTCGCCGCGGTCCGGCAGCGGCAGCCCGCGACCTCGCTGGTGGTCTTCGTCGCGGCGGCGGTCGCGATCGGGAATACGGTGCGCGGCTTTGGTCCGTTCGCGGGGCCCGGGACGCACGAGAGCCTCGTTCTGCTGCAGTTGTTCATGGGTGTCGTCGCAGGCACCGGACTGCTGCTCGCGGCCGCGATCGCCGAACGCGAGACGAGCGAGCGCCGCCGTGCCGCGGCACACGCGGCGGGGGAGGCGCTGGCGGGGGCCGCATCGCTCCCGGAGGCGGGAGAAGCGATCATCCGCGCCGTCTGCGGGCAGCTCGCGTGGACGATGGGCGCGCTGTGGATCGTCGATCGCGACCGGCAGCGCCTTCGCTGCCTCGTCGTCTGGCCTGCGGCGGTCGGCGACAGCCGGCCGTTCGGGGTGGCGACGAGCCAGTGGACCTTCGAGCGGGGCGTCGGGCTGCCGGGCCGCGTCTGGGCGACCGGCGCACCGGCGTGGATCGAGCGCGTCGCGGACGACCCGAACTTCCCCAGGGCCCCGCTCGCGCGGCAGGAGGGGATCCGCAGCGCGTTCGCCGTGCCGATCCGCGCCCGGGACGAGGTGTTCGGCGTCCTCGAGTTCTTCAGCCGCTCGATCGTGGCGCCGGATGCCGACCTGCTGGACACGCTCTCGACCGTCGGCAACCAGCTCGGGCAGTTCATGGTGCGCAAGCAGGTCGAGGCGACCGCGGCCGAGGAGCAACGACGCACGGAGGCCATTCTCGAGACGGCGCTCGACGCGATCATCGGCATGGACCACCGCGGCGTGATCACCGACTTCAACCCGGCAGCCGAGCGCATCTTCGGCTGCACGCGGTCCGCCGCGATCGGGCGCGAGCTCGCGGACCTGATCATCCCGAAGCCGCTGCGCGCCGCGCACCGCGAAGGGCTGCGCCGGTTCCTCGATACGGGTCACGGCCCGTTCATCGATCAGCGCATCGAGACGACGGCCTGCCGCGCCGACGGGGCCGTGTTCCCGGTGGAAGTCGCGATCACGTGCATCCCGGGCGAGGATCTCCCCCGGTTCACCGGCTTCGTCCGCGACCTCACGGCGAGACAGGCGGCCGAGCGCGAGCGTGAACAGCTTCTCACACGCGAGCTCGAGGCGCGCCGTGAAGCGGAGGCCGCCAATCGGGCGAAGGACGAGTTCCTCGCCACGCTGTCGCACGAACTGCGTACGCCGCTGAACGCGATCGTCGGCTGGACACGCATGCTGCTGAAGGGATCGCTCGACGAGCAGGGGCGCCGCCGCGCGCTCGAGGTGATCGACCGCAACGCGCATCTGCAGGCGCAGCTCGTCGCCGACATCCTCGACGTGTCCGGCATCATCACCGGCGGCCTGAAGCTGAATCCGGCGCCGGTGGACCTGCGCACCGTGCTCGCGTCGGCGCTCGAGGCCCTGCGCCCCGCGGCCGAGGCGAAGCGGATCCAGATGCGGTCGCGGATCGTGGCCGACCTCCCGATCGTGGACGGCGATGCGCAGCGTCTGCACCAGATCGTCGCCAACCTCGTGACGAACGCCATCAAGTTCACGCCTGAAGGCGGACGCGTCGACGTCGAGCTCCTCGATGCCGGAGAGCACGGCGTTGCGCTCCACGTTCGTGACGACGGCGCCGGCATCGATCCGGAATTCCTGCCCGACGTGTTCGACCGCTTCCGGCAGGCCGACGGATCGGTCAGCCGCCAGCACGGCGGACTCGGTCTCGGCCTCGCGATCGTACGGCACCTGGCGGAGCTCCACGGCGGTCGGGTCGAAGCCCGCAGCGACGGCCCCGGTCGCGGATCGACGTTCATCGTCGAACTCCCGAAGGCTCGGTCGACGGCCGTGTCCGGCTGACGCCGGCCGCGAGAAGCCAGACGTGAACGGACAGCGCCCTGCTACGCCAGCCCCGCGCGCGGCGCGCCGCGGCTGACCGTGAGCAGCCCCTTGAGCAGCGCGTCCGGTTCCTCCCGGAGGCTGCGATCGACCAGTTCCAGCAGCGGGCGTCCCGAGATCTGCCCGATCTCGTACGCGTCGCACCGCCGGATGTGGCGCGGCTCGAGCTCCGTCGTCGAGAGCAGCACGGGACGCGTCCGCGACTCGCCGAATTCCGCGGTCAGCGCCCTGAAGCGGTCAAGGTGCGGAAAGAACCGGTCGGTCAGGTGATCGTTCTTGCACGACAGCAGGTACAGCGCGTTGTGGTAGACGAACGCGACGTCCATCTCGGCCTCCGCCCGGCGCCTGCGTCCCCACGTCGCGCCGCAGTTGGTCTGAACCGTGTGATCGGGCAGCGCGAGCCGGATCGCCTCGGCCACGACCACTTCGAGCCATCCGCCCGAGAGGAAGAACACCGCGATCCGGTCGGAGGCGCCGCAGAAGACGGTGTGCCGTCCGTCGGAGCGCACCCAGCCCTCGATGAATCCCAGCTCGTCGATCAACGGCCGGAGCGCGCCGGGGATCGCATCATTGGGAATCGGACAGTCGGTCTGCGCCCGCGCCGCGCCGAGGATCTGCCGGAACTGCCGGTACTCCGCCGGGTGGTCCATCGCCACACGCAGCAGTTCGGTCGCGAGCGGCACCAGCCGCTGCCGGCCGACGCCGCAATACGGGTCCTCCGCGGCGCGTTCGAGACCGAAGATCGCCATGAAGTCGAACGGGCTGACCGCCGACTGCACGGATCGCCGCGAGCCGACGTCGATCACGTGCGCTTCGGGCGCGCCGCCGCTGGAGAAGTGCACCTCGTTGTTCGCCTCGTGGAACCAGCACAACTGGTACGGACGCCCGTCGCGCTGCAGCGCGAGCACGGCGCGGGTCGCCGTTCCGCCGCTCGCCGACGATACGTCGAGCAGCGGCGATCGGGCGTCGGCGCCGGCGCCGTTCAGCCAGGTGTGCACGGTCTCCTCGAGCGACGGCCCGCGATCCAGCACGGTGGCCGGGATGCCGTGCCGACCAAGAACGCCGGCGAGCCGCTGCATCGCGGCATCCGACTGGATCGGTCCCGCGAGCGAAACGTGCAGGGGGCGATCGCCGGTGCGTTCGCGGCACGCCAGCAGGCTGGGCAGCAGGAGGACGGGAGAACTGTCGACGAGGGCGAGAACCGACCGCGCAGCGGCGGGACCCTGGGACACGGCCTGATCACTCACGGATCGATGATAGCGTGCCGCCATGCTGCGGCTCAGCTAACGCGGGCGCGCGGTCTGCGAGAATACAAGAGCCATGCGTTCGCTCGCCCGCAACAACGTCGTCGTCAAAGGAACCGGCAAACGGCCGATCATGTTCTCGCACGGATTCGGGTGCGACCAGAACATGTGGAGGTTCGTCGCACCCCGTTTCGAGGAGGACCACAAGGTGGTGCTCTTCGATCACGTGGGCTTCGGCGGGTCGGATCTTTCCGTCTACGACCCCGGCAAGTACGGGTCGCTCCAGGGTTACGTCGACGACGTGCTCGAGATCTGTCGCGAGCTGGATCTCGCCGACGTGATCTTCGTCGGCCATTCGGTGAGCGCGATGATCGGCATCCTCGCCGCCATACGCGATCCCGAGCGCATCGGCGCGCTGGTCCTCGTGGGACCCTCTCCCCGCTACATCAACGACGACGGGTACGTCGGTGGCTTCACCCGCGAGGACGTCGAGGGGCTGCTCGATTCGCTCGACAGCAATTATCTCGGCTGGTCGAGCGCCATGGCTCCGGTGATCATGGGCAACGCCGACCGCCCTGAACTCGGCCAGGAACTGACCAACAGCTTCTGCCGGACGAATCCCGAGGTCGCCCGGCAGTTCGCCAGGGTGACGTTTCTTTCCGATAACCGCACCGACCTGGCGTCGGTGCGCGTGCCCACGCTCGTGCTCCAGTGCTCCGACGATGTGATCGCGCCGGATGCCGTGGGCGAGTTCGTCCATCGAAGCATCCCCGGCAGCACGCTCGTCCGGATGCGGGCCACCGGCCACTGCCCGAACCTGAGTGCGCCGGAGGAAACCACTGGAGCGATCCGGGAGTTCATCGAGTCGCTCTCCTGACACCGGACGTGACACGCGAGCCGCAGGAATCCGACGACCGGCTGATTGCCGAGGACGCCGAGAGCCTCTACGAGGAGGCGCCGTGCGGGTATCTCTATACGCGTCCCGACGGCACGCTGCTGCGCGTGAACCGCACGTTTCTCGAATGGACCGGCTTCGAGCGCGCCGAACTGGTCGGCCGCCGCTTTCAGGACCTGCTCAGCATCGGCGGACGCATCTTTCACGAAACGCATTTCGCGCCGCTGCTGCACATGCAGGGGTTCGTCAGCGAGATCGCGCTCGACATCGTCACGAAGAGCGGCGGGCTGCTGCCCGTCCTGGTGAACTCCGTCCAGAAGCGGGACGCGGCTGGTCTGCCGGTGCTGAACCGGACCACCGTCTTTAACGCGACCGACCGCAAGAAGTACGAACGCGAGCTGCAGGCCGCGCGGAAGCGGGCGGAGGAGTCCGCCCGCGCGAAGTCGGAGCTGCTGTCGACGATCAGCCATGACATGCGGTCACCGCTCGGCGCCATCCTCGCGGCCGCGCAGCTCCTCGAGCGTTCGGGGTTGACGCCGCCGCAGCAGACCTACGTTCGCGTGCTGCGCTCGTCGTCGGAGGCGCTGCTGAACCTCGTGAACCACGTACTCGACCTGAGCCGGATCGCGTCGGGGCGCACGACGCTGGAACGCAGGCCGTTCGACCTCCGGCAGCTCGTGCTCGACGTGATGACGACGCTGAACGTGCGGGCCGAGGAGAAGAACCTGACGCTGCGCGTGGCGATCGACGACGACGTGCCCGATGCCGTGCTGGGCGACCCCGTGAAGCTGGGGCAGATCCTCACGAATCTCGTCGCCAACGCGGTCAAGTTCACCGAGCGTGGATCGGTGGCGGTCACGGTGCGTGTCAAGAGCATGGCCGCGGGGCGCGTGGAGCTGGACTTCAGCGTCGCGGATACCGGCATCGGCATACCCGCCGATCGCCTGCCGCACATCTTCGAGGAGTTCACGCAGGCGAGCTACGAAGTGGGCGCGACCTACGGCGGCTCGGGCCTCGGCCTCGCGATCGTCCGCCGGCTGCTGGCCCTCCACGGGTCCGAGATCACGGTCGAGAGCGTGGTAGACCAGGGCTCGATCTTCCGCTTTACGATCGCCTTCGAACCGGTGGATGCGGCGCGCGCGGCGGCGGCCGACATCGGACGCAACGAGGCGATCGCCGGTTCACGCATGCTGAGCGGGCTGCGGGCGCTCCTCGTGGACGACAACGCCTTCGACGCGTTCGTGCTCGGGCGGGCGCTGACCTCATGGGCGGTGACGCACGACGTGTGTCCCACGATCGACCAGGCGGCGCGGCAGCTCCGCGATGCGGTGTACGACGTTGTCGTGCTCAGCGCCCGGACGGCGAACGGGGACGTGCCCCAGGCCGCCGCGCACCTGTCGGCAGCCTCGGGCCGATCCGTTCCGGTCTTCGTGCTGGCGCGATCGGCTGCGGAAGCCGCCGCGCTCTCGCCCGGAGGGGCGATCGCCGACGTGCTGCCGAAGCCGGTGGATACCAGCGTGCTGTTCGCGAAGCTGGCGTCGGTACCGAAATGAGCCGCGCGGCGGCCGCGGCTTCAGTCGGCGCTCCGCCGCCCGTAGGGAAAGTACTTCGCGAGCTCGAGCCATCGCCGTTCCCACAGATGCCACGACAGCCAGGCGAGCACGAGCGCCGGCGCCGTCGCCGCCACGTAGAAGAGGATCTGGCCCGGCAGCGGCGAGCCGAGCCACGTCGGGAAGGCCGACACCGGAAAGTAGTCGTCCCTGATCCAGCGGCGGATGGCGAGGTGGAACAGGTACAGCGCGTAGCTGTAGCGCCCCAATGCCCGCAGGGGTGCCACCGCCAGCACGCGGTTCAGCCGTGACGCGGGCGGCCCCCCCGCGGCCAGCGTGACGATCGCCGCGTAGCCGACGGCAAGCGTCGTGTAGCCGGCGGTCTGCATCAGCGGCTCCGTCCAGTCGCCGCCGTCGAACGGCCCTTCGACCCACCAGATCGCCAGCACGCCGACGGCGGCGGCCGGCGCGACGACGCGGGCTGCGCGGAGCAGCCCCTGCGGCACGGCGGCAGCGTGACTCGCGCCGCGCATGGCCACGGCCACGATTGCTCCGGCCGCCAGTGCGTCCATCCGGCACATCGGCAGCACGTACGGCAGGATCCAGTGCGCGCCAGCCGTGAGCAGCGCCGCGCGGAGACCGAGCGCCGTCACCATCATGCCGATGCACGTCCAGAGCAGCGCACGCCGGCCGAGCGCCGCCACGACGAACGGCCACACCAGGTAGAACTGTTCCTCGATCGCCAGCGACCACGTGATCGCCAGGTTCGGATGCCCGAACGTCCCCTCCCGCGCGAAGAGCACGTTCGAGAGATGGAGCCAGTACCACGCTTCGCTGCGGCCCGCCATCTCGTCGCGCGCGAGGGCGGCAAGCGGCGTGTCGGGCCAGAGCCAGGGGCTGATGTGCAGCGTGAAGAAGAGGAAGGCGTAGTAGAGGGGAAAGATCCGCAGGGCCCGGCGGACGTAGAAGTTGCGGTAGTAGTGCGGCGCTCCCTTCGAATCCAGCAGCAGGCCGGTGATCAGAAACCCCGAGAGTACGAAGAACAGGTCGACCCCCGACCAGCCGAGGCGCGCGAGGCCGACGAAGACGCGGTCGACCGTCGTCTCGGGGCGCATGAGCGTGTGGTGAAAGAGGATGACGAGCAGGATGGCGACCCCGCGAACGCCGTCGAGCGCGGGGATCCGGGGCGCCGGCGGCTGCTGCCACCCCGCCGCTGTGGGCGGCTCGCCGCCGGGGGTGCTCGGTCTGGGCCGATCGGGGCTCATCGCGTCGAAATTCTAGCGTCCGCCGCAGCGGATCAGCGCTATCATCCACGCATCCGGAGGTCAGCATGAAACTCGTCGGAGTTGTGGCAGCCCTGGCTCTGTCTGCCCAGGCGGTGCTCGTGGCGGACGTCCTCGTGCTGCGCGACGGTCGCCGGGTGAGCGGCACCGTCGTGTCGGTGCGCGGCAGCACGGTGGAGTTCGAGGACGAAGACGGGCGCGTTCGCCGCTACTCGCGCGCTGACGTGCGCAGCATCCAGTTCGAGGAGGAAGATGCGTGGGACGACCGGCGGTCGCCGGCCGGGCGCGCCGCCCTGCGGCAGCGGACCGTCACCGTCGATGCGCGCGCCGGATGGACCGACACCGGGGTGGACGTCCGCGCCGGCCAGGAAGTCGCCTTCGAGGCGACGGGGCAGGTTCGCTGGGGACCCGGGCGGCGGGACGGCGCGGCCGGTGAGCGCGGGTCGCCGTACAACGCCGGGCGCCCCATTCCCGACCGCAACGCCGCCGCGCTGATCGGCAGGATCGGCGCGAGCGGGGATCCGTTCTTCATCGGCGACGCCCGCGAGGCGCTCCGCCTGCGCGGCTCGGGGCGGCTCTACCTGGGGATCAACGACGATTACCTCGAAGACAACTCGGGGTCGCTGCGCGTCGTGATCCTGTACTGAGGGCTACTCCAGCATCTCGAGCTCCCGGCGCTCCTCGGCGGCGGGAGCGAGGCCGGGATGGCGGGCGAGGAACCGCACGCACGCGTTCCACCGCAGGCGCGCGTCGTCGTTGCCCGCCGGGCGCAGCGCTTCGGCGCGCTCGTAGCTCTCCATCGCGTCGCGGATCCACTCGTACACGCCGACGCTGGCGCCCGTGGAGCGGTTCATCTGCGCCTTGGCGCGCCGCTCCGCGATCATGCCGCCGTAGTACGCGCGCTCGTACTCCCCCGACAGGCGGGCGAGCGCGTCCCGCGCCCGCTGGTACGCCTGGCCGTCGTCGCCGAACTGGTCGGTCAGCGCCAGCAGCAGCGTGATCCCCGCCTCCTGGTTGCCTGGCTCGACCTCGAGCACGTCGAGACAGATGCTCTCGGCCTCGGCCGGCTCGTTCAGCAGCCGGTAGCGCTCGGCCTTGGCCAGCGCTCCCTTGATTGCGTCCTTGTGCAGCGGCTTGAGAGTCATGGGCGCCTCGTCAAACTCCAAACTCCAAACTCCAAACTCCAAACTCCAAACGCGAAGCCGATTCAGCTCTTGAACATGCGGAGCAGCTTCGTGACGGGGTCATAGAAGCGGTCCACCACCCGTTCCTTGAGGGGGATGATCGCGTTCTCGGTGATCGTGATGTGCTCCGGGCAGACCGTCGTGCAGCACCGCGTGATGTTGCAGTAGCCGATCCCCTGAGTGCGCTTGAGCTCCTCGAGGCGATCCTCGCCGTCGATCGGGTTCATCTCGAGGGCGGCGCTGTAGAGCAGGAAGCGCGGGCCTATGAACTCGTCGTGCAGGTGGTGATCGCGCAGGATGTGGCAGACGTCCTGGCACAGGAAGCACTCGATGCACTTGCGGAACTCCTGCACGCGGTCGACTTCGCGCTGCCACATGCGCCACGTGCCGTCTGGCGCGTCCGGGGGGCGCGGCTTGAGCGGTTTGATCCGCTGCTTGACGCGGAAGTTCCACGACACGTCGGTCACGAGGTCCTTGATCAGCGGAAAGGCGCGCATCGGCTCGATGGTCACCGGTGCCGACAGGTCGAGCGAGTCGAGCCGCGTCATGCACATCAGCTTCGGCTTGCCGTTGATCTCGGCGGAGCACGAGCCGCACTTGCCGGCCTTGCAGTTCCATCGCACGGCGAGGTCGCCCGCGTGCTCGGCCTGGATCTGGTGCACCGCATCGAGCACCACCATCCCGACGCTCACGTCGGTCTCGTAGTCGCGAAATTCCGCCCGCTCACGATCGCCGCGCCAGATCCGGAACGTCGCCTGTGCCATCCACGCCTCTTTGGGAGTTGGGAGTTTGTAGTTTGGAGTTTGCGTCTACTTGTTCTCTTCGATCACCTGCCGCAGTTCGGCCGGCATCTCGGGGATGGCGGCATGCGACACCTGCATCACGCCGTCCGCCCCCTTCTTCACCACGACGTTGAACGTGCCGAACGCCGCGTCCTTCTCCGGGTAATCCTGCCGGAAGTGGCCGCCGCGGCTCTCCTTGCGGTCGAGCGCCGACCGGGTGATCGCTTCCGAGACGACCAGCAGGTTCGCGAGATCCTGCGCGGCATGCCAGCCGGTGTTGTACTCGCGGTGCCCCGTGACGCCGGTGCGCGCCGCGCGTCCTTTCAGCTCCTCGAGCCCGGCGAGCGCCCGCTGCATCTCCTCCTCGACGCGGACGATGCCGACGAGGTCCTGCATCATCGCCTGGAGGTCCTGCTGGATGCGGAACGGGTTCTCGGACGCCGCCGCTCCGCGATCGAACGGCTCGAGCGAGCGTCTGGCCGCGGCGTCGACCTGCGCGTCATCGACCCCGACGGCGCCGTTCTTCTTCGCGAACTCCGCCGCATGCTCGCCGGCGCGCTTGCCGAACACGAGCAGGTCCGACAGCGAGTTGCCGCCCAGGCGGTTCGCGCCGTTGATGCCGGCGGCGCACTCGCCGGCGGCGAAGAGCCCCGGCAGCGTGGACATCTGCGTGTCGGAGTCCACCCGGATCCCCCCCATCACATAGTGCGTCGTCGGGCCGACCTCCATCGGTTCGACGGTGATGTCGATTCCGGCCAGCTCCTTGAACTGGTGGTACATGCTGGGCAGCTTGCGGCGGATGTGGTCCGGCGCGTTCGAGATCTTCTCCTTGATCCAGGAGATGTCGAGGTACACGCCGCCGTGCGGGCTCCCCCGTCCGGCCTTGATCTCGCGGACGATACAGCGCGCGACGTGGTCGCGGGTGAGAAGCTCCGGCGGCCGCCGCGCGTTCTTGTCCCCCTGCGTGTAGCGCCAGCCTTCTTCGGGGTTGTCGGCCGTCTGGCTGCGGTAGTTCTCGGGGATGTCGTCGAACATGAAGCGGCGGCCTTCGCTGTTGCGCAGCACGCCTCCCTCGCCCCGCACTCCCTCCGTCACGAGAATCCCCTGGACGCTCGGCGGCCACACCATGCCGGTGGGGTGGAACTGCACGAACTCCATGTCCATCAGCTCGGCCCCCGCCTCGTAGGCGAGCGCGTGGCCGTCGCCCGTGCCTTCCCAGCTGTTGCTCGTGATGCGGTAGGCGCGGCCGATGCCGCCGGTCGCGAGCACCGTGGCCTTCGCCTTGAAGACGCGGAAGCGCCCCCGCTCCCGGTCGTAACCGAACGCGCCGACGACGCGCCCGCCGTCGGTGAGGAGCGACACGACGGTGAACTCCATGTGGATGTCGAGGCCGCGATGGATCCCGTGATCCTGCAGCGTCCGGATCATCTCGAGACCCGTGCGGTCGCCGACGTGCGCCAGGCGCGGATACTTGTGGCCGCCGAAGTTCCGCTGGAGGATGCGGCCGTCATTCGTGCGGTCGAAGAGGGCGCCCCACGCTTCGAGCTCGCGGACGCGGTCGGGCGCCTCCTTCGCGTGGAGCTCCGCCATCCGCCAGTTGTTCACGTACTGGCCGCCGCGCATCGTGTCGGCGAAATGCACCTTCCAGCTGTCACGCTCGTCGGTGTTGGCGAGCGCGGCGGCGATCCCTCCCTCCGCCATGACGGTGTGCGCCTTGCCGAGCAGCGATTTGCAGAGCAACCCGACCCGAACCCCCGCCGCCGAGGCTTCGATCGCGGCGCGGAGACCCGCGCCCCCGGCCCCGATCACCAGCACGTCGTGCTCGTGCGTCTCGTACGTCAGAAGATCCTCCAGTCGGTGATGACGCCCATCGAGCAGAGGCGCACGTACAGATCCGCGAGTGCGACCGAGAACAGGCTGGCCCAGGCCCACTTCGAGTGGTTGCAGTTGAAGTAGCAGGCCGCGTCGTACGCCTTCAACTGCGCCGGGTGCTTCGAGAGCCGGTCGATGCGGCCGCCGACGAGGTGCCGCAGCGAGTGGCAGCCGAACGTATAGCCGCTCAGCAGCGTCGTGTTCGTGGCGAGCACCAGCGTGCCGAGCCCCAGCCCGAACGTCGTCGCGCCGGTCGCCGGATCGGTGAACCACAGCGCGAGCCAGACGTCGCGCCAGAGGATCACCAGGAAGACGAGCGCCAGGTACAGAAAGTAGCGGTGGACGTTCTGAAAGATCAGCGGAAACGAGTTCTCGCCCCGATATCCCTTGCGCGGCTCGCCCACGGCGCACGAGGGGGGATCGGCCCAGAACGCCTTGTAGTAGGCGCCGCGGTAGTAATAGCAGGTGAAGCGGAAGCCCCCGGGCGCCCAGAGGATGAAGAGGGCGGCAGAGAACGGGATCGCGCCGGGCCACCAGCCCGGCGGCGGCACTTCGCCGAACCAGCTGTGGGGCCCCGCGCCGAAGAGGAGCGGCGAGTAGAAGGGCGAGAGATACGGCCCGTACTCGTAGTGCTCCCCCTGAAAGGCCGCCCACGTCGCGTAGACGACGAAGCCCCCGAGCACCACGAAGGCGACGAGCGGCTGACGCCACCAGGCATCGCGCCGCATCGTTTCGCCGAAGCCCCGCCGTTCCAGCGGGATCACGACCTGCGCCACGTTCCCGACCCTCCCTCGACGCTGAGTGCCGGGATGCCGGACCCTACGCCGCGTGTGTGGGCGGAACGATACTCAGCGGCGCCGGCGATTGCAAGCCACCGGCCTAGCGGACGGTGGTGGCTTCCGCGGCCGTCTTGATGTCGAGCAGCATCTTCCGCGTCAGCACGAACGACAGCGCCCGCGGGATCGCCAGGCGCAGCCAGGCCGGAACGCGGGAGGAGGCGCTGGAGCTGTCGCGGAGAATGACGCGCGTCCGTCGCTCGTCGAGCCGACTGATCTCGAATTGCCAGCGCCACCGGCGGACCCCAGCCGTGGCACCGACGACGAGCCCGCGTACCGGATCGACGCTGCGGACCGGGATCCCCGACGTCCGCCCAAGGGGGATGATGGCCGTAGCCGCGGCATCGTTCCCATGACCCGCCGGGATCAGGAACCCGCCGGCACGCCCGAGCCATTCGTACATCGCGTGCGCGCCGCGAGCGGAGCCGTAGGGATCCTGAATCGGCCAGCCGAAGCGCAGGAGCGCCTCCCAGACGGCGGCCGGCGGCGCCTCGACCGAGATCGCGAGCGTCGACTCGTAGTCGGGTACGAGGATCTCCGTGTCACCCGACATCGCACGAATGTTCGCCAGCCGTCGCGCGTCCGACCGCCGATACCAGGCACATATGGGGAACCAGTACACGAGCCCGGCGGCGAGCGCCGCCAGGAGCACGAACGCAGCTGTGGACACGGCTTTCTCCTTGTGAAAAGCGCTTCGCGATCGAGACGAAGCAGCCGTCGTGCCCGCCGGGAACGGTCGTGATTTGCGGGGGAAGACGCCGGGCGCTCCACCGGCTGCGGGAAATCCGGCAGGCGCGGCTCCGCGGAGGGGGGGCGCGGACGCCCGTACCCTACCGCCGCGCGAGCGCCGCCCCGGCGCCCGCCACGACGGCATCCTCGAGGACGCCGCCGGCGGCGGCGCCGAGCGGCGCGCGCGTGCGCGCCCGATACGCCAGATGCGCGGCGACGAAGGCCGCGGCCGCCCCGGCGAGACTGCCCGCCAGCACGCTTTCACGGGACTGCTGCGCGACGAAGCCACCCATGAGGGCCCCCATCACCACGCGTCCGCCCAGCGGCAGCGGATCGATACGGTTGCCGACCCACGGCGTCTTGTCGGCCACCATCTCTCCCAGTGCCAGCGCGGAGGCAAGGGACCGCCTCCTCCGGTAGCGGAACGCCAGCGCCGCCATACCGGCCATGCTTCGCATGCCGGAGAGCGCGCCGAGCGCGACAGCATCACGCAGGACTGTACGTCTCATTGAAACCACCTCCGTCTGGTGTGCCAGGTGAACGCCACGTCGACACCCTGATGGGTGAGCCCCGCGGCGTCGCGCGACGGCCGTGCGGTCGAGCCGTGGTACGCGAGCCGCGACATCCGCTGGTGCGCACGGCGGTGCCATCGACGCTGGTAGTAGCCCGACAGCAGCATGAACCCCGCGCGGCTCCACCAGTTCGGCAGCTCACCCGGCCGCCAGCGCGCCTCGATGCGGAAGCGGATCTCGCCGCGCTCGTCCTTCGTGAGCAGAAACCACTCGACGCCGCGCTCGATGTGCCCCTCGAGCGTGTCGTAGCGGAATCCGTACACACCGGCTTCGTCGCGCACACGGCTGACGAGCGCGGGGCACAGGTACCGCAGGCCCCAGATCCTGATCTCGAGCAGGATGCGGCGATGGAGCAGGGGGCCCGCGGGATCGAAGTGCGCGACGACGATGCGAGGGTCCGAGAACTGGTAGTTGGCCACCGCGACGCGCGCCCGTTCGAACCGCTCGTGCCCCTCCGGCTCGCGCGCGATCACCGCCTCCGAGTGGTAGTGGTGCCAGCCGCCGTCGCCCGTCATCTCCTGTTCGTCGGCGTCGAAGTTGCGGGAGGCCGACGCGAGCTGCTCGACGCGCCTGCGCAGCTCACCGCTGGACCAGCCGTGGAACAGCCGCCATTCCGCCATCAGTCGCCCACCGCGAGGAATGTCGGTGCGTTCAGCGGGTCGTCGTCTTCGGGGCCGATCTCGGCCGTCTGCGTCTCGGCGTGGATGACCCCCTGGATCCTGGCGCCGACCGCCCTCGCCGTGTTGACGATGAAGTCAGTCCACGTATTGGTCTGCATCGCGTCGCCGATCGCGAGAAAGCCGAGCCGATCGAGCACTCCCGCCGACCGGGCGCGGCTGCGGATGTGAAAGACCACGTCGCGCGCCGGATTCCGGTAGGCGCCGAACGTGATACGGCCGGCCTCGGGATGCCCCCGCAGCGTGCCGAGCGTGAAGCTCTGGGCGTTCTCGTGGATGACACGCACGCAGCATTGCTGGGCCGGCAGAATGCGGATGTCGAGATCGCATCCGATCGCGAGGCCGCCGGCGGTCGTGAACGAGACGATCGACGAGGGCGGCAGCTCGCAGAAATGCGCCCGGACGTGCGCGACCACCTCGGAGGGCGTCAGCCGGCATCCGTCGAACACCGCCCAGTAGTCGCGCTGCAGCAGAGGTCCGACGCCAGCCGACGCCGGAAGGAGGTCGTCCGCCACACGTCGCGCTGTCGCAATGTTGGTGCCGTAATTGCGTCAGCGGCGGGCATGAGCACTCTCGAGGTCAACCCCGCCGCGCAGGCGTCGCTGATGGATCCTCCTCCGCCGGTGATCCGGCCCGAGCACGCGGAGGGCACGCTGGCGCGGCTGATCGAACAGCAGACGGCCAAGGTGCCGTCGCACTGGTTTCTCTTCGCGGCGCTCGGGGCGATGGGCGTGTCGCTGGCGCTCGAGCTCAGGGGCCGCAGCCGCGAGAGCCGGTTCGTCGGCCAGTGGCCGACGCCGCTGCTGGTGATGGGGATCTACAACAAGGTCGTGAAGACGTTCGGGACGCGCTGACGCGCGCCCGGCAGGCGGTCGCCGCCGGCCGCCGCGAGTATGATGAGCGCGCACATGGTCGAACACGCGCTGCTCGCCGACCTGCTCGTCGTCTTCGGCATCGGGCTCGTGCTGGTCGTCGCCCTCGCGCGCCTGCGGATCCCCGGCATCGTCGCCCTGATGCTCGCCGGGATCGTGGCGGGCCCGAGCGGCTTTCGCGTCATCCATACGCCGGAGCGCGTCGAGACGCTGGCGGAGATCGGCATCGTGCTCCTCCTCTTCACCGTCGGCCTCGATTTCTCCCTCGGGACGGTGAAGCAGGTCTGGCGGCGCACGCTGGCAGGCGGATCGCTCCAGATCTTCGGCACCGCTGCCCTGGTCGCGGCCGTGCTCCTCGTCGCGGGTGTCGCGACCAGGCTCGCCATCTTCATCGGCCTGTTCGTGGCGCTCTCGAGCACCGCCATCGTGCTGAACGGGCTCGCGCTGCGCAACGAGCTCTCTGCGCCGCACGGGCGGCTGATGACGGGCGTGCTCCTGTTGCAGGACCTTGCGATCGTCGCCCTCCTCCTGCTCGTTCCGATCCTGTCGGGGCAGACACCGCTCTCCGCGGCGGCGCCGGCCGCGGCGAAGGCGCTTCTGGCGATCACCGCCGTCGCGGTGGTGTCGCGGTTTGCGCTGCCGTTCGTGCTGCGGCTCGTCACGGCGAGCGGGCGGCGCGAGGCGTTTCCGCTCGCGATCCTCGTCGCGAGCGTCGGCACGGCCTGGGCGAGCTCGCTGCTCGGCCTGTCGATGGCGGTCGGCGCGTTTCTCGCCGGGCTCATGCTCGCCGAGAGCGAGTACAGCCACCAGGCGTACGCCGAGATCCGCGGCGTCCGTGACGTGCTGGCGGCGCTCTTCTTCATCTCGCTGGGGATGCTCGTGGATCTCGGCTCGGCGCTCCGCTTCCTGCCGGCGATCGTGGGCGTCGCCGCGGCGCTCATCGTCGTCAAGGCGGGTGCGGCGGCCGCCGCGCTGTGGCTCGCCGGGGCGCCGAGCCGGATCGCGGTCACGGCGGCGGTCGGCCTCGCGCAGGTAGGGGAGTTCTCGTTCATCCTGGGCCGCAGCGGACTCGAGGCGGGACTCGTGCCGGCGGCGACCTGGCAGGTGCTCCTCGGCGCGAGCATCCTGACGATGATGGTGACGCCGTCGCTGCTGGCGCTGGCGCCGGTGATCGGAGCGCGGGTCGGCCCCCGCAAGGCGGACGCCGCGCTCGCCGAGGGCGGCGCGGCGCACCACCCGGCCGACCACGTCATCATCCTCGGGTTCGGCGTCGGCGGCCGGCTGGTCGCGCGGGCGCTGCGCGAACTGCGCATCCCCTACCTCGTGCTGGAGTTGAACGGCGCAACGGTGCGGGCCGCCCGCCGCGCGGGCGAGCACATCGCCTACGGCGATGCGATGAGCCCCGAAAGCCTGCACGGAGCCGGGATCGAGCGGGCCGCCGCCGTCGTGAGCCTGATGAACGATCCCGCGGCGACCGAGCGGATGATCAGCTCCGTCCGCGCGATCTCTCCGTCGCTGCCCATCGTCGTCCGGACGCGGTACGCACTCGAGAGCGAGCGGCTCCAGAGGCTCGGCGCGACGGTGGCGGTGGCCGAGGAGCTCGAGGCGTCGCTCGAGGTGCTCGCGCAGTTGCTCGCGCGGCTCCACGTCGCCGGCAACGTGATCGAGCCGCTCGTGGACGTCTTCCGGCGGGAGTCGGTGGGGCTCCGCACGCACCGGGCGCCGAGCGCGCGATGGGACGCGCTGCCCGAGGCGATCCAGCGGATGCCGATCGCCACGCACCGCGTCGAGCCCGGGCAGTGGGCGATCGGCCGATCGCTCGCCGAACTCGACCTGCGCGCGCAGACCGGCGCGTCGGTGCTCGCCATCCAGCACGGCGCCGACTACACGACTGCACCGGCCGGCGACACCCGCATCAGTGAAGGGGACACGCTGTACCTGCTCGGCGACGAGAGCGACATCGCGCTCGCGCGCCACCACCTCGCAGCGGGGAAGGTCGAGGTGGCGGTGGAAACTCCTAACTCCTAACTCCTAACTCCAAACTTCAAACTTCCAACCGAAGCTGGCCGCCGAAGCCCAAGACCCGA
>Ga0247719_1000167_pt1 | contig 45960 bp, 37 predicted proteins | sample 41E_DmetaG_FD_189046 | JGI IMG/M metagenome (GOLD analysis project Ga0247719, IMG submission 189046) | Soil microbial communities from hillslope of Landscape Evolution Observatory, University of Arizona, Oracle, AZ, United States - 4-1-E_D | ecosystem: Engineered > Artificial ecosystem >...
GCGACCCTCCGCCGGGCGGGGCAGGGTCTTCACGCGCGTGCCCGGCGGAGGGTCGCCGGGCGAGCGACCGACGAGCGTGATGCCGGTGATCCTGCGGTACTTCGAGTAGAACGTCTCCTGGTGGATGACGTTGCCCGAGGCGTCGCGGACTGTGCGCGTGACCCACGACTCGAAGCCCGGCCGCGGATACTCGATCCGCTTGCGCTGACCCGCCGGCAGCTCATTGGTGTACTCGTAGAGGTCTTCGGCCGGGTTGCGGTTCTCAACGCGCGGCTTCGAGAACTCAATCTGCCGGCCATTGGGCACCGACCAGATCTGGAAGGTCACGCTGGTCTTACGGTTGATCGTCCGGATGACGAGCGGGTAGGCAGTGTCGTTGACGAAGGTCATGTTCTGCTGGGCCGACTTCGAGCGCCAGACGGTCGCGTCCAGGCCGACGGGATAGCGATCGATGTAGTAGGAGTGGTTGCGCCGCGCCCCGAGCTGCAGGCCCGCGCGAGCTGCCGCATTGAAGATCGTCGTTGAGACCGAGCAGATGCCACCACCAATAGCCCCAGTCGGGTCGGTCTGGCCGCCGCGAATGGCGCCTCCAGGGCCAACGCCCGGCAGCTCGGCGAGATTGGACGGCATGAGCCCCCAAAAGTCAAAGGTGTCGCCCGGTGGAATGACCACGCCATTGAGGTGGGCCGATGGGGCCCGGATATTGCCGCCGAAGTGGTTGCCCTCGTAGACCGTGTAGTGGGTGGTCCACTCGGAAACCATCTCGACACGCGGTGCGGCCGCGATGGCGTCCTCCGTCGTGAACTCGGGATCGGTGATCGTGATGGCCATGTTGATCGTGGGCGCCGGCGGGGCACCATCGGCGCGGCCGGCCAGCGAGGCATAGACGGCCTCCGTCGTCGCCTCGACATCGACCAGCTGGCCGGTCTGGCCCGGGACGGCCAGCACCTTGCCGTCCTCCAGCTTGAAGGAGGCCTCGATGGGCTCGCGATTCGTCGCCCCGGCGACGGCGGCGACCCACTGGGCGACGGGCTCGCGCTCGAGCGTGACCGACCATTCGCCGACTGCAACCTCGTCCAGTCGGACCCAGCCGCGCAGCATGTCAGCAGTGATCGTCTCCGTTGTCCCACCGCCGGTGACCGTCAGGTCCATGGCAACGATGCTCTCGGCACGGTCGACGGCGGCCTGAGCCTGCGCGGTGCTGATCTCCGGCGTCAGCACGGTTGCCTGGACGCGGACGATCGAGTCGGCACCGCTCAGGCTGTCGACCGCGACCATCGCCTGGCGCAATCCATCGGCTAGGTCAACGGTCCGACCGTCAGCGGCCGGCACGACCGCCCAGCCTGCACCCTGACGCTGAATGCGCGCATCCGTCGGGGGTATGTAGGCCGCCGCGGCAACCTGGGCCAGGCGTTCCTCCAGAGCTGCCTCGTTCCAGCGCATCTGGGGCTGGATGGCGACGCCGTTGAGCAGCGTCGCCAGCTGGTCCTGCAGCTGGTCCGCAAGAGAGCCCTGCCGGCCGACAGAGAAAGCCTGATCGAGCATGGCGGCCATGTCGTAGTCGCGCTCGATGGAGCCATAGCTGATCTGCTGCTGGACGTCAGCGAAGACGACCGTCAGGTGGCCGCTGGCGAGCGACGGCAGGTGCTCACGCAATGCGGCCTCGGCCGCCGGCCGATCCAGCCCGGCCAGCGAGACGCCGCCGACGTAGACGCCGGGCAGCGTCCTGCCCGCATGCAGCGTTGCGTAGCCGACCGCGAAGGCGACGCCGAAGACGGCGATGGCAAGCAGCGTCAGCAGGAACGAGAGGCCGAGCTGGCGCCACGGGAAGTTGCGCGCCGGCGAGTAGTGGACGGGCAGGTTCTCGGCGCGGGTCGTCATCAGGTCGTGAATCCTAGCAGCAGGGTGTCAGGCGGCTCAGTCGACGGCCCGAGCGCGGTCGTTGCGAAAGTGCATGATCTCACCTTGCCCGACAAAGCGCGTTCCGGCTGCCCGACGATCGGGCCAGCGGATAGGTGACGCTTGGTTGGCTGGGAAGGTTGCGCAGCCTCAGCTGGGCCGGCGCAGGACCACGACTCGCCGCTGGGGCTCGTCCCCGATCGACTGGGTCGTCACCTCAGCGTGATCGCGCAGGGCGAGGTGGATCCAGCGCCGCTCGAGCGGCGGCATCGGCTCCAGCTGGAGCATCTTGCCACTCTCCATGACGCGTTCGGCGGCGCGGAGCGCGATGTCGCGCAGCTGGCGTTCGCGCCGGCCGCGGTAGTCCTCCACGTCGACCAGCACCCGCGTCCAGGCGCCCATCTTGCGCGAGAGCATCAGGTTGAGCAGGTGCTGGAGCGCCGACAGGCGTTCGCCCTTGCGGCCGATCAGCGCGCCGAGAGCGTCCTTCTCGTCGTCGTCGCCGGTTACGTCCAGCTTCGAGGTCTCGCCGCTGCTGATCGTCACGCTCGCCTGGTAGCCCATGTGCCGGAGCAGCTGCTCGAGGATGTCGCGCGCTGCAGCCAGCGCCTCGGGTGACGCCTCAGCGGCCTGGATCTCCTCGCGCTCGACCGACTGGGCCGCGCGCGAGGCGCGTGTTACCTCGCCCTCGTCCAGCGGTGGGCGCTCCGCCCGTGACGGGCGCTCGCGGTCTCGGCGCGGGCGGTCGGTTCGGACGGCGGGGCTGACCGGGCTGTCAGCAGCGGCTTCGTCACGCGGTCGGTCATCACGCGGTCGGTCATCACGCGGTCGGTCATCACGCGGCCGGTCGTCACGCGGCCGGTCGTCACGCGCGGGTCGGCGATCGCGGTCCCGGTCGCGCGGCCCGCGATCGCGATCGCGATCGCGAGGCCCACGTCGGTCACCCCGGTCGGGGCGATCGTCTCGCCCACCACGCTCGCGGTCCCCGCCGAAGTCCTCACGCGCCGGTCGCGGAGGCAGCGGCGTGGCGGCCGCGGCCTCGCGGCGTGGCGCGGCCCCGCCCAGCGCGGCCCGCGGCGCAGCCACGATCCGCGCCGGCTCTGAGCCCATGCCCAGCACGCCGCGGCTGCCTGGCGTCAGGATCTCGAAGTCGAGCTCATCGAAGCCGCCCACGCCGAAGGCCTCGCGCGCCTCGCGCAGCGCTTCCTCCACCGTCTTGCCGGTGAACTCCTGGTATTCGCTCATCGCCGCCTCCCTCGTCGGCTGGTGCGACCTCGCTGGCGCGCCGGCCGGATCGTGCCAGCAGCCCGATCAGATGGGCTGCGCTTGTCCTCTTCCTTTTCGCGGTCCTCTCCCGCGGCCCGCTTGGCTGCCGGGATGTCCACCGGAAAACGTGGCTTATGGTCCCTGGCAAAGCCCGGTGTCCAGCCGAGCAGCGGGAAAAGGCTGCCCCAGCCGGCAATGAAGTATTGCTGGACTATGGAATACGCGCTGAAGACGATCCAGTAGAGGAACAGCCCGGCCGGCAGGAAGCCCCACAGCAGCACGAGCAGCGGCAGGATCATGAAGATCCGCTGCTGGGCACGGGCCTGCGGGTCGCTCGACGGCGGCATCATCATGCGCGTCTGGATCAGCTGCAGGAAGGCGGCCAGGCCGGCCAGGGCGCTGACGTAGATCGGCCCGACCTGGAACAGCACTGCCGGCAGGTGCGCGTCGAGCCCGCCCAGCCACCAGATGTCTGTGTTGAGGCACGGATCCAGCGCACCCGGCTGGCACTCGACCTGGAGCAGCGGCTGCCCGAAGACCTGCAGCATCGAGCTGACATCCGTTGCCGCGAGGCCCTGGCTGACCACCTGGTAGATGGGCAGCAGCAGGAACAGCTGGAGCACCATCGGCAGGCAGCCGGCGGCCGGGTTGACACCGCGCTCGCGGTAGAGCCGCATCGTCTCTTCGCTGATCTTGGTCCGGTTGCCCTTGAACTTCTGCTGCAGCGCTCTGATCTCGGGCTGGATCAGCTGCATTCGCCGCTGGGCCACGATCTGCTTGCGGAAGAGCGGGATCAGCAGCGTCTTGAGCGCGATCGTGAGCAGGATGATCGCGATGCCGATGTCGCCCGTCAGCAGGTAGAACGCGGCGAGGCCCAGGAAGAGCGTCTGGAAGATGGGCGTGAACAGCCACGCCAGCACCGCGATTGGATCCCCGCTCGGCTGCGCGGGACAGAGCGGGTGTGGCAGCGGGTGGCCGGACCGCTCGCCGTAGCCGGGCGGGTAGGTGGGCAGCGGGTGCTCAAGTGGGCAGTCGGTCTGGGGAGAGGGCAGCGGCTCTGGCGTGGTCCCCGGGGCCAGCGTGGCTGCCGGGTCTGGCGTCGCCGCGCCAGGGGCGGGCGAGGCGGCTGGCGTGGGCGAAGCACCGGGCGCAGCCGTCGTGCCTGGCGTCTCGATTCGTGGCGCGGCGCAGGCGAAGACCAGTAGCGCCAAGAGGCCCAGGAGCAGGCCCGTCGCTACGCGGGCAGGCACGCGTCCGGCTGGGCGCGCCGCCGCGGCTGGTCGGTCAGCGGACAGGGTCGTAGCCTCCCGGGTTCCAGGGATGGCAGCGCGCGATCCGGCGCATGCCCATCCACGAGCCACGCAGCAGGCCGTAACGCTCGATCGCCTGCTCCGTGTAGCGCGAGCAGGTCGGCTCGAAGCGGCATGACGAGGGCAGCCAAGCGAAGACGACGCGATAGAGCCTGATCAGCCCGATGCCGACGCGTTTCACGATCCCTGCTCGACCTCCATCAGTCCTGCTCCGATGATCAGCTTCTCGAGCGCTGCGCCAAGCTCACCCTGGCTCGCCTTCGCCGCTGCCGGCCGAGCCACGATCAGCACGTCCCAGCCGCCGCTCATCCGTCCGACGAGGCTGCGCAGCAGGCTGCGCAGCCGACGTCGCACCCGGTTCCGCTCGACCGCGCCGCCCAGGCGTCGGCCGGTGGAGATGCCAAACCGCGTTGGCTGGACATCGTTCCTCCGGTAGCGCAACACGAGCAGCGGATGCGCCCGGCTGCGACTGCCCCCCTGAAGGGCCGCGAAGTCGGCCGCCGAGCGGATCATGATCAACGATGCGCCCAACGCGGCACTCGCCTTAGACGGTCAGCTTCTTGCGCCCCTTGATGCGGCGCGCGGCGAGCACGCGGCGACCGCCCTTGGTCTTCATACGCGCGCGGAAGCCATGCTCCTTGGCGCGATGTCGCTTCTTGGGCTGGTACGTCTGCTTGGTCATGACGCGGTGAAGCTTTCCTCCGGGAGCCTTGGGTGTGGCTCGATCGGCACGCTCGTGCCTTGATTTTCAAGCGGCTTGCGCCGCACGTGGAGACGGCGCGCGCTGCGCGTCGGGGCGGCCGGTATTGTATCCCAACTTCATGTTCAAGCCACCGGGCAGCGCCACGATTGACGACTTCGCGCGCCTCGACCTGCGCGTCGGACGGATCGTGGAGGCAGCCCTGCTGGAAGGTGCACGCCGGCCTGCCTACAGGCTGCTAGTCGACTTCGGCGCTGCAGGGACGCGCCGCTCGTCAGCTCAGCTGGTGGGCACGTACCCGGATCCGGCGACGCTGGTCGGCCGGCTGGTCATCGCGGTCGTCAACTTCCCGCCGCGTCGCGTGGCCGGTTTCGAGAGCGAGGTGCTGGTCCTGGGGGCGCTGCCGGAAGGTGGCCGGATACCGCTCCTCGGCGTCGACGATGGCGCCCAGCCGGGCGATCCTATCGGCTGATGGCGCGCGGCCGCCGGATACTCCCCGGGGGTATGCGAAGAATCGGTTGCGGACGGCCGAAGGCCGGTGCTACTGTAGGCCGCCCCGGACGCGAGAGGTGACCGAGGCATCGGCTCGCCGGGGCATCGGGCAGGGGCCCGACGACGATGCTCGGCAGCCGTGGGTGACGCCGCTCAGTCCGCCCACAAGAAGACTTTTCGGGGCCTTTTGTATTGATGGACGCGAAGCAGGTCTGGCGCGCAGCGCTAGGCGAGCTCCAGGTTTCGCTGTCACCAGCGAACTACGAGACCTGGCTGAAGGAGACCGCGCTCATCGCCGTCAGCGACAACCGCTTCCGCGTCGCGGTTCCGAACGGCTTCGCCAAGGACTGGCTCGAGACGCGCTACCGCTCGCTGATCAGCCAGACGCTGGCGCGCATCGTGGGCAACGGCGTGCAGGTCGACTTCGAGGTCCAGGAGGGACTGGTCGTCGAGCACGACGAAGAGGCTGAGCCGGCCAAGGTCGCGAGCGCAGCACCGACGCGCGGCGAGGGAACCCGCTCAGGCTCGGCTGAGGGCGGGACGCTCAACCTCAACGCCCGCTACACCTTCCGCAACTTCATCGTCGGCTCGGCCAACCGCCTGGCCCACGCGGCCAGCCTATCGGTCGCGGAGCGGCCCGGCCAGGCCTACAACCCGCTCTTCCTGTACGGCGGCGTGGGTCTGGGCAAGACGCACCTGATGCACGCCATCGGCAACCAGGTCATCGCCCGTTTCCCGCGCAAGCGGGTCGTCTATGCGACCAGCGAGAAGTTCACCAACGAGTTCATCACCAGCATCCAGCAGGGCCGCATCGACGACTTCCGCGCCCGCTACCGGCGCATTGACCTGCTGCTCATCGACGACATCCAGTTCATCGCCGACAAGGAGCGCACGCAGGAGGAGTTCTTCCATACCTTCAATGCGATCCACGAGGACGGCAAGCAGATCGTGCTCTCGTCCGACCGGCCGCCCAAGCTGATCACGACCTTGGAGGAGCGGCTGCGCAGCCGCTTCGAGTGGGGGCTGATCGCCGACCTGACCGCGCCGGACCTCGAGACGCGCATCGCGATCCTGCGCGCCAAGGCCGAGGAGCACTCGATGGCCATTGGCTCGGACGTGCTGGAGTTCATAGCACGAAAGGTCGCAAGCAACATTCGCGAGCTTGAGGGCGCGCTGAATCGGATCGTCGCCTACGCCGCCATGGGCGGCATGCCGATCAGCATCGAGCTTGCCCAGGCAGTGCTCTCGAACGTGCTCTACAACCCCAAGCGCCGGCTCGCCACGCCCGAGCGCATCGCGCAGGTCGTGGCCGATTACTACGGCGTCGAGCTCGAGGCGCTCAAAGGCCAGAAGCGAGACCGCGCCATCGTCACCCCGCGCCAGATCGCGATGTACCTCATGCGCGCCGAGACGGACGTGTCGCTGCTGCGCATCGGCCAGGAGCTGGGCGGGCGCGACCACTCGACCGTGCTCCACGCCTGCGACAAGATCGACAAGGAGACCCAGCAGAACGAGGAGCTACGCCGCGAGCTGGCCGCCGTCAAGGAGATGATCTACGCCGAATGAGCGGCCTTACAGCGCGCTAACAGCGTCCACGGCCATCCGCCGTGACGGTGGAAAAAGCGGTGCCGGCTGTGGACTCCTGCGGGGCACTGTCGATAACCTCACCGGACCACCCACATCGCTTCCCCGCCGTTGGCGCGATGTTCCACTGACCGCTCACCCTCCAGGCGCATCCGCGGCGAGCGTGGGCCACGTGGCAGGCATGGCGCCTGTCCCCCGTTTCCACAGCATGATGATTACTACGGAATGAGAAGATTGAATCAGATAGCGAGTCCGAAGCCCGCCCAGCTGGTGGACAATCGCGACCGACCCAGCCTGCCGAAGGGAGCACCGTCACAGTGAAGCTGACAGCGATGCAGGAGAACCTCGCCCGCGGCCTGTCGACGGTCAGCCGCGCGGTCAACAGCCGGCCTACGCTGCCGGTGCTGTCGAACGTGCTGCTGCGCACCGAGGACGGGGGCCTGAAGCTGACCGCCACGAACCTCGAGATCGCGATCACCGCGTGGGTGCCAGGGAAGATCGACGCCGACGGCGCGCTGACCGTGCCTGCCCGGCTGTTCGCTGACGTCGTCTCCGGCCTGCCCGCCGGCGAGCGTGTCGAGCTGAGCGCCGACGGCCCATCGCTGACCGTCAGCGCCGGGCGCTATCGGACCCATCTGCGCGGCATAGACGCCGAGGAATTCCCGGTCATCCCGCCGCCCGGCGAGCGACCCACCACCCGGATCAGCCAGCGCCAGCTGCGCGAGGGCCTTTCCGAGGTCGTCTTCGCAGCGGCCAGCGACGAGGCACGGCCAATCCTGACCGGAGTACTGACCAAGCTCTCGGGCGATCGGCTGACGCTTGCCGCGGCCGACAACTACCGCATCGCGGTGCGCAGCCTGCCCATCCTCGACGCCGTCGAGGAGACCAGCCTGGTCGTGCCTGGGCGCTCGTACGTCGAGCTGATGCGCGTCCTGGGCGACACTGACGACCCAGTCGAGATCATGCTCGCCGGCTCCAAGAACCAGATCATCTTCCACATCGAGGGCGTTGACCTCGTCAGCCGGCTTATCGACGGCCAGTTCCCGAACTACCAGCAGGTCCTGCCAACGAGCCACTCGACGCGCGCCGTCGTCGAGCGCGAGGAGCTGCTCAAGGCGGTCAGGCTGTCAGCGCTGATTGCCAGCTCCGCCGCCAATGTTGTCAAGCTCAGCCTGGGCGACGAGGGGAGCGGCACGATCACCATCGCCGCCGCGGCTGAAGTGGGCGACACCAAGGGCGAGGTCGAGGCGGCGATCGATGGCGAGCCGGTCCAGATCGCGTTCAACGCGCGTTACCTGCAGGACGCGCTGGCCAACCTCGATGCCGACCAGGTGGCGCTCGAGTTCACCGGCCCGCTCTCGCCCGGGGTCATGCGCCGGACAGAGGGCGGAGACGACTACGTCCACGTCATCATGCCCGTCCGCACGCCCTCCTGAGGGCCCGGCGGCCGCCGCCCGCGGCGGCGCTTCGAAAGAGGCGACGATGCGCGTCGAGAGGCTGAGCCTGGCCGGCTTCCGCAACTACGCCGCCCTCGAGCTCGAGTTCCCGGCCGGGCCACAGGTGATCGCCGGGCCGAACGGCGCGGGCAAGACCAACCTCATCGAGGCGCTGCTCGTGCTCGGAACCGGGCGCTCGCACCGTGCCTCCAGTGAGGCCGAGATGATCGGCTGGTCAGCCTCGTTCGCGCGCATGGAGGCCCGGGCATCAGCCGCCGACGATCGCGACGCGGCACACCTCGAGGTGGTCCTTGCCCGTCCGGGCGTGGACGGTCGGGCCGGCGGGGGCGCTGGGGCCGGTGGCCGCAAGCGCATCAAGGTCAACGGCGTCCCGCGCCGCGCGAGCGCGCTGGCGGCGGCGCTGCCTGTCGTCCTGTTCTCGCCTGAAGACATGCTGCTCGTCATCGGCTCGCCGTCACTCCGCCGGGCCGCGCTTGACAGCCTGCTCGCGCAGCTCGAGCCGGAGGCGGGTGCCGTGATGGCGACCTACGGTCGTGCGCTGGTCCAGCGCAACAACCTGCTGCGCACCGTGCGGGACGGGCTTGCCGAGCGCGCCGAGCTGGCCTTCTGGAGCGAGCAGATCGTCCGCGAGGGGGGCCGCATCGTGGGCTGGCGGCGGGCCTTGCTCGAACGGCTGGCCGAGCCGCTGGCCGGCGCCCACCGTGAGATCGCGCCCGGCGAGGGCCGGCTCGAGCTGCGCTACCTGACGAATGCCGAGCCACAGCCGGGCGAGGACGCCGTTGCCGCGCTTCGCCGTCGTCTTGCCGAGACGGCAGAGAAGGAGCTGTGGAACGGCGCCACGCTGGTCGGGCCCCATCGCGATGACTTGGCCTTCGTGCTCGACGACCGCGAGCTGGCCGGCTTCGCGTCGCGCGGCCAGCAGCGCTCCGCCATCCTGGCCCTCAAGCTGGCCCAGCTGGCACTGCTCCGCGACAGCCTTGGCCGGGTGCCATTGCTGCTCCTGGACGACGTGTTCTCCGAGCTGGACCCGATGCGCCGCGCCCATCTCGTGCGGCGCATCGGCGAGCTGCCCCAGGCATTCATCACGACCACCACCCTGGCCGACCTCGATCCGGCGCTGGTCGCCGCCTCGACGGCCTGGGCGGCAGACGGCGGCCGGCTGCGGCCCAGTCGGCGGGAGATGAGCCGATGACCGACCGTCGAAGACCGATGCGCCGGCTGGGCGACGTCCTGCCCGAGGTGGCAGGCAAGCTGGGCATCGAGGCTGAGCTGCGCCGCGCCCGGCAGACCCAGGCTTGGGCGCGGCTCGTCGCCGAGCGGGTGCCGGCGGCGGCCGGCCAATCAGCGCTGCTCGACGTCCAGCCGCCGGTGCTCGTCGTGAGCGCCACCAGCCCGCTCGTCGGCCAGGAGCTGCGGTTGCGCGGCAGCGAGCTGCTGCGGGCCTTTGCCGACCTGCCCGACGGCGCCCGGATGGTCGAGCTGCGGGTGGTCATCCGGCCCTTCGGATCGGCCGCAGGAGCCCGCCGGGGCCCCGTGTAAACTGGGCCGCCCATGAGTTCCCGTCTGCAGCTCAAGTACGGGCTGGTCGCCGAGCAGGACCGTCTCTCCAGCTCGGCCGACGCACTGATCGTCACCGAGCCGACCACCGGCTCGAAGGCGCGTACCAAGGGCAGCCTCTACGTCATCGTCACGGCGCGATCGGCCAGCGGCCGCGCGCGCGACGCCTGCGCGCTCGTCGCGGACATCGTCCGACGCGAGTACTACTACGACGAGTCGGCGGGCATCGCGATCGTGCTCGAGAAGGCCGTCCGGGCGGCCAACCGTCGGCTGCGGCACGCGCGAGAGGGCAGCGGCGTCGCCCCCGGCTCGCTGGGCATCGCGCTGGCCGTCGTGCGCGGCAACGAGCTGTACGTGGCGAGCGCCGGGGGAGCGGAGGCCTACCTGGTCCGCGCTGCCCGGCTGCTGATGCCCGAGCACGATCCGGGCGAGGGCCTGCCCAGCGACGAGGCCGTCCGGGTCGACGTCTGGCGGGGCGAGTTCGCGGTCGGCGATTCGCTCGTCCTGTGCTCGCGCAACCTGATCGAGGTGGTCGGCACCGAGGAGCTCAAGAACGCGGTCGTGACGCTCCATCCGCAGTCGGCCGTGGAGCACCTGCACCACCTCTTCGTCGCCGCCGGCGGGGAGGGCTCGGATGCCGTGCTGGCGATCGAGGCGGGCGAGGTTGCGCTGTCGCGGGTCGAGCATCGTCTCGTGCCCGTCAACCCGTCAGAGCCGCTGGCCGGGGCGCCAACACGCTCGCCCATCCCGCTGGCAGACCAGTTCGCCGGCGCCGCGTCGGCGATGCAGGATCGGGCAAGTGCTGCGCGCAGCGTCGTGCGCGAAAGCGTGGCCAATGCCGTCGGCTCGCTGCTCGACCTGATGCCCCAGCGACGCACGACCTACCGGCGCATCACACCGGTCGCGCAGCGGCGCGAGACGCAGCGTCGATCGGCGATAGCGCTGCTCGTCTTCATCTCGGTCCTCGGCGTGCTCGGAACGGGGCTGTGGCTGTGGGGCGGGCCGCTGCGCGGGACCGAGAGCCCGCCGTCCCAGATCTCGACCGGCGAGCAGGCGTTCCTCGCCGCACGCCAGCGGATCGACCAGGTCTACGACGACAACATGCTGGTCAACGATCCCGCTCGGGCGCGCGACCTGCTGCGCCAGGCGTGGAAGGAGCTCGAGCGGGCCGAGGAGGCCGGCGTTGCCAGCACGCAGGTGGCGCCGCTGCGCGGCCGCGCGACCGACGGGCTCAACGTCGTCTACGACGTCCGCCGCGCGACCACCAACGTGATCGCGACGCTGCCCGAGGGCAGCGAGGTGACTGGCCTCGTCCGCGGTCCGGACGATGCCGCCTACGTCATCGCCTCGCGCGAGCTGCTGCGGGTCGACGTGACCAGCGGCAGGGTGGTGACGGTCGCCCGGCCGGGCGATGGACCAGGGACCGGGATGGGTGCGCCGGTCCTGCTGAGCCGCGGCGGCCCCGACCTGGTCGTGCTCGACGTGCGTGGCGGCCTGTGGCGCTGGCGGCCTTCGACCGAGCCTGGGCAGGGCACGATCGGCGCGCTGCAGGTAGGTGGCAGCCAGTCGTGGGGTCCGGACGTGCCGGACATCGGCACCTTCGTCATCAACCCTGACCTCGGCCTCTACCGGCTATACGTGCCGCACGCCGAGTCGAGCCAGATCCTGCGCTACGAGCCGGTCGCCGACGGCAGTGGCTTCTCACCGCCGGTGCCCTACTTCCAGGGCGAGAACGAGCCGGTTGCGAGCTTCCGCCAGCTGCTGATCGACGGCGACATCTATGCCCTGACGGCGGATGGCCTGCTCAAGTACTTCAACGGCCGCTCGGTGACCTGGGAGCTCGCCGAGCTGCCTGACGAGGACGACATCCGGCCGGGCCACGACTATCGATACCTGGCCGCGACCGGCGGCCGCGGCTTCGGCCAGCTGGTCGTCTGGGACGCGCTCCACGCCCGCATCGTCATCTTCAACAAGGCTGACGGCCGCTTCGTCGAGCAGTGGTTGGGCGGGGTGTCAGGGCCGGCGTTCAGCGACGTTCGGGGGATGTACCTGGTCGACCGCGGCGAGCTCGAGCCGCCGGTACTCGTATGGGCGACGTCGCGCGCGGTGTTCCAGACGATCCTTGCTTCCGAGGAGGCGCCGCCTCCGGGCACGAGCCCTTCACCGATCGGCTCACCCGCGACCCCGCCCAGCCCTGCGGCCTCGCCGGACCCTGCGGCGACGCCCACCGAGCCGGTCGGCCTGCCGACCGAGCGCCCGCGCCGCACGCCACGCCCCTGACGCCCGAGCGGGCATAGAATCGGGCGATGCCGGCGGGCCTTAACGAGATGATCGTCGAGAGCGTGCGCGTGCACATGCTCTCCTCCCAGCACGTGGTCATCCTGCGCGACGCGCGCCGCGAGCGATACCTGCCCATATGGATCGGCCCGTGGGAGGCCAACGCCATCGCGATGCGCCTGCAGGGTGTGACCCCGGAGCGCCCGATGACCCACGATCTGTTCAGCCAGGCGCTGTCCGATCTTGGCGTGACGATCAGGCAGATCGTCGTCTCAGACCTGGCCGAGGACACCTTCCGCGCTCGGCTGCTGCTCGAGCTCGACGGCCGGACCGTCGATGTCGATGCCCGGCCGAGCGACGCGATCGCGCTCGCCGTCCGGACCGGCGTCCCGATCTATGCCACCGACGCGGTGCTCGATCGGGCGGCGGTCATGCCCGACGGCGATGACGAGCAGAAGCTGGCCCCGTTCCGCGACTTCGTCAACTCGCTTGAGTTCGATCTGCCCGGCGAGGAGGGCGAAGGCAGCGAGGGCAGGCGCCGGCTCGACTAGCCGTGATTCCCGGACAGCTGGTCGGCGGCGACGTCTGCCAGGACAGGGACGCCGCGCTCGAGCGCGCTAGACCGGCGCAGCCACAGCCGCAGGCGCAGCCGCCAGAAGTCGCGCACGGCGCGCAGCACGACCTTCGGGTTTGCGCCCGAGGCGCTGCCGGCCGTTCGTGGGTAGTGCGGCACGCCTACCTCGACCAACCGCCGCCCGCGGACCTGGAGCTTGATCAGCAGCTCGGCTGACATGAAAGCCCCGCCGGATTCCAGTCGGATGCCCTCCAGCGCGTCGCGCCGGAACAGCTTGCAGGCGCAGTCCGGGTCGCGGACGCGCAAGCCGAAGAAGATGCGCAGCGCCAGCCGATAGGCGCGCGCATAGGCCAGCCGGACGGTTGGGTCTGCACGCTTGATCCGGTAGCCCACGACCACGTCCGGCGCGTCGGCCCCGTTGAGCCGCTCGATGAGCCGCACCAGGTCAGCCACGCGGAACTGGCGATCGCCGTCGATGAAGGCGACCAGCGGGTGGCGGGCGGCGGCGAAGCCGCTGCGCAGCGCAGCGCCGTAGCCGCGATTGACAGGGTGGTGGACGACGCGAAAGGAGAGATGCTCCTCGGCCAGCCGGTCGGCGATCTCAGAGGTGCCGTCGCGGCTCCCATCGTCGATGGCGATGATCTCGTACTGATCAGCGAGCGCGGACAGCGCACCGAGCGCCTCGCGTACCAGCGGCTGAATGTTGTCGGCCTCGTTGTGCGCCGGGAAGAAGAGGCTCAGCGCGGGCACGCGGCCGCTCGGCCGGCCGGCGCCGGAGGTCGGGCTGTCGTCTGCGCTCACGGAGGCGATTGTAGTCAGCCCTCGTCGAACCGGCCCACGATGCGGTACACCTCGCCGCCGCCCATCGGCAGCACCCCCTCCACCAGCTCCATCTCGAAGCGCTCCTCGTAGTACGGCAGGTCGCGATCGAGCCGGATCAAATAGACGGGTCGCTGCCCGAGGTAGAGGTTGATCACGTCCTCGGCCGTGCCGAGCTGCTCGTCGAGCATCGTGCGATCGTCGACGACCAGCACGTCGGGTCGCGTGCCCTCGACGAACTGGGCGTACCACAGCGGCGTCGAGAAGCTCCACCAGCTGACGATTACCGCGTCCTGCTCCAGCTGCGGCAGGACCGAGTCGACCCAGCGCCGGCCGTCGGTGTTGCTCGACTGGTCGACCTGGACCATCGTCGACGGCACACTCAGCGCAATCGGGACGAGCAGCACCAACGCCACCAGCAGGCCGACCGTGAAGCGGTCCATCGAGCGCAGCCCGTAGCGCGCCTCGGCGGCGCTGCCCGCCCGCCCGGCTGAGCGCCAGAGCGCCGAACGCGAGACCTCGGGCACGCCCTGCCTGATTCGCCGCCCGGCGCTGGCCAGCCGATCGAGGGGATGGGCGCGCAGCGCGAGGTCGATCAGGCCCGCTGCCCCCAGGCCGCCGAGCACCGCGACCGTTGCCAGCGGCCCGAGGTAGTAGCGCTCGATAGCGGCGTTGATGTAGGTCAGCGAGAAGTACCAGGTGACCGCGAACCAGGCGAGCAGCAGCACCAGCAGCGGCGGCCGGCGGAGCAGCAGGAAGACGGCCCCCAACGGCGCAAGCAAAGCCAGGAGATTGAGGCTGCCGACGCTGCGCAGGATCCGGTCCAGGGCGTCAGCCGGCATTTCGCCGAAGGTGCCGCGAAACTGCTCCCCAAATACGAGGTAGGCGAAGCCGCCGGTCACGTTGCCGCTGGCGTCGAGGATCTGCCAGTGCTGCGGGTTGGCGTAGTCGAGCGGCGGATCCATCGCCGACCGGATCGGCAGGTAGGCATAGACCGCGACCGTCGTCAGCGCTACCGCCGCCGCACAGGTGACTAGCATCTTGGGCCGGCGCAGCAGCTCGGGCGCGGCGAGCACGACGAAAAGGCCGATCCCCGGCGCGAGCAGCAGCGTCAGCGCATGGTTACCTAGCGACAGCCCGTAGACGGCCGCCGCCGCGACCAGCCAGCGGTCGGCGTGCGCAGCGCCCGCGTCCCGCTGGCGCATCCACCTGGCGAGCATCGCCAGCAGCAGCGCCACGAAGAACACGTGCAGCGCGTGCGGGTCGGCGGCCAGCCCGACGTCCCACGCGCGCGGCGCCACAGCCAGCGCGAGCCCCGCCGCCGCGCCGGCCACGATCCGGCGGGTCAGCATCGTGACAGTGCCTGCAATCAGCCCGACTGCGCCGGCGACGAGCAGGGCGGACATAAGGTTGGCCCGCAGCGCCGCGTCGCCGAAGGGCTGAAGCACCACCGAGGCCAGCCAGGCCACGAGTGTGTACGTCGGGTAGCCGGTCGGGTGGGCGATGCCCAGCACCGGCCCGATGGCCTGGAACTCGGCGTTGTCCCACACGCCCAGCCCGGGCATCAGCGTGCGCGTGTATAGCGCCAGCGCGACGATGACCGGCGGCACGGCCGCGAGCAGCGGCCGCGGCCAGCGGCGCGGGTCTAGCCCGGACCGCCAATCCTGCTGCGAGGCGACGGCGGGCTGCGGCTCCTCGATCACCATCCGAGCGCGACTCCCCAGTAGACCCCCCAGGCGTTGACCAGCACCGAGATCACGACCAGCGTCACGGTCCATGGTCGCACCCCGCGCCAGGCAAGCGCCAGCGTAACCAGCACCAGCGCGAACGGGGCGAAGTCGTTGCTGAATCGATAGCCGAACTGGACCCAGCCCTGGCTGAAGTGCATGAGATTGAGCAGGCCGATGGCGACGATGGCCAGCGTCGAGCCCATTACCAGGCGCTGGCGCCAGGCGGAGCGCACGAGCGGCAGCGCGATGAGGTACAGCGGGCTGGTCAGCAGAATGCTCATGCCTGTCGGGCTCGGGCGAAACAGCGAGCAGCTGCGGTCGAAGAAAGACAGCAGGCACTCGGGCTGCACCACCGGTGGCCAGGCGAGCATGATCAGCGCGTTCAGCGGCACGTGGCGCGGATCCTCGATCGCGTAGTCGCGGTTGATCGTCAGGAAATCGCAGACCGCCGGCGGAAACGTCGCCTGGCAGTTGGGTGGTGGCAGATAAGCCAGGAACTCGGTCTGGTACAGCCACTCGTAGGCCGGGTTGAAGAAGTGACCGCTGGCCGCGTAGTTGTAGGCCAGCAGCAGCAGGAACGGGATGAGCGCGCCGAGCCCGGCCGAGAACGCCCGCGCGCGGTACGAGCCGCCGGCACCGACGAAGACGAGGAATGGCGCGCCGAGCAGGATGGGCAGACGACCGATCGCGGCGATCCCAAGCAGGAAGCCGGCCATGAACTGGAGCGGCCGAAACCAGCCACCCGGGCCCACCCCCATGCCCAGGCGGGCCAGCGCGCTCTTGGCGCGCTCCTGGCGCTCTCCGTCGAGGGCGAGCGTTATCGACAACAGCAGGAAGGTGATTGCTGCCACGTGGGCCAGGAACCAGGTGCTGCCGAGCATCGCGGCGTACCAGTGGACGGTCCCGAAGCCGAAGAAGATCGTCGCCAGCAGCGCGACGCGGAGATCATCCGTCAGCCGGCTGACCATCCGCCACGCTAGGCCGACGTTGATCGCGCCGAGCAGGACCGCGAGTAGCGCGGCATCCGCATCAAGGCCGGCAATGAACACCTGCGGCAGGAGAAGCAGCGCAGGCAGGGGCGGGAACGGCAGCAACCCTCGGCCCGGCTGGTCGATCAGCGGCATCACGTCCTGGAAGTAGTAGTTGACGTGCGGACCGTCGTGGACCGGGTAGTCAATGGCGAAGCGGCCTTCCAACAGCGCCGCCGCCTGCCACACGAAGTGGTCGTACGTATTTGTCCTGGCCGGATTGGAGATTAGGTAGACGGCGAGCGCGATCAGCACGAAGGCAAAGCCGATGTGCTCGACGCGCGGCCGCAGCAGGAGCGAGGGGAGCCACCGGGCGAGCCGCTCGCTCGACGGCGCCCCTCGCGTCACCGTCAGCTGCACGCCGGTTGGCCGCCCTTGGCGCGCATCAGTGCTGGCCCGGACAGGCGTGCCGATCAGGGCTGGGTCGGCTGGCGCAGGCGCCAGATCCGCACGCCCTGCTCGTCGTACACGGTTTCGAACTCATCGCTGGTTGAGAACTCCGTCGGGTGCTCGCAGGGCAGCAGGCCTCCTGATGAGAGGACGTACTGCGCCCCGTAGCGCTCCATCACCTCACGCGCGCGCGCATCGCCGTCGCAATATACCGACTCCACCTCGGCGACTCGGGTGGCCGGGTCGTAGCCCAGGTAGGCGATGTACGGCGTGAAGGTCGTCAGGCGCAGCCGTCCGGCGAGGTCGATCGGGCTGTTGATGAAGCTGTCCGTGACGAACATCGCGAGCGGCTCCGTGTTGCGCCGAACCCACTGGCCGGCCTGTTCCTGGGCGCGCGTCATCGCCACCGTCGGCGAGGTCAGGTGCCAGAGGGCAACCTGCGCCGGCGAGAGCACAGACAGGGCGATCACGGCGGCGATGAGCGGGCGCGGCCAGTATCGAATCAGCCAGGCGGCCAAGATCGCGACGGCGATCCACATCAGCTGGAAATACTTGTTCATGTCGAACTCGGTGCTGCCGACCACAACCAGGTTCGGCACCAGGAACAGGCTCGCCGCCCACAGGACGAGGAACGACCGGGCCGGCAGCCCCGGCCTCAGCGCCGCCCACAGGGCGAGGCCAAACGGGATGCCGAGGTTGGTCAGGTAGAAGAACCCGGCGTCGACCAGGCCATCCTCGAACGGCGCTTCGCTCCAGCCGGCCACGAAGCGCACTGTGCCGCCGCCCGCCTGCTGTAGCAGCGGGCCGACGATGAACGGCAGCGCCAGCACAGCCGGTGCCAGGAACAGGACGGCATCGCGCCGCCAGGTTGGCCGTCGCCATTCGCGCCGCCAGAGGACGAGCAGCAGTACGAGCAGGTAGCTGGCCGGGAAGGCGTAGAAATGGATCGGCGCGATCAGCGCGGCCAGCAGGCCGGCCAGCAGCACGCCGCCGGCGCTGCGGCCCAGCGCAGCGTGGGCGAGGAGCACGATCGCGACCAGCCCCGGTAAACCGAGCGCCGTCGCTCGGTGCGGCAGGAAGCCCGTGCCCAGGACGGACGCGATGCGGAAGCGCGGCTCGGCATCGGACCAGATGTTGTCGTACGGTCGGGTGGTCAGCAGCTCGAGCAGCGAGCCATCCCCCGCGGCCAGGTCCAGCGGCAACCTCAAATAGCCCATTCCGCCGCCGAACAGGGCGAGCCCCGCCGCCACGGTCGCGACCTTGAGGTCGCGCGTCAGGCGCCGGGTCAGCTCCCACACGACGAGCACGAATGCGCCAGCCATGAAGGCGTTGCTCAGCGCGAAGACGGGGACCATCTCGAGTCGTGCGGCCGTGGCCGCGACTGCCGCGTGGAAGTCAGCGAACCAGTGGTAGAGCAGCGGCTCCCCGGCGAAGTACGGCATCTGTGGCGGGAAGTTGCCGTTGCGCATCGACTCCGCGATGGCCACGTGAACGAGCAGGTCGCTCCAGTTCCAGCCGCCGGCCACCCAGCCCTCGGGAGTGCTGCGCCAGGCGCTGAACAGCAGCACACCGCCCACGACGACGGCGCCGATGAGCGCGATCAGCCAGGGCCAGGCGTAGCGGCGGGCGTGCCTGGCCAGACTCGGGCCGGGCAACCGCGGCCTGCCGAGCGAGCGCCGGCCGGCAATCGCGGCCAGCGCTGTCAGGCCCAGCATGGCCGCCGCCGTCAGCGCGATCGTGGTCGCCCGGAACCCCCCGACCGTGGCCAGCACGTTGGCGACATGTGCCGACGCATAGACGCTTACCACGATGGCGATGCCGAGGCGTCCGGGCAGGCTCAGGCGCAGCGGCAGCCGCGAGAGCAGCACCCAGCCGGGCGCGAGGAAGAGCAGTGGCCAGATGACCAGCGCGCCGAGCACGGGCACGTGGATCACCGCCACGAAAGCAAGGATGCTCAGCACCGCGAACAGCAGGCCGCCGACCCCGGCTCGATAGATCTGCCTGGTCGCTTGGGCCCTGGGCGGCGCGAGCTCGCTGTCGGCCGTCACTCGGTCGCCCATGGCAGAAGCCTAGCCGACTCATGGGCGTCGTCCGCCGATCGTCTCCCAGTGCCGCCCCAAGCCGTTGCTATACTGCGGCTCCCGCGTCACCTTCTGGAGGCCAGCACACCTGTTGACAGCGCCCCAGGCTGGTGGGGCCGATCACAGCTCCAGGGCCGTGAGAAGTCAGCTCGGCGGAGTCTCGGCCACATCGGCGCTCGCCATCCTGCTGCTGCTCGGCCTCGTCCTGCGTCTGGCAATCGCCTACGTTCTCTTCCCGAGCTCCGGCTTCGGCTCGGACATCGGGACCTTCACGTCGTGGGCACTGGCGATGGTCGCCCACGGCCCGGGCGACTTCTACGCCAACGTCGGCTTCGCCGACTACCCGCCCGGCTACCTGTATGTGCTGTGGCTGATCGGCGGTCTGGGCCACTTGCTGGCACCGCTGGCCAATGGCGATCCGGGGGCGGTCACGGCCGCGCTGATCAAGGTCCCGCCGATGCTGGCCGACATCGTCGTAGGCGGCGTGCTGTTCTCGATCGTCCGCCGCTGGGCCGGCGACCGGACGGACGGGGCCCGACTCGGGCTGCTGGCCGCCGGAATCTACGTCTTCAACCCGGTGACCTGGTACGACTCGGCGCTGTGGGGCCAGACCGATGCGGTTGGGGCGCTGGTCGTGCTGCTCGCCGTGGCTGCGCTGGTCCGCGGCAACTCTGAGGGCGCGGCCGCGCTGACGATCCTCGCGGCGCTGGTCAAGCCGCAGTTCGGGATCGTGCTCGCGCCACTGGCGGCAGGCGTGCTGCTCCATCGGCATGTGCTGCGGCCGGGCTCCGGGCCGGCCCACCGGCCGCTCGTGCCAGAGCGCCTGGCTACCGTGCGCGAGTGGTTCGAGCAGGAGCGTGGGCCGTGGCGGCTAGTCTCCTCGGCGACGGCCAGCCTGCTCGTCTTGCTCGCCCTGCTCTTCCCGTTCGGCCTCGACCTGCCCGGCTTCTTCGAGCTGATGGCCGGCACCGCCGGCGGCTACCCGTACCTGAGCGTCAACGCCTACAACCCGTGGGCGTTGATCGGCTCTGAGGGCCGCTCCGCGCTGGCTGATGGCGGCGGCTGGTCGCCTGACCTCGTGCCCTTGTTCGGGCCGCTGCCCGGCGTCTTCGTCGGCGCGGCGCTGCTCTTTGGCGGCTTCCTGCTGGGCTGGCTGCGGCTGCTGTGGCAGACCGACCGGCGCACGATCGTCGTCGCCGGCATCCTCCTGGCGCTGGCCTTCTTCGTGCTACCGACACGCGTCCACGAGCGCTACATGTTCCCGATCTTCGGCCTGCTGCCACTGCTGGCGGTCGTCGACCGGCGCTGGCTATGGGCGACCGTGGCCCTGTCGGCGGCGGCGTTCATCAACATGCACGGGGTGCTGACGACGCCGCTGTACGCCACGCCCAACATTGCCAACCTGCCCTTGGGCGAGCTTTTCCGCCAGCCGCTCGGCATCTACGCCAGCGTCGTGCTGCACACCGCCGGCTTCGTGTTCGTGGCCTGGCAGCTGCTGCCACGCCAGGCTCGCCAGCCGGATCCGTGGCATGACGCGGCCACCGATCGAAGCGCGGTCGCCGGCCAGGAGGGAGGCACTGCCGGTGGCGTCTCGGAGGCTACGCTGGCCACGGCGCCGCCTGGGCGTCGGTCGACGGCGGCGCCGCGAATCAGCGGCCGGCTAGGGCGCCTCCTGGCTGTCGTGCCGTTGCGCCGCGACCGCAGCGCCGAGCTGGCTGCCGAGCGCGGCGGTCGGCTGGACAGGAAGGACTTGGTGGCGCTGGCGCTCGTCTTCATGGCCGCGCTCGGGCTGCGTGGCTTCAACCTCGCGCAGCCCTACGGCATGCACTTCGACGAGGTCTACCACGCACGGACAGGCACCGAGTTCCTGCAGCACTGGCGCTACGGCATGCCGCACTCGATCTACGAGTACACGCACCCGCACCTGGCCAAGTACGCGATGGCCCTAGGCATCGACGTGCTGGGCAACAACCGCGTCACATCGACGACGGAGCTGGGGACGTCAGTCCGCTCGGCGGCGCTCGAGCGGCGATGGGACGAGGAAGGCGGCGCTCGTCGTGGCGACCGCGCGTACCTCGTGACCGGCAACGGCGTGCGCGTGCTCGACCTGGCCACGCGGCAGCAGGTCACCTCGATGACGATGTTCGTCGAGGCGGTGGCCGTCGACGAGGGCAGCCACACGCTCTACCTTGCCGACTCGGCCGGCGGGCTGTGGCAGCTGCCCACGCCTGCGCTCGACGCATTGCGCGCGGACCCGAACGCGCCGGCGCAGGTCATGCCCCAGCAGCTCGGCCGGCTGGACCTGCCCGGGCGCCCGCTGGAGCTGTTCGCAGGCGAGGGCAGGCTAATCGTGCTCGCCGAGGGCGACCTCCTGGTGGCCGTCGACCCGCTGAGTGGCCTCGAGCTCGCCCGGACGACGGTCCGCGGCGCCGCCGCGGTCGTGCCCGTCACGACCGAAGCTGATTCCGCTCTGGCGGTTGCGGCCAGCGAGGGCATCGTGCTGCTCGATGCCGAGACCCTGGGGCTCATACGCAGCTATGCCACCGAGGCGCCGGTGACGGGCATGACGCTGGTCCAGGAGGGCGCCGACCGGCCGACCATCTACGCCGCGTCCGGCGGCGCGGTCCAGCTGATGCGCGTGCCCGGCGATGAGGAGCCGCAGCTCGGCGAGCGGCTGACCATGCCCGGACCGGTGCGCGACGTCTTTGCCAACCCGTCGGCGGCGCTGGTCCACGTCCTGGGCATGACGCCTGACGGCGACTCGAGCACGCTCTACGTCATAGAGCCGCACTCGAACGCCGTCTTCGCCGACGCCGTCCTACCCTTCGCCCCGCAGCAGGTGCTGATGGACGTCCAGCCGCGCCGACCGGCGAACGATCGGCTCGACGCGCTGGCTCTCAGCTCGACCGGCAGCGTGGCGACGGTCGATGTCGGCGGCAACACGTTCGGCTGGCGCTTCCCGGGCGTGCTCGCCGGCGCGCTGATGGCGGTGGCGATGTACCTCCTTGCGCGGTTCCTGTTCCAGCGTCGTTCAGTGGCGGTGATCGCCGCGCTGATCGTCCTGGCCGACGGGATGGCCTTCGCCAACTCGCGCATCGCGATGAACGACACGTACGTCGCCCTGTTCATCACCGCCGCCTTCGCGCTCTTCGCGCCGTTGTACGTGGGCCGCTGGCGATCCCCGCCCGCGGTGGCCGCGGGCATCATCGGCGTTGGGCTGCTGATCGGGTTGGCGCTAGCCAGCAAGTGGGTGGGCGCCTACGCGCTGGGCGGAATCGTGCTGCTGATCCTGCTCCGCTCGGCGCTCGGTCGGATCATGGCGCTGATCGCAATGATCGGCATGACCGCGCTGCTCGGCTACATCGCCATCTCGCCCGGTGCTGAGGCGACGCAGCTGAACTTCCTGTTCCTCGGCCTGATGGTCGTGCTGACGGCCGTGCTGGCCGTGGCGATTACGGTCAGGCCGCTGCCTCTGACCGCCGACGAGCGCCGGCTGGCCGTCCTGGGCCCGGCCGTGCTGGCAGGAGCTGCGCTTGTGGCCGGCCTGGGCCTGATGATTGCCGGCGGGCCGGCCCAGCCGGACGCCCTGTTGACGCCCGGCCGGGCCCTGTTGGTGGCGCTGGCGATGGCCTGGCTGGCGGCGCTTGCCGCGCTCGTCCTGACCGCGTCCGGCCGGCGGATGCTGGCCGTGGTCGTGGCCCGAATCGGGTGGCAGAGGGCGGCGCGGTGGCTGAGGAGCCGCGCAGAGGGCCTCGCCGCCCTCGAGGAAGCCTCTGCGGACCTGCCGCCGGATGGACAGGCCGGCGCCGGGATGGCGGTCATCTCGGCTGCGCCGCCGCGCGGCTGGTTGCGCCCGGGCTCCGGCGTGCTCGGCCTGCCGTGGCTGGCCACGATGGCGACCCTGGCCGCCGTGCCGCTGCTCGTCTACGTGCTCAGCTACGCGCCGTGGGTCGAGCTCGGCAACCGCTGGACGACCGACCTGCCGGCGGGCCACACGGGGCAGACGTTCGCCGACCTCCAGAAGGGCATGTACGACTACCACAACAACCTGCGCGCGACGCATGCCGCGTCGTCGCCCTGGTGGGCCTGGCCGCTCGATCTCAAGCCCGTCTGGTTCTACCAGCGCGACTTTGCCGGCGGGACGACGGGCAGCATCTACAACACGGGCAACATGGTCCTGTTCTGGCTGTCCATCCCGGCGGTGGCCTTCGCCGCGTTCATGGCCTGGCGGCGGCGCAGCCTGGCGCTGGCGCTGATCGTGATCGGCGTGGCCAGCCTGTGGCTGCCCTGGGCGCGCATCGATCGGGCGACTTTCCAGTACCACGTCTTCACGGCCATGCCGTTCGCCTTCCTCTGCCTGGCCTACCTGCTCGCCGAGCTGTGGCACGGCCCGTCTCGCCGGACCTGGGCCTTCGCCCGTCTGGCCGGCGCGTGGGCGATCCTGCTGGCGCCGCTGCTATGGGTGCTGCGCCTGCCGCTGTGCGCCCTGGCACGGGTCGACCAGGTCAACGCCAGCGCCGAGGCTTGTCAGCTCGGGCTTGGCCGCTCGCTTGCGCTGAGCGACCTGCAGGTCCTGGGGTTTGTTGCGCTGGTTGCCGGGGCTGCGCTGTTGGGCTGGCTGGCGTGGCAGCTGCGCCGCCCGCCGATGGAGGCTCCGGCCGGTCAGCAACGGAGCTGGCTGACGGCGCTGGGCATGATCCTGCTGGGCGGCGGCATGGTCGTCGTGCTCGGCGGCGCGTTCCTGCCCGGCCCGAGGACCTTCGAGCTGCCCTTCGGTGGGCTGCTGCCGCTGCTCTGGCTGGTCGCGCCGCTGATCATGCTCGCGCTGCTCGCCGTGCCGGCGTATTACGTGCTGCGTGCGCGGGACGCGCGGCGGTTCACGGTCGGCGCCCTTCTCGTCGCCGGGCTGTGGTTCCTCATTTGGTACCCGAACATCTCAGGCCTGCCCGTGCCGACGCTGATCATCCAGGCCTACCAGGTGGTGCTGCCAACGCTCAACTACAGCTTCCAGTTCGGCGTGAACACCGACCCGCCGGGCGGCCAGGTGAGCCTCGTCGGGGTGGCGATGCTGGGTGCGGTGGTGACGATGCTGGTGCTGGCCGCGATCTACGCTGCCCGCTCCTGGCGCGCCGCGCCGGATGAGCCTGCGCTCCGGCCCGCCGAGGAGCCTGGCTAGCTCTTCTCGACCTTGACGGCCGTTTCCCGTTGCCCGCGATTGGCAGCGGCGAGGGCCGGGTCCACGTGCTCGGGCAGCGGGCCCTGCGCCGCCGCTCGACGGATCACGAAGTTGTAGTACTCCTCGACCTTGGCCGTGATGTTCTCCCAGCTGAACTGGACGGCCCGCTGGCGGCCGGAGCCGGACATGCGCCGCCGCAGCTCGGCGTCGTCGAGGATCTTGGCCAGCGCCTCGGTCAGGGCCTTGACGTCGCGCGGCGGCACGAGCAGCGCCTGCTCGCCGCGCCGGACGACGCCCTTGTAGCCGTGGATGTCGCTGCACACGATCGGCGCGCCGGCGGCCATTGCCTCGAGCAGCACGATGCCGAACGACTCCTGGCCTGTCGCCGGCGAGACGTAGACATCGGCGGTGGCAAAGTAGCGCGCCTTGTCGTCGTCGCTCACCCGGCCGAGCAGCTCGACGCCCTGCAGCCGGCGCGTCGCGATGTAGCGTCGCACCTCGCGCTCCTGCGGGCCTGAGCCAGCGACCAGCAGGCGGCAGTTGTAGCCGCGCTTGCGCAGCACCCGGTACGCCTTGAGCAGGTAGAGCAGGCCCTTGCGGCTCTCGAAGCGGCCAACGAAGAAGATGTTGAGCGTGCCATCACGCCAGCGCGCGAAGGGCTGTGCGCCAGAGAAACGCTGGAGGTCGACGCCGTTGGGGATGACCTTGTAGTCGCCCGGGAAGTAGCGGTCGATGAAGTGGCGCGCGGCGGCGCTGACCGCGATCCGGCCGTGCAGCCGGCGGGCGAAGCGATGGAGCATCCGCTTGCCGAACTCGTAGGCCGGGCTCCAGCCGGCATAGGCGTGGAAGGTGGCGACGTTGATCGACTGCGACTCGCGCAGCAGGACGAGCGACAGGAAGGGCACGAACGGCTCATGGAAGTGGAGCACATCGAAGCGCTCCTGCTCGAGCATCTCGCGCACCAGGCTGCCGTAGCGCGGCGAGAAGGTCAGCGTCCCGACGGAGCCATTCGCCGGCACGGAGAAGCCGTAGCCCAGCCTGATCACGTCGCCCTCGCTCTGGCGCTGCGGACCGTGGGTGCTGCTGATGATGCGCACGTCATGGCCGCGTGCGATCAGGTTGCGATAGAGATAGTCGACGTGGCCGTTGACGCCGCCGGGCAGCGGGTAGATGTAGGGCGTGACCAGGCCAATCTTCACAGCTGGCTCTCGTCGAGGCGCGGTGGGCGCCGGCGGCCGCCGGGATAGCCAAGGTCGCGGCCGGTGCCATCGCGCAACAGCCTGCCACGAGCGCTGTCGCGCACGGCCCGGGCGTACTTGCCCAGCTGGCCGCGGAATGTGACCAGCTGGTGGCCAAAGGCGTACGGGCTGCCCTGCCAGCCGGTCGAGCCATCGACGATCGCCCGGCGCAGGTCAGCGGCGCTCGTGCCGGCAAAGGTCGTGTAGGCGGCGGCCAGGTCCTCCGCGCGGTGGGCGTCGCTGGCGGCGACGGCCGGCAGCCCGACCTCGGTCGCGAACTCGGGGACCCTCCGGCCCCAGCGCGAGCCTGCCGTCGTGGGGTTGAGGACCTCGATTGCGTCGGGATGGGCGCGCGGGTCAGGATCGGCCAGCAGGCGGCGGATGGAGCGCCCGCTGGCGCACAGCGGATAAGGCACCAGCGGGTGAGCGATGACTGCCAGTCCGCCCTGTTCGTGGACCTGGAGGATCGAGTCGCGCAGCGACTGCCAGGGCCGGATGCGCTGCTCGATGAACAGCGCCACCACGTGGCCGCCGCGGGTGCTGATCTCCTCGCCGACGATCACCTCGACGCGCAGATCCCGCGCGCGCGCCATCGCCCGCGCGGCGTGGGCAGCATCGACGCGCTCATGATCCGTGATCGCGATCACGTCGAGGCCAACCTCCTCGGCGCGCTCGAGCATCGCCTGGACGCTCGAGATCCCGTCCGAGGCAAGGGTGTGGACGTGCAGATCGGCCCGCCCGAGCTCGTTGCTCACTTGCCTTCCTCGCGCCAGATGGGGAAGAACAACGTCCACCATTGCTCGGGGGCGTCGCTGATCAGCCGCTCGAAAGCGCGTGCCTGGCCTGCCATGAAGCCGGCCAGCCGCTCGCGGCGCGTGCCTTCAGCCGGCATCGCGATCGGCTCGATGCGCGTCCGGTAGTCGCCCGGCCCAGTTCGGCGCGTCGCGACGGCCCACGCTTCCGCACCCGACTCGAGGGCCAGCACGGCCGGTCCGATGGGCAGCCGGGCCGGCGCACCGAACAGCTCGACTCGTGCGCCGCTGCCACCGACCAGCCGGTCGGCGACGATCGCCACACCCTCGCCGGCGGCGAGGCGCTCGCTGAGCACGCGATGGGCTCCTGCCAGAGGCACCAGCGTCAGGCCGCTCGCGCCGCGCCGGTCGAGCAGGAAGGCCTGGAAATCGGGGTCGTCGAGCGTCTCCATCGGGCTGCTCAGCGGAATGCCCTGGGCGCTGACCCACAGCCCCGGCACCTCGATCGCGCCGAAGTGCAGCCCGACGAGCAGCAGCGGCCGGCCACGGCCCGCACCGGCGCCGAAGGCGCGCTCGACGAGCGCGGGGTCGTCTGCGCTGAGGCGCTCGGCCAGCGTCGAGCCGGCGTAGCCTTCGAGGATCAGGCTCTCGAGATACGCGCGGACATAGTGGCCGTATGCCTCGCGGGCCAGGCGGCTCAGCGCGCGCCGATCAGCCGCAGCTGCCGCCACAACAGCTGTCGCCAGCCCCTCAGCGGCCAGCCACCCGCAGACGTGGCCGAGATTTGCCTCGACCAGGCGCCGCCGCCGCCGTTGCACGAGGTAGAGCAGGCCGCCAAGGCGGTGGGCAAGCCGGTGGAGCAGCCGGTCGGGCAGTCGCCGCAGCAGCCACGCCGCCGGGCCCAAAAGGCGGACGGCGATCCGCGAGCGCAGGCGGCGCCGCCTGGCCGGCAGGCCGGCCAGCGAGCCGGAGGCAGCGCCGGCGGTCACTCGGGCTCCTCGCCGGACGCGCCCGCCGCGGGCTCGTGATGTGGCGCGCCGGTCAGCTGGTCGGTTGTCCGTGGGCGACGCTGGCGCCCGGGCCGCTCGCGTTGTCGAGCCATCTCCTTTGCCCGCTGCTCGAGCTCGGACTTCTCCTCGGCCGTGGCCGGCCAGACCGGCTTGAACGTGTACCACTGCTCGGGGGCGATCGCGATCATCTGCTCGAGCGCGTCGGCGATGAGCTGGGTCGCGCGCTGCAGGCTGGCCGGGCTTTCGTCCTCGACCTCGATCAGGCCGTAGTGCTCGGCGGCGTATGTGCCGTCGTCGCGTCGGCGGTTGACGGCGGGCACGATGCCGGCGCCGGTCTTTGCGGCCAGGAGCGCCGGGCCGGCCGGCAGCGTCGTCCACTCACCGAAGATCCGGACGGGGACGCCGTCAGCGCGGTAGCCCCAATCGACCACCAGGCCCAGGAGGGCTTTCTCACGCAGCGCGCCGAAGACGCGCCGCATGTTGCGCCAGGGGATGATCTCGATGCCCCAACGGCGGCGCTGCGCGTTGAGCTCGTCGAACAGCTCGGGGTAGGCCGAATCGTCAGCCAGGCCGTACGTCCGCACCCCGTGCAGGGCGTAGGCGCCGGCCAGCAGGTCGATGCTGCCGATGTGGGCCGAGACGACGATCGTGCCACGTCCCTCGGCGCGCAGGCGCTGGTGCAGCTCCAGGAACGAGCGGTGCACGTCGCTGTCAGTCTGGACGAGGCGCACGGGCTCGTCGGCGGGCAGGTTGGGCAGGCGCATCAGCTCGACGATGAACTGTGCGTAGGTCGAGTAGATGCGTCGGGCGAGGTAGCGCACGCGTCGGTCGCCGGCCGGCAGGCCGAGCACGTGCGACGCGTTGTGCAGGATCACCCGCCGCTTGGCCGGCCAGGCGAAGTAGCCGCCGACGAACAGCGCGCGGCCAACCGAGACGCTGAGCCCGGGCGGGATACGGCCGAGCGCCGCCGAGGCGGCGCGGTAGCCGCGCACGACCGAGCGCTCGCGGGCGCGCCGAACCGCCCAGTGGACGCGACTGCGCGCGCCGGCCGGGCGGTGGGGGGCGTAGCTGACGCCGCTGCCGTGGCTCGCGCCGCGGCTGGCGGCCGGGCGAGGCCCGGCCGTTCGCTCCGCCACGCTCCGGCTAGCCGGCGGCGCCGACCTGTTGCTTGCGCGCCGCGGCAAGCTTGCGCTTGCTCTTGGCCGGCGCCTGCTCGGTGCCGACGAGCGTCTCGTTGTCCTCGCCGCGGATGAAGGCCTCGACGCGGTTGTAGGCGATGTCGTCGTGGATCTGCCGCGGCGGGCTCTTCATGAAGTACGCGGAGGGTGCCACGAGCGTGCCAGCCAGCCCGCGATCCAGGCCCAGCTTCAGGCAGCGGATGGCGTCAGTGATGACGCCGGCGCTGTTCGGGCTGTCCCAGACCTCGAGCTTCAGCTCGGCGTTGAGCGGCACGTCACCGAAGGTCGTGCCCTCCATCCGGATGTAGCACCACTTTCGGTCCTCGAGCCACGGCACGTGGTCCGAAGGACCCACGTGGACGTCGTCTTCCTGGATGTCGTAGTCGAGCATCGAGGTAACGGCGTTGGTCTTGCTGATCTTCTTGGACTCGAGGCGCTCGCGCTCGAGCATGTTCAGGAAGTCAGTGTTGCCACCGAAGTTGAGCTGGTAGGTGCGGTCGAGCCGGACGCCACGATCCATGAATAGGCGGGTCAGCACGCGATGGGTGATCGTGGCGCCGACCTGGCTCTTGATGTCGTCACCGATGACCGGCAGGCCCTCCTCCGCGAAGCGGCGCTGCCAGTACGGCTCGCGGCCGATGAACACCGGGATGGCGTTGATGAAGCCGACGCCCGCCTTGAGCGCCTGCTCCACATACCACTTGGTCGCCTCCTCCGAGCCAACCGGCAGGTACGAGACCATCACGTCGACCTGGCGCTCCTTGAGGATGCCGACGATGTCAGCCGTCGGGCCGGGCGCCTTGTCGATGATCTGGGACAGGTACTTGCCCAGGCCGTCGTGGGTCATGCCGCGCTCGACGGGCACGTCGAGCTTGGGCACCTGCTGGAACTTGTAGGTGTTGTTGGGCTTGGCGTAGATCGCTTCGGACAGGTCCTTGCCGACCTTGTTCTTGTCGACGTCGAAGGCGGCCACGAACTCGATGTCGCGAACGTGGTAGCCGCCCAGGTCGACGTGCATCAGGCCGGGCACGAAGTCGTCCGGCTTGGCGTCCTCGTAGTAGTAGCGGCCCTGGACCAGGCTGCTGGCGCAGTTGCCGACGCCGACGATGGCGACGCGGATCTTGCCGTCCTTGCGCTTGGGCTTGCGGCCGTTGCCGTTCCCGCTGTTGCTCACTGCTTCCACTTCCTTCTCCATTGAATTAGGGCTCCTTCTTGCTCTGCAGGTAGACATGGACGATGCGTTGGATGGTCGTGACGGTTGCGAGGAGGGTGATGAGCCCGAGGCTGAGGAACAGGAATTGGCTGCCCGCTGTCGGCCACATCATCTCTCCCAGGCCTCCGCCCAGGTCGGTCAGCACGAGCCCGACGGCGAGGATGACGACGCGGACCTCCCGCGGCGCGAAGCCAACGCTGGCCAAACCCTTGCCCGAGGCGAAGCCCAGGCTCTCTGCTTTGGCGCGCGTGTAGCTGACCATCAGCGCGGCCGCCATCGCGGCCATTGGCAGGAGCACCCCCCCGCCGCCTACGTTGGGCACGACGTAGTAGGCAATGGCGATGCCGATATAGACGACGGCCTCGCCGGCCCGATCAAACGTGCTGTCCATGAACGCTCCGAAGCGGCTGGCCGTGTTTGTCGCTCGGGCCAGCGCCCCGTCGAGCAGGTCAAAGGCGGCACCGAAGGCGACCAGCAGCCCGGCTGCAAGCCAGGCATGGGAGGCGGCCGCATAGGCGGCGGCGATCGCCATGCCGAACCCAATGAGCGTTAGCGCATTGGGCGTCAGACCGACCCGCCCGAACAGGCGGGCGACCGGCTCGGCGGCGCCCCGGATGCGCGCGCGAAGGGTGGGTGAGACGAGGCTGCCCACGGGACTAGCTGGCCAGTCCCAGCAGCTCCCCCTCGCGAGCGCGGAAGCGGTCGAGAGCGTCGCGGCGCAGCGAGCAGATGACCTCGCGGCCGGAGCGGCGCGTCTCGATCAGTCCGGCCACCTCCAGCCGGCGGAGGTGCCACGAGACGAGCGGCTGTGAAAGGTCCACGTGGCCGGTCAGCTCGGTCACCGTCGCCGGGGCGTCGGCCAGCCGCTGGAGCAGCCGCAGGCGGGTCGTGTCAGCCAGCGCCTTGTGGAACGCGCGCAGGTCGCGCAGGTCGTCAGGCGGCGCGGTGATGGTGGCGATGGTCGAGCGAATGCGAGCCGGGGAGGGCATCAGATGGGTCAGGGCCTCGTTCGGGCGCCGCGATACATCAACGACGCTACATATAAAGCATTGTTGATACTAGGCACGGCAGGAGCACCTGTCAAGCCCTTCCGCAACTGCGCCGGCTCCTCCGGCTAGCGGCAGGCGCGCGGTCGGGCGGTGGGGTTGGCGTCGCGCGGGTCGGCCGGGACGACGCTGACCGGGCGCGCGGCGACCTGCAGCTTGGGCACGGTGCCGCGCGGGCCTTCGCTGGTCTGCATGATCAGCTGCTGGCCACCCGGCGGCAGCTCGTGGGCCAGCGACAGGTCCGTGGCGTGGCGCTTGACGAGGTAGATCTCGTAGAGGTGCAGCTGGTTGTGCGACGTGTAGACCTCGACCAGCTTGCCGATCATGCTCCGGCCGTTGTTGCGTTGCGATGCCGTCAGTAGCGGCAGGAACATGCCCGACCGAGCGTGGGCGTAGAGATAGGTCGTGCCGCGCTCGCCCGGCTGTGAGTACTCCATCAGATATTGGGCCACGTCGCACAGCGGGTAGAAGTTGCGATTGCCGGGCACGACGAGGTCGCCGGACACGACCGCCAGGTCGATGTTCATCGACGGGATCACGATGCGCGTCGCCAGTGCGCGGCCGCTCGGGCGAGACGTGGCATTGGGCCGCGGCGTGGGCGTCGGGCCGGGCCGCGCGGTCGTTCCCGGCTGGCTGGTGACGGCGGGCTGAGTCGGCTCGGTGCCCGGGCTGGCCGGCGGGCCGGTCGGATTGAGCGGGTCCGTCGAGGGCTCGAAGGTCGGCCCGAACGTGAGATGCGGCGGCAGCGTGACGGCGGCACTCGGCAGCGGACCGAACGGGGTGCCCGTCGGGTTGACCACAGCGCCGCTGGTGGCGCTCGGCGTCGGCCCGAAATTGGGGTCGCCGGGCTCGAAGGTCAGGCCCGGGTCGCCGGTGCGCGGCGCGTAGGCGAAGATGCCCGCGCTGAGCAGGACCACGCTGGAGGCCATCAGCAGAGCGGGAATGGCGCGTTCGAGCAGCTTCAAGAGGGGGACCATCGGCGCATCGATGCTATCCCAGCCCGGTTGGATGCGCCGTAGTACATTCCGGCGGCATGAAGGTACCCGTCCTGCTGGGCGCGCTGATCGCGCTGCTGATCGGTGGCCTGGCCATCGCCGGGCTGCTGGCCGCCCTGGCCAGCCGCTCACCGATCGTCCCGGTCGCTCCCACGCCGACGGTCGCGCCGGGGGAGTTCGGCCTCTACACGCCGCCTCCGACACCCTCGCCACCTCCGACACCCTCGCCCACTCTGCCGCCGCGCCCCGGCGCGACGATCGAGATCGGGACAGAGCTCGGCCAGCGCGCCCCGGCGCTGATCCTGCCCCATCTGGCCGGCGGCACGATCGACAGCCGTGAGGTCACCGACCGGCCGCTGTGGATCAACTTCATGGCCACCTGGTGCCCGCCGTGCCGCGACGAGCTGCCGATGATGCAGGGCTATCAGCTCCGCCTCGACGAGCAGATCGAGATCATCCTGGTCGACGTCGCCGAGGACCCCGACGACGTGCTCAACTTCATGCTCGAGATCGGGGTCGACCTGCCCGTCGCGCTGGACGAGGACGCAGCAGCCCAGCGCGAGTGGGGCGCGTTCGCGCTGCCGGTCCACTTCTTCATCGATGAGCAGGGCATCGTGCGGGAGGTTGTCTTCGGCGGTGCGCCTCGCGAGATCTACGTCGAGGCGATCGTGACGCTGCTGCCCGAGGTCGATCCGGCCGACATCGATCCCGACGCCGGGGAGTGACCGACCGCCTGCTCGACCCGATCAACCTGCGCCAGGCCATCGCCGAGGCACGTCGGCTGGTCGAGCTGAGGCCGCTGCTCGTCGTCTCTGATTTCGACGGCACGCTCAGCCAGATCGTCCAGGATCCGTGGGCCGCGACCATCCTGCCCGCCGGCCGCTGGGCGCTGCGCCGGCTGGCGAGCACGCCCGGCGTCCACGTGGCGGTCCTGTCTGGCCGGACCGCGCGCGACGTGGCCGCGCGCGTGCGTGTGGGCAACGTGACGTACCTGGGCAACCACGGCATGGAGCGCGGCTACCTGCCCCGCCGCGGCCGCCCCGAGCGGCTTCTGGTGCCCGCGGCTGACGATCACGCGCACGAGGCCGGCCATCTCGCGGAGGACATCGCCGAACAGCTGCCCGCGCTAGTCCAGGAGCCTTGGCTGGTCGTAGAGCGCAAGCCGCCGGCGGTGGCGTTCCACTTCCGCCAGGCACCGGAGACGGCGGATGCGGCGGCACGCGTGCGCGCGGCCGTCGACCAGCTCGACCCGGCGGGCCGGCTGGAGCGCTTCCCAGGGCGGCGAGTGCTCGAGCTGCGGCCCTTCGGCGCCGTGGCCAAGGGCGATGCGATGCGGACGTTGCTCGACGAGGTTGAGCCACGGGCGGCGCTGCTGCTCGGTGACGACATCAGCGACGCGCTCGCCTTCAGCGAGTTGCGCGAGGCACGCGACCAGGGCCGGCTCGATGGGCTGGCAGTGGCCATCCTGGCCCGCGCCGAGGTGCCGCCGCAGGTGGCCCAGACCGCCGATTTCGTGCTCCCCTCGCCGCTCGTCGCAGCGCGCTTCCTCGCAGCCTTCGCGCGCTCGCTCTGAGTCTCAGCCGCCCTCGAGCTGGGGGTCGTAGCGGCGGATCGTGTCGCGCAGAGCGCGCGACGGCGGCCGGCCACCCTGGGCGATCGCTGACAGGTCGCGCAGCTGGCGGGCCAGCCACCAGGCCAGGTCCTCGTTGCGGACGCTCGCTCGGAGGCGCCGGACACGGCGCAGCCGGTCATCGGCAGGCAGGTCGAGCGCGTGCTCGAGCATCGAGCTCGTGCCAGCCACGTCGGCGGCAGTGACCATCAGCGAATCTGTTGCCAGCTGCTCGGCCGCGCCGGCCGTCTCTGACAGGACCAGCGCCCCGTTGCCCACCACGACCGCCTCCTTGGCGACCAGGTTCATGCCGTCGACGACCGGGTTGACGAGCACGACGTCTGCCTTCTGCAGGGCGGCGATGGCGAGCCCGTAGTCGCTGCCGTCGAGCAGCCAGATGGGGGCCTCGTCCGGGTCGGCCATGCCGTTGACCCGGGCCACGACCTCGCGCACGGCGGCGGCGTACTCGGCGTACTGAGGCACTTTCTCGCGGCTGGTCGACTGGATGGCCAGGAAGCGGACGCGACGCTTGAGGTCCGGCCGGCGCCTCAGCAGCGCCTCGAACGCCTGGAAGCCGCGCAAGGCATTCTTCGAGGGCTCGAGCCGGTCGACGCGCACGATCAGCTGCGGGTCGCCGGCGCGCTGAAGGCGCTCCTCCAGCCGCTGACGGTGGCGCGCCACCTGTGGTCCGCGCGCAAACTCGGCCAGCGCGTCAGGGTCGATAGAGATCGGGTAGGCGCGGACCCAGATCGTCCGTCCGCGCCAGCGCACGTGCCGGCCGGCTGGATCGACTCGGGCGTCACGCACGAAGGCGTCGACGGTCTGCAGGAAGTTGGTCGCGTAGCGATCGGTCTGGAGGCCGACGATGTCGTTTGCCAGCAAGCCCTCGCAGATCGCGCGGCGCAGCCCTTGTGGCAGCACCAGCCACGAATCGACTGACGGCCAGGGGATGTGGTTGAAGTGCAACAGCAGGCTCTCTGGCCGCTGAGCACGGATCGTCGCGGCCGCGAGGTAGAGGTGATAGTCCTGCAGCATCACGACCGGCCGTCTGGAGCCCGCCGTCTCAGCCAGCGCGCGCTGGCCGAGGGCCTCGTTGACCACCCGGTAGCCGGTTCGCCAGGCGCGGACCAGCTCGTCGTCGACCGTGGGCTCGTAGGGCAGCATGTACAGCTGGTGCTGGACGAACCACAGGAAGGGGTTGGAGATGCGGGCGTAGTGCGCCTGCCAGGCGTCTGCCGGCAGCTCGGTCAGGCCGAGGCGCAGGTCCTGGCCCGGCATCTGCTCCGCGACGCGCTCGCCCAGGCGAGCCGCCTCGCTCTTGCTGCCCTTGCCGTCGAGCAACGCCGCCGCCTCGCGATCGCCGGCGTCCATCGCCCCGCTGATCCAGCTGATGGGTGCCAGCCGGCCGAGCTCGGCCAGCGCGGTCACTAGGCCGCCCGAGCCGCGCTTGACGTGCCAGTCGCCGCGGGTGTGACGGAAGTTGAGCGGCCCGCGATTGGAGACGACGACCAGCCGCTCGTCCGGTGCCAGCAGGTGGCCGAGATACTCGCGCAGTCGCGCCTGACGCTCGTTCGTCCGCTGCCCGTCCACGGGCGAGCGCTCGGCAGGCGGCCCCACCTGCTGGCGGCGTGTTGTGCCGGGGGCGCCGCGCCGGCTCTTCGTTCGTGCCTCCGTCATCCGCTCAGCTGCCTGCGATCAGGACCGACGCTGCCTCGGCTGCGATGGCGAAGAACGTGGCTGACACGCCGGGCAGCCAGATGAACAGGGTCACGACCGCGGCCAGGACCAGCCCGACCCGCGTGGCCGCGCCGACCTCGACCGGCGGGGCACCCTCGACGGGCTCGCGCATCCAGATGTAGACGGCCACACGCAGGTAGTAGAACGCTCCGACCATTGCATTGACCACCGTGATGACGGCGACGACGTTCAGCCAGCCACCCACCTGCAGTGCAGCCTGGATGACGTACCACTTGGCCAGGAAGCCGGCCAGCGGCGGGATGCCGAGCAGCGACAGCAGGAAGAGCGTCATCAGCACCGCCAGCAGCGGCGAGCGCCGGCCCAGGCCGGCGAAGCTCGAGATCTGGCTTGTGACGCCGGGTCGACGCTGGAGCGCCGCGACCACAGCGAAGGCGCCGAGGTTCATGCCCGCGTAGGCGAAGGCGTAGAAGAGCAGCGCTTCGAGGCCCGCCTGCTCGGCCACCGAGCCGATGGCGGCTGCTCCGAAGACCGCCAGCCCGACCATGATGTAGCCGGTGTGGGCGATCGAGCTATAGGCCAGCATGCGCTTGACGTTGTCCTGCGTCAGCGCCACCAGGTTGCCGAGCGACATCGTGAGCACCGCCAGCACGACGACGAACGGCGTCCAGTCCGCCTTGAAGTCGCCCAGCGCCTCGACGAACAGCCGCAGGATGAGCGCGAAGGCGGCGACCTTCGGGCCGACCGACAGATAGCCGGTGACCGGCGTCGGCGAGCCCTGGTAGGCGTCCGGCGTCCAGTAGTGGAAAGGCACCGCCGCGATCTTGAAGGCGGCGCCGGTGGTCAGCAGCGCGAGGCCCATCAGCAGCCCGGCCGGGACCGCCGCCAGGCCGGCCGTGCCGAGCAGCGACTGGGCGACGTCCGGGATGCGCGTCGTGCCGGCAAAGCCAAAGACCAGCACCAGCCCGAACAGGAAGATGGCGCTCGAGAACGAGCCGAGCAGGAAGTACTTGATCGCACCCTCTGTGGCCAGGCCGTCGCGCTTGGCGTAGCCGGCCAGCAGATAGCCCGGCAGGACGAGCAGCTCGAGCGCCAGGAAGAGCAGGATCAGGTCGCGCGCGCCGGCGATCAGCATCGCGCCCGAGATGGCAAAGAGGAGCATCGCCGCGAACTCGGCCGCAGGCAGGCCGCGCGGCCGCAGGTAGTCCGGCCCGACGAGAATGGTCAGCAGAGCGACGCCGAGCAGCAGCAGGTCGAGGAAGGCCGTCAGCGCGTCGCGCACATAGGCGCCGTCGAAGGCCTCGTAACCGGCTCGATCCTGGATGATGCCAATGACATTGACCGGGCCGATGACCAGCGTCACGGCCATGATCGCGGCCAGTCCCAGTGATCCCAGCACGGTCAGCGCGCCGTGGCGGCCCGGCCGGGCCATGTCGAAGATGATCAGCCCAAGTGCCAGCAGCACGACCAGCGACGGCGGCGCGAGCGACAGGATGGTCGCCTCGTCGAACATGATCATCTAGCTTCCCTCCGCAGTCGGCCTGCGGCCGCTGCTGCGCGCAGATCGTCCGCGTTCCGGCGTCCCGCCGGGCTGCGGTCGTTGCTTGGGCTCACCGTCCACCGATCACGATGCCGCCGCCAACGCTGGCCAGGAAGTCGTTGACCGGCAGCGTGAACAGGTTGAGCAGCAGCCCAGGGAAAAGCCCGAAGGCGAGCGTCATGACCACCAGCGGCGCGAGGGTCAGCGCCTCGGTCCGGTCCATGTCGCGCAGGTGATGACCGAGCCCGCGCAGGAAGTCGGACACCTCGCCAAAGATCACCCGCTGGTACATCCACAGCAGGTAGGCCGCGCCGAGCATCATCGCCAGCGCCGCTATGGCCGCCACCGGCGGCCAGTACTCGAACGCGCCGACGAGGACCAGGAACTCGCCCACGAAGCCGGCCAGGCCGGGCAAGGCGAGCGAGGCCAGCACGAAGTAGCCGAAGACCGCCGCATAGACCGGCATCACCGCCGCCAGCCCACCCATCTTGGCGATCGTCCGATCGTGCGTCCGCTCGTAGATCACGCCGACCAGCAGGAACAGCGCGCCGGTGATGATGCCGTGGGCGATCATCTGCAGCAACGCGCCCTGCAGGCCCTGCTCAGTGAAGATAAAGATGCCCAGCGTGACGAAGCCCATGTGGCTGACCGACGAGTATGCGACGAGCTTCTTGAGGTCAGGCTGGACGAGGGCCACGATCGCGCCGTAGACGATGCCGATCAGCGACAGCACGATGATCAGCGGCGCCACCGCCTGTGCTGCGTCAGGGAAGAGCGGCACGTTGAAGCGGATCAGGCCGTAGCCGCCCAGCTTGAGCAGCACGCCGGCGAGGATCACCGAGCCGGCCGTGGGCGCCTCGACGTGGGCGTCGGGCAGCCAGGTGTGGAACGGGAACATCGGCACCTTGATGGCGAAGGCCAGGAAGAAGCCGATGAAGGCGAGCATCTGGAGTGTCGGATCGAAGCCGAAGCCGCGCAGCGTCTCGTAGTCGAAGGAGCCGACCCAGCTGCCGGTGGCGGCCTGGTAGGTGAAGGCCATGCCCAGGATGGCGACCAGCATCAGCAGCGAGCCGACGAGCGTGTACAGGACGAACTTGATCGTTGCGTAGATCCGGTTGGCGCCGCCCCACACGCCGATGATCAGGTACATCGGCACGAGGACCAGCTCCCAGAAGATGTAGAACAGGAACAGGTCGAGGGCGACGAAGACGCCGATCATGCCCACTTCGAGCAGCAGGAAGGAGATCATGTACTCCTTCACCCGGTCCCTGATTGGCGCAAAGCTGGCCAGGATCGAGATCCAGGTGAGGGTCGTCGTCAGCACGACCAGCGCCAGGCTCATGCCGTCGATGCCTAGCTTGTACTGGATGCCGAAGGCGGGGATCCAGTCGACCTCCTCGCGGTATTGGAAGCCGGTCGCGTTGATGTCGAACTCGAGCAGCAGGAGCAGCGAGACGATGAATGTCAGCAGCGCGGTGCCCAGCGCCACGCCGCGCACCAGCCGCACCTGCGGCCGCGGGATGAAGGCGATCAGGATCGCGCCCAGCAGCGGCAGGAATGTGACGATCGTCAGCCAGGGCAGGTCGTTCACCATCACCTCCCGAAGAACAGGTACGTGATGGCGATGACGAGCAGGCCGACGGCGATGCCCAGCGCGTAGTTCTGGACGCGGCCGGTCTGGATCTGGCGGATGCCCGAGCCGGTCCGTTGCGTGACTGCGGCGATGCCGTTGACCGTTCCGTCGACGATGCGCGCGTCGAACCACCACAGACCGCGCGCCACGAGGCTGCCGAAGCGGACGAAGATCAGGTCGTTGAGCTCATCGAACCACCAGCGGTTGTACGACGCACGGTAGAGCGGCGCGAGGCGACCGCCGCTCAAACGCTCCACCTGCTGCTCGCGCGGCCCGCGCAGGCGCAGCAGCCCGAACAGCCAGATCGCGCCGATCACGCCCAGCGTGCCAGCCGTCGCGCCGACGAGCATCAGCGCGCCGTCCAGTCCGAACAGCACGAACTCGTGGTGGTGGATGTGCAGCGTCTCGAGCGCGTCGTGGAAGACCGGCTCGAGCCAGTGGTGCAGCGCGCCGTCGAGTGGCGGGAAGCCGACGGCCAGTCCGAGCAGCACCGACGGCACGGCCAGGATGAGCAGCGGGCCGGCCATGCTCCACGGCGATTCGTGCACCTTCGGCTCGACCGCCGGGTCGACGCGGCTCGGGCCGTAGAAGGTCTTGCCCATCAGCCGGAACATGTAGAAGCCGGTCATCACGGCCACGACCACGCCGATCGCCCAGACCCACTGGAAGCCGAGCAGGAAGCTCTCCGCCAGGATCTCGTCCTTTGACCAGAAGCCGGCCAGCGGGGGTATGCCGGCGATGGCGATCGAGCCGATGAGCATCGTCGCGTGGGTGATCGGGATCTTGCGTGCCAGACCGCCCATCCGGTTCATGTCCTGCTCGCCCTGGACCGCGTGGATGACCGAGCCTGAGCCCAGGAAGAGCAGGCCCTTGAAGAAGCCGTGGGTGACGAGGTGGAAGATCGCCGCCGTGAACGCGCCCACCCCGAGCGCGGCGAACATGTAGCCCAGCTGCGAGAGCGTCGAGTAGGCCAGCACGCGCTTGATGTCGCGCTGCGTGAAGGCGATCGAGGCGGCGAGGATGGCGGTGAAGATGCCGATCGCCGCGACCACGAACATCGCTTCCGGCGCGTTGGCGAAGAGCGGGCTCGAGCGGGCGACGAAGTACACGCCGGCGTTGACCATCGTCGCCGCGTGGATCAGCGCGCTGACCGGTGTCGGGCCTTCCATCGCGTCGGGCAGCCAGACGTGCAACGGGAACTGGGCGCTCTTGCCCATCGCGCCCATGAACAGCAGCAGCGCGATGCCGTTCATCATCCACGGCTCGATCGCGCCGCCCTGCAGCGCCGCCGGCAGCAGCTCGAACACCTCTCCGAAGTTGAGCGTGCCCACCGTCGTCCAGACGGCCATGATGCCGAGCGCGAAGCCAAAGTCACCGACTCGGTTGACGAGGAAGGCCTTCTTGGCTGCCAGCGCTGCCGTCCGGCGCTCGTACCAATAGCCGATCAGCAGGAAGCTCGAGAGCCCGACCAGCTCCCACGCCGCGAAGAGCAGCAGGAAGTTGTCCGCCAGCACGAGCAGCAACATGCTGAACATGAACAGGTTGAGGTAGGCGAAGAAGCGCCAGCGCCCGGGCTCGTGGGCCATGTAGCCGATCGAGTAGACGTGGACGAGCATGCCCACGCTGGTGACCACGATCAGCATCACCGCCGTCAGGTTGTCGACCAGGAAGTTGAAGCTGACCGTGAAGTCGCCGGCGGGGATCCACTCGTAGAGCGTGAAGCGCAGGCCTTCGTCGTAGGCGTCCAGGAAGAGCGCCTGGTAGACGATGAACATGGCGATCAGCCAGGTCACGACGATGATCGGCACGGCGATGATCCACGCCCGGCTGTACAGCCGCCGGCCGACGAGGCCGGTGACGGCGAAGCCGAGCAGCGGCAGGCCGAGCAGCGCGAGGACAAGCCATTGGTCGAACGAGAAGGCGGGCATCGGCTACTCGCGCATGCTCGAGTACTCGTCGACGAGCGGCGTTCGGCGGTTGCGGTAGATGGCGATCACGATCGCCAGGCCGACTGTCGCCTCGGCGGCAGCGACCGCCATCACCAGCAGGGCGATAAGCGCCGCGTGTCCGGCCAGCGCCGGCGTGAAGGCACCGAAGGCGATGACCGCCAGGTTGACTGCGTTGAGCATCAGCTCGATCGACATCAGCATCGCGATCGCGTTTCGCCGAGCCAGGAAGCCGAACGTGCCGATCGCGAAGAGCAGCGCCGACAGGATCAGGTAAGCCTCGAGCGATTGGCTCACGGCCTGGGCTCCGGCGGCCGAATGCGCTCGAGGGTGGTCGTCTCGCGCTCACCGGGATCGGGCTCGTCCTCGCGCTTGGCCAGGAAGACGCCGCCGATGACCGCCGCCGTCAGCAGCACGGCGATGACCTGCAGGCTCAGCACGTAGAGCGGGGTGAACAGCAGGTAGGCCACGTCAATCGTGCCGATCCCGATCCGCTGGGCCTCCTTGCCCGGCCATTGCGTGCCGATGATGGACACGATCACCAGCAGGGCCAGCACGACCGCGGCCACGAAGCCGACCCACGCCTGGCGGTGGAACACGAGGCTCGCCGGCCCTGCCTTGGTCTGGGTGAGCATGATCGCGAACAGGATCAGCACGCTGATCGCGCCGATGTAGATCAGCACCTGCGCGGCGGCCACGATCACCGCCCCGGCGAGGACGTAGATGCCGGCCAGCGCGCCGAAGGCGACGATCATCGCCAGGCCCGAGCGGATGATGTCGCGACCGATGACCACGAACAGCGCCGCCGCGAGCATGATCCCGCCGAGCAGCAGGAAGATGAGGTCGTCCCAGGCCCAGCCCAGGATCGGGATGGTCGGCGGAATCCCCATCAGTGCCGGGCTTGGCTGCCGCTGCTGTCGGCCTGGCCACCGGCCTGCCCGCGGGCATGGTCGGCCGGCGAGCCCAGCCCCAGGCCGTTGCCATGCGCGTGGCCGTTGCCATGCGCGTGGCCGTGACCGTTGCCGCTGCCGTTGCCGGCGATGCCTGGCGGGAGCATCGGCAGCAGCCGGCCGGCGGGCAGGCTGCGGCCTTTCTCCTGGGCGCGCATCAGCCAGTCGCGCTCCTCGCGGATGAGCGTGCCCTCGGTAGTGCGATCCATGGCGCTGATCGCCAGCAGGTCGATCATCGGCTCCGAGCGGTCCTCGCGCGAGAGCTCGATGTCCGGCCCGCAGCGCAGCGCGTCGTAGGGGCAGGCGTCGACGCAGATGCCGCACAGGATGCAGCGGCTCTCGTCGACGTCGTACTTCTCGAGCACGCGCGGCTTGGGCATCAACGCGCCCGTGGGGCACGTCTCCGCGCAGCGGCCGCACGAGACGCAGGGCGTGGTGTTTAGGCTCATATCGAGCGGTGTCGTGACCAGCGTGTCGAAGCCGGTCCGCATGAAGTCGTAGCAGGCCGCGCCGACGATCTCCTTGCACACGTTGGCACAGCGGCCGCAGTCGATGCAGCGCGACGGCTCGCGCAGGATGAAGGCGTGGCTGTCGTCACGGATGTAGTCGTGGTTGGTGCCGGTGAAGCGGTTCTCGGTCACGCTGCGGAACGAGTACGCGCCGCCGTTCTGGGGCTCGAGCGTCTTGAGCGTCGTGCCGTACTCGATACCCTGCCGTCGCAGATCGCAGTACCCGATCGCCTCGCAGCTGCACTGCAGGCAGCGCTTCGACTCGGCCATCGCCTCAGCTCTGGAGTACGGGATCTCGTACTCGACGTAGGACCGGTTGCGCAGCTCCGGCGCCATCGCCTTCAGCCGGTAGCGCGGCTCCTTCACCTCGCCGGTGTAGGGCACGATGGAGAGGAACTCGGGCTGTGGCTCGGCCAGCGTCTGGCGCGTCTTGATCTCATCGAGGTCGTGGCCCTTGAGGTAGGCGTCGATGGCGTATGCGGCACGCCGGCCCTCGGCCACCGCCTGGACGACGGTCGAGGCACCGATTCGCACGTCGCCCGTGCCGAAGACTCCCTTCCGGCCGGTGGCGAAGGTGACCGCGTCAGCGGCCAGTCGCCGGTTGCGCGTTGCGCTGAGGCCCTCCGCGCCACGCTCCAGCCAGTCGAGCTCCGGCCCCTGGCCAATGGCCAGCAGCACGCGGTCGCACTCGATCACGAACTCGGTGCCGGCGACCGGCTCTGGCCGCCGCCGGCCCGACTCGTCCGGCGCGCCGAGGGCCATGCGCTGGAACTCGACACCGGTCACGCGGTTGCGGTCGTCGGCGAGCACGCGCGTCGGCGCTGCCTGGAAGATCGCCCGCGCCCCCTCCTCGAGCATCTCGTGGACCTCGTTCGCGGCGGGCATGTCCTTCATGTCGCGGCGGTAGACGAGCGTCACCTCGGCCGCGCCCAGGCGGACGGAGGTGCGCGAGCAGTCCATCGAGGTGAAGCCGCCGCCGATGACCACCACGCGCTGGCCGGCGTGGTCGGGATAGGGCAGACCCAGCGTTGCCACGCGCAGGTACTCGAGGCCGTCGATCACGCCATCCGCGTCCTCGCCGGGGACGCCCAGCTTATTGGTGTTGTAGCAGCCGATGGCCACGCAGACCGCGTCGAAGCCCTGGTTCTGGAGGTCGTCGACCGTGAAATCGCGGCCCAGCGCGGCATTGGTCACGACCTTGACGCCGAGCTCGGTGACGGCCTGGTACTCGCCTTCGAGGACCTCGACCTTGGGCAGGCGGTACTGCGGGATGCCGTAGCGGAGCATGCCGCCGGGGGCGGGGTCGCGCTCGAAGACGGTCACCTCGTGACCGGCGATGGCCAGGTAGTAGGCCGTCGACATGCCCGTCGGGCCGGAGCCGATGACGGCCACGCGGCGGCCGCTGGCCGGCTGAATCTCGAACGGCACGGGCGCCTTGGTGCCATCCGCTTGGGCCTTCAGCACCTGGTCGCCGGCGTAGCGGTGGCTGTCCCGAATGGCGATCGCCTCCTCGACCTCGTCGCGTCGGCAGTGCTCCTCGCACGGGGCGGGGCAGACCCGGCCGAGCACGCTCGGGAAGGGGATCGTTCGCTTGAAGATGCGGGCCGACTCGAGCCAGTTGCCTTCCGTGTTGGCCTTCAGGAAGCCCGGGATGTCGATATGGCTGGGGCATTTGTTCTGGCACGGTGGCAGGCAGTACGCGTTGTGGTCGCTGAAGATCAGCTCGAGGTTGGTCTTGCGGATCTGGCGCAGCCGCGGCGTCTGGGTGCGCACGACCATCTCCGGCTCGGCCGTGCGCGAGCATGAGATTGGCGGCGCATCCTCGCCCTCCACCTCGACGACGCACATCCGACAGGCGCCGAAGCCGGGCAGCTTGGGCTCGTAGCACAGCGTCGGGACGTCGATGCCGTTGTCACGGCAGATCTCGAGGATCGTCTGGCCCTCGCGGCCGGTGTATTGGCGACCGTCGACCTCGATCGTGAAGGTCGGCGTGACCTGCGGTCGCTGGGGCGACGGGGTCTCGAGCCAGCGCTCGGCCACGGCGTCCGGTGCGTCGTCAGCGGTGCGCTGGAGGGTGTCGGTCATGCGGTCAGTCGGTGCTCCGCTCTACGTGGCCGGCTGAGCAGACATTGTCGGCTGGGCAGTCAGCTGGGCGCAGACGCCGGCTGGGCAGGTTCGCCGAACGAAGTGGTCCTCGAATTCCTGGGCGAAGTATCGCATCCCGCTCAGGAAGGGGTTCGGTGCCAGCCGCTCCAGGCCGCACATGCCGCCGTCGCGCACGTCCGCCGCCAGGTCGAGCAGCAGCTGCGGGTCGGTCGGTCGGGCCAGGCCCTCGGTGGCGCGCTGGCCAATCTCGTACATCCGCCTGACGCCGATGCGGCAGGGAATGGTCTTGCCGCACGACTCGTCAGAGAGGAAGCGCTGGAGCAGGGTAGCCATCTCGAACAGGCAGACGCCATCGTCGAGGGCGACGATCGTGCCCGAGCCCATGACGGCGCCGGCAGCCTCGAGCTGGCGTGCGGCGTACGCGATGTCGTTGTCGCCCGCCGGCAGCAGGCCACCGGTGGGGCCGCCGACGAGCAGCGCCTTCAGCCGTCCGCCCTTTCGCGCGCCGCCACATATGTCATTCACGATCGTGCGCAGGGACGTGCCCGTGGGCAGCTCGAGGATCCCCGGCCGGGCGACCGCGCCGGTGACCTGGACGAGGGTGGTGCCCGGCATCGCCGCGTCACCAATGCCGGCAAAGGCGGCCGGTCCGTTGGCCACGATCCATGGCACGGCAGCCAGGGTCTCGACGTTGTTGACCACCGTTGGCCGGCCCCACAGCCCTTTCTGGGCCGGGAAGGGCGGCCGCTGCTCGGGCTGGGCTCGCTTGTTCTCGATGGCCCGAAGCAGGACGGTCTCCTCGCCGACGACGAAGCCGCCGGGCAGGCCGACCACCTCGACCTCCAGGTCGAAGCCGCTGCCCAGCGCGTCGGGCCCCAGGAAGCCAGCCTCCTCGGCCGCGGCGATGGCCGCGCGCAGCCGCCGGATGGCCGCCTCGGCGCTGGCCTTGACGGCGACGATCGCCCGCCGCGCGCCGATGGCATAGGCGGCGATGGCCACGCCCTCGAGCACCAGGTGTGGGTCGCGCTCGAGCAGCAGCCGGTCCAGTTGCGCGCCCGGGTCGGCCTCGAAGCCGTTGGCCACGAGGTAGCGCTCCTCGGCCGGCGTGTCGGCCGCGGCGCGCCACTTGTCTGCGGTCGCGTGCGCTGCTCCGCCGCGGCCGCGCAGCCCGGCGTCGGCGACCATGCGCAGGACCTGTTGCGGGCTGGCGGTCGTGCCGACCTGCCGCCACGCTGCCCAGGCGCCGTTCTGCTCCGCCTCCGCGGCGGGCCCGTCAGGATCGTATCGTCCAACCCGGCCGAGCAGGATCGACGGCGCGTCGCGCTTCCCGGACAGAACCTCCATCAGGCGCTGGCCGCCGGCTGCGCCTTGGCACGCAGGTCGCGCGCCAGCGCGCCAGCCGCCGCGGCCGTCATGGCCGGCTGCAGCTGGCCATTGATCGCCAGCCGCGGCCCGTCGGTGCTCTCGCCGCCGCAGTCGATGCTCGACAGGCGGACGGTGCCGTCAGGGCTCACCCCGCCGACCTGTGTCGCGAGCGCGTCCTCGAGCGCGCGCCGGAGCGCGCCGCCGCCCAGGGCGAGGCAGCTCGGGCAGCGGCAGATGCTGATCTCGGTCGGCCAGCCAGGCTCGAAGCGCAGGCTCGGATACGAGGTGGCGATGCCGTAGATCTCGCTGTACCACGCGCCCGTGGCGTGGCTGATGTGCTGCAGCCCGGCCACCGGCAGATGGCCGTACTCGTCCTGCGTGCGCTGCAGGATGCGCAGCAGGCGGCGCGGGTCGTAATCCTCGTCGACCAGGATCTGCTCGAGCGGCCCGAGATCAATCGGCAGCCAGGCACGGAACGTTCGATCCGGCACCGGCCGCCCGGACCGGCGCAGCGCCGACTCCTCGCGTCGCTCGGCATATTGCTCGGGCGGCCCCCAATGGACGTGCATGCGGTTCTTGGTGTCCACGCCGCCCATGTCGATGATCTCGATCGGGCAGGCCATCGCGCACTGGAAGCAGGTCTCGCACTTCAGGTTGCCGATCTCGTCGTAGAGCAGGATCAGGCGACCGCGATGACGGGGTGAGACGTCCGTCCGCTGCTCCGGGTACTGGACGGTGACCTTTGGCTGGAAGAAGCGGACAAGGCCGGTCAGCATGCCCTTGGCGATGCCCAGGCCGGGCACGCGGCTGGTCAGGCTCATGTTCCTCCTCCGCA
>Ga0247719_1000168_pt1 | contig 45856 bp, 41 predicted proteins | sample 41E_DmetaG_FD_189046 | JGI IMG/M metagenome (GOLD analysis project Ga0247719, IMG submission 189046) | Soil microbial communities from hillslope of Landscape Evolution Observatory, University of Arizona, Oracle, AZ, United States - 4-1-E_D | ecosystem: Engineered > Artificial ecosystem >...
GAGCCGGACTTCGTGATGACGTTGATCTGGCCGCCGCTGTTGCGCCCGAATTCGACGCTGTAGGGGTTCTGCAGCACCTGGAACTCGGCGACGGTCTCGGGGATGATCTGCGAGGTCGAGATCGTCACCGAGATGTCATTGTTGTCGGACCCGTCGACCATGTAGTTGTTGTTGCGCGGCCGGTTGCCGTTGATCGCGAACGTGCCCTGGCCCGTCGTCGAACTCGCGTTCGGCGTCGTCAGGATCAGGTTGTTGATGTTGCGGCCGCCGGGCAGCGGCAGCTCCTCGACGGCACGGCTGCTGATCGTGGTGCCGATCGTCGGATTGGTGCGGTTCAGGCCGACGTGCGCGGCCTCGGCCGTGACCGTCACCGCTTCCTGCATGCCCGCGGGCCGCAGCGTGATGTCGACCGAGGTATCCTGCGCCGGCTGCACGCGGATGTCGCGCTGCTCGACTTTCGCGAACCCGTCGAGCTCGGTGGTGATCGAATAGGTGCCCGGCTCGAGCGCCTGTACCCGGTAGAGCCCCTGCTCGTCGGTCACAGCCACACGAACCGTGTTGGTAGCCACGTTGGTGACGGTCACCGTCACCCCTGGGATCACGCCGCCCGAGGCGTCGCGAACCGTGCCGACGATGCTCCCGCGCGTCATCTGCGCGGTGGCGAGCGCCGGGATCGCGACGGCGAGGGCCGTGATCCCGAGCGCGCGCAGCGTCACTCCTGCCAAACGAAACATGTACGTCCTCCTGGGGATAAGAAGCCGCGCCCGAAAGGTCGGCGAGCGGCGCCGTCCGTATTGCACTCGGCGCGCCGCCTTTCGTACAGAGGAAACGAGAGCACGAAGTGCTGTGATGGCGGGGGTTCGGGATCAGCCGCGTGACCAGCGGCGCGAGGCCGATCCCGGATCGCTGGATTGCCGATCCGGCAGAACGGATGTTCGTGACAAGCTGCGTGACCGCTGACCGAAGCAGGTGCTGTGGTCAGCGAATGTCTACCGCCCCTGCAGGACGCCAGCGGAGCCGTGCCCGGTCGCGCTGCGCGCACGGTCCGGCTGCCGATAGCAGTCTTCGAGGTGGTGCTCGCGGTGTGGCTCGACGCGCGGCTGGAGACCCGCGCGCGGCACGGCGCTACTTCACGGGGATGGCCCGCTTCAGCTCCTCGAACCAGTTCTGCACGACGACGATCTGCGGCCTGACGCTGCGGTCGGGCTGCAGCATCAGGAAGCGGCTGCCGTCGGCGGTCACGTCGTACTGCGGCCGCGGGGACCCCGTGCGCGGCGCCACGAAATAGTCCCCCTCGAACAGACGCATGGGCGTGCCGATGGTGAGCGACGGCGACGTCGATACTCGGACCGCCATCATCTGCTCGCCCGCGGGCGTGCGATAGAAGATCTCGCCGTTGCGGCCCCAGACCGGCTCGCGCGCGCCGCCCACCGAGACCGGGACCTCAGGACCCGGCCCCGGGACGGCGCGAACGTACACTTCGCGCCGGCCCGAGTGGGCGGAGAGATATGCGATGTAGCGCCCGTCGGGCGAGAACACGGCGTCTTCGGCGGCAAATTCCCCCTGAACGAGCGGCACGGGGGTCGGCGACGGATCGTCTGGCCCGATCACCAGGATTTCGTTCGGCGCCTCGCCGGGCGGATGGTGATGAAAGGCGAGCCTTCTGCCGTCGGGCGACCATGAGTCCACGTGCGCCGGACCCGGCAGATCGGTCAACCGCCGCGGCGTGCCGGTGCCATCCGCGTTCGCCACCCAGATTTCGTCGCTGCCGCTGCGGTCGGATGTGTACGCGACCCGCGCGCCCGTCGGATCCCACGCGGCTCTGCCGCTGGCCCTGTCGGTCGTGAGGCGCGTCCGCCGCCCGGTGTCCGCCTCGTAGATCCACACGTCGCCGTCGATCGCGACGAGCAACCGTTTGCCGTCTGGCGACAGCCGCGGCCCCTGTCCGGCCGCGAGACGCTCGGCGGGTACCACGGCGCCGTCACGGCCCACCCAGACAGGCCGAAGCGCGTCGTCTGGAATATTCGGGACATAGAGCAGCGTGCCGTTCCGCGAGACGCTCCAGTTCGCCACCGCCGTCGAGGCCGAACGCCACCAGACGCCCTGCACCAGCGCGATCGAGGCACCGCTCGTCCTCGACGTCACCGGATCGAATGCGACTGCGAACAGATCGTCACCGGCGGCGTACACGAGGTGTCCGGTCGGCAGGTAGCGCGCGTCCCTGGCGCCCTCGAGAATCTTCGTGCGTTCGCCGGTCCGGAGCGACTGCACCACGACGTGGGCGCGATCCCAGTGCACGTCCGTGCCGCCGCCCGCTACCACCGTGAAGAGCACGGCGTCGCCGGAGGGCAGCAACTGCGGCATCGCGGTGCGCTCGTTCTCCCGATGCGCCACGATGATCTCCGGCGTGCCGCCGGTGTCCGGGAGCCGCGCGATGCCGTCCTGGAGCGCAAGCAGGATCGTCCCGCGGTCGGACCAGTCGATGCCCAGCGGATTGCCGATGTTCCTGGCAAGGCTGAGGGGTGCGCCGCCGGCGACCGCGAGCCGCTTCACCTCCCGGTCACCCGGGGCATAGAACGCGACGTGCTGCCCGTCCGGGGAAAAGACCGGACTGGTGAGCGGCGCCTCGGTGCCCGGAATCACGCGCGCGTCGAGTTCGCTCATCTTCCGCAGACGCAACCCGGACGTGGAGTTGTAGACGAAGGCGCTGCCATCGGGGGCCACGGCGACGACGGGTCGTCCCGTGCTCCGCAGCTCGTGTCCAGCCGGAACCAGGACGCTGAAGCGGCTCACTGGCGCCATGGCGGGGGGCGGCCAGAAGCGCACGGCGACCAAACCCACCACGGCCGCCGCGGCGACCCCCCCGAGCGCATACGGGAGAGCGCGCCGCCAGCCGGGCTCGAGCGGCGCGGTCGCCCCACGGGCAGTCGTCCGGGAATCGAACGTCCCGTCGAGCAGGAGGCGTGCGTCCTGAGCGCTCGCGAGCCGGCGCCGCGGGTCCTTCTGCAGGCAGGCGCCGATGACCTGGCACACCCGCGGCGGCATTGACGCCGGCAGAGCCTCGACACGAGCCTCCGATTTCAGGACGTTTGCCAGCGTCTCGGTGACGTCCTCGCCGCCGAATGCGCGCGTGCCGGTGAGCATTTCGTACAGCACGCAGCCGAAGGCCCACAGATCGGCTCTCCGATCCACCGCGCGTCCCCGCGCCTGCTCCGGGGCCATGTACGCGGCGGTGCCAAGGATCAGCCCCATGCCCGTGAGCGCTGGACTCGTGACCGTCGCGAAATCGCCGGCGCCACTCGCGGCTCCGGAGGCATCGATGGCTTTCGCCAGACCGAAGTCCAGCACCTTCACCGCGCCATCCGGCCCGATCTTGATGTTCGCCGGCTTGAGATCACGGTGGACGATGCCGCGGTCGTGCGCCGCGTCGAGTGCGTCGAGCACCTGACGCGCGACTCCGAGCGCGTCGTCAGGCGCCAGCGGCCCCTCGGCGATGCGCTCGGCAAGGGTCGGCCCCTCGGCGAGCTCCATCACGAGCGCCAGCTCGCCGCCGCTCTGCTCGAGCCCGTACACCTGCGCGATGTTGGGATGGTTCAGCGCCGCGAGCAGCTCCGCTTCGCGGCGGAACCGCGCGAGGCGCTCCGCGTCGGTCCGCACCGACGGCGGCAGCACCTTGACCGCAACCTCGCGTTTGAGGCTGGTATCGACGCCCCGATACACCCGCCCCATCCCGCCTTCGCCGATGCACGCGACGATCTCGTACGGACCGATCCGGGAACCCGGAACAGGACTCCCTGCGTCCACGAACATGTGGCGCGAATTCTACTCGATCAGCCCCGAACGCTGATCTCGAGCCTGCTGCGCAAGTACGGCCGCCTCGCGAAACCCGACATGGGGGAACCCCGCGGGTCGCTGGCTGCCGCCGCAGGATGCGAGGATCGCCGTCGCTGCGCGGTCGGATGCTCGCTCCTCGCGCAGCCACAGCGTGAATACCGATACGTGTGGGATGATGCCCCTGCTGAGGAGGATGATGCTCAGAGTCTCCATCGCGTTGCTGGCTGTGACCTGGCTCCAGGCAGGCCCTGTGGTGCGGCCCGGCATCGAGGTCTTTCTCGCAGACCCGCCCGCGCAGGTCCGCGGCAAGCGCGTCGGCCTCATCACCAACCAGACGGGGATCGACCGCTCCGGCCGGTCGGCCATCGACCTGATCGCCGCGCACCCGGACGTGAAGCTCGTGGCTCTGCTCGCGCCGGAGCATGGCATCCGCGGCACGGCCGAAGCCGGCGTGAAGATCGAGGACGAGCGGGATCCGAAGACAGGCCTCCCCGTGTTCTCGCTCTACCTCGCCGAGGACCGCGGCCCGACGCCCGAGATGCTGAAGGACGTGGATGCGCTCGTCTACGACCTGCAGGAGGTCGGCGGACGCACATGGACGTACGTCTCGACAATGGCGCTGTCGATGCAGGCGGCGAAGCGGAAGGGGATCCCCTTCGTCGTACTGGACCGGCCGAACCCGATCGGCGGCGAGATCGTCGAAGGGGCGCTCCTCGAGCCGGCGTTCACATCCTTCGTCGGGATGTACCCGATCCCCGCGCGTCACGGGATGACCGTCGGCGAGCTCGCGACGCTGTTCAACGAGAAGCACGGGATCGGCGCCGAGCTGATCGTCGTCAAGGCAGCGAACTGGCGGCGGTCGCAGTGGTTCGACGACACCGGCCTGCCGTGGGTGAACCCGTCGCCGAACCTGCGCTCGCTCGCCGCGCTCACGAGCTATCCGGGGACGGTGTACTTCGAGGGGACGAACCTCACCGAAGGTCGAGGCACCGATCGTCCGTTCGAGCAGATCGGCGCGCCGTGGCTGAACGCCGCCGCGGTGGTCGCGACGATGGAGGCAAAGAAGCTGCCCGGCATCCGGTTCGAGGCCATCACCATGCCGGTCTCCGCGACGGCGGCGAAGTTCCCCGGCCAGACGATCCCGGCGATCCGCTTCGTGGTCACCGACAGACTCGCGTACCGTCCGGTGCGGACGGCGCTCCTCCTCATCGACGAGATCAAGCGCGCCCATCCGCGGGAGTTCGCGTGGGGACCGACGATCGACCGGCTCACCGGGTCGGACAAGGTGCGGCGGGCAATCGACGGCGGCGGGCTCGATGCGTTGCTGGAGGCATGGGACCGCGAAGCCGCGGCGTTCGCCGTCAGCCGCAATCCGTACCTGCTCTACCGCTGACCCGCGAACAGCCCCTCCCGGCGAAGGGACCGCCTTCGTGCTGGTCTACGTCGACGGCAGGGCCGGTGACGATCAACAATAGCGCGCATGGCCGAGGGCCCATCCAGCGGCGGCGAGCGGCTCGATTCCTGGAAGGCGATCGCCGAGTACCTGAGCCGCGACGTTGCCACCGTGCGGCGCTGGGAGCGGACGCTCGGTCTGCCGGTCCGGCGCGTCGCGGGATCGGGCCGGTCCGTGTTCGCCTACCGATCCGAGATCGACGCCTGGCTGCGGACCGACCGCGCGTCAGCCGCGGCGCCCGCCCCTGCTGCCACGCCGCGGTCCGTGCGCCCGCGCGCCCGGCGGCTCCTCGCGGTCGGCGCGGGCGTCCTGATCGCGGGCGCCGGACTCGCGGGCGCGTTCCGGTCGTGGCTGCCGGGGGACCCGGAGATCGTCCGGCTCGAGGTCACCGCCGAACACGTCGCCGCCTTCGATGCCGCCGGCGCGGAGCAGTGGCGCCACGAGTTCCCCGCCGACCTGCTCACCGGCGTCTCCGACGTCACCTCCCCGTACCTGGTCGTGCCCCCTCCCGATCCAGCCGCCTTCGTCGTCGTGTCGCACACGGTGCGCCGCGCGGACCAGCAGGGAGGCGAAGGCGCCCTGCTCGAGTTCTCGCCAGGCGGACGGCTGCGCCGGTCGTTCTCGTTCGACGACGAGATCCGGATCGGCGGCCGCACGTACGGGCCCCCGTGGGCCGTGACGACGCTGGCGGTGGACGGCGCCGCAGACTCTCGGCGAGTGGCGGTCGCGGGCCATCACTACACGTGGGACCCGAGCCCCGTCACGATTCTCGACGCGGACTGGCGGCGCCTCGGGACGTTCGTCCACGCCGGCTGGGTCGAGGCGCTCGCCTGGATCGCGCGCGACCGCCTGCTGATCGGCGGCTACTCCGAATCGCGTGAGGGAGGGATGGTGGCGCTGCTGGATCCGGCGCGGCTCGACGGCCAGGGGCCCGAGACGCCGGGCACCCGTCATTACTGCGAGAGCTGCGGCGCCGGGCAGCCGCTGCGAATGGCCGTCATGCCGCGGACAGAGGTCAACCGCGCCGCCGGGTGGCGCTTCAACCGGGTGATTCTGGAGCGGCCGAACGGCCGCGTCCTGGCGCGCACGATCGAGCTCGGGCTGGACGGCGGGGCCGCCGATGTCATCTACGAGTTCTCACCCGCGCTCGATCTCGTGGCCGCCGCGTTCAGCGAGCGCTACTGGGATGCCCACCGCCTGCTCGAGGCGCAGGGGAAGCTCGACCACCCGAAGGCGCTCTGTGCCGACCGAAACGGGCCTCGCACCATCCTGACCTGGGATCCCGCGGCCGGATGGCGGAGGATACCTCTCCGCTAGCGCCCGTCGGTGATCGGGGTCACCGGTGTCGAGCCGGCGCTCGTGACCTCGCCAAATGTGATCGACGCGGAGCCGCCTCCGTCCCGGGTGACCAGGGGTGGACGGGGCCGGTTGACGAACGAGGGGCTCCAGGCGGCCGGGCGTCAGCGGCACCATCGCTGGCGTGAACCGTCTTACTCCTGTCGCAAGGCGACGACAGGATCAACGCGCGCCGCGCGCCGGGCCGGCAGGAGGCACGCGGCGACCGTGGCGGTCATCAGAACGCCCGCCGCAACGACGAACGCACGGACGTCGGTCGTCTGCACGCCGAAGACGAACGACGACATCACGCCGTGCGCCGCGCGCGCCGCGATCGCGCCGAGGGCGACGCCCGCGACGATCAGCAACGCGCCATCCCGAACGATCAGGCCGACGACGCTTCCAGGCGTGGCGCCGAGCGTCATCCGGACGCCAATCTCCGGAACGCGCTGCACCACCGACTCGTTCACGACGCCGTACACGCCCACCGCCGCGAGCAGGATGCCGACCACCGAGAAGAGGCCGACCAGCCACAGGGTGAACCGGCGCGGAGCGGTAGCAGCGGCAAGGCGGTCTTCGAGTGTCTCCACGCGCGACACCGGCAGCGTCGGGTCGATCCCGCGGACGGCGGTGCGGATCGCCGGGAGCAGCTGGCGCGGATCCCCCGCACTCCGGATCAGCAGCGTGTTCGACCAGAAGTTCGCCGTCTGAACGTCCGGGAAGTACACCGTGGGGACGATATCCTCCTCGAGCGCGCGATGCCTGATGTTCCCGAGCACGCCGACGATCTGCACCGGCTGCCGGTTGTGCGTGAACGTGCGGCCCACCGCCTGCCCGTCCCACAGCGCGCGCGCGGCGGTTTCGTTGACGAGCGCGACCCGAGGCGCGGTTGCATGGTCCCGATCCGTGAAGAAGCGTCCCTCGACCACGCGGGCGCCGAGCGCTTCGAGGTAGCCCGTGCCGACCGGCTCGACACGGATGTCCACCGACGTCTCGGGCGCGGACGGCAGCGTGATGCCGGTGCCCATGCCGCCGGGGCCGAGCGGCCTCGACCCGACACCGGCGGCGACGACGCCGGGCAGCTTCCGGATCGCGGCGACGACGTGCGCGTCGAAGTCCGACTTGGTGCGCTGGCCGTGCCCCTGTGGAATGCTCGCGGCGATGACCCTGTCGGGATCGAACCCGAGTGGAAGCGCCGTGACGGCCCGGATCGTCTGCACGAGGAGGCCGGCGGCGACCGCGAGCATCAGCGCGAGCGCGACCTCGCTCACGATCAGTACGCTGCGGAGCCGGCGCCCCTGCCGTCCTGCGGCGCCCGAGGTCCGCAGCGGCGCGTCCAGCACCGAACGGCTCGACGCGAATGCCGCGCCGCTGCCGGCCACCACTCCCACGACAGCCGACACGACGATCGTGAAGATCAGCACGTCGAAGCCCGCGTGGATCTCGGTGAGGCGCGGAATGCTGGCCGGGGCGACGGCGATGAGCGCCGGAACGGCCCACCGCGCGAGTACGAAGCCGATCAATCCTCCTGCGAGCGAGAGCACCAGCCCCTCCGTCACCGCCTGCCGCACGAGGTGCGCGCGGCTGGCGCCGACGGCGAGCCGCGTCGCGAGCTCGCGGCGGCGTCCGGCAATCAGCGTCAGCAGGAGGTTGCTGACGTTTGCGCAGGCGATCAGCAGCACGCAGCACGCGGTGGCGAAGAGAAACCAGAGCTGGGTGCGAACGCCGGCCGTGATGCTGTCGCGCAGGGACACGACCTGGACCGATCGCTCCTGCATCTTCGGGTTGGCGGCCACGACTCGCTGCGTGATGACCTCCAGTTCCGCCTGCGCCTGGGCCTCCGAAACGCCAGGAGCGAGGCGTCCCAGGCCAACCAGCAGAAGCCCCAGGGCGGTCTGCCGGTGATCCGGAACGTTCGGCACCCACGCCACCGCGTTCCGAAAGATCGGAGTGACGAACTCCCTCGGCGCGATCCCGACAACTTCCACAGTGCCGCCGCTGCCAAGGTCCACTTTCTGCCCGATCACGTCGGCGCGCCCGCCGAACTGGCGCTGCCACAGGTCATAGCTGATCACCATCACCGGAGCGACGGCCGGCGCGGTGCCAGAGCCGTTCGCTGCTGCCGGCGCCGCGACAGCGCCATAATCCCCGTCGTTCAGCAGCCGGCCCAGCACCGGACGCACGTTCATGATCCTGAAGAAGTCCTGCGACACGGCGGCGGCAAGGAACTCTTCCGCGCCGTCCTGGAGCACGATCGTGCCGGAGCGGACGCCGATGCCCGCGAGCGCGTCGAGGGTGCGCGACTCCTGTCTGATCGCCGCAAAAGTCGGCCCCGAGATCGTCGTGCCGGTCGTCGCGGGGCGGGCGAACTCGTTCACCCGCACCAGGCGGTCGCTGTCGGGCAGCGGCAGGCTGCGCCAGAGCACGTCGCTGATCACGGCGTAGGCGGCGGCGTTCAGTCCGATGCCGACGGCAAGCGTGACGAGCGCGCTCGCCGTCATGCCGGGCCGCCGGCGGAACAGGCGCACGGCGTAGGCGGCGTCCCGCCGCAGAACCTCCGCATGCTCGCGTGGCGCGCGGAGGACGATGTCGGCGAGCGTGCGTGCCCAGACCCGCGCGAGCGAGCCGCGCGACGCCGCGTCGGCGCGCTGCTCGCGGAAGTCGTCCTCCATCTGGTCGCCGAAGTCGCCGCGGAACTCACGCGGGAACAGCTTCAGGAGCGCGCGGAACAGGCGGTCGTGCCATGAGGAGAAGGCCATCGGCTACCCCTTCGCAGGATCGAGCAACAGCTTCTTGGTGCGGGCAACGGCGACGAGATCGCGAAGCCGTTCCGCTTCGGCGAGCGCGACGCTGCGGCCGAGCGGCGTGAGCCGGTAGGCGCGCCGGCGTTCGGTCGAGCCGAGCGCCGACTCTCGAATCAGTCCGTCGGCGAGCAGGCGCTTGACGATGCCGTACAGCGTGCCAGTGCTCAACTCCACCTGGTGGCCCGTCCGCTCCGCGACCTCCTTGAGGATGGCGTAGCCATGTTTCTGCCCCTCGACGAGCGAGAGCAGCACGTGGAACAGCGCCGGCGTGAGCGGAAGGAACGAAGCCGGATCGCGCGCAGGATGAACGGCCATGTCGCGGTACGATACGTCGTGCCACGACGTAATGTCAAGCGGCGTCCCGCTTCAGCCGGGTTGTTGTTGGCGATGAGATGGCCTGTCGCCAACAGAACCATGTTGTATGATACCAACATGCCGTCGAAGCCCGTGCAAATCTCCCTCGACGCGGACCTGCTCGACCGGGTCGATGCCGACGCGGAAACGCGCGAGCGGGGACGCTCCGCGTTCGTCCGATCGGCAATAGAGCAGTACCTCAAGGCCAAGGAGCGGCGCCGGATCGATGCGCGGATCGTCGCCGCCTACCAAGGCCAGGCCGACGCGGCCATGGCCGAGATTGTGGACCTCATGGACGTGCAGGCGTGGCCGGAAGACTGACCCGCGGAGAGATCTGGCTCCTCGCGCTGCCACGCCCGGACAAGCGCCGCCCTGTGCTCGTCCTGAGCAGGCCGTCGCTCATCGGGTCGCTCAATACCGTGACCGTCGCGGCCGTGACCTCCACGAGACGGGGCGCGCCGACGGAAGTGCATGTCGGCCCCGACGAAGGTCTGAAGGGTCCGTCCTGCGTGAATCTCTGCAACGTCTTCACGGTTCCGCAAACGGCGCTCCGGACGTACGTCGGGAGCGTCGGCCTCGAGACGATGCGCCGCGTCTGCGATGCCCTCGCCATCGCGTGCGGGTGTGACTGAGGTGGGTGAAAGGTGCCGGTCGGGCGCTATTTCCCCTGCGCCATCCACGGCAGGAACTCGGCGTTGTTCTTCGTCTTGCCCATCTTCGACAGCAGGAGTTCCGTCGCCTCGACGGGGGACAGGGCAACACCCACACGCGATTGAGGCTCCCCGTGAGGCCGAGCACCATCGACATGCGCGCTGATGCGGCCGTTGGAACGGGCGGGGTGTGCCTCAGAACGACGGGCGGATCCCGAGTCCGAACTGGACGGCCCACCCGCGCACGCCGGTCCAGGCGTCATGGTGCGGGCCAGGGCGATTCATCATCCGGATGCGCAGCGTCGGCACGACGACGATCCGGCTTTCGGGATTGACCGGCACGTCCAGCCCCGCGGTGAACGTCAAACCGGTGACCTGCTGCACGGTGTCGCGCTGCGGCGTGACGTCCACGCGCCCGGTGCTCGAGTTGTACCTTGAGACCGTGCGCTCGGTGCGCCTGACGGTGCTCATCACCAGCCCGCCGCCCCCGACGACCTCCATGTCCCTGCCGGCCCGCAGGCGCACCAGGACGTTCAGCAGCGTGTCACGGTTGTGGATGCGGTAGTCCTCAGACGACGTGTACAGGAACCGCTGCGGCGCAGCGAGATCGCGCACGAGCACGACTTCACCTTCGATGCCGGTCCGGCCCAGGGAGACTCCCGCGGCGAACGCCAGCGCCGTCGTGTTGCCGGAGAGGTTCGGCGATACTCGGTGGTATCGCTCTTCGGAGGCCGGCTGCACGACGATCAGGCCCGCCGGTTGCACGTAGCCACGGAGAGGGGCTCGGGCCGAAGGCTCCGCGGGCGTCTGGAGCGGGAGGAGCGCCAGGGCAGCGGCGATCAGTGGATAGATGTTCATCGTCGCGCTCCGCGAGGACTAACCGTGGCGAACGTCGGAGCCGGCGCAGCACAGACCGGCGGCCGACCGCGGTCAGGCGCATTTTAGCCGTAGGTTCGACGGTCGGCGTGCAGATCGGCATCGAGCAGCATCACCCCGCGCCGGAAGTCCACGACGGCGTTGACCATGTCGCGGGGAGACCGTCTCGAGGACGCCCTCGGAGAAGAGCAGGCCGCTCTTCTCGGCGCGCGAGCGGGAAATATTCATGTACGCAGATTCTGCAATCCGTCCGTGTCGCGCAGCGTGCAGCGACAGCCATCTGTGATGAACGTCGTCCCCCGTATTCGCCTGTTGGCGTGGACCTGTGGCTCGGCACGCGGTCCGCTTGGTGGACCGGATGGCCCGGCCGTCCGTCAGCTACGAGCCGCGCGATCCCGCCGGCAGCGTCCTCCACCGGATCGTGCAGGATCACCTCGAGACGTTTCTCGAGCAGGCCGCCCGGTTGCGCGACGGCGACGGCGTGCCGCCGTTCGTGGAGCGTGCGTTTCGGGATTTCCTCCGGTGCGGCTTCCTGGCGGGTGGTTTTGCGCGGTTTCGCTGCGGCGACTGCGGCCTGGACCGGCTCGTCGCGTTCTCCTGCAAGGGCCGTGCGCTGTGTCCGAGCTGCGGCGGGCGCCGGATGGCCGAGCGTGCCGCGCATCTGGTCGATCACGTGATCCCTGATGTCCCTGTTCGGCAATGGGTCCTGACTCTGCCACACCGATGGCGGTACCGGCTCGCGTGGGACCACGACTTGTGTCGGCGGGTGACCGCCGGCTTCCTCTCTGCCGTCTTCCGCCTGCTGAGGGACCACGCGCGCGCCGCCGGCCTCGAGCAGCCGCGCGGAGGCGCCGTGGCGATCATTCAGCGATTCGGCGGGGCGCTCAATCTCAACGTCCACATCCATGCGCTGGTGCTCGACGGCGTGTGTCCGCGCGATCCCGCCGGGGCGATCAGGTTTCATCCGGCGCGCCGACTCACGACGCTGGACGTGGCGGAAGTGCTGGCGGCCGTGGAGCCGCGGATCCAGCGGTTGCTCGATGGCGGAGAACTCCCCGAGGATGGGGGGCATGCCGAGGCTGGCGGCGTCGATCGGTGGTCGGAGGAGGCGCCGGCGCTTGCGGGTCTGGCGGCGGCGTCGGTGCAGGGGCTCGTCGCGCTCGGGCGTCAGGCAGGCACTCGCGTCCGCCGTTTCGGACACCCGCGAGCGCCGGTCGATCGTCCAGTGGGCCCGTGTCATGCGCGATGGAACGGGGTGGATCTGCATGCCGGACCGCTCATTCCCGGGGGACAGCGCGATCGGCTCGAGCGGGTCTGCCGCTATGTGCTGCGACCGCCCGTCGCGTCCGAGCGGCTCGCCCTGACGGCCGACGGCCAGGTGCGCCTCGCCTTGAGGCACCCGTGGGCCGATGGGACGACCCACGTCGTGTTCGATCCCGTGGAGTTCCTGGGCCGGCTCGCCGTGCTGGTGCCTCGGCCGCGCGTCAACCTGATCCTGTACTACGGGGTGCTCGGGGCCCGGGCGGCGGGGCGGCGGGAGGTCGTGCCGCGCCTGCGGCCAGGTCAGAACCCGACCGGCGACCCCGTGGACGCGACGCGCGCGACCGCCACACGGGCCACGGCGCACGCTGGGGCACGTGGTCAGTGCTGGGCCGCGCTGATGAAACGGACGTTCCCGCCTTCGCCCTTCGGGCTTCGGCGAGGCCTCGCCGTAGCGCTGCGCTCGCCGACGAGCCCGAGTACGAACCGGCCCCCTAAGCGACGGCTCTTGGCGGTCGATGTGGCGGAGTGTGCCCGATCCGGCGCCAAAGCGCCCTCGCCGGCCTGACATCGTTGCGGGGTGTGCCATCATCGGCGCGTTCCGAGGGGAAAGCGCCGATCGGTTCCGGGTAATCGACCGCGTGGGCAGGGGCCGGCTAATCGGCGCCGTGTGCGGTGAGGGTCTGAGAACGGGCCTTATGTTGCCTCGCGGCCGCGCTAATGTTTCCTATCGTCTTTGCCCCGGACGTACTCTCTGCAAAGATCACGGGGGCCGACAAAAACGACTGCCATGAACAAGCTCCTGCCTCCTTGGGAGACTTGGTGACTGGCCAACCTATGAGCTGTTGCGGCTAACGCGTTGACGTTGACACACTCATCCCACCCTTGCAGACTACGCGCGTCTACGGGTACCACTTCCGGGTGCCATCCGAAACGGTTCGCCGGAGTCCTTTGAATGGCTCGGTGCAGACGACAGTTGCACGTGTGGGTGTCAGACGCAGACCACGAGTTTCTCAACGCTCAGGCTGCGGAGAACGAGACCACTGTCGGCGCGATCGTCCGTGGATTAATCAAGCAGTCGCTTCGGCAACAGACGCAGCGCTCGCCTTCTGTCATGCCGTCGTCGAACGAGACCATTAACCGGAAGGCTCCAGAGGCACGGTGAACGCGGCTATCAGCCAATGGTGTGAGTCACACGTCGTCGGCGACCGCCGTGAGTCGCTCGGCTGTAGCACAGGGAGGGAGAAAGTCATGACGCTGCTTCGGCAAAATCAATTGGCAGGTCGTTTTGCAGCGGTTAGTGTCTCTGTCGGTCATAGCAGCCTGTGCCTCAATCGCCTGGCTCGCCTTATCCGTCCGTTCGAAGCTCGAGCAGGGTCCAGCACCCGGTAAGACGATCACGCGCCGACCCACGCCGCCGCACGAGTTACCACGCACGACCCTGCCATTGGGCGATGCTGCGACACTCGGCGATGTTGGCGCAAAGGTGGGGATGGTGGTGTACTCGGACTTTTACTGCCCGTTCTGTGCTCGCTTCGCAAAAGACACCATGCCAGAGATCGTGAAGCGCTACGTCAATTCGGGTAAGGTGTTGCTCGCGTTCCGGCATCTACCTTTGGAAGCGTTTCACCCAGCGGCGAAGAAAGCGGCAGAGTTTGCCGAGTGCGGGCGGCGACAGGGCCAGTTCTGGCCCATTCACGACATACTGTTTGCGGTGCCCTCCGCGGCGACACCGTTGGTGCCGTCCATGTTCGAACAAGTCCCAGGACTCAATACCGCCGGGTTTCGCGAGTGCGTAGGCGGCCAAGCGACGGCGGCTATCGAGAGAGAGATCAGAATCGCGCAGGAGTTGGGCGTCTCTGGAACCCCAACCTTTTTCCTCGGAAAGCTCAATGACAAGCGGGAGCTGGTGGTGAACAGGCGCGAGTCTGGCGCGATGCCTATCGAGGCGTTCAGCGCGGCACTCGATCAGTTGCTTGCAGACGGATCGACTTCAGCTTTGAAGTAACCACACCGGTGCGTAGGATTCGAGCAGGGAGCCGGCTGACGCGGATCGTCTTCACCGCGAAAGTGGTGTGCCTGCTCGTACTGATGGCCTCGCGTGCGTGGCCCCAACAGGCCCCGTCCTTCAAGAGTCGAGTGGACCTGGTACCCATCGTGGCGCGGGTCCTGGATGACCGCGGGCGTCCGATCCGCGGGCTCACGGCGGCGGACTTCAGCATCACAGAAGATGGCGTGCCGCAGGAGATCGCGCAGTTCTCTGTGATCGACCGGGACGCGCCGTCGAGTAGCTCCAGTGATCCGACGCTGGCGCCCGCAGAATCGGCGCCGCGTGTCTTTGCAATTGTTCTCGGCCGAGGCCGGCTGTCTGGCCCTGCGAAGGGACTCCAGGCGGTGCTCGACTTCATCGAAGCACGCGCTGTTGCGACGGATCAGTTCGTAGTCGTTGCGTTCAACCGTGCGACAGAACTGGGCCTGCATCGGGACAAAGTCCTTGAGGTTCTGCGGCGGTACCAGTCGGAATACGAGCGAGTCGAAGCGCTTCTAGCGCACTGGTTCAGCGGCCTGACGAACCTCCTCGGCGATCGCGATCCTCCCGCCAACATCCAAGAGCGAATCGACAAGGCGCTGGCGGTACCGGGTGTTCGGGTCAGGTCACTGGATGCTGTCCCTCCGCCTGGCGGACCGACCCTTCAGTATCGCTACCGAGAGTTACTGAAAGCGCTGGGGCGGTCCGGCGAGGGGAACATATCGCAAGATCTCGTGTATTCCGCAGCCGCGAGACATGACATCGAGAGGCTGCACGCGACTGTCGAGTACCTGCGTCCCTTGGACGGAGAAAAGCACATTCTGTATCTCACGCCCGAAGGGATGGTGGGGATGAGCTCACCACTCGAGCGAAACCTGGCAGAACTCGCCGCGGACGCCCGGGTGACCGTTTCGCCGATTCACACCGGGGGCATTAGTACGTCCTGGGCGGCGGGCGACAGGCCGCCAATTGTGATTTTTGAGGGGCCGTCGTGGCACGAACGTCAGGCGAATCTGGGGTCCCGAGCGATTGCGCTGCACACCGGTGGAGTCGTGTCAATCTACGACTATGCTGCGACAGCGATCGCGAAAATTGACCAGGCCACGCGCTATGAATATGTCCTCGGCTATTACTCGGCGACGCCGAGGAGTGAGACATATCGGCGTATAGAGGTTAAGGTCACTACTCGCGGTGCAACCGTGTTGCACAGGAAAGGGTATTACGCCCGGCTGGGTGAGGCTGCTTACGATCACCGGAGCCACCTGACGCGGACCCTGTCGATGTGCTGCTCCAGTTGAGCGGCGTGTCGTACCAGGAGGTGACCGATCGTGCCGTGCCGGGGCGTTACGGTCAGGCGCCCGTGCGGTTCATCGGCCTGGACGACCTGATCCGCAACAAGCGCGCCGCCGGGCGCGAGAAGGATCTGGCGGACGTCAAGGCGCTGGAAGCCGACCGCGACGGCTGACGGGTCGCGGCCCCAATTAGGCTGAAAGTCGGTGCGGCTCCTTTGACTCGAGCGGATCGACGAGTGACAATGTCACTCATGAAGGAGATCTCGATCCGCGAACTGCACCGGAACACCGGTACCTGGGTGCGGAACGCGCGGAAGTACGGCGCGATCCTCGTCCGTGACCGTCGTCGCCCGGTCGCGCGCATCATCCCGGCCAGCGAGGAGCCAGAGGTGAATCGCTTCGCGGCGTGGCGGCCGCTGAAGCGGTTCGCCGCAGCGCTGGACCGACCGGTCGGGGGCACTCCGGTAGAGGAGCTCGTCAGCTCGGATCGGGATCGGTGACGTGCCGAGCGACGCTCCCGCCATTGCCCCTGCGTATTTTGACGCCGCGCTCGTGGCCAAGTACTACCTGAACGAGCCCGGCCGGGATCAGGTACGGCGCGTGGCCCGCTCCGCTGGCGTCATCGTGTCCTCCGGCATCGCAATCGCGGAAGTCTCGGCGGCATTCCACCGCAAATTTCGCGAAGGAGCGGTCACGCAGCAGACCTTCAAGGCACTCCAGGGGCAGTTCGTCCACGATCTGGACGAGGCACTCTGGAAGATCGCAGATCCCACCGAGGCCCTGCTCCGCGAGGTGCAAGCAGCGCTCACCTTGCTCAACCGCTCGATCTTCATACGATCGCTCGACGTCTTGCACCTCGTCACCGCACGCGCGGAAGGCTTCCACCGCATTTACTCGAACGATCGACACCTTCTCGCCGCAGCCAGCAGCTTCGGCCTTGAGGGGGTCAATCCCATCTCGGGCTGAGCCGCGCGGGCGGGCACCGGCACTTGGTGGATCGCGCACGCGCCCGGCTCACACCCTGAACAGCACGCCCGGCGCCGGGCGGGTTGACAGTTCCGCCGCACTCCGGCCGCAGCGTCCGCGGCCTGCCGCCGCGAGTCTGGCGGGGATGAACGCGAATGACGATGGTCCGCAAGAACGCCCCGCGGGACCCCTCCGGATTGCGCGTCCGCCACCGACATTCGGCTCCCGGCAGGTCGGGGTACAGATTGATGCCCCAGACGTCCTGCTGGGCGGATTCTTCGAACAGCAGCTCGGCTTCCTTATCGGCGTGGAGGTCGGCGTCGAGCAGCATCACCCCACGCAGGAGGTCCACGACGGCCTGACCATGTCGCCGAATCGCGTCGTCGCCATCTGCCGGAGCTCGTCGAGCATTACGGGCCCGGCTTCGGTCGCCTTCCTCATATCTGCATCGACCTGCGCGACGGAGCGCAGTCACGGGGCCGTTCTCGAACGGCCCCTACTTCCCCTGCGCCATAGACGACAGGAACTCGGCGTTGTTCTTCGTCTTGCCCATCTTCGACAGCAGGAGTTCCATCGCCTCGACGGGGGACAGGGGCGTGAGGACCTTGCGCAGGACCCAGACGCGATTGAGGTCTTCCTTCGGCAGCAGGAGCTCTTCCTTCCGCGTGCCGCTCTTCTGGATGTCGATCGCGGGGAACACGCGGCGGTCGGCGAGCTTGCGATCCAGGTGGATCTCGCTGTTGCCGGTCCCCTTGAACTCTTCGAAGATCACTTCGTCCATCCGCGAGCCGGTGTCGATGAGCGCGGTGGCGACGATGGTCAGGGAGCCGCCCTCCTCGATGTTGCGCGCGGCGCCGAAGAAGCGCTTCGGACGCTGGAGCGCGTTCGAATCCACGCCGCCCGACAGCACCTTGCCCGACGGCGGCACGATCGTGTTGTAGGCGCGCGCGAGGCGGGTGATCGAGTCGAGCAGGATCACGACGTCCTTCTTGTGCTCGACGAGGCGCTTGGCCTTCTCGATGACCATCTCGGCCACCTGCACGTGGCGGGTCGCCGGCTCGTCGAACGTGGACGAGATGACCTCACCCTTGACCGAGCGCTGCATGTCGGTGACTTCCTCGGGCCGCTCGTCGATGAGCAGCACGATCAGGTACACCTCGGGATGGTTCGCCGTGATGCTGTTCGCGATCGACTGCAGCAGCATCGTCTTGCCGGTGCGCGGCGGCGCGACGATGAGCGCGCGCTGCCCCTTGCCGAGCGGGGTCATGAGATCCATGACGCGGCCCGAGAGCGCGTCGGACGCGGTCTCGAGGTTGATCCGCTCCTGCGGATAGAGCGGCGTCAGGTTCTCGAAGAAGATCTTCTCGCGCACCTTCTCGGGCGGCTCGAAGTTGACCGCTTCGACCTTGATGAGCGCGAAGTACCGCTCGCCGTCCTTCGGCGGGCGGATCTGCCCCGACACGGTGTCGCCGGTGTGCAGGTCGAACTTGCGTACCTGCGACGGCGACACGTAGATGTCGTCGGGACCGGGCAGGTAGTTGTAGTCGGGCGCGCGAAGGAAGCCGAAGCCGTCGGGGAGCGTCTCGAGCACGCCTTCCGAGAAGAGCAGGCCGCTCTTCTCGGCACGCGAGCGGAGGATCTCGAAGATCAGCTCCTGCTTCCGCATGCCGGAGGCGCCGGGCACGTCGAGCTGCTTGGCGATCTTCGTCAGCTCGGTGACGCTCATCTCCTTGAGCGTCGACAGCTCCACGACGGGCATGTCGGCGCGCTCGGGCTTCGCGGCGGCGCCGCCCGCCTCGTCGCCCTCTCGCGCCGTCTCACGGCGTCCGGCGTCGCCGCGGCCGCCGTCGCCGCGACCGCCCCCGCCGTCGCCGCGGCCGTCACGGCCGCCGCGTCCGCGGTTGTCGCGGTTGCCGCGGTTGTCGCCGCGTTCGCTGCCGCTCTCGCTGTTCACTCGTCCGCCGCCCTGGTTCTGGCGGTCCTGGCCCTGCTGGCGATCGTTTTCCACAGTTCGTCCAATCCTTCGCCGCGATCCGCCGACACCGGCAGCGCGGGCTTTCCAAAAATCCGTTCGAGTTCCCGGAGGTTGCGCGTGCGCTCGCCACGCGACAGTTTGTCCACCTTGGTTGCGACGATCAGCGGCTCAACGCCGAGCGTCGTGAGCCACTGGTGAGCCTGGGTGTCCGCTTCGAGGCCCGGATGCCGGGAATCGACCAGGAGCAGCGTGATCGGGCCCGGCCCCTTCGACGTCCGACTGCTCCCCGTCGCCCGCCCCTCGACCGACGCCGCGAAATACGCCTCGGCGACGGCGGCCAGCTCCTTCCCGGCGTCGGCGCCGCCACCCTTCGCGTAGCCGTAGCCCGGGAGGTCGACGAGGTAGAGCGGCCAGCGGCCGGGGCCGCCGGGCCCTCCCTCGACGGTGACGCGAAAGACGTTCGCGAGCCGCGTCTTGCCGGGAGCCGCGCTCGTCCGGGCGACCTGGCGGCGGAGGAGCGCGTTGATCAGCGTCGACTTGCCGACGTTCGACCGTCCCGCCATCGCCACCTGCGGCAGCCCGTCGCGCGGGATCCCCGTGGACGTTCCGCCGGCGGCGGCGCTCGTCACGAACTCCACTGCAAGGACCTTCATCTCGCTGGCGCGCCCTGAGCGGGCCGCGCACGGTCGCCGGCGGCGAGTCGCCTTTCGACGTCGCTCAGAGTGGCCCCGGGCTCGCCGAAGGGTCGAAGGGTGACGAACTCGATCGAAATGACGTTCATCTCGCACGCCTGCCCTGAGCGAGCCGCCCGCGGTCCACACGCGGCGAGTCGCAGGGTCAGTGCGTAATGGTGTCGTCCGAAATGGCGGGCTGAACGGCGGCGGTCTCTGACGTGGCCGCGGCGGCGGGGTGCGCGAGCGGCTCGGCGAGCGCCACCTTCAGCACCTCGTCCATCGTGTCGACCAGATAGATGTCGAGCGAGTCCAGCACGTTTTTCGGGATGTCCGCCAGGTCCTTCTCGTTGTCCTTCGGCAGGATGATGTTCTTCAGCCCCGCGCGGTGCGCGGCCAGCACCTTCTCCTTGACCCCGCCGATCGCCAGCACTTTGCCGCGCAGCGTGATCTCGCCCGTCATCGCGACGTCCTTGCGCACGGGCAGCTTCGCCAGCGCCGACACGAGCGTCGTCGCCAGCGTGATCCCCGCCGACGGGCCGTCCTTGGGGATGGCCCCTTCGGGGATGTGCACGTGGACGTCGGTCGTGCGGTTGAAGTTCTTCGGGATGCTGAACTCGTCGGCCTTGGCGCGCACGTAGCTCATGGCGGCCTGCGCCGACTCCTGCATGACGTCGCCGAGCTTGCCGGTGAGCGTCAGCCTCCCCTTGCCGGGCATCAGCGTCGCCTCGATCACCAGGATCTCGCCGCCCACCTCCGTCCAGGCGAGGCCGGTGGCGACGCCGACTTCGTTCTTCTCCTCCGCCAGCGTCGGGCGGAAGCGCGGCACGCCGAGGTACTCGGTGACCTTTGCCGCGTTGATCTCCTCGCGGAAGGCCGTGCCCTCGACGACGACCTTGCGGGCGACCTTGCGGCAGATCGAGTTGATCTCGCGCTCCAGGTTGCGGACGCCCGCCTCCCGCGTATAGCGCTGGATCACCGTCTGGTAGGCCTCATCGAGAAACGCGATGTTCTCGGGCGTCAGGCCGTTCTGTTCGATCGCCTTCGGGCCGAGGAAGCGCTTGGCGATCTCGACCTTCTCCTGCTCGGTGTAGCCGGCGAGCTGGAGCACCTCCATGCGGTCGCGCAGCGCCTGCGGAATCGTGTGCAGCACGTTCGCCGTGCAGATGAACATCACGTTCGACAGGTCGTACTCGACGTCGAGGTAGTGATCGAGGAACGCGTTGTTCTGTTCCGGGTCGAGGACCTCGAGCAGCGCCGCCGACGGATCCCCGCGGAAGTCCATCGACATCTTGTCGACTTCGTCGAGCAGGAAGACGGGGTTCTGCGTGCCGGCCTTCTTCATCATCTGGATGATCTGGCCGGGGAAGGCGCCGATGTAGGTGCGCCGGTGTCCGCGGATCTCCGCCTCGTCGCGAACGCCGCCGAGCGACAGCCGCACGAACTTGCGGTTCATCGCGCGCGCGATCGACTTGGCCAGCGACGTCTTGCCGACGCCCGGAGGGCCGGCGAAGGTGAGGATGGTCGCCTTCGGCTTCTTGACGAGCGCGCGGACGGCGAGGAACTCGAGGATCCGGTCCTTGATCTTCTCGAGGCCGTAGTGATCCTCGTTGAGCACCTGCTCGGCCTTCTTGAGGTCGCGGCTCTCCTTCGTCTTCTTGTACCAGGGGACGGCGATCAGCCAGTCGAGGTAGTTGCGCGAGACGGTCGCCTCCGCCGACATCGGCGGCATCGACTCGAGGCGCTTCAGCTCCTGGATCGCCTTCTCGCGCGCCTCCTCGGGCATCTTCGCCTGGTCGATCTTCTTCTTCAGCTCCTCGATCTCGTTCCCCTTGTCGTCCTTGCGCCCCAGCTCCTTCTGGATCGCCTTCATCTTCTCGTTGAGGTAGTACTCCTTCTGCGCCTTCTCCATCTGCTTCTTGACGCGCGACTGGATCCGGCGGTCCACCTGGAGCTTGTCGACCTCGGCCTCGAGGATGCCGGCGATGCGGTTCAGGCGCTCGACGGGGGAGATGATCTCGAGCAGGTTCTGCTTCTCGTCGACTCCCACCAGCAGGTGCGCCGCGATCGTGTCGGCGAGCTTGTTCGGGTCGTCGACGCGCACGGCTGCGATCATGGCGTCGTAGTGCAGGTTGTTCGACAGCTTCACGTACTGCTCGAACAGCGACACCACGCGGGTCATCGTCGCCTCGGTGTCGGCGCCGGTCTCGCGCGGCCGCGGCACCACCTTCACGACGACGCGGTAGAAGCCCTTGTCTTCCTTCCACTCGATCGCGCGCGCGCGGTCGATCCCCTCGACGAGCAGCTTGATGTTGCCGTCCGGCAGCTTCAGGCTCTGGACGACGTTCGCCACGCAGCCCATGGTGAAGATGTCGGCCGGCTGCGGATCGTCGATCTGCGCGTCGTGCTGCGCCGCGAGGAAGATCCGCTTGTCCTTCATCAGCGCATGGTCGAGCGCGCGCACCGACGACGGCCGTCCGATGACGAACGGCAGCATCATGTGCGGAAAAACGACGACGTCGCGGAGGGGAACGATGGGGAGTGTTTCGTAGATTTCCATTTAGGTGTCACGCGAAATGGAAGATGGGAGATCGGAGAGGGTAAAGCGCCCGGTGCCGAACTCTTTACCCTCTACCATCCACCATCTGCCATTTTCCTAGCCAGCCTTTTCGATCAGCGTCGTGATCGGCTTTTCCTTGCTCACGACGACCTCGCGGGTGATGACGCACTCGCGGATCTTCTTCTGGCCCGGCAGGTTGTACATCAGGTCGAGCATGAGGTCCTCGATGATCATCCGCAGACCGCGGGCGCCGATCTTGCGGGCCAGCGCCTGCTCGGCGATCGCCTCGAGGGCGTCGTCGGTGAAGCGGAGCTTCACGTTCTCGTACTCGAACAGTTTCTGGTACTGACGCGTGATGGCGTTCCGGGGTTGCGTCAGGATCTGGACCAGGGCGGCACGGTCGAGCTCGTGCAGCGTGCCGATCACCGGGAGGCGGCCGACGAACTCCGGGATGAGGCCGTACTTGATCAGGTCCTCCGGCTCCACCATCTCGAGCGTCGAGCCGATGTCGCGGTTGGCCAGCGACTTGACGTCCGCCTTGAAGCCGAGCGTCTTCTTGCCGGTGCGGCGCTCGATCTGCTTGTCGAGCCCGACGAAGGCGCCGCCGCAGATGAACAGGATGTTGGTCGTGTCGACCTGGAAGAACTCCTGGTGCGGGTGCTTGCGGCCCCCCTGCGGCGGGACGTTCGCGACCGTGCCTTCGAGGATCTTCAGCAGCGCCTGCTGCACCCCTTCACCCGAGACGTCGCGGGTGATCGAGGGGTTTTCGTCCTTGCGGCAGATCTTGTCGACCTCGTCGATGTAGATGATCCCCTGCTGCGCCTTCTCGATGTCGCCGCCGGCGGCCTGCAGCAGCTTCAGGATGATGTTCTCGACGTCCTCGCCGACGTAGCCCGCCTCGGTGAGCGTCGTCGCGTCCACGATCGTGAACGGGACGGAGAGGAGCTTGGCGAGCGTCTGCGCGAGCAGCGTCTTGCCGGTGCCGGTGGGGCCAATCAGCAGGATGTTCGACTTGGTCAGCTCGATCTCGTTCCGGCCGCGCGACTGCTTCTGGATCTCGATCCGCTTGTAGTGGTTGTAGACGGCGACGGCGAGCTTCTTCTTCGTCTGCTCCTGGCCGATGACGTACTCGTCGAGGAACTTCTTGATGTCCTGCGGGACCGGGAGCGACGAGGAGCGGGCGCCGCCGCGCGACTCGAACTTGTTGTCGTCGGCGATGATGTCGTTGCAGACCTCGACGCATTCATCGCAGATGAACACGGTGGGGCCGGCAATGAGCTTGCGGACGTCGTTCTGGTCCTTGTTGCAGAACGAACAGCGGAGGATCTCGCCGTCTCCGGATTTCTTGACCATGGGGTTCTGGTGCAGCCCTACCGGGCTGCGGTACGGCCGTTCTGTGCGCGTCGGGACGTGCAGCTACGCTCGTTTGCGGATGACATCGTCAATAATACCGTATTCCTTCCCCTGCTCCGGGCTCATGATGTAATCGCGCTCGGTGTCGTCCTGGATGCGCTTGAGCGGCTGGCCGGTGTGGTCGGCCAGGATCTGGTTCAGCCGCTCCCGCGTCCGCAGCAGTTCCCGGGCGTGGATGTCGATATCGGTCGTCTGCCCCCCGAGCCCCTGCACCCACGGCTGGTGGATGAGGATACGCGAATTCGGCAGCGAGAAGCGCTTTCCCTTCGCCCCGGCCGCCAGCAGCACCGCCGCCACCGAGGCGGCCTGTCCGATGCAATACGTCTGCACGTCCGGCTTGATGAACTGCATGGTGTCGTAGATCGCCATGCCGGCAGTCACGACGCCGCCCGGGCTGTTGATGTAGAGAAGGATGTCCCGGTCGGGATCCTCCGCCTCGAGGAAGAGCATCTGCGCGATCACGAGGTTCGCGACGTTGTCGTCGATCGGCGTGCCGACGAAGATGATGCTGTCCTTCAGGAGGCGCGAAAAGATGTCGTAGGCGCGTTCCCCGCGGTTGGTCTGTTCGACCACCATCGGGATGAGCTGACTGTGTGCGGCTGCCATGGCGATTGAATCCTCTTATCGGTCAGACCCGGGTGGCCCTTGAGAGCAGGAAGTCGACGGTGCGCTCGCGGCGGATGCCGGCGTAGACGCGGCTCAGGCCGCCTTCCTTCTCGAGGCGCGACCGCACGGCGGCGGGCGTGCGTCCGGTCCGTTCGGCGTAGCGGGCGATCTCCTCGTCGACCTCGGCGTCGGTCGCCGTGATGTTCTCACGGCGACCGACCTCGTCGAGGTACAGCGCGCTCTTGACCGCCTCGACGGCCGCCTCGCGCTGCTTCTCGCGGAAATCCTCCCAGTTGACGTTCATCTTCATCGGGTCCACCTGCTGCTCGATCAGGCGGCGGACGAACTCCTCGACGCGGCGGTCGATCTCGCGGTTCACGAGCGACGCCGGCACCTCGATGGCGACGCGCTGCGCCATCTGGCGAATCAGCTCGCCGCGGACCTCACGTTCGTTCTCGTGCATCATCTGGTGCTCGAGATCGGCGCGCACCCGCGCGCGGAGCGCCTCGAGGTTCTCGAAATTCCCCAGGTCCTTCGCGAACTCGTCGTCGAGTTCCGGCACGACGCGCTTCCGGATCGCCTTCACGGTGACGTCGTACTTCACCGTGGTGCCGGCCAGCTCGGTGATCGCGTAATCCTCTGGATAGGTCACGTCGAACGCCTTGCGGTCGCCGACGGCCATGCCGCCCAGCGCCTCGTCGAACCCGGGAGGATTGGCCGGCGCGCCGAGGTCCACCGTCACGCCGTCGTGCCGGTCGGTCTGCGCTTCGCCGTTCTCGCCCGTGGCGGTCCGCTCCAGATCGAGCTGCACGGAATCGCCGAGCTCGACGCCACGGCCCTCGACCGGCTCGTAGCGCGCCGACCGCTCGCGGAGCTGCGACAGCGCCTGCTCGACGGCCGCATCGTCAACGGCGCCGCTCTTGTTCGGCACCGTCAGCGTCGAGTAGTCGCCGGGGTCGATCGACGGCACGGTCTCGAAGCTGGCGGTGAACTTCAGCGGCTGCCCTTCTTCGACGGCGACGTCCCTGATGTCGGGCGTATCGACCGGCTCGATCCCCTTGTCGCGCAGCGCCTCGTCGACGGCCTTCGGAATCAGCCCGTGCACGACGTCGTGAAGGATCTGGTCGCGGAACCGCTGCCGCACGACCTTGGCCGGCACCTTGCCGGGACGGAAGCCGGGGATGCGCGCCGCCTTGCTGTAGTCGCGCGCCACCTTGTCGATCTCGGCGTCCACGACGCTGCTGTCGATCTCGACGACGAGGTTTTTCTGGGTATCGGAAACGTCGATGAACTCAGTCTTCATGAAGGGTGCTGCAGGGTGCTGCAGGGTGCTGCAGGGTGCTGCGAGGTGCTGCTCGGTGCTTCGGTGCTGCTCGGTGCTTCGGTGCCGCAAGGTGCCGTGTGCTGGTGCTGCTCGGTCCGGGTGGTTCGGGTGTGCACCTTTCAGCACCCCGGCACCCTGCCGCACCTTTCAGCACCCCGCCGCACCCTGCCGCACCCTGTTTTTTGAATGCGAAAGGGGGGAGTCGAACCCCCACAGCCTTTCGGCTACCGGATCCTAAGTCCGGCGCGTCTGCCAGTTCCGCCACTTTCGCGCGTCGGCCGGTCCTTCGCGCGTTCCGTCGATCGGACCTCGCTCAGGCAGGCGTCGGACCGTACGCAAGAGTAGCACGGTGAGCCGTGCTCGCGCGCGGCGCGGGGGCCGTTGCCGCCTACGCGCCGGCGATCCAGATCAAGTCGCGGCAGTGCGGGCAGGCGAACGCGAGGCGGAGGTCCGCGACGAACGAGACGAAGCCCGCCTCGCCCCGTTTCGAGCACGCGGGGCAGATGGCGCCGGCGACCTCCACGGTGGCGATCCGCAACTGGCGGCCGGTCTGCGGATCCGGCAACGTCTCCGGGCGGCACGTAGACCGGCTGAGCTTTGCACCCGCGACGCCAACCTCGTGCAGGAACAAGCCATGAAATGGATCAGCCTGCTGCATGGCCGCATATGGTAGCACGTGCATATGCAGCCGCTAGTAATGGGCTGAAACGCCAGCAGCTGCGACGGGGCAGGCGGCTTGCACCCTCCGGGCAGGCGCCCAATAAAGAACAAAGAAGGAGAAGGTCGTGCCGAGGTCAATGTGGAAAGGGTCCATCGCCTTCGGGCTCGTGAACATCCCCGTCGAGCTCTACAGTGCCGTCCGCGATCACCGGCCGCGCTTCCGGCTCCTGCACGCCGCCGACGAATCGCCCGTCAGCTACGAGCGCGTGTGCCAGCGCGAAGGGAAGCCGGTCGGCTGGGACGACCTCGTCAAAGGCTACGAATACGAAAAAGGCCAGTTCGTCGTCCTCACCAAGGACGACTTCAAGACTGCCGCGCTGGAGAAGACCCGCACGATCGACATCCTCGACTTCGTGGACCCGCAGGAGATCGACGAGCGGTATTTCGAGACCCCCTATTACCTCCAGCCAGGGAAGGGGGCCGACCGCGCGTACGCGCTGCTGCGCGACGCCATTCGTGAATCCGGCAAGGTCGGCATCGCCAAGATCATCCTCCGCGAGGCGCAGCACCTCGCCGCCGTCGAAACGATCGGCGACGCGCTCGTGCTGACGATGATGCGGTTCGCCGACGAACTGGCGGATCTCGGCGAGTTCCGGTTCCCCGCATCGGAGGGGATCCGTCCCGGCGAGATGAACATGGCGCTGCAGTTGATCGACTCGCTGAGCGCCAGATGGGAGCCGGCGAAGTACACCGACGAGTACCGCGAGAACCTGATGCGCCTGATCCAGGCGAAGCTGAAAGGGCGCACGCCGAAGCTGCAGGACCGCGAGGTGCCGCAGCAGGCGGACGTCGTCGATCTGATGGCGCGCCTGCGGGCGAGCCTCGAGGCGAAAGGAGACGCGGCGCCCGCGCGCAAGGGGACGGCGCGGAAGAAGCCCGCGGCCCGCAAAAAGACCGGCCGCGCGGCGTAGTATGTGATCGATGGAGGTCGACCGGCAGGCGCTCGACGCGTGGTACGTCCGCAATCGCGCCCGCTCGCGCGCGCTCTTCGACATGCTCGACCCCGCCGTGTACTACGAGCGGCCGATCACCCTCCGAAATCCCATCGTCTTCTACGAGGGGCACCTGCCGGCCTTCAGCATCATCGCCTTCGTCAACCGCGGGCTCGGGCGGCCCGGCGTGGACGAGCGGCTCGAGCGGCTGTTCGCGCGCGGCATCGATCCCGAGTCGGCCGACATGGCCGTGCCGCGCAGCGGCGCCGACACGCAATGGCCGTCGCGCGACGAGGTGCTCGCGTTCGCGAGTGCCGCTGACGCGCTCGTGCGCGGCGCCATCGCCGAGGCCCCCTTCGATGAATCCCGGCCGGCGATGTGCGGAGGCGAGGCGCTCTATACCGCGCTCGAACACGAGGCGATGCACCAGGAGACCCTGCTCTACATGTGGCATCGCCTGCCGCACGCGCGCAAGGCGCGCCCGGCATACCTTCCGTACGAGGTGAAAGCGCCGGTGCCGCCGCGGACGCACGTCGCGGTGCCGGCCGGCCGTGCCACGCTCGGGCAGCCACGGACGCGCGCGCGCTTCGGCTGGGACAACGAGTTCGAGGCGCACGTCGTGGAGGTGGACGCCTTCGACGTCGATGCGCACAGCGTCACGAATGCCGACTACCTGCCGTTCGTCGAAGGAGGACACGTCGAGCCGCCGGCGTTCTGGACGAAGCACGACGGCGAGTGGCGCTGGCGCGGCATGTTCGAGGACGTCCCGCTGCCGCCGTCGTGGCCGGTGTACGTCAGTCATGACGATGCGGTGGCGTTTGCGCGGTGGAAGGGGAGGCGCCTGATGACCGAGGCGGAGTATCACCGCGCCGCGTTCGGCACGCCGTCGGGGGAGGAGCGTCCGTTTCCGTGGGGCTCCGCACCGCCCGACCGCACGCGCGGGCACTTCGATTTCGCGACGTGGCATCCGGTGCCGGCGGGCGCGCGTCCCGCGGGGGCGAGCGCCTGGGGCGTTCACGACCTCGTCGGCAACGGCTGGGAGTGGACGTCGTCGGTGTTCGGCCCGTTTCCAGGATTCTCGCCGATGGCGTCGTATCCCGAGTACTCGGCGGAGTTCTTCGACGGCCAGCACTATGTGCTGAAAGGGGCGTCGCCGGCGACGGCGAAGGAGCTGATCCGACGCAGCTTCCGCAACTGGTTCCGTCCGAACTATCCCTACGTCTACGCGAAGTTCCGCACCGCCGCCTCCTGACGATGGATCTCGAGCCGACCGCGGACCTCCCGGCGCGGGCGTTCGCGGCCGACGTCCGCCGGGGGCTCACGTGCACCCCGAAGCAACTCCCGCCCAGATATTTCTACGATCCGCTCGGGTCCACGCTGTTCGAAGCGATCTGCCGCCTGCCCTGGTACCGCATCACACGGGCCGAGTGCGCGCTGCTCGCGCGCATCGTCGGGGGGTTGGCCGGGGCTGCGGCCGGCGGCACGGTGGTCGAACTCGGATGCGGGAACGGCGAGAAGCTCGCGCTCCTCGCCGACGCCCTGCGGCAGCGCGGCGCGTTTCCCGAGATGCACCTCGTCGATGTCTCGTCGCAGGCGATCGACAAGAGCCGCGACCGCCTCGAGCGGCTCGGGTTTCCGGTCGTCGCGCACCACGCCACCTACGAGCAGGGGCTGCGGCGCGCGCGCGCTTCCGGCGCGGGCCCCGCCCTGGTGCTGTTTCTCGGCTCCAACGTCGGGAACTTCGATCCGCCGGAGGCGCTCGCGTTCCTGCGCGAGATCCGCTCGACGCTGCGGGATGGCGACGGGCTGCTGCTGGGCGCGGATCTCACGAAGCCGGAGCGGGACCTCCTCCTCGCCTACGACGATCCGCTCGGCGTCACCGCCGCGTTCAACCGGAACCTGCTCGTCCGCATCAACCGCGAGCTCGGCGCCGATTTCGAGCTCGATGCCTTTTTTCACCGCGCGCTGTGGAACAGTGCCGAGCGCCGCGTCGAGATGCACCTCGTCAGCACGCGCGCCCAGGACGTCCGCATCCCCGCGGCCGGCCTCGTCGTCCGCTTCGAGGCCGGCGAGCACATGTGGACCGAGAGCTCCTACAAGTACGAGCCGGAGCAGGTGGGGGCGATGGTCGCGGCTGCCGGCTTCGATCTCGAACGTCAGTGGATCGATGACGAGGCGCGATTCGCGCTCACGCTGTCGCGGGCGCGCTGAGCACGCGGGCGATCCGCTCGAGCGCCCAGTCGATCTCCTCACGCGTGATCACGAGCGGCGGCGCGAGCCGGATCACCGTGTCGTGCGTCTCCTTGCAGAGGATCCCTTCGTCTTTCAGGCGTTCGCAGTACGGCCGCGCCGCGACGGTGAGCTCGAGCCCGATCCACAGGCCGCGTCCGCGAACCTCTTTCACGACCGGACTGGCCATCCCGCGGAGACCGTCGAGGAAGTACGCGCCGAGCGCGGCGGACCGCTGCACGAGCTGTTCGTCCACGAGCACCTGGAGCGCGGCGCGGGCGATGGCGCACGCGAGCGGATTGCCGCCGAACGTGCTGCCGTGATCGCCTAGATTGAACACGCCGAGCACGTCCGCGCGCGCGAGCACCGCCGATACCGGGTAGAAGCCGCCCGACAGCGCCTTGCCGACGACCACCGCGTCGGGACGAACGCCGTCGTACTCGAAGGCGAAGAGCCGTCCCGCGCGGCCAAGCCCCGACTGGATCTCGTCGGCGATGAACAGCACGTTCTGGCTCCGGCAGATCTCCGCGACGCGTGCGAGATATCCGTCCGGCGGCACGATGACGCCCGCTTCTCCCTGGATCGGCTCGACGAGAAACGCGCAGGTCTCGGGCGTGATCGCGCGCGTCAGCGCGTCGGCGTCGCCGAAGGGCACCGCGGTGAAGCCGGGCACGAAGGGACCGAAGCCCGCGCGATACTGCGGTTCGGTGGAGAAGCTGATCGCGCCGATCGTCCGTCCGTGGAAGTTTCCGCGGCAGACGACGATCTGCGCGCGACCGTCGGGGATCCCCTTGATGGTGTAGCCCCACTTGCGCGCCGCCTTCACCGCGGTCTCCACCGCCTCGGCGCCGGAGTTCATCAGGATGGCCTTGTCGTACCCCGTCAGCGCGTGGAGCTGCTCGTAGAGGAGCGGGAGCTGATCGTTGCGGAACGCGCGCGAGGTCAGCGTGACGCGCCGCATCTGCGCGGCGGCCGCCTCGAGGATCCGCGGGTGGCAGTGCCCCTGGTTCACGGCCGAGTACGCGGCCAGGCAATCGAGGTAGCGGCGCCCCTCGACGTCCACCACCCACGCGCCGTCGGCCCGCTCGATCACCACGTCGAGCGGGTGATAGTTGCGCGCGCCGAAGCGGTGTTCGAGTGCGATGAGCGAGGCCGTATCGGACGACATGGCCGTATTGTCCCGTGAAACCTCGCGAGCGGCGACGTGCCGCTCGCTATCGCAGTGCCGCGTTCCTTCCGAAGCTCATCCTGTGCGAAGCGTCGCACGTTATCGATGTCATCGCCGAAGACCGCAGCAGTAGAATCGCTGTATGCGCGGCGTCGCCGCCGTCCTCGCGGGCCTGCTGGCTTCCGCCTGCGGAGGGAGCCCTTCATCCCCCTCGCCGGCGCCCCTCGCACCGTCTCCTTCGTCCTTGTCGTTCACCGGCCGCCTCGTCGACGTGCTCGACGGCAAGGTCGTCGCGGCAGGAACGATCACCGCCGACGGTCTCGCCTCCGTTGTGAGCGACGGCGGCGGCACCTTCACGCTCACCCCGGCAACCGCCGGCAGCTTTCAGGTCACGATCGCCGCGCCCGGCTATGTCGAGCGCAGGACGGCGGTGGCGGTGCCAGGCAGCGCCGCGGACGTTTCGCTGATCCCCTCCAGCTTCTCGATGGAGACGTTCAACCAGTGGGGACGGACCGCCTGGCACCCGCAGGGCCGGCACAGGGCCGTGCGGTGGAGGGCTGTGCCCCGGCTGGTCATCTACACGCGCGAGCTGGACTGCTCACATCCCACGGAGATCGTCATCCTTTCGCGCCAGGTGCCCGATGCGGATGTCGCCGAGGCGATCGTCCAACTCCGCCGCGCGCTCGAGGCGTTCTCCGGGGGCACCTTTCCTGACTTCGCTGACGTGACGCTGGAGCACGGCCCGGTCGGGGAGCGCCGCGACCTGCTGGACGCGCGCTGGGACGGCGTGATCACGGCGGGCACCTGTGTAGTGATCGCCAATGGCGCGGACGGTGGGGGGCGGACCTACCGCGTCAGGGGACTGTACGAACCGTCCGCCGGCGGCGCCTACTGGAAGACGGGGCTGTTGCCCCAGCGCCGGCAGCTCGCGCAGATCCACGAGTTCGGCCATGCCCTCGGGCTGGGACACACGTACACCACCGTGCCGTCGATCATGTCCTATAACACCTTCGGTGGGTTCTCGTGGGACCTGACGGCGTTTGACAGGCAGGCGGGACGCGTCCTCTTTTCGCGCCCCCCCGGCAACATCAACCCTGACGAGGATCCGCCCGGCTACACCGTCAACGCCGGGATGGGAATGACTGCGGGACTGCTGCAGCCGCCAGGGACCTTCGACCGCGGACGCGCCGGCGAAATGTGCCCGGGCCCGCCGGGGCGCTGAAGGCTCCACACGCGAAATGCCAAACGCCAAACACCAAACGCCAAACGCCAAACGGCGTTGGAAATTAGGAGTCAGGAGGTGGGAGTTAGGAGTTAGGAGTTAGGGCAATAATATACTAGGCTGACCGCAGGGCGGACATCAGCTTTGTTTCCCTCTCGACCAGCTCGGCGAGTGGTATACACGCTACGCCGAGCAAGCGACACGCGCCGGGAATCTTGCCGTTGGCCCGCTTCTTCAGAGACTCAGACGCAACCACGGTGTAGCCGTCGAGCAGGGCCAGTGCGACTACGAAGGAATCGGCAACGGTTTTCCGGCCGCGAGGTTTGGCCATTCGGGGGAAAGCCAATGCGACCTTGCCAGCTTCAAGAAGAAACGCCGCATCGTTTCGGTCACAGCGTGTCAGCCTGTCGCGATAAGGCTTTACTTTGTCGGCGATGGATTTGACTTCGCCATCCTCCCCCACAATTCGACCCAGAGAGAAAAGACGGTCGGCTGCGATGAGGGCCTCAACTAGTGCCCACAAGCGCGGCGGGTCGGGGCTCACGTCAATGTCCAGCCACGCCGACGTGTCCATCAAGTACTGGACTGGTGGCGATGATCCGTCCTCCGGGACTGGGAGAGCCACCTTTGGCATGTCTATCTAACCGCCACCTTCAGCGCAGAGAATCTGCCTGGATCAAGTTTCAACAGCCCTTTGGCGTCGGCGCGGTTGATCGCTCCACGACTTAGCGCTTCAAGCGTGATTTCGGTGTGCCTGCGGCCGAGTCGTCTGGCCTGCTGTGTGATGGGGTTGATCTTGTATTCGCCAGTCAGGGTCTTCTTGACACGCTTCCGCGTGATCGCAAAGACCTGCTCATAGGTCCCGTCCTTTGCCCAACCGCCTTCCTCAAGGCGGATCGCCATTGCCGCCAAACTGACCTTGAAGGAGCGCGCCAGTTTTCCCAGCTCGTTGACGTCAAAATCGCGTCGTTTGGTTGGAGCGCCGAGCACGTTATCGAGGGCACTGAAGGGAACCAAGAAATCAGCAGCAAAGACATTGCAGTAACGCTCCACTGGATTGCCCTTGCGCTCATCGCTGATTGCGGTTTGACGTCGGAGCACGTGGCAGTATTCGTGGAACATCGTGAAAATCCTGGCGCCGTTGTTTGTCTCGGCGTCGTTCACGACAATCGCGTACAGCCCCTCTCTCTCAATGGTTGCCCCGCTGCATTCGTCACCCATCGACTCCAGATAAACGAACACGCCACGGTGCTCGATCGCATTGCGCCACGCCCTAAGTGCGTACGCATCGCTGGGCCACTCACGCTGAGCCCTGATGGTGACGCCGAATCTGCTCCGTTGCCGATTCGCTAGGTCGTGGGCAGACTCATTCCTGAGCATCGGCTCAAGCCGTGCGACGGATGCAAAAAGCTCAGGGACGTCCTGCTTAAGATCCGCTAGTGCGTCCAGCGTGTCGGAGACTTCTTGCAGCACGACACGCGTCTCAAGGCTCAGTTCTTTGGATTCGTGCTCCCGGCGTGTGCGGCGATCCGGAATGTCAGGGACGTCAGCTTTCAGCGGCTGCGGCATGAACAGGCTGACGTAGTTGATCTGGTACCTCGTCGCCATCCGTTGCAACGTGCCAATGGTGGGACGCCTACTGCCGCTCTCGTAAGCCTCTAACTCGGAGAGTGGCACTTCCAGCCTGTCGGCTGCCTCAATAAGAGACAGTCCACGCAGCGTGCGCGCCCACTTCAGAACGTCTGGATTGACTGGGATCTCGGCCACAAATTGTGCGGAAAGTGCCTGAGCCAACGTGTCCTTTCCGGCCGTAGCGGTGATACACTACGCCTACCGCGCAGCGTTCCACGCTTCGCCTTAAGGACTCCGCACGCCACCCGCCGCCAAGCCTGACAGCGTGCAGTCCGGTCGACTCACCTTCCGTAGCGCAATTCTACCCCCACTTGGGGGCGGCGCTATCGCTTCTTCGTCTTCCCCTTGCGGCGCTTCGGGATCGGCTTCGGAGCCGACAGGACGCGCCTTAGACCGTCTGAGAATCGCGCCATCGTGCCATCCGGGTTATCGGCGGGCACGTCTACCGCGTCGTTCTTGGGGGAGGCTTTTCTTAGCACGTTGAGGGCAACTCCGATCCCGTCAGCGCAGTGTAAGTCAGGCGCTTGCCGATGATGCCCCGCAGTCCGAGGACGAAACGCGCCGCGTCAGTCAGTTTGCGATTATTGAAACGATACGCCTGCTCATCGAGGTAGCGGAACAAGTGAAACGGCTCAACGCTGACGTAAGTGCCTTTCAGGGCGCGCTTCAGGAGGCTCCAGAAGTTCTCGCACCCGTTGGTGTGGATCTGCCCGTCCACGTATTTTTCGGCATGATCAATGAACCCGTGAACGAAGTCGCCCTGAAGGCCGCGATACGAGAGGAACGCATCGGTGTAGACGTTGGAGCCGGTTTCGACGTGTTCGCGGACGTGGGCTCTGGAAGGTGCGGCGCTTCAGCCCGCCGAGCACTTCCATGCGGATTTGCGAGACGCCATCCTTGCCGTGCCGATCCAGCAGGCCCATGACGGCGACCTTTCCGGCGACGGCGCGCCCCTTCGCCATGCCGACGCGCTTCCGCTTCGCCGCGTGCATGTTGCGGGACTTTCCGCCGATGTAGGTTTCGTCCACTTCGACGGTGCCGTTGATCTTTCCGCCATCCTCGCCCTGCAAGGCGAGACGGAGCCGCGACAGCATGAACCATGCGGTTTTCTGGGTGACGCCGAGCGCCCGCGCCAATTCGTAGCTGCTGATCCCGTTCTTGCAGTTCACCAGCAGCCACAGGGCCGGTAGCCACTTCTGGAGCGGGATCGGGCTGTCCTCAAAGATCGTCCCAACCTTTAGAGAGAACTTGGCGCGGGGGTGCTTGGCGTAGCACTTCCAGAGCTTCGCGGCGGCAAGGAACGTTACTTTTTTGGAGCCGCAGGTCGGGCACTTGACGACGCCATCCGGCCAGCGGATCGCCTCGACGGCCTTGCGGCAGTTCTCGTAATCCGCGAAGAAAACGATGGCTTCTTGCAGGGTGCGGGGTTCGTGACTGGCCATGCGTGAATCTTCTCAGAAACCGCATGGTCAGTCAAGTATATTGTTGCCGGAGTTAGGAGTTAGGAGTTAGGAGTCGGCTCCGCCTCGTACCCCTGCCGCGCCGCGTCGAGTTCCGCGGTGATTTCCGACGCCAGGCTGCCCGGAGACAGGACCTTCGCGAGCCCGCCGAATCCCAGGATCCAGCTCTTGAGCGCCCAGTCGTTCACGACGTGGAGCGTGACGTGCAGCGACCCGTCCTCGCGCTCGTCGATGACCTGCGACGGGTGCCATACGCGCTCCCGGACGTAACGCGCGATCTTCGGCGCGAACAGGATCTCGATCCGCTCCGGCGTTCCCTGGTTCACCCCCAGCGAGTGCGCAAACGCGTCGTCGGGCAGCTCGAGCGGCTCGAAGCGCTCTTCCGTGACCGAGACCTGTTCGATGCGGTCGACGGCGAACGTTCGGAGCCCGCCGTACTCCGGCACCATGCCGATCACGTAGAGGCCTCCCTGGCCGAAGAGGAGCCGGTACGGCTCGAAGAGGTACGACTTCTCGCGGTTGCTCGAGAACGAGTGGTACCGCATCGTCACGCGCCGCTGCTGCATCGTCGCCTCGACGAGCTGCGCGACCTCCTTCGTCCGCGGCTCGGTCGATTGCGCGCCCGGGTCGGGCTTGGCCTGCATGACGAGCGGCATGCGGTCGAGGAACTGTTTCATCCCCGGCGTCAGCGCGTTCGCGAGCTTCTCGAACGCGCTGCGCACGTCGCGCTGGAAGGGCGTGCCGGCGAGACACTCGACGAGCGTGCGCGAGAAATAGAGCGCGCTCAACTCGGCGAGCGTGAAGCCGGTGTCCGACAGCCGGCGGAAGGCCTTCTGCTCGAGCGTCCAGTACTTCCTGCCGTCGTGCGTTTCGTCGTACAGCGGGAAACCGGCGGTCTGCAGCGCCTCGAGATCGCGGCGGATGGTCCGCGTCGTCACGCCGGTGCGCGACGCGAGGTCGTCGATGGTGACGCGGCGCGACGCCTCGAGATCCTTGAGGATGGACCACTGCCGGATGACTTCGGCGTTGCGCGGCATCAGTTCACCGGCGCCTCGGCCGCCGCGAGCGCGGGCCGCAGCGCCGCCTCGAGCCGCGCGCGGCGGCGCTGCATGTACCGTCCGTACACCGCGTGCAGCGGCCCCATCAGCCCGAGCGATGCCGGCGAGAGATACGCGAGCTGGCGGGGGAGGAAGAGCGCGAGTGCGACGGCGAACAGGCCGACCGCTGCCGACAGGAGGTGGTGCCGCCCGCGTGTCGACGCGTCGAAGACTTCGAGGGGCCCGAGTTCCAGCGCCCCCGCCTGGCGCGTGGCGTTCAGGTACAGGAGCGCGAACAGCGACATGAGGGCGAAGAAGCCGAACCCGTAGATCGCCGAGGCCCGTGCCAGCTCGTCGAAGCTCATCGCCTGCACGGGACGCGCCGCGCCCAGCTTGAACACCTGGAGCATGAACGCGTCGAACATGAACTTCAGCGGGTAGATGTAGAGCAGCACGACGAACAGCAGGCCGCTGTTCAGCAGAACCGTGCGCCCGTCCTGGAGCGGGAACCGTTCGAAGAACGCATCGTGCTCATACCAGATCCACACGAGCAGCGCGAAACAGCAGGCGAAGGCGGGGATCCCCTGCAGCAGCGCCAGGAGCTCCCCGTAGCTGCGCGGCACGTCATTGGTGATGACGAGCAGCGTCAGCGCGAACCCGAACACGGCATCGCTGAACTCCTCGAGCCGCGAGATCTTGTGCTTTCGCAGCGTCAGCATCGGCGGAACTATAACAAGTTCCGCCCGCGCCTCCCCTCAGCGGCGGTCGATGGACGGCGTTCCCGTCAGGCGGCGGAGCTTGTTCACGTCGCCGACGATCTCGATGAGACCGCAGTCGCGGCACATCAGGCCCTTCGTCATGATCTCGCCCGTCTCGAGCGTCATGAACCGCGAGTCGTCCGGGCGGAAGGTCAGGCGAAGGGCGGAATAGAGCGCGCCGGCAGCGCTCATCTCGCCGCCGCAGTGACTGCACATGCGGGTAGGGCCTGCGGCCATCGAAGGCTCCAGTGGTTGGGGGCCCGCACAGGGTACCGCAGAAACGCCGCCGTCTGAACGGCGGACGCGCGAAAAAGGCGTTCGACAACCCGCCGTTTGCCGTGTGACCTGCCCTGTCACACCCCCCTTCTAGACTGCGTCCAGACAGGAGGTCGGGATGCGAATCGAAGGGGCGGCGGCGCTGACGCTGGATTTCGGGGGAGTCACCACGACGACGCCGGTGGCGCGGGCGGGGCGGGCCGCGCTGCGGCTGGCGGTGCCGTCCGGGGGCCTCCGCGGGCCCGACAAGTACAAGGTGCTCGAGCAGCGCCGCCGCCGGGCTCAGATCGCCGCCCGCCGGTTGCTCGACCTGATCGAGGAGGCGAACTGATGATGGCCACCTGCACGCACGGCAACGGCCGGGCGCTCTGCTTCGAGTGCTTCAAAGCCGGCATGGAGCGCACCCGCGCCCGGCGGGCGGCCTGGATTCAGCGCGAGCTGCCGTTCGACCGCGGCACCGCGCGGCAGCTCTCGGAGCAGGAGATCGCGCATCGCCGCCGGATGCTCGAGCACCTGGTCGAATCCGCGCGCCGCGGCGCCTGAGACCGCCCCTTCGCGGCGCTCGAGCGATCAGCTCAGCAGGGTGTCTGGCAGCTGAGAGCCGCCGCGGAGGCGTCAACGGGCGCCTGACGCGCCGCCGCCGGCCGCGCCGCCGAAGCCGCCACCGCCCGAGCCGTGGGCCGTTGCTCCCCCGGTGGCGATGAACGCCGCAAAAGCGGCGCCGCTGTCGAGGTCCGACGCGGCGCGGAACCAGGCAGGAGGCGTGATCCCGCGCTTTTTCATGAACTTTGCCCAGGGCGCCGCCAGGCCGAGCGCCACCGCATAGGGCAGAATGCGCGCTTCGGCGGCGGGCGAGCCGCCCCAGCGCGGCTCGATCTCCTGCGGACGACGCAGGTGTTTCTGGTACGCGCGCCAGTTCTCGGCGCGGCGGATCCCTTCGTTCGACAGAGGCGTTTCGGCTGCCGCGAACATCAGGCTGGTGATCGCCACGACCACCAGGCCGGCGGAGATCAGCAGCGGCCACGGCCCGAAGCGCGGCACGACCAAGGCGGCGGCAATCGCCGTGAGGCCGGCGAGCACCAGGACCGCAATCGCGAGGTGGTTGTACCGCGCGCGGTGCGCCGCCCGAGTGGGGTCGTACAGTTCCAGCTCCCGCATCTCGTCGACCAGGGCCTGACGGAAGCGCTTCCAGTGGCGGATCAGGTGCCCCCGGATCTTCGAAAGGCGCACCGCTCCGTCGCGGTCGGCGCGCGACGCGATCACGTCCAGCAGCGCGCGCTCGTGCGGCGCGAGATCCGCCGACTGGGTCTGCGGCACGATCATGAAGTCGCGCTGTCCCAGCGTCCGTTTCGGCAGCTCCTCGATCCGCACGACGCCGCGCTCCGCGAGGCCGAGCAGGGCGCCGACCGCCTGCTCGAGCCGCGCCTCCCCGTTGGCGACGAGGGCGGCGGCGACGGCCGGCGGCAGCGCGTCGGGGGCGATGACGCTCGACCAGTCGGTCGCCGACTCCCGCGGCGGCGAATCGTACCCCTGGCGCAGCATCACCAGCAGCAGGAGCCCGAGGGCGACGATCGACCCGGCGACCGTCAGCCAGGTCGGCGCCATGGCGCGCTGGACGGCCTGGCGCTGCTGCCACTCAGGCGGTGCGTCGAGCAGCGTGCCGCGCGCGAACCGCAGCGACGGCTCGACCCAGCCGTTGCGCCGAATGCCCGTGGCGTGGAAAGTGACCACCTCGCCGGCGAGCGACAGCTCCGTCCGCCCGTCGACGCGGTGCTTCTCCATCCCGATGCGGCCGGTGGGGGCGGCGGGCACGCGGAACTCGATCGTGCTCGCATCGATCGCATAGCGATGCTCCCGCGGGAGCGCCCGCCACTGGAGGACCTCCTCCTCGCCGTCGACTGTCACGACGCCGCGCGCAACGTACGTGAGTACGAACGTGTGCGTGCCCGTGACCGGCGGAAAGCGCCAGATCACGCGCATCCCGTTCCGGCGCCGGATCTCCACCTCTCCAGGTCCGTCGCCCGGCGGCAGCACGCGCCCATCCATCGACGCTTCCACGAACTCGAGACCATCGGTGCGCCGCGTCGGCACCGTCCGGAAGACCTCGCGGAAGGTACCGCCGGAGAACGTGAAGACGATCGTCTCGGTCACGCGGAGCGCGCCGCCGCGGAGCACCTCGACCTGCGCGTCGAACCGGTCGGCGCGGTACTCCTTGGCCACCGCCGGTACGGCGGCGCAGCAGAGCAGCGCGGTGAGCAGAACATGGCGAAGCATCGCCAGGATGATAGCCCGCCGCGTGGTATCCTTCCCGCCCATGACACACCACGAGCAGATGACGGCGAAGGCGGACGCGTTCCGCAGGGCGATGGACACGTTCATCGCGTCGATCGAGCGGCTCGGTGACGAAGCGGCCGTGCAGGCGCCGGCGGACGGCGGCTGGAACGCCGCGCAGATCGCGTGGCACGTGGCGGTCACCAACGAACTGCTGGCCGGCGTGTTCGAGGGGACAGTGCCGATGGCGCAGCCCGTGCCTGACGGCTTCGAACCGGATCCCGACATCTTCAGCAAGGTGCCCGCGAAGGTGCAGACCTTTCCGCAGCTCGAACCGCCCGCGAGCGCGAGCCGCGTGGAGGCGCTCGCGAAGCTGCGCGCGAGCATCGCGCCGGTGGTGAACGCCTTCGAGACGTTCAGCGAGGAGCGGGCGAAAGGCTACTTCGTGCAGTTCCCCATGGGGCCGCTGACGATGTACCAGTTCGCCGACTTCACGGTGGGGCACGTCACGCGCCATCAGGGGCAGCTCGAAAGGGCCGTCGCGGCGGTGTAGCGGTGGGCGCTGCGGTACTCCACGCGGTCGGCGCCGCGCTGCTGCTCGGCGCGGTGATGACCACCGGCGACTTCGTCTGGGAGTATTTCGGCGTCCGCCACAGCGTCGTGAACGGACTGGTGCATGGGGCGCTGATGTGCCTGTGCATCGGCGCCGTCATCGGCGCGCGCACCGGCCGCTTCGTCCCCGGCCTGCTCGCCGGCCCCGCGATCGGCGTACTCGCTGCGGCGACCTTCTACCTGCTCGCCCGGCCATTCCGCTGGGGCGCGCTGCTCCCGGCGTGGATGCTGTTCTGGATCTGCTTTGCCCTGCTGCAGCGCTGGCTGGCATCCGGCACACTCCGCGACGCGCTGGCGCGCGGCGTCGCCGCCGCCGTCCTCTCGGGCCTCGCCTTCTACGCGATCTCCGGCATCTGGACGAACCCGCGGCCCGGCGGCCCGAACTACGCGATCCACTTCCTCTACTGGTCCTTCGCGTTCCTCCCCGGCTTCCTCGCCCTGTTCGTCGGCACCACCCCGGAGCGTCGCCGCTAGCGGCCGAGTCCCTGGGGCCAGTTCCGGCGAGCTTCCCTCGGCCGATAGAGATCCGACACCGCGACGCGCGCGGCCCAGCCGCGCGTCCGGCCGGAGCGCCGTCCCGCGGGCCTCCGGCCGAAGCGCGACGCGGCACGCCTGGCGCGCGACAGGGCACGCGGCGAAGAGTGGTAGATTCGACTCCTTGCAGGAGTCTCGATGAATCGATCCCTGGTGACCGCACTCGTCCTCGCCGCCGCCGTCGCAGGCCCTGGCGCGCAGGCGCCGCAGAAGGTGGCGGTGCCCTTCGACTACCACACGCTCGACAACGGCCTGAAGGTCGTGCTCTCGCGCGACACGTCCGCGCCGACCGCCGTCGTCGCCGTCTACTACCGGATCGGCTTCAGGACGGAGCCGAAGGACCGCACCGGCTTCGCGCACCTGTTCGAACACATGATGTTCCAGGGGTCGCAGCACCTCGGCAAGAACGAGTTCATCGGCCTGGTGGAGTCGAACGGCGGGATCCTGAACGGCTCGACGCGGTTCGACTTCACCAACTATTTCCAGATCGTGCCGAGCCACACGGTCGAGACCATCCTCTGGGCCGAAGCGGATCGCATGCGCGGGCTCAACATCACCCAGGAAAACCTCACGAACCAGCAGGACGTGGTGAAGAACGAGGTCAAGGTCAACGTTCTCAACCAGCCGTACGGCGGCTTCCCCTGGCTCGACCTCCCGCAGGCGGCGAACACCAATTGGTACAACGCGCACAACTTCTACGGCGAGCTCGACGACCTCGACGCGGCGACGCTGTACGACGTCCGGCAGTTCTTCAGGACGTACTACGCTCCGAACAACGCTGTCGTCGTCGTCACCGGCGACATCGATCCGGCGGCGACGCTGGGCTGGATCCGCCGCTACTTCGGGGGGATCCCGTCGTCGAAGCTCCCGCCGCAGCCCGACATCTCCGAGCCGCGGCAGGAGAAGGAGAAGCGCACCAGCCGCGAGGATCCGCTCGCGAACCGGCCGGCGCTGGCGCTCGGCTACCACCATCCGCCGCGCGACACGCCCGAGTTCTACGCCATGGGGCTGATCGATCAGATCCTCGTCCAGGGGAACGACAGCCGGCTGTACCAGGCGCTCGTCCAGAAGCGCGGGCTCACCGGGAGCGTCGCCGGCGGCGCGAACCCGATGCTCGGGAACATGTTCGACGTGAAGGGCCCGATGCTCTGGACCGTCTACATGATCCACGACAGCGACAAGCCGGCCGACGAGATCGTGAAGGTGATCGACGAAGAGGTCGGGCGGCTGCAGAACGCGCCGGTGACGCGTGAAGAGCTCGAGCTCGCGCTCGTGAAGCGGCGCTCGCAGCTCTACGCCGAGCAGGAGGAGTTCGTCGGCTTCGGCCGTGCGAACCTCCTCGCGGTGTTCGCGCTGTTCGACGACGACCCAGGCAAGATCAACCGGCTCGAGGAGGAGTTCCGCAAGGTGACGCCGGAGCTGATTCAGCGCACGGCGCGCGAGTACCTGCGTCCGACGAACCGTACCATCCTGACCATTGCTCCCAAGCAGGAGGCGAAATGACCGCGCGTCCCCGTTCCGGCGCACCGCTCGCGGCCGTGGCGGCGCTTGCCTGCGGCATCAGCCTCGCCGCGCAGGCCCCCTTCCCCCCGCAGCCGCCGAAGCCCGGCACGCCGAAAGACTTCCAGGTGCCGGCGCCGAAGCGCTTCACGCTCGACAACGGGCTTCAGGTCGCGATGGTGCAGTGGGGCAACATGCCCAAGGTGCGCGTGTCGCTCACGGTCCGCACCGGCAAGGCATTCGAAAAGGCGAACGAGGTCTGGCTGGCGGACCTCACCGGCAGCCTGATGCGTGAAGGGACCGCCACGCGGTCGGCGACGGCGATCTCCGAGGAGGCCGCGCGGATGGGCGGCTCGCTCGCCGTTGGGGCGGGGGCCGACACCACCGGCGTCGGCGGCGAGGTGCTGAGCGAGTTCGGCCCGCGGTTCGTCGAGCTCGTCGCCGATGTCGTTCGCAATCCCGCGTTCCCGGAGTCGGAGCTCCCGCGGCTGAAGTCCAACCTGGCGCGGGAGCTCGCGGTCGCGCTCAGCCAGCCGCAGCAGGTCGCCTTGCAGAAGTTCCGCCAGGTGCTCTACGGCGACCACGCGTACGGACGCGTGTTTCCCACCAACGAGATGATCCAGGGCTACACGGTGGAGCAGGTCCGGCAGTTCTACCGCGCGACGTTCGGCGCCGGCCACTCACACCTCTACGTCGTCGGCCAGTTCGACCCGGCGGCGATGGAGGCGGCCGTGCGGAAGGCGTTCGCCGGGTGGTCGAAGGGGACGCTGCCTGCCGCGGCGGCGCCGAAGCCGGCCAGCACGCGGGTGATCCACCTGATCGACCGGCCGGGGGCGCCGCAGTCGACGATCCTGCTCGGGTTTCCGACGATCGAGCCGACGAGCGACGACTACGTTGCGCTGACGGTGATGGACGCGCTGCTCGGCGGCGCGTTCGCCTCGCGCATCACGCGCAACATCCGCGAGGAGAAGGGGTACACCTACTCCCCTTACAGCGAGGTGTCGGTCCGCTATCGCGACGCCTACTGGGCGCAGAACGCGGACGTGACGACGGAGCACACGGGAGCCTCGCTGAAGGAGATCTTCGCGGAGATCGACCGCCTTCAGGCGACGCCGCCGGATCCGAAGGAGCTGTCGGGCATCCAGAACTACCTTGCAGGGACGTGGGTGCTGCAGAACTCCAGCCGCGGCGGCATCCTTTCGCAGCTGCGCTACGTGGACCTGCACGGGCTGCCCGCCGACTATCCGAACACCTACGTGAAGAAGGTGTTCGCCGTCACCCCGCAGCAGGTGAGCGAGATCGCGCGGAAATACGTGAAGGACGAGCAGGCGACCATCGTGATCGTGGGGGACCGCAAGGTGATCGAGGAGCAGGTCAAGCCGTTCGGCCGCATTGCCGACCAGTAACAGGAGCCAGACCCATGACGCTGAACAGACGTGAGTTCGTCGTGCTGTCATCCGGGGCGTTCGCCGCCGCCGTCCTCGGTGAGCGGCTGTGGGCGCAGCAGGCGGCCGCGCCGCCGCAGACCGCGTTCGAGACGATCCGCGGCAACGTCGGTTTCTTCAGCGGCCGCGGCGGCACCATCGGGTGGATGGTGAACAAGGATGCGGTCGTCGCCGTGGATACGCAGTTCCCCGACACGGCGCAGATCTTCGTGGCCAGGTTGAAGGAGCGCGCCGCCGGCCGCGGCATCGACGTGACGATCAACACCCACCACCACGGCGACCACACCGCCGGCAACGGCGTCTTCCAGGGGGCCTCGAAGAAGCTGGTGGCGCACACGAACGTGCCGGAGCTGATGAAGCAGTTCACGCAGCCGAATGCCCCCCCGCCGATCGTGCCCACCACGACGTTCGACACGAGCTGGTCGGAGTCCGTTGGAGACGAGACCGTCACCGTCAGGCATTACGGTCCGGCACACACGCGGGGGGACGCCGTGATCCGGTTCGAACGGGCCGACGTCGTGCACATGGGAGACCTGCTCTTCCACGAGATGCACCCGTTCGTGGACCGTCCCGGCGGCGCCCACATCGAAAACTGGATCCGCACGCTGGAGACGGTGGTGAAGGAGGCCACCGGCGAGACGCTGTTCATCGCCGGCCACGCGCGCGCCGGGCAGCCGGTGCTCGTCAAGCGCGAGGCGGTCACGCAGATGCGCAACTACCTGGACGCGGTCCTCGCGCACGTGCGCAAGGGGATCGCCGAAAAGAAGCCGCAGGCCGACATCGTCAGCGTGGCGGCGCTGCCGGGATTCGAGCACTACCAGGGGTCCGGTTCGTTCCTGACGCTGGCGCGGACGCTCACGGCCGCGTACGAGGAGGCGATGGAAAAGCGTTGAGGCGCCGGGACATGGGCCCCCATGTCCCGGCGCTCGGGCGCGCCGCTAGGCGGCGCGGTGGCGGTGGGCGCGCATCTTCTGGAGCGCCTTGGCCTCGATCTGCCGCGCGCGCTCGCGGGTGATGCCGAGCCGGCGCCCGACCTCCTCGAGCGTGTACTCGCGCTCCATGCCCAGGCCGTAGCGGAGGCGCATCACTTCCTTCTCGCGGTCGGTGAGCGGCGTCATCGCGCGCTCGACCTCGGAGGCCATCTGGTTGCTCATCGCCGCTTCTTCCGGCGACTGGGCGCTGACGTCCTTCACGAGGTCGCCGAGCCGCGTCTCTTCGTCCTCGCCGACGGTTGCCTCGAGCGATGCCGGCGTGCGCGCCGCTTCGAGCAGCAGTTGGACCTTGCCGAGCGGCATGTCCATCTTCTGCGCGAGCTCCTGCGGCGTCGGATCGCGGCCGAGTTCCGACGACAGCGCCCGCCGCTCCTTCTGGAGCTTGTTGAGCGATTCCATCACGTGGACCGGCAGACGGATCGTGCGGCCGTAGTCGGCGACGGCGCGTCCCACCGCCTGCCGCACCCACCAGGTCGCGTAGGTCGAGAACTTGAAGCCGCGGCGGAACTGGAAGCGGTCGACCGCTTTCATCAGGCCGATGTTCCCCTCCTGGATGAGATCCAGCAGCGAGAGGCCGCGGTTCGTATAGCGCTTGGCGATCGACACGACCAGGCGCAGGTTGGCCTCGAGCAGATCGCGCTTGGCCTCGTTGAGCACGTCCTCCTGCTGCCGGACACGGGCGAACGCTTCGCAGAAGCGGCGGCGGGGCATGCCGGCGCGCCGTTCGAGCTCGTGCCGCCGCTCGGTGCGCTGGGCGGTCGGCACGTTGTCGAGATCGTCGAACGCCTGGTTCAGCTCGCGCAGCTCACCGACGATCTGCTCGACGAGTGATGGCCGCAGCGGGAGCTTCCGCATTTCCTGCTCCAGCAGCGCGTTCGCCTCGCGCATCGTCCGGATGTAGTTCGCGCGGGTGGAGGCGGTCGAGCGGCGGTCCTCGCACTTCTGACGGCATTCGGCGATGCGCTTCTGCGCGTTGCGCATCTTCTGGAAGGCCGCCAGCACCGGGGCGACGTTCTCGTCCTTGAGCTCGCCGCCGTCGGGCAGGAGGATGAGCTCGGCGGCGGGTGCCTTGCCTTTCTTCACCTCAGCCGCGAGGGCGAGGAGCGTGTTCAGCGCGCAGGGGATCGTGGCGAGCTTGGCCTGGACCTCGCCGCGCGCGTCCTCGATCCGGCGTCCGATCTCCTGCTCCTGCTTGGCGGTCAGCAGCTTGCGCTGGCCGACGGTCTTCAGGTAGAGCCGGACGAGGTCCAGATCCTCGCGCGAGACGCCAGCCTCGAAGCGCGCCTCTTCCTCCTCCTCGCGCGGCGGCCGGACGTCTGCCTCCTCGTCCTCATCGGCGGGCCGGCGTCCTTCGTACGCCTCGGCCTCCTCTTCGTCGAGCAGCCGGCTGGGCGGCAGGATCACCGTCTCGGCGTCGTCGCCGTTGTGCGAGGGCATCAGGCCGAACTCGTGAGCGCGCTCGCGCCAGTCGAGCACGTGGGCGTTGTTCTCGGGCTCGGTCCAGTCGATGAGGGATGAGCTCCCTTCGGCGTCTCGTCTCGGGCGTCCGGGCTTCCGCGGCATGTCTGTAAACATTTGCAAGGTCGTTGCCCCGTCGGGCAGAAAGGGGTCGTAGATGTAGGACGCCGGAACCGGCTGTTGGGTTACGGGGTCAGAGCTTGAATTT
>Ga0247719_1000169_pt1 | contig 45767 bp, 50 predicted proteins | sample 41E_DmetaG_FD_189046 | JGI IMG/M metagenome (GOLD analysis project Ga0247719, IMG submission 189046) | Soil microbial communities from hillslope of Landscape Evolution Observatory, University of Arizona, Oracle, AZ, United States - 4-1-E_D | ecosystem: Engineered > Artificial ecosystem >...
GCGCTGCATGGAGACGGCCCGGCCGGAGTGGGCGCCGGCCACGGCGTCGGAGGCGGCGGTCGTCGGCCTCGGGGCCTCCTGCGTGCCGTTCGACCCGCCGCGACCGTTGGCAGCGGCGGGGGGCGCCACCGCTCCGTTGGCGTGCACGTTCTCCGCCGCCGGCAGCCCGCCGGCGCCGTCCAGCGCCTGCTTGCCCTGCGACATCTGGCGGCGGCGCTGCATGGAGACGGCCCGGCCGGAGTGGGCGCCGGCCACGGCGTCGGAGGCGGCGGTCGTCGGCCTCGGAGCCTCTTGCGTGCCGTTGGACGCGCCGTGACCGTTGGGAGCGGCGCCGGACGCCGCCCCCGCGCCGTTGGCGTGCAGGTTCTCCGCCGCAGGCGGATCGCCGGCGCCGTTCAGCGCCTGCTTGCCCTGCGTCTGCGCCACGCGCCGCGACATCGCCGCGGCGCGGCCGTCACGGGAAGCATTTGAGAACTCGGCCAGGTCAGCGCCGTCGGCGGTGTCGACCGCGTACATTCCCACTTGTCAGCGGCCTCCATTGCCGTTGGACGCCCACCGTCCCTGGCTGGCGGCACCAGCGCGGTGGACGATGAAGGCTGTGCCCTGAGTCTGCATGTAGTTGTCGTAGCCGAGGAGGCGCACGTGGTGACCGGGGTTGGCGCGGTGGCACGAGTCGAGCTCGGCCAGGACCCTGTCCACCGACCGCTCACCGAAGTACGGGAGCTCCCACAGGTACCAGAAGTTCGACATCGACTTCTCGGGCTCCGTGTGCTCGATGGCGGGGCTCCAGCCGGACTGGATGAGGTACGCGATCTGCTGGCGGAGCCGCTCGGGCGTCATCGGAGGCAGGTAGGAGAAGGTCTCCACGTGGCGGGGGGTGGGCCCGTACGGTTCAATGTGCATTGTCTATTTCTCCTTTAGGGCCCTCTCCAGTAGGGCCGGGGTGGAACCGGCGACCGGCCCGCGATCAGGCGGTGATCTTGTCCACGGTGTCGAACTCGAACTTGATTTCCTTCCAGGTCTCCATCGCGATCGCCAGCTCGGGGCTGTGACGGGCCGCCTCGGTCAAGATCTCGCGCCCCTCGCGTTCGACCTGCCGGCCCTGGTTCCGTGCCTCGACGCAGGCCTCGAGCGCCACGCGGTTGGCGTGGGCGCCGGGTGCGTTGCCCCACGGGTGGCCGAGCGTGCCGCCGCCGAACTGCAGGCAGGCGTCGTCGCCGAAAATGGCCACCAGTGCGGGCATGTGCCAGACGTGGATGCCTCCGGAGGCAACGGGAATGACGCCGGGCATCGATCCCCAGTCCTGGTCGAAGAAGATGCCGCGGTTGCGGTTCTCCGGTATGTAGGACTCCCGCAGCGTGTCGATCCAGCCCATGGTGGCCTCGCGATCGCCCTCGAGCTTGCCGACCACGGTGCCGGCGTGGAGATGGTCGCCACCGGAGAGGCGCAGGCACTTGGCGAGCACCCGGAAGTGGATGCCGTGCATGGGGTTGCGGTCGACCACCGCGTGCATGGCGCGGTGGATGTGGAGCAGCATGCCGTTCTTGCGGCACCAGTTGGCCAGACCGGTGTTGGCGGTGAAGCCAGCAGTGAAGAAGTCGTGCATGATGATCGGGGCGCCGAGCGACTTGGCGAACTCGGCCCGCTCGTACATGTCCTCCGGCGTGGCCGCGGTGACGTTGAGGTAGTGGCCCTTCTTCTCGCCCGTCTCGGCCGTTGCCTTGTGTACCGCTTCCATCACGAACTCGTAGCGGTGGTTCCAGCGCATGAACGGCTGGCTGTTGATGTTCTCGTCGTCCTTGGTGAAGTCGAGCCCGCCTCGGAGGCACTCATAGACGGCGCGCCCGTAGTTCTTGGCCGACAGGCCGAGCTTGGGCTTGATGGTGCAGCCCAGGAGAGCGCGCCCGTACTTGCCGAGGCGGTCGCGCTCCACCTGGATGCCGTTGGGGGGGCCGCCGCAGGTCTTCACGTACGCCAGCGGGAAGCGAATGTCCTCGAGGCGCAGGCTGCGGAGTGCCTTGAAGCCGAAGACGTTGCCCACGAGCGAGGTCAGGACGTTGACGACCGAGCCTTCCTCGAACAGGTCCATCGGGTAGGCGACGAAGGCGAAGAAGGCGCCGGAGCCGTCCTGCACCGGGTCGATCCGGTAGGCCCGGCCCTTGTAGTAGTCGATATCGGTGAGCAGGTCGGTCCACACCGTGGTCCAGGTGCCGGTGGACGACTCGGCGGCCACCGCGGCGGCCGCTTCCTCCCGCGGCACGCCCTCCTGGGGCATCACCTTGAAGACGGCCAGCAGGTCGGTGTCCAGCGGCACGTAATCCGGGGTCCAGTAGTTGTCGGCGTAGTTCTTTACGCCGGCCTGGTAGCCCTTGCCGTTACTCTGTGCCACGCGGTTCTCCTCGGCTGAAGCCCGATCTGGGGCCCGTTGCGGGCTCCCCACGACGGGTCTGACGCTTTTTCTTGACGACTTCATCCGACCCTACGCTGCCCTGGGCGCGGAGTAAAGTGAAAACTTGGTTATCTGTCATTAGTTTAAGCTTATGAGTGGCATGAGCGGCGACCCGGGGGACTGCGTTTCCTTTCAGGCCCCGATGTTGCCGTTGCCTGAGGCTCAGGGTGGTACACGGAGAACCGTGTGTCCACTCCGGGCGCCACTCGTCATAAGTCAACGATTAGGTTCGAGCACCTCATGGCCATGACGTTGAGCCAGCTACGCACATTTCTCGCAGTGGCCGACGCGGGGTCGGTCCGTCTCGCCGCGGAGTCGCTCCTCGTCTCGCAGCCGGCCGTGTCGGCCGCGATCGCCAGCCTCGAGCGGGAGTTGGGGGTGGCGCTCGTCGGCCGCCACGGACGCGGCCTCCGCCTGACCTCGGCCGGAACGGCCTTCGCCGATGACGCGCGCACCAGCCTGGGCCTCCTCGACTACGCCTCCCGCCGCGCCCGCAGCATCGAAGACCCGGCACGGGGCACGGTTCGGCTCGTCGCCGTGGCCACCGCCACGGAGCGGTTGCTGCTGCCCGTAGTCGCCCGGTTCCGTGAGCAGCACCCCGAAGCCGGTGTCACCATCGAGGTCGGGAACCGGATGACGGTGTGGGAGACCTTGCGCCATCACAAGGCCGACCTCGTCGTAGCCGGGCGGCCGCCCGCCGCCGTACCGGCGAACACCCTGGCGCTTGGCGAGAACCGGCTCGTCGTCATCGGTCCCGCTACGGCGACACGACGGACGAACGGTGCCGATGCGGTGCACGACCCGGCCCGGGAGACCTGGCTGTTGCGCGAACCGGGTTCCGGGACGCGCTCCGCAGCTGATGCCCTGCTCGCCGAGCTGGACATCGACCCGCCCACGATGATCCTGGGATCCAACGCCGCCATCGAGCGAGGCGTGGAGATGGGGCTGGGGGTTGGGTTGATCTCGCTCGACGCCGCCGCCGAACGCATCTCCCAGGGGTCCGTCACCCAGTGGGCGTGCCCTGGCACCCCCATGAGCCGCCCTTGGCACCTGGTCTGCTACTCAGGTGAACCGCTTGGCCCGACTGCGCTCGCACTGGTGAGATCGATGGTCGCGCCCGGCAGCACCCTGAAGGCGACGGCCGAGGGAAGGCGGATCCTCGGGATCTGAGCGTCCCCCTCGGTCCCCACCTGGATGGCGCGCTTCGACGCCGGGGTACGGGAACGGGCACGGCGAAGTGAGGGGAGGTCGGCGGAAGGGAAGGAAGGGCGCGTGGGAGGACTGAACATACGGCTCTGCGGCGACGTCAGTCTGGACATCCCGAGCTTCTTCGCCCCCGCGGTCGAGCGAGCCGACGGCGGACTGACCACCCGGCTGCTGATCGGTGGCGAGTGGAGGCCGGCGACGGACGACGAGGTGTTCGAGGACCGATCGCCGATCGACGGCAGCATCGTGGCCCGGGTGGCCAAGGCATCGGCGGACGACGTCGAGTCGGCCATCGCCGCCGCTCGCCGGGCTCGAGAAGCCTTCAAGGGGATGCCGGCGTCCGCCCGCCTCGAAATTTGCCAGCGGGGAGCGGAGATCCTCCGCGAGCACCGCGACGACTTCGTGGCCGCCATCGTCGCCGACCTGGGCAAGACTCCGGAGCAGGCGACGTCGGAGGTCAACACGACCTGCGAGCGCCTCGGACTCGTCCGGGAGGAGGTCCGGAAGATCTTCGGAGAGTACGTGCCGGGAGACTGGATCGCGGAGACCGCCGGCAAGTCGGCCATCGTCCTCCGAGAGCCGGTGGGAACGGTGGGCGCCTTCGGCCCGTTCAACTACCCGCTGTTCCTCGTCGCCTCCAAGATCATCCCGGCGCTCGCCGCCGGGAACACCGTGGTCGCCAAGGCGCCGTCCGAGGCGCCGCTCGCGCTGGTCATGTTCGCTCGAGTCTTCGAGGAGGCGGGGCTGGCGCCCGGCGTGCTCAACGTGATCACCGGCCCGGGCCGCGAGATCGGCGACACCCTGGCCTCGCACCCCGACGTCTCGATGATCTCGTTCACGGGTTCCAGCTCGGTCGGCCGCAACATCGCCGCCACGGCCGGGATCAAGCCGATGCACCTGGAGCTCGGAGGCAACGGGGCGGCCATCATCCTGGGCGACGCCGATCTCGAGCTTGCCGTGGAGAAGTCCGTCCTCGGCGCGTTCAAGAACGCGGGGCAGCGCTGTGACGCGGTGAGCCGCGTGCTGGTGGAGGAGTCGATCTACGACGCCTACCTGGAGCGGGCCCTGAAGGAGGTCGAGCGCTGGCCCGTGGGCGACCCTCGAGCCGAGGACACCAAGGTGGGGCCGATGGTCAACGCTGCGGCCGCGTCTCGGGTCAGCGAGCTGGTCAGCGACGCTGTCGACAAGGGAGCCCGACTCCTGGCCGGTGGCGACGTTGCCGACGCCTATCACGAGCCGACGGTGCTGGCCGACGTCCCCCTCGATGCCGAGATCTTCTGGGAGGAGACGTTCGGCCCCGTGCTGACCGTCACCCGCGTCCCCGATCTGGACACCGCCCTCGATCTGGCCAACCGGTCGCGCTACGGCTTGGACTCGGCGGTGTTCACCTCGAACCTCGACGCCGCGTGGCGGGCGGCCCGAGCCTTGGAGTGCGGGCAGGTGACGATCAACGACGCCCCCGCCCACGGCGTCGGCCACTTCCCCTTCGGTGGCCGCAAGCCCGATTCCGGCGTCGGCCGGGAGGGGCTCGGCTACTCGATCGACGAGTGCACGGTCCTCAAGACGGTGGTCGTTCCGGGCTGAGGCCAGGTCGCCCGGGCGGTGGATCTCCGGTCTACGCTCGGCTGGCCATGGTGCGCGGGCGGCACGCGAGCCGGGGACCGATGTGAAAAGCGATCGGACGCAGGAGTGGCTCGCGCTCGGTCGGGCGGCGGCCGACCACGTGGTGGGACCGGCCGGGGAGGCATCGGACGACTCCTCGATGGTACGGGCCGGCTGCGTGGCCCCGGTGGTCCAGCTGATCCGGGTGTCCCGCCCTCGGGTGTTCGCCATCTCCGGGCCAGCGGGAGCGGGGAAGTCGACAATTGCCACCGCGGTGTCCCTGTCGTTGGCAAACGTGGGGATCCGCGCCGTCGCTCTCTCTCTGGACGACTTCTACCTCTCGCGGAAGGAAAGAGACCGCCGAGGCATCGCCTGGCGTGCTGCGCCGGGGTCGCACGACCTCGACCTGATGGTGCGGACCCTTGCCACCATCCAGGACGGGTCGCGGCCACTCCTGCTGCCGCGATTCGACATGTCCCGAGACGACCGGAGCGCCGACGAGTGCCTCGAGAACGTCCCCGACGTGGTGCTGTTCGACGGGTGGATCATCGGGTACGCCAACCAGGGCTACGAAAGCATCCTGCCCTACCTCGACTGGCACCTCCATCTCGACGTTCCCAAGGGCGTCGCACGCCAGCGGCGGTTCGATCGGGAGACAAGGCTGCGGGAGGAGACCGGAGGGGCGTTCACCCCCGAGGAGATGCAGCGGTTCTGGGACGAGGTGCTCGGCCCGGGAATCGACACATGGGTACCGGCCTCGGCCGAGCATGCCGACATCGTCTTGCGCTTCAGGGAGACCGGTCCGTCGTGCCTCGCCGAGCCTCACCTGGACCAGTTCCTTCCCGACGGTCACCAGAAGTAGCCGGGAGGCATCCGCGGCGACGCTGCGACCCGCCGGCGTGCCTCAGGCGCACACCATGGTCGACGGGTGCTCGCCGCCAAGGGTCACAACCCTCCGCACCGCCTCGTCGAGGCGGGCCTCCGGCAGGCGGCCGTCGATGACCGCGGCGGCGATGGCGTCGCGCATCGCCGTAGCCCTGTCCGCTGGGGTGGCGAGCACGAGGTCGGCGCCCGCGATCAGTGCTTGCACCGCAGCCTCGGGCAGCGACCACTGGGAGGTCACCGCCGACATGCCCACCGCGTCGGTGATGGCCACACCGTCGAACCCCATCGATCGCAGCAGGCGGTATGCGGCCGGCTCCAGGCTCGCCGGGCGCATGCCCAGCGCGGAGAAGGTGACGTGGGACATCATCACTGCCGGGACGCCGACATCGATCACCGGCCGGAAGGCGGCAGCGGCCATCCGCTCGAGCTCCCGCAGCGGCGCATCGGACAGCACCGTCCCGTCATGGCTGTCGGCCAGCCCGCCCTGGCCCGGAAAGTGCTTGGCGGTGGCCGCGACGCCGGATCGACGCATGCCCTCGACGAAAGCGGCGCCACGCTGGCCCGCCTCGGCCGGCGTGGCCGAGAAGGCCCGGTCGCCGATCGCGCCCCCGGCGGGGCCGCCGTCCGCGTCGACGACAGGCGCCAACACGAGGTCGAACCCAAGGCTGCCCAAGACGTCACCTCTGTCCAGCGCGACGGCGGTGACCTCGCTGAGGGGCCGCTGCCCGAGGACGCGAGCCGACGGTGTCGGTCCGATGATCGACCGCAGCCGCGACACGCGCCCTCCCTCTTCGTCCACGCTGATGAGAAGGCGCCGGGGTGCCGCCCGCCGCAGGCCTTGGATCAGGGCCGCCACCTGGGCCCTGTCGACGACGTTCGGCCCGAGCAGGACGACCCCTCCCAGCCCCAGAGCCGCCACCCGCGCGGCAAGTGCTGCGTCGGCCGTGGTTGCGTCGCCGATGCCGAGCACCAGCACCGCCGCGGCCCGGGCCTCGAGGGGCGCCGGCTGACACGGCGTGGTCGTGGCCGTGCTGGGCAGCAGTACCGCTGGGACGGCGTCGCCGGCGGGAGGCTGTGGCTTCGTGACCTGCTCGCCGATCCCCCCACAGGCCACTGCGGCAAGGGCCACCAAGGCCGCAGCAGCACGCCGGGAGGCGCTCGCCAGGGATGCCAGCACGGATACACCGTACCGACGGCGCGCTGACGGTTAGTACCGTCGAGCGGATGCGTGGACGTCTGGCCACCGTCGCCCTATTGGCGTCCCTGCTCGCCGGCTGTTCGGGAGCGGCGAGCGACCAGGACGTGCTCATGCAGGCCACGGCGAGCTCGACCACCATCACGACGACCAGCACGACTGCGACGACCACCACGTCGACGACCACGACGATCACGACGACTACGACCACGACCACGACGGTGCCGCAGCGGCCCGTGACCGAACAGTCCTACACGCCCTTCGCGACAGCCGGCGGCGTCGTCCTGCGCCATCCGGCGGCCCGGGTCGAGCGAATCGGCTTCCACGAGTCGAACCTCGACGGCGCCCAACAACTGGAAACGCTCCCCACGTCTGCCCCGACACTGGTGCTCGAAGGGCGGACGCGCGACACGGCGGCTCGCGGCGCCGCCGATGTCGTGGTCGACCCCGATGCCGAGATCCGTGCCCCGGTGACCGGCACTGTGCGCTACGCCGGCACCTATGTCCTCTACTGCCGGTACTCCGACGACTTCCTCGTCATCGAGCCCGACGACCATCCCGGGTGGGAGGTCAAGATGCTGCACATCGACGGCGTGCGAGTGCGGCCGGGCGCACGCGTCCAGGCGGGTGTCACCGTCGTCGCGCCGCGCGCCACGAGGCTGCCCTTCGAGTCGCAGGTCGAGGAGGGGTCGTACCGGCCCGCCTGGCCCCACGTCCACATCGAGATCGACGACCCGACGGTTCCGGACCGTCCCACCGGCCGCGGCTGCTGAGCGTCGAATGGCGACCATGGGCAGCCGAACAGGTCCGCGCCGCAGTCGTCATCGCGCGGGGTCAGCCCAGGTTCTCGACGTCGCGCGGCGTACAGACCGCGCCCGGCGGGGCGGTGACCGGGTTGCACCGCGCCGGGTTGCCGGGTGCAGGCACGACATAGCCTGACGGGGCCGGCACCGGGTAGTCCGTGCTGACCAGCTGGGCGCCGGAGGCCAGGGCGGCAGCGGCCCTGGAGGAGTCGTTGGCCCGAGCCTCGACGCCACTGTCGTCGGCCCGCGTCCTGACGATGAGGCCGGCACCGATCAGGCCGGCGATGCGTGCCCCCTCGACGCGGGCGTCGGGCACGCTGTCGACGGCGGCGAGAGGGCTCGGCGGGCTGGCGTACACGAACATGGCCCGGCCCTGCAGCGACGTCTCGTCCGACGTGTACTCCATTCGCGTGGGGACCTTGTCGTTGTAGACGAAGACGATCTTGTTGCGGACCGAACCCAGCCGTGGCCACCCGCCCTGCTGTATGGCCAGGCGCAACGACGGCCAACCGCCCTGGACGTCGTCGGGCGTGAGCAGCTGGTCGGGCCGGAAGACGCTACGGATCTCGGCGTCGACGACCCGCCCGTCCACCACGGCGCCCAACTCGTGCTTGGGCTCCACCAAGACGAACAACGGCACGTGGCCGCGACGGCTCTCCGACCAGGCCCGCACCTCCCGGAGGCACTCCACGAAGGTGGGGCACGTCGTGCCCTCGTCGCCCCGAAGGTGGAACACGGCCAGCGGGCCACCCTGGGTTGCGTGCACGTCGAGCTCGATCTGGCGCACGGACTGGCGCTCGAGCTGGACGGTCAGCGGCGCCTGGGTGATGTCGCGGTCAGGCGTGAGGTTCGCTCCTGGCGCCGGCGCGACGTGGTAGCTGTTGTGCGTTCCCAGCACCTGGATCTGGTTCAGGCGCAGGGTGTCGTCCAGGCGGTACTGCGGCGGCCGTTCATCACGCCCCCCCTCGGCGCCGCAGGCCGTCAGCAGCGCCAGGGCCAGCGCGACGGCAGCCGCACGCTTCACGCCGCCCAGCGTACGCGAGGCGTTTGCCGCCGGCCCGACGGGGTAGTCGAGAGGGCGTTCGACGAGGAGGAGAAGTTGGCTGCCCTGTACATCATCCTTGGCGTCATCGGTATGGCGCTGGCCCTGTTCGGCGTGCTGCAGCAGATGTACCTGCTGGTCGCCGGCGGCGTGGTGTTGATCATCGCCGCGTTTTTCCTGTTCGCCCGCACGAACCAGACGACGCCGGCGCCCGCCGGCCCAGAAGAGTCGTCTACCCGGCACTGACGCTTCGGCCGTGCCACGCCTGCCGGCGGTCGTCGTCCGCCCGGAAGGCCTCGTCTACGCACCGCAGCTCCTCACCGAGGGTGAGGAGCAGGCGCTGGTCGCCCTCTTCGAGGAGATGGAGTTCGCCGAGGTGCGCATGCACGGCCAGGCGGCCAAGCGGACGGTGCTGCACTTCGGCTACCGGTACGACTACGACTCCTGGAGGCTGACGCCGGCCGAGCCGCTGCCGCCCGACCTCAACTGGCTCCGGGACCGCAGCGGCGCCTTCGCCGGCGTGGAACCAGAGCGCTTCGTAGAGACGCTGGTCTCCCGTTACCCCGCCGGGGCGGGCATCGGCTGGCACCGTGACGCCCCCATGTTCGGGCCGGTGGTCGTCGGAGTGTCCGTCCTGTCGGGGTGCGTCATGCGTTTCCAGCGACGTACCGACACCGTCCGCGAGACCCACACGCTGGAGCTCGACCCCCGCTCGGTCTACGCCCTGACCGGCGCAGCCCGCTCGCAGTGGCAGCACTCGATCCAGTCGACGCCCAGCCTCCGGTACTCCGTCACCTTCAGGACGCTGGCCCGTCGCTAGCCTCCTCTCAGGTGACACGCGAGCCGCGCTACGTCGAGTTCCAGCCCGACCGGGCCGACGAGGTCGTCGCCGCCATGGAGTCCGGAACGGGCTGGGTCAACTTCGAGCCCGAGGTCGAGGTTGACGACGTCGCCGCCGTGGGGAGCAGCACGTTCGCAATCTTTTCGGGCCGGGGCCCGGTCGTGCCCCTCGGGACGTGGACCCCGGCCACCACACAGCGAAGAGGCCGGCGTGACCCGCCGATGCTGGGTCTTCAGCACCCGGCCGGCTCGAAGGCGAAGCCACTGCTGGCCCGCCTCGGGCATCCGGTGCCTGACGGTTGGATCGTCGTCCAGGACCACGTACGCAAAGGGCTGGTCGTTGCCCTGCCGGAAACGGTCGCCGCCGAGGACGCGCTGAACTGGTTGCTGCGGGCGGCGAGGCTGCTGGCGACCGTTCCCCTGCAGGGTCGATGGCGGGCAACCATCTACCCGGGTTGATCCGCCGGGGTACGCTGGCGTACATCGTCGTCCTTCAGAGACAGGGATGGCCCCGCTGAGAGGGAAGCCATTCCATGTCAACCGACGCAAGCGTAAAGGCGTTGCGCGCGCTGTCCCAGTTCGTCATCTCCGAGACGTCGATGGGCGACACGCTCCTCCGGGTGAGCGAGGCCACGCTGGAGGCCCTGCCGGCGGCCGAGATGGCGGGCATCTCGATGCTCGGCGGGAACGGCCGGCCGACCACGGGCGTCTTCACCAACCGAGAGGCGCCGGAGATCGACGCGTCGCAGTACGAGTCGGGGGCCGGCCCGTGTCTCGACAGCTGGCGGACCGGCAAGCCGGTCAGGATAGACGACATGGGATCGGCGGGGGAGGCCTATCCCGACTTCGCCCGGACGGCCCTCGAGCACGGGGTGCAGAGCTCCCTGTCCCTGCCCCTGGTGGTGGGGGACGAGTCCGTCGGGGCGCTGAACCTCTACTCTCGGACGCCCAGCGGCTTCACCGAAGAGGACGAGTCGACCGGCAGCACGTTGGCGTCCACAGCCGCCATCGTGCTCGTCAACGCCAGCGCCTACTGGCAGGCCGCCGACCTCAGTGACCAGCTGGCCCAGGCCATGCAGAGCAGGGCGGTGATCGAGCAGGCCAAGGGCATCCTGATGGCGCGCTCGCCGCACATGGGCGCCGACGAAGCCTTCGACGTCCTGCGGAAGGCGTCGCAGCGGGAAAACGTGAAGCTGCGCGACATCGCCCAGCGCATCGTCGACCGCCGGCTCTCCGACAGTCGTGGCGGTGGGCTCTAGGTAGCTGTCCCACGCGCCTGGGAACTGGGTTCGTGTCGAGCCGGGCGGCCGGCGGGAGGCCATCACCGTGCCCTTGCTGGCCGATTGAGAGGTAAGAAGGGGCCATGACCGGATGGGTGGGGAACGTCGAAAAGGCCACGCTCGACAACACGAACTTCCGCACGGCGCTCTTCACGGGCGCCAACGTGCAGCTGACGGTCATGCGGCTAGGGCCGGGCGAGGAGATCGGTGTGGAGATGCACGACCACCTCGATCAGTTCCTCCGCATCGAGCAGGGGACGGCGCGGGTGACCTTCGGCCCGTCGGCGGTGCAGGTCGACGCGGAGCACGAGGTGGAGGACGGCTGGGCGGTCGTCGTGCCCGGCGGCACGTGGCACAACGTCATCAACACCGGCACCGGCGACCTGAAGTTGTACTCGCTCTACGCCCCGCCGGAGCACCCTCCGGCGACGGTGCACCGGACGAAGGCGGAGGCCGACGCCGCGGAGTAAGAACCCCTTGACCTTGGAGTCGACTCCAAGGTTTACCATGGCTCCATGAGCCAGTTGACCGTGTCGAAGCTCGCCGACCAGGTGGGCACCTCGGCCGACACCGTGCGCTATTACGAGCGCATCGGCCTCCTCCCCGAGGCCGAACGGAGCCCGTCGGGGTACCGACTGTACGGCGACGAGGCGGTGGAGCGCCTGAGGTTCATCAAGCGGGCGCAGCGGTTCGGCCTCCGGCTGGAGGCCATCGCCGAGCTGCTCGACGTCCGCCAGCGCGGTCTGTGCCCGTGCGGGCACACCCGCCGGATGCTCGAGGCGCGAGTCGCCGAGCTCGACGAGGAGATGTCCTCGCTGGCCCGCCTCCGGGCCGACATCGCCACGATGGTCGAGGCGCTGCCGGAGCCCACGGCCGGCGACTGGCGCTGCTCGTCGGACCTGATCCAGATCAGGACGGCGAACCCCGTGGGAAACCAACCAACCGACAAGGAGATGTCATGAGCGACGAGAGCTGCAACTGCGGCTGCAACGCCAACACCAAGCCCGACACCGAGACCACCGAGGAATGCAGCTGCGGCTGCGGCACGCAGCAGCCCGACAAGAAGTAGCAACAGGGGCCGGCGCCTCCGGGCGCCGGCCTCAGCGGGCCTCGGCCAGCACCGCGTCGGAGAACGCGGGCCACGCCTCCGTGGCCCAGCCACCGAAGTCGCGCCCGCTGAGGACGGCGCACGCCAGGTCGGCAGCGGGGTCGACCCAGAGGAAGGAACCGCTGCCGCCGAAGTGGCCGAAGGTGGCAGGGGAGTTGCGTCGGCCGGTCCAGTGCGGCGACTTCGTCCCCCGGACCTCGAGGCCGAGGCCCCAGTCGAGGCGATGGTGGCTGCCGAAGCCGGGGAGCCTTCCGGCCAGGCCGGGGAAGGCGACCGTCGTGGCTCTGGCGAGGGTCGCCGGTGACACCACCGTCGGCGCCAGCAGCTCCCGGGCCAGCCGGACGAGGTCGTCGAGGGAGCCGACGAGGCCGGCGGCCGGGGAACCGTCCAGTCGGGTGGCGCTCATGCCCGCGGGGCGCAGGACGGCCTCGGCCAGGTAGGTGGCGAAGGCCATGCCCGTCCGTTCGGCCACCAGGGCGCCGAGCAGCTCGAACCCCACGTTGGAGTAGATGCGCCGGCGGCCCGGGGGAGCGAGGATCCGGTCCTCGTCGAAGGCCAGCCCCGAGGCATGGGCCAGCAGGTGCCGCACTGTCGAGCCCGGGGGGCCGGCGTGCTCGTCGAGGGATACCGCCTCCTCCTCGACCGCCACCAGCACGGCCAGGGCGGTGACGATCTTGGTGACCGACGCCCACCTGCCGGCGAGGGCGGTGTCGCCCCTCGCCGCCACCACCTCGCCGTCGCCGCCGACGACGGCGGCCCGGGCGTCGGGTGCCTCCCACCCGTCGAGCTGGTCGAGGGCGCTCAGACCTTGGAGTGTAGGACCGGAATCTCCCGGAAGCCCGCAGGCTTGTTAGAGTCTGGGCGCTACAGCGCTTCCCCTATGGCGGTGAACTGAGGTGGGTCTGATGTTTTCGACAACGACGGCGCCGTCCACGACGGCGCGGCGCAGGGCCGAGGTGGCCTTCGCCTTTGCCCTGGCCGCGGCGGCCGTGGTCGGCGCCGTGCGCCCGGCTGACGCGCAGATCGTCACGGGCACGGGCGGCAGCGGCGTGGCCACCGGCACAGCCAACGGCGGCAGCGGTGGCAGCTCCAACGTCACCATCAACCCCACCGCCAAGTCGGGGAGCTCAGGCGCCTCCAACGCCCAGTCGGGCAGCACCAACACCGGCGACACCGGCTCCGCCTCCTCCACCGCCGCGGCCCAGCCCACGGCCCAGTCCGGCAACTCCGGCACGACGGGCGGCACCGGTGGGGCCACCGCCTCGCCGTCGGCCACCAACACTGCCGTCCTCGGCACCGCCACCGTTGTGGGCGGAGCGGTGACCACCGGCAGCACCGGCCCCTCGGGCGGCACCGGCGCGGCCATCGCCGCCGCCGGGGCCGACTCCGCCGCCAACAGCGGCGCGGCCTCGACCGCCCACGCGCTCTCGGGCACCACCGGCGCGGCCGCGAATGCGACCACCGCGGCCTCCGCCGGCGGCTCCGGCGGGTCGGGGGGCGTCGCCCTGCCCCTGGCCGGCGCCGGCGGCCCGGTCGTGAACCTCGTCGCCCTGCTCGGCCCCGGCGGCCTGGTGGCCGGCAACGCCGGCGGGAGCATCGGTACGGCCGCGGTGGGCGGCGGCGGGGGCGGCACGTCGATCCTGTCGGCCAGCCCGTTCTCCACGACCGGCGACTCCGGCGTGTCCGCCGCCGCGTCCTCGTCCACCAACACCGGCCGCACCGGCCCGGCGGCCAGCACGTCGCTGGCCGCGCCGCTCACCCTCACCGGGCTGTCCGGCGTGACCGGGTCCTCGGCGCCGGCGGCAGCAACGGTGTCCAGCCCCTCGGCCACCAACACCGGCATCCTGGGCAGCGTGCTCGTCCTCGGGGGCACCGTCCTCCTGCCGTAACCGCGTGCGGCCGAGGGCCGGGCGCCGGCCGCTTATAGTGCCGCCCATGGCTGATCTCCTGACAGGGCTGACCGACGACGACATCACCACCCGCGGCGCCCACGGGGCGCGGATGGCGGCTGACTCGGATTCCACCGACACCTCGAGCTCCGACGGCACCGACACCGCTGACGCCACCGACGCCACCGACAAGAGTGACACCACCGGCTCCGACAGCGACGGCACCGACAGCAGCGACGCCGACGGCACCGACGGGTCGGACTCCGACGCCACCGACACCGCCGACGTCGACGGCACCGACGCATAGTCCTCGTTTCGCAGCCGGAGGTTGCCAAACGAGCTGGAGACCTGCTCGCCGGTCCGGCAGAGCGAGCACGTGACGGCGCTCGCCCGCTGCGTAGGTGACGTCGCCGGCTTCCTCGACCGGTACTGGGCGAGGGCGCCGCTGATGCGCACCGGCGCCGACGATGCCGCCTTCGCCGACTTGTTCTCCCTGGACGACGTCGACCGCTTCGTCGCGTCCTCCTCGGCGCGGCTGCCGACGTTCCGGCTGGTGCGCGACGGCAAGCCCCTCGACCCGTCTCGCTACACCCGCAAGGCGACGGTGGGTGGCCAGCCGGTGTCAGGGGTGGCTGACCCCGGCCGCATCTTCGACGAGTTCCGCGCCGGCGCCACCATCGTCTTCCAGGGGCTTCAGCGGTCCTGCCCGCCCCTGACCCGGTTCTGCCGGTCGCTGGAGCTGGACCTGACCCATGCCGTCCAGGCCAACGCCTACGTCACCCCCCCCGGCGCTCGGGGCCTCGGCGTCCACTACGACACCCACGACGTCTTCGTGCTGCAACTCGCTGGCACCAAGGCCTGGACCATCCACGACCCGGTGCTGGTCGACCCGCTGCAGTCCCAGCCGTGGAAGGGCAAGGCGGAGGACGCCGGGCCGTCGATCATGGCCGCCGAGCTGGGCGCCGGCGACTGCCTGTACGTCCCCCGCGGTTTCCTGCACGCGGCCCGGGCCCAGGAGGCCATGTCCGCCCACCTGACCGTCGGGATCGTGACGACGACCTGGCACGACGTGGTGCGGGAGGTGGTGGCCGGCGTCGCTGGCGAGCCCGAGTTCAGGCGGGCGCTCGCCCCTGGCTACGCCCGCGATGGCGCCGCGCTGCGGGCCGGCGTGGAGGACGCCGTGGCCCGGCTGCGCAAGTGGCTCGACGGCGTGGACGTCGACGACGTGGCCGCGGCCACGGCCCGGCGGTTCTTCGCCGCCCGTCCTCCCATCCTCACCGGTCAACTGCACCAGCTCGGCCTCCTGGACTCTCTCGACGACTCGACGCTCCTTCGCCGGCGGGAGGGGGGCGTCTGCCACCTCGTCGGCGGCGGCGACCGGCTCACCGTGGTCCTCGGTGGCGGGCGAGAGCTGGACATGCCTGCCGCGTTGGAGCCCGCCATGGCCCGGATCGCCGGGGCCGGCGCCGCGTTCCCGCTCGGTCACCTGGACGACCTCCTCGACGGCCCGAGCCGCCTCGTCCTGGGCCGCCGCCTGGTGGCCGAGGGGCTGCTCGAGGTCGTCGCCGGTGGTTGACCCCGTCTGCAGCGCCATCTCAATGGCGTGGGGCGAGCCGCTGTACGCCACCGCGTCGATCGTCCGCAACTGGCTGCTGGTCGAGCACCCGGGCGCATGGGGGCCGGCGGCGCTCATGGAGAGCGGGCTGCCCGCTCACCTGTCCGCCGGCCTGGCGTCGCTGTCCGAGGAGCAGGGCATCCGCGTCCTCTTGATCCGCCGTCCTGTGCGCCCGTCTGACTCGTCGCGTCACTGCTTCGTCGCCCATACCGGCCGGCACAACCGCTGGATCGAAGAGCGGGTCGTCGACGACCTCGACCAGCTGCTGGTCGTTGACTTCTCGCCGATGCGCCACGGGCGCCGGGTGGGCTTCGGCGAGCTCCGGAGGGAGCCGCTCTACCTGGTGTGCACGAACGGCCGCCACGACCAGTGCTGCGCCACCCTGGGGCGCCCGGTGGCCCGGGCGCTGCACGCCACGCGGGACGGCATGGTGTGGGAGTCGTCGCACTTCGGCGGCGACCGCTTCGCCGGCAACCTGGTGTGCCTGCCCCATGGGCTGTACTTCGGGCGGCTGGCGCCCGAGGATGCCGGCCGCGTCGTGGAGGCCTACGAGCGCGGTGTGGTCGCCCTGGAGCACTACCGGGGCCATGCCGGCGAGCCGTTCGCCGCCCAGGCCGCCGAGCACTTCCTTCGGGCCCGGGAGCAGCTCCTCGGCGTCGACGACCTCGTCGTCACCTCGCACCGAGCGCGGCCCGAAGGCCTGGTCGAGGTTTCCTTCAGCGGGCCCGGAGCGAAGTCCTACGACGTACGGGTCCAGGTCATGCCCGCCGCCCATCCCCGCCAGCTGGCCTGCCACTCGGGCGCCGAGGCCCGGCCCCCGAGCTACGCCCTGGTCGGCGTGAACAGCCGCTGAACGCTGTCGGGCCCGCTTGTGAAATGAATCACGAAGTGGGTGCGACGGTGTTAAGGTTCGCATCGAGCAACTGACCACGGGTCGCGTCAAAGAAGCCGCTACGGCGAGCAGACGACGCCGACCGTGCGGTGCCGCACCTTTCCTCGAAGGAGACTCGTATGTCCATCTTCATCGGCGCGCCCGAACCGGGGGCGCCTCCACTTCAACCCAACGCCGAGCGGCGAGCCGCCTTCTTCGGCCTCGACACCCTGATTCCCGGGTCGAGCCTCTACCTGCTGGCTCAAGGGCTCCAGCGCCGGCACTTCTACGGGCGGGCCGACCTCGTCGCCTTCGCCTGGCAGCGGCTCGTCTTCCGGGCCGGCAACCCGGCCGCCACCGACGCCGCCCTGTCGTTCGTCGCCGGGAGGCAGCGTTCCGAGCTCCGGGCCCTGGCCCGGGAGATCGCCGATGAGCGGATCGTGCCCCAGGTGTACCCCGGCCTGTCGGATCTGATCGAGGCCCACCGGGCCGAGGGGATGCTCACGTTCGTGGCCACGGCCGCGCCGGCCGAACTGGCCGAGATCGTCGCCGCCGGTCTGGGCATGACCGGGGGACTCGGCACGACCGCAGAGGTCGACGAGGAGGAGCGCTACAGCGGCAGGCTGGCCGGCACCTTGCTCCAAGGCGCGGCCAAGGCGGGAGCCGTCGAGCTCCACGCCACCGACACCGGCATCGATCTCGCGGCGTCGGTCGCCTACTCCGACTCGATCAACGACCTGCCCCTGCTCGAGCTGGTCGGCCAGGCCGAGGTCGTCAACCCCGACCGCCAGCTGCGCAGAGTGGCCGAGCACCGCGGCTGGCCCGTGCACGACGTGCGTCCGGCCACCCGGCGTCCCGGGTCGCCGCCGGTGTCCCAACGGGTGGCGGCGCTGGGACTGGTGGCCGCGGTCGAGATGGGGGAGGAGCCGGTGCGGCGTGGGGCGGCCCACCACTTCACGACCGAGGATCCGGCGGCGCTGCTCCGGGAGCTGGAGGAGAGCGGCCGCTTCCGCCGCGACACCCGCCTGGGCGCCATCTTCCATCGAGGCCACGTGTCGCTACGCGAGGTGTCGCCCACCCACAGCCTCCACATCACCGTCGGCAAGGGCAACCGGGTCTCGGCCCACGTCGACCGGTACTCGCCCCTGGCCGCCCGCCAGCCCGAGCAGGTGGCCCGCTACGCGTTCCACCGGGTGGCGGCCCACAACGTGGCCGGGATGGCGGGAGGCCTGGCCCGCCTCATCCCCGGCCGGCGAAAGCGCCGCCCGCCCTGTCCGCAGCCGTCAACGCCGGCGAGCGGCTAGCTCCCGCCCGTAGTGCGGCGCGCTGCCGGCGGCTCAGCACGAGGGCGGTGCCGGCACCGGATGCCAGCACCAGCGCGGCGGGCACGGGCCACGCCATGGCGCCGTCGTCTCCGGAGGCGGGAGAGGGGGGCCCCGCCGGCGCCTGAGGGGCGACGGCCGGTGGCGCCGGCGCCACGGTGGTCGCCGGAGCGCGGAGCTCGCCGGCGGTGGTCTGGAACCCGGGGCCGACCAGTACCGCGTCGGCCGCCAGGTTGACGATCTGAGGCTCGTCAGGCGCCCACTCGCGAACGACCCGCCGGGGCGGGTCGGCGCCGATACTGACCGGGCCGGGCATCAGGTCGCCGAGGAAGCGCCCGGTGCACGGGTCGTCGCAGTACGTCACCTCGTAGTCGCCCGCGGGCAGGTTCTCAGGCACGTCGAAGGTCAGGCTGACCCGCAGCCGGAGGTACCCACCGTGGGTCGTCTCCTCGACGACCAGAGGGCCCACGTAGGTGCCGGCGTCGTCGAGGACCGCCACGCTGCCGTCGTCGGCGCGGCGCAGGTAGGCGTAGAACGGCTCCTGGGGCGCCAGCCCGGCGGTGTAGCCCACGAACGTCGCCGTCGCACCCGGCTCGTACCTGTCGTGCACCGGGGCCATACGACCGGCGCCGGCCGCGGCCGGGCCGGCGCCGGCGACGACCGCGGTCCACAGCAGCACACACCCTGTCGCCGACCTCCTGGTCACGCAGGGTGACGCTAGGCGCGCCGCCGACGGTGAAGGGTGATGGTCGACGTCGCCGCCATGGCGGCCAGGACGAGGGCGGCCAGCGCCGCGGGCTCCGGTCCGGGAAGCGGGGCAGCGGCGGTGACCGCGCGCGTGGGGCGACGGAGCACGGCCTCGGGCGCGGGCAACGGCGCCGGCACCGCCTCGGGAACGGGGTCCGTCACCGGCGGGACCAGCCGCACGCCGCCTGCGCCGGCCACGATCGCCCACTCGCCGGCGCCCGGCGCGGCCAGCGGAGTGCCGGCGGCGTCGACCACCCGCAACGGTGCGGCCGTCGAGATCTTGACCGTGGCCGTGCTCATCACCACCGCCACCCTGATGGCTGCTGGGAGCCGCCCGGGGGCGAGCGTGGGCTGGAGGCCGTAGAAGGCAGCCAGGATCTCTGCCGCCGACCGGCCCTCGTTGGCCATGGCCAGGGCGCCGTTCTGGCTCATGGCCCGAGGCCCGTTCGCGGTCGACGAGTAGCTGGCCATGATCGGCCGTCCCTGCTCGAAGAGGGCCCGGCCGGCGGTGGCCGCGACGGCGGGTAGCCACCCGTAGCCCTGGGCCCGCCGCTCGGTGTCGAGGCCCCGGTACACCTGGCAGGTGGACGTGGCGCAGATGTCGGCGCCCACCGCCCGCCACCGGGCGTCGCCCGCGGCCGCCGTGTGGGCGGCGTAGGTTCGGGCGGCGATGGCCTGGGCCTGCAGCGCGGCCGCCGGCCAGCTGGGAGGGACCTCGTCGATGCCGCGGACGTAGTCCTCCAGGGGGAGGTCGTTGACGACAGCGAGGGCCCGCCCGTTCGGGCGAACCTCGATCGCCCCCCGGTAGCTGCCCGAGCCGGCCACGGTCAAACCCCCGGGGCCGGCCACCAGCGGCTCGAACCTCACGGCGCCGGTCGTGGCCAGCGAGGTGGGCACGCCCCCCACGTCGACGGCCCGGGCCGGGCCCGGGGCGGCCACGACGACCGTGGCCGAGAGCGCCATGAGCGTGAACGTGCGCGCCGGAGCGCGTCGGCAAGCGAGAATGCGAATCCCCCCCCGGGAGCGGTCGCTGTGTCGGTCCCGCAAGGTAATCGACGTTCACATCTATTTCCAGTCTGGAATAGATGTATTTTTTCCACAGCCTTGGGGATCGTCGACTTGGCCGAACGACCGCCGGAGTCGCCGTAACGTCGTAGGCATGCCCACCGCACTCGACAAGGCGGCCACAGACCTGGCCCGGCGGCTGGCCGAGCTGGGCGGAGAGGAGCGCTCGGGCATCGTCTCGTCCTCCTGGTGGAGCGAGCGGATGCTCGAGTGGGCCATGTCGCACCCGTCGTTCAAGACCCAGCTCTTTCGCTTCGTCGACGTCTTCCCCGCCACCACCGGTGACGACGACGTCGTCCGTCACCTCGACGAGTACCTCCACGGCGGGGCCGACGTCCCCAAGATCCTCGACGTGGGGCTCGACCTGGCCGAGCACGTGCCCCTGGGCAAGGCGGCCGCGGCCACGCTCGCCCGGCGGAGCATCTCCCGGGTGGCCGAGCAGTTCATCGTCGGCCAGACGGCGACTGAGGCGGTGGCCGGCCTGGCCCGGCTGTGGGCCGGCGGCAGCGCTTCCACCGTCGACCTGCTCGGCGAGAAGACCCTCACCGAGGCCGACGCCGACCGCTACGCGGCCCGGGTCGGTGAGCTGCTGCGCACCCTCACCGCCGCCGCGCCCCGGTGGCCGGCCAACCCGGTGCTCGAGAGCGACGACCTGGGCCCGCTCCCGCGCGTCAACATCAGCATCAAGCCCACCGCCCTCGCCACCCGGTATGCCCCCCTGACCCAGGCCGACGGCCTGGCGGGCGCCAAGGTGCGGCTGCGTCCGTTGCTGGCCGAAGCTGCCGCCTCGGGCGCCTACGTCCACTTCGACGCCGAGCACTACGACGTGAAGGACCTCACGCTCCAGCTCTTCCGCGAGCTGCTGGACGAGCCCGAGCTCGCCGGCCTGGACGCCGGCGTGGTGATCCAGGCCTACCTGAAGGACTCGCGGGACGACCTCGCAGACCTGATCGCCTGGGCGTCGACGCGGGAGCGGCCGGTGACCGTGCGACTCGTGAAGGGGGCGTACTGGGACACCGAGACGGTCGCCTCGGAGGCGGAGGGGTGGCCGGTGCCGGTGTTCGCCGAGAAGGTGCAGACCGACGCCAATTACGAGCGCTGCACCCGCCTTCTCCACGACGCCCACGGCACAGTGAAGGCGGCGTTCGGCACCCACAACCTCCGGTCGCTGGCCTACGCCGTGGAGTACGCCCGCTCGGTCGGCATCCCCGACAGCGGCTACGAGGTCCAGTTGCTCTACGGGATGGCCGAGCCGCTGCACGCCGCCGTGCGCAAGATGGGCCTGCGACTGCGGGTCTATGCACCGGTGGGGGAGCTGGTGCCGGGCATGGCCTACCTGGTGCGCCGGCTGCTGGAGAACACCGCCAACGAGAGCTTCGTCCGCCGGCGTTTCGTGGAGGGCGAGGACCTCGCCGCCCTGGTCGCCCCGCCGGCGGCCGACCACTTGCCCCATCGTGAGGCGCCGGCCCGCCGGGCTCCCACCGACCCGGCACGGCCCACGGACTATGAACCGGAGCCGCTGGCGGAGTGGCGTCGGGCCACCGTGCGGGCGTCCATGGCCGCGGCCGTCGACTCCGTGGCCCTCGGTCTGTCGGTGCCCGCCGGGATCGGGGGCCGGGCGGTGACCACCCAGGGCGAGATCGAGTCCTACGACCCGTCGTGCCCTTCGACCGTGGTGGCCCGGTCGGCGCGGTGCGGTCCGGCCGAGGCCGAGGACACCCTGGAGGCGGCCCGGCGCGCCTGGCCGCGGTGGCGGCGGACGCCGGCACGCGACCGGGCCGCGGTGCTCTTCCGCGCCGCCGAGTGGATGCGTCAGCGCCGCAGTGAGCTCGCCGCCCTCGAGGTCTTCGAGGCGGGCAAGCCCTGGCGCGACGCCGATGCCGACGTCTGTGAGGCCATCGACTTCTGCGAGTACTACGGGCGCCAGGCCATCCGCCTCGACGAGGGGGGGCCGGTGCAGTCGCCCCCGGGCGAGCAGAACGGCCTGCGCTACCAGCCGCGAGGGATCGGCGTGGTCATCTCCCCGTGGAACTTCCCGCTGGCCATCCCCACCGGGATGGTCACCGCGGGCCTGGTCACCGGCAATGCCGTGCTCTTCAAGCCGGCGGAGCACACGCCGGCGGTGGCCGGGAAGCTCGTGGAGGCGCTCGGCGCAGCTGGTCTCCCCGACGGCGTACTCGGTTTCCTTCCCGGCCTGGGTGAAGAGGTGGGCGCGTACCTCGTCGAGCACCCCGACGTCTCGTTCGTGGCCTTCACGGGGTCGAAGCCGGTGGGACTCGGCATCGTGGAGGCCGCGGCCCGGGTGCGGCCCGGCCAGCGCCACGTCAAGCGGGTCATCGCCGAGCTCGGCGGCAAGAACCCCCTGGTCGTGGACGCCGACGCCGACCTCGACCAGGCCGTCCCCATCGCCGTGGGCTCGGCCTTCGGGTATGCCGGCCAGAAGTGCTCGGCGCTGTCCCGGCTGATCGTGGTCGACGACGTCTACGACGAGCTGGTCGAGCGCCTGGTCGGCGCCACCCGCCTGCTGAAGATCGGCCACCCCAGGCACATGGCCGTCGATGTCGGCCCCGTGATCGACGCGGAGGCCCACGCCCGCGTCCTGTCGTACGTGGAGCTGGCTCGTGAGGAAGGCGAGGTGCTCCTCGCCGGGGGCCCCGTCCCCGAGGACGGGTTCTTCGTGGCGCCCACGGTGGTCTCCCACGTGCGCCCGGGCGGGCGGCTGGCCACGGAGGAGATCTTCGGCCCCGTGCTGAGCGTCTTCCGGGCGGGCGACTTCGACCAGGCCATCGCCCTGGCCAACGACACCGATTTCGCCCTGACCGCCGGCCTGGTGTCGCGGTCGCCGGCACACATCCGGTACGCGGCCGCCGAGCTGCGGGCGGGCAACGTCTACATCAACCGCTCGATCACCGGCGCGGTGGTGGGCCGCCAGCCCTTCGGCGGCTACGGCCTGTCGGGCGTCGGGTCGAAGGCCGGCGGCCCCGACTACCTGCTGCAGTTCGTGGAGCCCCGTACCGTGAGCGAGAACACGCTGCGCCAGGGCTTCGCGCCCGTCGAGTCGCGGTAGTCTCCTGGCCGAGGGCCGTTAGCTCAGTTGGCAGAGCACCTGCATGACGCGCAGGGGGTCAGGGGTTCAAATCCCTTACGGCCCACCCTCAAAACCGCAGGTCAGGGCGCTGCTCAGTCGCTGTTGGCCCCTCCGCCACCGTCGCCGGCGGCCGTTTGACCGCCAAACTGACCGCCAACGGCCCCGAACGCCCGCTCCATGGCCTCTTTGCCGGCCGTGATGGTGGGCGTGATCTGGTGTCGGTAGACCCGGCCCGTCATGCGGGTGGTGGTGTGGCCGGCCACGTCGGCGATGTCCTCGAGTCGCACGCCGGCGTCCGACAGGATCGAGACGGCCGAGTGTCGAAGCTCGTTCGGGTGCCAGTGCCCGAGGCCGGCCCGGTTGGTCAGGCGGTCGAATGAGCGGCGGAAGTTGCGGGGGTCGATCGGCGTACCGACCGCCGTCGTGAACACCAGGCCGCTGTCGAACCATGCCGGGCCGGCCACCATGCGCTCCTCGAGCTGGGCTCGGCGGCGCGCCCGGAGCGCGTCCGCCACTGGTGCCGGCAGGGCCAGCGTGCGCCGCGACCCGGCTGTCTTCAGCTGGCCGACGACCAGCTTCCCCTCCTCGCGCTTGATCCCCTGCCGGATGCGAACGTGGCCGGCGTCGAGGTCGACGTCCTCCCACGCCAGCCCGAGTACTTCGCCGGGACGCACACCCGTCATGAGCATGGTGACGTAGGCGGCCTCAAGCCGGTCGCCGGCGGCGACCGCCAGGAGTGCCCTGGCCTGCACCACCGTGAGCGCCCGACCCTCGGCGACCGGGCCGTCGGGGGTGTCGGTGAGAGCGGCGACGTTTCGGGCGAGCGCGTCTCGCTTCACGGCCTGCTGCAGGGCCTGCATCAGCACCGAGCGCATGCGCATCATGCTGTTGCGGGCGTAGCCGGCGTCGGCCTTCTTGCCCAGGAACGCGTCGACGTCCTCGGCCGTGAGCTCCACCAGCCGCCTGTGGCCAAGGGCGGGCACGAGGTGAAGCCGGATGGCCCAGTCGTACTGCTCGATCGTCTTGGCTGCCTTCCCGCTGCGCCGTTGGTTCTTCAGCCATGCTTCGAGATGGGCCGCGACGGTCGTCCGCTTGTCGCCGAGGGGTAGCCCGCGGTCGGTCTGGGCCTGGGCGGCCCGCAGCTTCTCCGCCGCTTCGGTCCGGGTTCGGCCGAAGAAGGATCGACGGTCCCGCTTGCCGTCCTTCCATCCCCGGTCGAGGGTGGCTTCCCAGCGGCCGTCCGCCCTGAGCCGGATACCGCCCTCACCCCGGCCGCGGCGCTTCACCATCAGCGGGCCCGTGCCGGAGAGCCGAAGCGCTCCCGTGCGGCCTGCTTGGTGATGCCGAGGGCCTCGCCGACGTCGGCCCAGCTCCAGCCCTGGGCCCGGGCGTACTGCACCGCGTCGGCCAGGCCGGCCCGGGCCTTGGTCAGCTTGGCCCGGGATTGCCCGAGCTTCTCGGCCTCGAGGCGGATCCACTCCGCGGGGTCCATCGCCTTCGTCCTCGTCGTCATGCGACAAGGGTACCCTGACGGTGCCCCGTGTGGAGGCGATGGTGGCCAGGGCGAACGTTCGTGAAGGTAGAAGCGGGTTAGCCGTGATCCGTGGGGCCGATTCTCATGGCCGAAGGGAGAGATTCTCAATGGGCCGCTTCATTCCGGCCCGGGGGGCCTTCCTGGTTCCCGGCTGTTCGTTGCGCCGTTCGGTGAGTGGTTCCGAGCGCAGGAGTTCCCGTTCGCCCAACCGTGGGCGTGGACGCTGCGTGAGGCTGCCACCAGCGACACCGCTGTCCGTGAGGCGATCGCAACCCAGGTTGCGATCGGCGCCGAGCCGAACATCGAAAAAGGCGCTCGCCAGCGTGCGTGCGGGGTCGGTGGGTTCCGCCTGGCCAGGGGGCGGCGAGCGGCCGACGGGGAAGACTGGCCGGGTGCATGGTGTCCGCGTCGACGGCCGGCTGAACGTGACCTGCTGGTGCGAAGCCGAGGTCGTGGCCGTTTCTCCGGACGATGTGCTCGCCGGCCGGACGGGCTCCTGCGGGCCCGCCTGCGCGCCACCGGAGCCGAGCCGCGTGAGCGCGGCGACGTCGCCGGTCACGGCTCGTCGCCGTAGTCGATCGAGCGCATGACCTCGATCAGCCGGCGGGCCGTCGACCGGGTGTACATCGACGTCGTGTCGATCTTGGCGTGGCGGGCGAAGTCCTGGACGGCGCGCAGGTCGCCGGTCCGATCATTCGCGGTAGCCAACGCCGTGTGCCTCAAGCGATGTGGCGTCAGGTTCTCGAGGCCGGCCTCCCGGCCGAGGGTGCAGATCCACGCCCAGACGGTGGCCGGCGAGATGTGGCTACCGGAGCGACCTGGAAAGACCCATGTCGGATCCTCCCGCTCAAGGCTGGCCAGGGCGTCGAGGAGGACAGGGTGGACGGGCAACTTCGCTTCCTGCTCGCCCTTGCCGACGATGAGGACCCACCCCTCGCCGGTGAAGGCGTCCCAGCGAAGCATGGCGATCTCCTCGCGGCGCAAGGCCAGGTACATGCCCAGGAGCACGGCGAGGCCGTGCTTGCCGGCCCGGGCCCGGGCCAGGGCGACCAAGGCCCGGGCTTCCTCCTCCTCCAGGGTCCGACAGATTCCCCGGCGCTTTTTCGGGACACGGACCAGCCAGAGCGGCGGGTTCTTGCGGGGGATGATCCGCCAGTAGTGGCCGAGGGCGGAGCGGAGCTGTTTCCGGCTGGGTTCGGTCCTCGGCCTGGTGGCCACGAAGCGGGCGAGCTCGGCGTCCGGGACGTTGCGCAGCGTGTAGCCGGCGTCTTCGCAGAAGAGTTCGGCCCGCATGCACTCCCGGACGTAGACGGCGATCGTGCGCGGCGCGTAGCCCTGCTCGAGGAGCTTCTGGCGCATGAAGCCGACCCGGTCGACGCAGGTCGACAGCTTCGGCAGTGTCGGCGCCGGCGGCACGGCGCTGAGCGAGCGGGTCCGGGAGGCGACGGCGGCCGCCGAGATGCATTCCGGGCAGAAGGTGAGCGGGGGTAGTTCGCTGACGTCGGGATAGCCCTGGCCGCGAGGCTCCAGGCGCACGACACGGGTGCGCTCGTAGGCCTCGCCACAGACGCAGCAGGTGAACGTCGTGTGCCGGTCGACGGCCAGGACGAAGGGCCGGCGGTCGCAGTCGACCCGGGCCATGGCGGCCTCGACGAGCTCGGCGGGCAGCGCGGCCTCGACGAGGCCGGGCAGCTCGGGGTCCTCCAGGAGCTCCACCCGCCAGGCCAGCGCGGTCACGTCGAGCTGGGGGTCTTCGGCGTGCTCGTACAGCGCCGGCTCCATGCCGTTGGTGAGCCACTCGTCGAGGATCGAGCGCCACATGCCGGCGCTGGCGGCCAGATGCTCAGGGGGGAAGATGCGGGGCGCCTCGACGGCCTGCTCGGCGAGGGCCTCCAGGCGCTCGGGCCCGAGCAGCTCGGCCAGCTGGCAGCCGGCCTCCAGGAACGTCCGCAGCGGCGGGGGCAGGGCCAGAGCCGGCGTCATGGCAAGGGCCGGACGTTCGCCCGGCAGCGCGGGCAGACCGCCCGCGCCGACTCATAGCGCCAGCCGCGCGCCGGCTTCGGCCTGGCAGCGCCACAGCCGGCACAGTGATCGAGGCGGCCGAGGTAGTCGACCGACATCGCCGCGTTGTCCATCTGCTCCTGTAGCTCCTCCTCTGCCCGCCGGCGGCCGGCGGGGGTGGAGCCACCGTGGAGCCGGCACTCCCCGAAGCCGACGTGGTCGGTACCCCAGCCCGCAACGTGACGACAGAGGTCGCCTTGGGGCCTCTCGCCTCCGCACCGGTCCTTGGTCCCGTCGATGACCCGGAGCGTCATCGCTCGGGCTCGTCGTCGATGTCGGCCGGCGTCGACGACTCAAGGGCGGGCGCCGGCGGGTCGGTCCTGTACCGCCGGCCGCCCATCGCCTCGCGCAAGTCGCCGACCACCAGCGGGAGGTAGCGCTCGGTGGCCTTCAGGTGCCGGTGGCCGAGGGCGGCCTGCACGGTGCGGACGTGGGCTCCGCCGCGCAGGACATCGGTGGCCATCGAGTGCCTCAAGGCGTGGGCCGACTCGTTGACACCGGCCTCGCGCATGATCCCGCCGATGTACATGCTCAGGTAATGCGCGCTCAGGCCCCCGGTGGGGATGGCGGTAGCTGCGCACCAACGGGCCGGCCTTCCCTGGGTACTCGGCGAGGTAGCGCACGAGGTAGTCCCAGGCCTCGTCGGGAATGGGCAGGACGCGCTGGTGGCCGCCCTTGCCGTGGCGGACGACGAGCTGGCGCTCCTGGTGGTCGACGTCGCCGAGCTGCACCGTGGCGATCTCACAGCACCGGAGGCCGAGCTGGCAGGCGAGGCTGACCATGAGCCCGGCCCGCACGTCGGGGCAGTGCCGGAGGCAGGCGGCGATCTGTGGGGCGAAGAGCGCCCGGGGGACGGTGCGGATGTCGCGGGGCCCTTTGATGCCAAGCGTCGGATCGCGACGCAGGTAGCCCTTCATCACGCACCACTCGCAGAAGCCGCGGACGCAGACCAGGCGTTGGCGCAGCGTCGAGGGCGCCACCTCCATGTCCGAGGATCCAGCGCTCGACGTGGCCTCGGTTGAGCCGGCCTACGGGCAGGTCGAGGCCGGCGTGGCGGGCGAACAGCCACAGCGTCTTTCGATACGTCGTCGGGGACTCGCCGGTGAACTCGCCGAGCTTCGTTCGCTCATGCACGTAGGCATGGACCGTGAGGCCGAGCGGCGCCGGCGCCCGGCTCATTCGGGCGGCCGGCACTCCGGTACGTTCGGGCACGTCAGCACCTCCAGTTAGGTGTTGGCCACGCCACCGGGGCTGTTTGCGCAGTCGCCGGTGGCACCTCTTCCCCGGAGGGTACGCCCCGCCCAGGTCGCTGCGCTAGGGGTCGTACTCTGGCGTTGTCAGCCGCCTGCGACGTCCAGCCCCCGCGCCCAGGCTCGAACGATTGGCGTTTCGCATGGACCAGCCCGGGCCCGTATCTACGGTGGACGCACAGTCAGGCGTCCCGCTCACCTGGTTGGAAGGGGCCGACGGCTGGATGGCGGCCGGCGAGTGGATGCAGGCCGGGGCGTGTCGGGACATGGACACGGAGGTCTTCTTTCCGGCCAACGGTGACATCGCCGGCGTTCGGGCCGCGAAGGCGATCTGTGACGGCTGCCCGGTGAAGGCCGAGTGTCTCGATTACGCCATGGCCAGCGGGGAGGACTTCGGCATCTTCGGGGGGCTGTCGGCGCGCGGCCGGCGCCGGCTGCGCACGCCCCGCAGCCGCAGCGAAGCGGCCAGCCGTCCGCCGAACCGGTGCGACCCGACGCGACCTCCGCCGCGGCGAGAGGGAGTGAAGGCGGAGCGGGCGAAGGTGGCGGCCAGAGTGGCGGCGGCCAGAGCGGAGGCGGCCAGAGCGGCGTGTCCGCGCTGTGGTGGCGAGACGCCCGGCTTCCGGACGTACTGCTCGCGGGCCTGCGAGATGGCGGCCTACCGGGCCGCCCGTCCTGAGTTCGTCGCCGCCGAGAACGCCAAGCAGAGGGCGGCGACTGCGGAGAACGCCAGGCGTCGGAAGGCGGGCTGATCCAGGATCAGAGCGGTTTGCCGCGGCCCGATCGGCCGACGAGCGAACTGTCTTCGGGAGAACCGTCCGCCGGCACGCGGGGGAGCAGAACGTCGCTCCTCTCCGACTGGTGAACAGGGCCTCGTCACCTAGTCATCGCTCAGCCGGGCGGCGATGACCTGCCAGGCCTCGGCCGGCGTCATGCCCCGCTGATTGGCGATGGTGATGACCGTGCGGGCGGTGATGTTAACGAGGGCCGACACGAGCCCAGTGTGCAGGTCAGGGTCCTCCCGAGCCTCAGCCAGTGCGCCGAGGACCACGTCGCGGAACAAGGCTGGGTCGGACTGATCGAGGTAGACGGTCACGAACTCACGCGCCAGCTGGTCGGCCGTGCTCATTGGCGCTGGTCGGCCGTGCTCATTGGCGCTGGTCCCTACCGGCCGTCGAAGCCGAGGGGCGTCCGACGCTGCAGTTGCAGCAGCTGAGTCCGTACGTGGGGGGCGACGATGGCTCCGAGCTCCTCGGCCCCATTGGCGCCCACCACCGTGCCTGCGTGAACGTGTACGACCACCGTGCCGGCGCCGGCGCCACTGGGCGCCGACCAGGTGCCGCCGCCACCAGCCGCCCGGAGCCTGGCCAGGTCGTCCTCGTTGAGCACCCATTCCCCGCCGTGGGCGATGATCGGGATGGCCTCACCCCGGCGGCCGCGGACGGGGCCCATCGACATCCCGCCGGCACGCTTCTGGACCGGGCCGCGGGGGTCGCCTGCGGTGCCGAGGTTGGTGTTGTTCTCGCGGCTGACGTGGTACTTCTCGAAGTAGTTGGTGGTGATGTTCTTCTCGATGTCCTCCTGGGCCGCCAGCAGGCCGTAGGACTCGATGAGGCGGTCGATCTGCTCCTTGGTGTAGCCCGCTCGCTGCATGTTCCGGCGTAGTGCCTCGGTGTTACCGGCCATGGCTGCGGAGGTGACGTCCAGCGAGGCGCCCTCACGGGTCAAGGAGTCGACGCGAGCCACCCCGTCCGCGATCTGGTCGAGGATGAGCTTCTGGTTGGCCCGGCCGGCCTCGGTGGTGATGTCGAGCGACCGCTTGTTGGCCATCAGGCCCTCGCCGGTCGCCTTGACCTGCTCGTGCCAGGCGATGCTGGCCCGGGCCGCAGAGACGTGGACGCCGATGAGCATGTCCATGCCCTGCTTCAGCTGGTTGGCCGCGTCCTGGGCCTCGAGAAAGGCCTTGGCCATTTCCCGCTGCTTCTCGGTCACCTCGAACGTCTTGGAGCCCATGGTGGTCATGGCGGTGGACAGCGATCCGGCGAGGCCCTCGATCTTGGCCTTGTAGGCCTCGGCCGCGGCTTGGGCCTTCTTGGTCGACTCGGTGAGCTGGCCGGTCTTTTCCTCATCCTCGGATATCTCGATGCCCAGCTCGTGCAGCGACCCCTTGAGGGCCGCGCCCTGGGCCGCGTGCTTCTCCGCTTCGGAGCCCGCTCCCTTGTGACTGCCTGAGAGGTCCCAGAGGGCGCCGGTGAGCGGGTTGGCATGGGCGACGCCGCTGAGCAACGACTGCCCCACGCGATCCACAGCGCCCTTGTGCTCATCAGCGAAGCGCGAGGCCTGGGCGGTGCGCTGGGTCACCTCGGTCAGCGCCGGCACCAGTAGCTTGCCGGCGGAGACGGACAGGCTCTGGGTGGCCAGCCCCAGGTCGCGCTGGGCCCGGGAGTACTCCAGCGCCATCTTGAGGTCGGCGTCGGTGATGATCGTGCCGCTCTTCTTGAACCGCTCGAACTCGGCGTTGCTCAGCGACATCACGCCGCGCAGGTTCACGCCGGCCTTCGACATGGCCTCGGTCAGGAAGATGTTCTTCTGCTGGGGGTCCTTCAGCGACTGGTAGGCGGCGCGGACGTTGTCGAGGGTCTTGACCAGGTTGGTGGTGCCATCCGCGTTCTTGGCCGTCTCGACGTGGACGCCGGCGAAGTCGCCCTTGGTCCTCTCCAGGTTGATGCTCAGCTTGAGCATCCCCTTGGCCATGGTGTCGGTGTCGATGCCCAGCATCACGCCGACGTTGCGGAGCTTCGAGGCCTCCTCGGCCGTCGAGCCCATGACGTTCTTGAGCTGGCGGACCTCGCCGGTCACCTTCTGGAAGTCGCCGACCCCCTTGAGGGCGAAGGCCAGCAGGGCGGTGCCGGCCGCCGCCGCCCCGTCGGCGATGCCGCCCTTGAGCATGTTGCCCAGGTTCAAGCCCTCGGTGGTGGAGCGCTTGAACATGTCGGGCAGGCCCTTGAGGCCCTTCTCGACGATGCCACCGGCTGGGCCCAGGTGGGAGCCCAGGGTCGAGCCCAGCATGCCCAGCACCTTGTTGGCCGAGGCGCCGGTGGGGCTGAGCTTGGCAGCGGCGTCGTCGACGCTCTTCAGCGCCTTGGACGCGCCCTTGTCCTCGCCGAGGACGGTGACCTTGACTTCGCGCTCGCGTGCCATCAGCTACTCCTCGGGGTCGTCATCGTCGGGGAGCAGAGCGGTACAGAACGCACGGCGCTCGGCGGTGGTGAGGAGGTTGATCTCCCACGGCCGGATGCCGTAGACGCGGGCGAAGGCGGGGAGCCAGTCAAGGACTACCCGCCTCAGCCGGGGGGGTCGGGGGTGCCCCCGTCGACGTCGACTTCGTCGGCGTTGCCGAGCACGCCGAAGCTCAGGCCTTTGAGAACGGTGTCGTACTCGAGGCCGGACTCTGTCCGACGCCGCCAGATCCAGAGGATGGCGGCGATCGCCTCGAAGTCCTTGTCGTTGAGTGCCGCGTAGGCGATGGCGTTCTGGGACATGCCCGTGGCCCGCTTGGCGTCGCGCCACTCCAGCCCGTCGAAGTCGAAGAGGTCGACGTCGTAGCGCTGGTCCCCGATGAGCCAGGTGACGACGTTGGTGTCGGCCATCAGAGGCCGTACGGGTGCTGCGTCGTGGTCACCGACGCCGGCGGGCCGGGGTGCGCGCCGGTCCCGGTGTCGGTCCCTTCCGCTGGGTACTGCATCGTGGTCGTCACCGTCGGCGGGCCGGGGTGTGCGCCCGTGCCCGAGTCCCGGTTCGGGTTCGGCCGCTCGAGGAACCCCTCGCGTGGGAGATCGCCGATCCAGATGGTGTTGGGCTCGTAGAGGATGGTGGGGGGCTTGATCATGACTCGGGCCGGTACGTCACGGCAGTGCCGGCGGGGGCGCCGAAGCCGGGTGCGTCGTCGGGCTCGGCCTCGAAGTCCTGGACGTGCACCGGCGCCGTGGACCTGAACAGCGGGGGGAGGTCGGGGTCGCGGTCTTCTTCCACCCAGCGGACACGGACCGGGCCGCTGAGTTCGTAGGGGCTCAGGGTGGCGGCGCTTGGCTGGCTCCTCTCCATGCGCATGTTCTGCTCGATCTCCGCCTTCTGCTCGAGGTGGGCCTTCGCCCAGGCGAGTTGCTTCGTGAGCAGCTCGCGCGACGCGCTCTTCTCGGCGGCAGCCATGGCGGCTTCGGACTTGCCGATGGCGATGAGTGCTGCGAACTTCACGCGCTTGGCTCGGAGATAGAGCTCGTCCTCCTCGGCGCGGCTGGAGTTGTGGTTGCCGGACATACGGCTGCCCCCCTTGGGGATGGTGGAATGGGTGAGGACCTGGTCAATGCCGACTGGCTCGGGGGTGCCGGTGATGGTCACCGCGTCGGCGTCGGCGGTGTAGGTGACCTGGAGGGCGTCGTCGTCGTCGAAGCCGATGCGGTAGACGACGCGGTCGTCGAAGGTGGCGACGATGTGGAGGTGCCAGCGGTACTCGCCGGGTTGGGCGTCGGGGTAGGCGGCGCGGATGGCGTCGGTGTTGGCGTCGACCAGGGCGTCGAGGATGTCCTCCTGGCGGGCCTCGAAGGACCCGGCGATCGCCTTGAGCGTGGCCTCGTCGGTCTTCAGGGCCTTGGCGGCGAGCACCAGGGCGTCACGATTGGAGGGGATGGAGGCCCAGTCCACGGCCAGCAGCTCGGCCTTTTCGATGTGGGTCGGGTTCCCCTTGCGCTTCTGGAGCGTCATGAACGCCACGCTCATGGTGCGCAGATGGCCCTCACGCACGAGGCTGCGGATGACCTGGGCCTTGGGCGTCGAGGCGAAGGTGCCATCGATGTAGAGCGTCTCGCCCTCGTAGTACGGCCGGCCGGAGCCGATGATCTCGCCGAAGTGCTCGGCGTGGACGGGCACCGTCGCGGGCAGGGGTTCGAACGCGAAGGCGTCGACCACCTCGTTGTCGCGGTCGACGGAGGGGGCCGAGGCGACGGCTTTCCACGTGCCGTGGCCGGCCTCGCCGACCGCCTTGAGTTCAGCGCGAAATCGCTTCATGCCACGCCCTGGCCCTTGTGCTCGATGCGGTCGGCGAGGTGCCGACTGGCGAGGGACGCGACGTACGACTCGACGTCCTCTCGCCGGATCCGGACGATCCCGCCGACATGCACGGACGGCAGCTCGCCGGCGGCGACCAGCCGCGTGATGGTGCGGACGGAGACGCCGAGCACGGCAGCAGCCTGTCGGTAGGAGAGCAGCAGGGCGGTCACCGGCGCAGCGTCGGCCCGATCGGCGATGGCGTCAACAGCGGTCCCCGCCTGGCCCCCCCTGGCGCCCTTCAGACATCGATCGGCCAGGTCGAGGAGCTCGGGCGGCGGCCTGTAGCCGTTGTCACGGGCCCAGTGGAAGTGGCTCGACAACGCCGCGGCCACGTGGGCGGCGGCCTGCTGGTCGAGCTCGAGGAAGAACATCACCCGCTGAAGTCCGGTTCTTCGCGGTAGGGGGTTGGACCCATCGGGCGGGAGAAGATCACGAGGGCCGGCGGGTCGGCGCCGGGGGGCCACCCCGCCGGCTCCCGCGCCGGGACCTGAGCCGGCGCGGCGGCCGGCGCGGGAGCCGGGCCCGACGACTCAACTGGGCGGGCAGCGCTGCGCGTCTTGGTCATCCGCCCGGTTTGGAACGGATCGGTGATGGTGTCAACCGCTGTCAACCGCTGTCCCCGCCTGGCCCCGCCTGGCCGGGCGGACGATCTTGGTCCGGCGAGGGCCCCGGGCCGATTCTCGTAGGCCGGGGAGAGATAAAAGCGCATGACCGCCCTGATCTTGTGGAAGCCCTCCATGACGGAGTCCATGCGGTGGGCGGTGTAGGTCTGGAGGGCCTCGCCGAAGAGGTAGAGGCCGGCGAGCTGGCGGGCGGCGACGATGCCGCCCTTGCCGTTCTGGCGGGGCTCGACGACCCCCACCTCGAAGGCGGCCCAGCGGTGGTCAGGTCTTTCCCCGAGCGCTCCGTGGAGGACGAGCTGCTGGTGGGGCTCCAGAATCAGACCCGCGCTTGCCGCCAGGTCGATCGTCTCCTGGCCCGCGGATGACTTTGCGGGCGGGACGAGTTGGTAGGTCGGCGTCTGCGAGCCGCGCCGCACGGCGGTTCTTGAGGTCATCGACGGGGCTCCCCTGGGTGGCGTCGGGGATGGCGGCGAGGGCGGCCATGGTCTCGCGCAGCTCTCGCGACAGGGCGGCGACCTGTCCCTGCTTGGCCGGCTCGGCGGTGCGGGCGTCGTTGATGGCGCCCATGAGGGTGAGGCGCAGGGCCTCGAGGTCCTGGCGGTCCCGGTTGGGGAGAGGATCGGGCGGGGGTTTGGGTTGGCGTGGCGTCACGGGCCGATTCTCATGAGCCGGGGAGAGAGATTTTCGGGAGAGGCGAGGGTCGCGCGGCGGCATCGCGCGCCAGAGATGCGCACCCCCCCGTGGTGCGGGTGATCATCACCACACACGCGACCGTGTCGAGACACGCGAGCTCTTCGGCTTGGGCGGGCCCGAGCGACGGCCGAGGTTGCAGGGGGCGCAGGCCGGCACGAGCTGCAGGTGAGGGTGGCCGACCACGTGCATGGGCGGCTCATGGTCGGCGGTAGTCGCCGCCGCCCCGCACCAGTGGCACGGCGGGTTGCCGATGAGCAGCCGGGCCCGGGCCTGCTGGTAGGCCCAGCCGTAGCCACGCTGCGTCGTGGAGCCACGCTTCGTCCTCATGGGCGTTGGATGTAGGCGACGTCCTCGCGCAGGACCACCAGCTCGCCGTCGACGCTGATGCGACTGCCGTCGGGCTTGAGCGACTCGGCACCCTGGAGCACGATGGCGTAGCGGTCGGCCTCGGCCAGTACTCCGCCGAAGGTCGAGCCAGCCTTGAGGGTGACGACGACCTTGCGCCGGAGCCGCTCGCCGAGCACCCGGCCGATGGGGTCATGGGTCAGCGACCAGGCGATGAGGGCGCCGGTGAGGCCGGCGAAGAGGCACAGGATGGCGGTGAGAACTGCGGTCACAGGTCAGGCCGCGCTCGGCAGGAGTCGGAGGAGCTCCTCGGCCTGGGCGATGAGACGGGCGGCCGCCCTGGTCCACGGCTGGGGAAGGACGTCGCCGGCAACCACGTGGGAGAGCAAGTCCCGGGCGCCAGCCAGGCGGACGAGGGCCTCGAGCTCGACGTCGGACGGGCTGCGCCGGCGGTCGGTCTTCTTCATGGGGGCTTCCTCTCTCGATGAAAGCGTACGGCGTACGGATGACTCACCCGTCCCGAAGATGCTCATCGAACGCCGAAGATGCTCACGTCTCAGGTGTGAGCACCTTCGGGGTTTCGTGAGCATCTTCGGGGCCGTAGTCGTAGGCGGCGAGTGCCCAGCACCACCCGCCGTTCTCTCCTGGCCGGCCCCATCGCTGCGCCTTGACGCCAACGCTGACCTGTGCCCGTCGCACGGTTGCCCAGGCGAACCCCGCCTTCTCGGCGCGGGACTTCACTTCGGTCGACGGAACGGGCCCCTCGCTGAGTTGGTCCGCCAACCAGGCGGCAGCCTCGTCACGAGCGGACGGGTCGTCGTCGCTTGGCGCGGCGAGGAGGTCGCGGGATCTCACGCCGTCGGCTTCGCCCAGCCACGCGACGCCGGAGGTAGCGATGGGCTCCTCGGGATGGGGGATGGTGCGGCCCTCGATGCGGAACCGCAGGGCTGCCACGTCGGTGGGGGCGAGGTTGGCCTTGCCCACAGCGACCACGCGCTGCGTCGCATCCTGCGGATCATCCCCGATGGTGAGCACCGATCGGGCCGCGGCGGTGAACCCGCGGGATCCGTTCACCCGGTCGAGCACGTCAGCGCCGAGACCCTTGTTGAGGTGCATGACGCCGAGCACCGCTCCGTCCGCCCCGTCAGCCCAGCGGGCGAGCGGTGCCAGGGCTTGGCGTACCTGCTGGTCCTTGTGACTGTCGAGCCCGCTGTGAAGGTGGGCTACGACGGGGTCGAGCACCAAGAGCCGCGCACCGACGCGTGCCATGGCGGTGCTCAAGCAGGGCAGGTCACCGGGGATGGTCAGCCCTCCCGCACTGATGCCGCCGACGTTGACGAAGTGCACCAGGCTCAGGTCGGCGCCCGCTGCGGTGAGCCTCGGGACCACTGTCGCCGAGAGGCTGTCCTCGGCGGTGACGTAGACCACGGGCACGGACTTGCCGCGCAGGTCGCCGACGAGGCTGCCGCGGGTGAGTTGGGCGACGAGCGCGACGATCATCGTCGTCTTGCCCCGACCCTCCATGCCGACGGCCAGGGTCAGCCCCCGTAGCGGGATGCGGTTCTCCCACAGCCACCGGGTGTGCTCGGGTGTCACGGCACTGGCCGGAATCAGCTCGATGGGTCGCTCGCCGGCGTCAGCAGTCCCCCCGGCAGCTCTGAGCGCTGCGAGTCGGTCGAGGGCCGGGCTGGGGTCTGCTCGGGAGAGGACCGCCTCGTACACGTCCTGCGCGGCATGAGCCAGGGAGCGCTGCAGCGAGTGACCTCGGACGATCTCGGCGTATCGGCCGGCGTTGCGAAACGAAGGCGGCGCCGACTGCAGAGTGATGAGGATGGCCGGGCCCCCGACCGCCTCGAGTTGGCCCGCTCGCCGGAGAGCGTCGGCGACCACGACAGGGTCAACCGGCTGACCCTGGGAGTGCACGGTGGTGATCGCCTCGAAGACGTGGGCGTGAGCCGGTTTGTAGAAGTCGTCGGCCGACAACAGCTCGAGGCCGGTGGCCACCGCCTCCTCGGCCAGCAGCATGGCGCCGAGGATCGACTCCTCGGCATGAAGATCATGGGGCGGGACCCTGGCGTCGGCCGCCGAGTGGTGGCGCCGGCGCACGTCGTCGATCTTCGCCAGCTGGGCGCTCACGACCCGTTCTCGGTGGCCACGATGAACGCCTCGAGGGCGGACGCCGGGACGCGCCGGGCCTTGCCGATCTTGCACGACGCCAGCTGGCCCGAGGCGATGAGCTCGTACACCGTGGTGCGCGACAGGGCGAGCAGCTCGGCGGCGTCTTCGACCCGGTAGAGCAACGGCGGACCGAGGGCTTCATGGAGCGCCTCCCGCGAGGGACGGCGCATGGTGGCGGACATGCCGACCAGTCACGCAGAGTTCGGCGCCGCCGTGAAGGGCCGAAAACGCCGTCGACTGGGTGCTCCTGCTGGGGAAGAAACAGGTTCCCTCTACAGTCGGCGTCGCAAAGGGGTGAGGAAGTTTCCTCACCGTTCGGAAGGTCCGCCACCGCCTTTGGCGACGCCAGTAGTTTCGTGCGATGCCCGCCCCGAGCCTGCGCTGTGAGTCGTGCGGAAGCGCCTTCGAGCGCCCCGGAAAACGTGGCCCGGTACCGAGCAGGTGCCGGGAGTGCGCCCCATGCGAGACGTCGTGTGCCTCGTGCGGGGTTCCACGCCGCGGCCCGGGCTTGCGTTGCCGTGTGTGTGAAGCACGGAGCAGGATGGACCGACCAGCGTCGACGCCACTTGCCCGGTTGTTGGACCGGGAGTTGCTCAAGACGAGGAGTACCCAGGGCCAGCTCGCCCGCAGGATCGGCGTGCACCAGGTATCGATCTCTGACTGGATGCGGGGAACGCCGCCGACCAAACGCAGCCTGGACCGATTGCGGGAGTACTTCGGAGAGCGGCTGCCCGACATCGTGCCTTACGACGAGCACCGACGCGCCTGGGCTCGGGAGCTCCAGGAGAAGTTCGGCGACCTCGGTCGGACGCCGGAGGCGCAGCGGCGGAAAGCGGCGACGCAGCGCGGGCGGAAGCAGGGACCGTCTGCCGCCCGCTCTGACGCGGCTCGGCGGCGGTGGCAGGAAGGCAGAGGCGGTATCACCGGGGGAAGGACCGTCTTCGATTCCCCGGTCGTCTACGCCATCCACACCTTGGGGTGTCGCCTCCACCGTCACCCAAGCCCGTCGAAGGCCGAGTGGACGTCGTGGGCGAGAGACCTCGCCAGCCGCCGGCCCTCGGACTACGCCAACGCCGAGACCGTGCTGGCCATATGGCGGCCCCGCCTACGCGAGCGTGGCCTGTTGTCCGGCGGGCGGCCACCTTTGGAACCTAGGCACGAACTACTTGTGTCGCTCATGTCGAAGGCGGTCCGCACGTCTCGGGGAACGCTGCCGCCGGGGTTCTGGCCACAGGCGGCCCGAGCGGTGCGACTCTCGGAGAAGGAAGCGGTGCGGAGTGGCGATGACGGGCGGTGGCTGAGCCGGTGGTGGACCGATCACCAGAAGCATTGCCGGGAGTCGGTGGCCACCGATTTGACCGCCAAACTGACCGCCCAACAGGCGGTCAACGACGGTACGGCCTGAACCGGGGCGGACTCTCGCACGCCCGGGACCTGCGGTTACGGGCCACAGCGGACCACGGCGGACGGACCGCCGATGCATGACGCGCAGGGGGTCAGGGGTTCAAATCCCTTACGGCCCACCCTCGGGTGGACGACGATCGTCAGCGGCGGGGCGTGGTCGCCAGGTGCGCCGCCGCAAACCGATCGGGCCTGCCCCGCCTGCCCGTCCAGTCGCCGCCGGCCTATTTTCCCTTGCCCATGGCGATGGCCACGATCACGCCAACGATCACGACGGCGAAGATGACCAGGGCCACGGTCCCGTCCGAAACTTCCGCGAAGGTGAGAGGCACGGGCGGGAGCATATCCAACCGCACGCCGGCGTCAAGGATCGTCCGCCGGCGTCGACTTCTACCGCCGGCGCCGGCCACCGCCCATGCGGCGGGCGATGGTGTGGGTGGGCTGGAAGGTGCCTTCCGTGCCGGTTGCCTCTGCGACGGCTTCAGGCGGGCCCCACACCTCGGAGGTGAGGTCGCGCAGGCGGGCGTCGTTGGAGAAGATCTCGACGAAGGGCTGGCGGATGCCCAGTCGGGTCCGCAGGCGCTCCGCCTCGCCGACCTGGTCCCAGAGGAGGAGGGTGACGGCCACCCCGGTCTCGCCGGCGCGCGCCGTGCGCCCGGAGCGGTGGAGGTAGGCCTTGTGGTCCTCCGGCGGGTCGTAGTGCACGACCACGTCTACGCCATCGATGTCCAGGCCCCTGGCGGCCACGTCGGTGGCGACGAGGAGCCCGACGTCGCCCTTGGTGAAGCGCTGGAGAGCCCGCTGACGGGCGCCCTGGGTCAGGCCGCCGTGGAGCACCTCGGCCTTGACGGCCTCCTTGCGGAGCTGCAGGACGAGGCGGTCGGCCCCCCGCTTGGTGCGCACGAAGACGAGGGTCCGGAAGACCCCCTGGGCGATGGACGCCGCCACCTTGACCTTGTCCATCTGGTGCACCTTGAGGAACCGGTGCTCCATGCTCTCGACCGTCGGGAGCTCGGACACCACCTCGTGACGGGCGGGGTTGTTGACGTAGGTCTTGATGAGGTGGTCGACGTCGCTGTCGAGCGTCGCCGAGAACAGCAGGGTCTGGTGCTCCGCCGGCAGCCGGCGCAGGACCCACTCCACCTGGGGCATGAAACCCATGTCCACCATGCGGTCGGCCTCGTCGAGGACGAGGGTCTCCACGTCGGAGAGGGAGATGTCACCGCGGTCGCCGAGGTCGATGAGCCGCCCTGGTGTGGCTACGACGATCTCCACACCACGCTTCAGCGCCTTGACCTGACGGTCCATCGGCGCCCCGCCGTAGATCGCGCTCAGGCGCAGGCCCCGTGACGCGGCCAGGGGGGTGAGCACCTCCTGTACCTGGTGGGCCAGCTCGCGGGTGGGCACGAGGATGAGGGCCTTGGGCCGGTGGGGTCGAGCCTCGGTGAGGCGCATGATGACCGGGAGGCCGAACGCGAGGGTCTTGCCGGAGCCGGTCTGGGCCTTGCCACAGACGTCGCGCCCGGCCAGGGCGTCGGGGATGGTCATGGACTGGATAGGGAAGGGCGACGTGATGCCCGCGGCGGCCAGCGCGTCGGCCAGGTCGGGCGCCACGCCGAGCGCGGCGAAGGATTTGGCGGTGATGACGTGCTCCTGAGCTGGTGGTGGGATGAGGGGTGGGCCGAACCCGCCCTCACTGCCCGGGGCTCGTGGCCCTGGCTCAGGTAGGAATGGCCCCGACTGGGGCGCCATGTGCACCCGTCGCCGCACCATGCTAGCCGACCGCTTGTTCGCCACCACGCATCAGCCGTTCGCCGGCTGGGTACGCCTGCTCCATGACAATCGGTGCGAGCATCTTCCTGATCGCCCTCGGAGCGGTCCTGGCCTTCGCGGTCAACGTCTCCACTTCGGGCATCGACCTGAACACCATCGGCGTGATCCTCATGATCGTGGGGGTCATCGGTCTGGCCATAAGCCTGCTGATGCTGAACGGCGGCGGTTGGTACGGCGGGGCCCGCCGGAGGACCGTCGTCGACGACGGCTACGTCGACGAGGAGCCCGTCGCCACCACCCGCCGGCGGGTCGTGCGCCGCCGCGACGTGATCTGACGCAAGGGCCCCGTTCCGGGTGGTTTCGGGGCAGAATGGGTCGTCAGCTGAAGGGAGAGACGGATGAAGCTCGGTGTCGTCGGCAAGGGCGGAGTGGGCAAGACCTCGCTGTCGGGGCTTCTCTGCCAGGCGTACGTCGCCCGGGGCAAGCGGGTGCTGGCGGTCGACACCGACTCCAACCCCAACCTGGCCATGAGCCTTGGGCTCGACGAGAAGACGGCCAACGAGGCGCCGCTGGTTCCCCGCAAGCTCGTCGTCGGCCTCGGTGACGGCACCCTCTCTCCGGGTGAGCTGCTCAAGGAGTACGGCCTCCCGACCCCTTCGGGTGTCACCCTCCTTCACGCCATGCGGATCGACCAGGCCGGCGCGGGCTGCAGCTGCGCCGACCACTACATGGTCCGCAGCCTCCTCGGCACCGCCATCGACGAGGAGGCCGACGTCACCCTCGTCGACATGGAGGCCGGCCTCGAGCACCTCAGCCGCTCCGGCGGCACCCTCGCCTACGCCGACGTGCTGCTCATGATCATGGAGCCCACCCACAAGTCGGTGATGACCGCGGGGCGTACCGTGCCGCTGGCCCGGGAGCTGGGCATCCCGCGCATCTACGGCGTGGGCAACAAGGCCAAGGGCGAGGCCGACGTCGAGCTGTTCGACAAGCTGTCCACCGAGTACGGCGTGCCCCTGGCCGCCGTCGTCCCGTGGGACGCCGACGTGCCCAAGTGCGACCGGCGTGGCGGCCCCCTCTACGCCGGCGAGGCCCAACCGGTGCGTGACGCGGTGGACAAGATCATCGCGGTCATCGACTCCGAGGACGACGAGCGGGACGCCCTGCTGGCCGAGCGCGACCGGATCGACGCCCGCATCGCCGAGCTGCAGCAGAGCTGAGCTGACAGGCTTCTCGACCCGCGCCATCCACGCGGGCCAGGACCCTGACCCGGCCACGGGAGCGATCGTCACGCCCGTGTACCAGACGTCGACCTTCGCCCAGGAGGGCCTGGGTGGGCACAGGGGGTACGAGTACGCCCGCACCGCCAACCCCACGCGTACGGCGCTCGAGACCTGCCTGGCGTCGCTGGAAGGCGCCGCCCATGGCCTGGCGTTCGCCAGCGGCATGGCGGCCGTCGACTCGGTGCTGCGCCAGCTCTCCCCGGGCGACCACATCGTGGTCAACGCCGACGGCTACGGCGGCACCCACCGGCTGCTGACACGGGTCCATCGAGCCGACTTCAGCCCGGTCGACCTGGGCGACCTCAGTGCCGTCGAGGCCGTCTGGACGGATCGCACCCGGCTCGTGTGGGTGGAGTCGCCCACGAACCCCGGCCTGGCCGTGGTCGACGTCGCCGCCCTCTCCGCGCTCGCTCGCCAGCGCGGCGCATGGTGCGTGGTCGACAACACCTTCGCCACGCCCTACCTCCAGCGACCGCTGGAGCTCGGAGCGCACCTCGTCGTCCACTCCACGAGCAAGTACCTGAGCGGCCACTCCGACGTCATCGGGGGCTTCGCGGCCACCGATGACCCTGCACTTGCTTCTGCCCTCACCTTGACGCGCAACGCCGCGGGCTCGGTGCCCGGGCCCTTCGACTCCTTCCTCGTGCTCCGGGGCGTCAAGACCCTGGCCGTGCGGATGGAGCGCCACTGCGACAACGCCATGGCGGTGGCCCAGTTCCTCCAGGGCCACCGGGCCATCGAATCCGTGTCCTATCCGGGACTGGCCGGCCACCCGGGCCACGACCTGGCCAAGCGTCAGATGTCCGGCCGGTTCGGCGGCATGGTGTCCTGCGTCGTCGCCGGCGGCGCCGATGCCGCGTCCGCGTTCGTCGCCCGCACCAAGCTGTTCCTCCTCGGCGAGTCCCTCGGCGGCGTCGAGTCGCTCGTCGGCTACCCGGCGCGCATGAGCCACGCCAGCCTGGCCGGGACACCGCTGGCCGCCGATCCCGGCCTCGTCCGCCTCTCTGTGGGCATCGAGGACGTCGACGATCTGCTCGAGGACCTCCGGCAGGCACTCACCTGAAGGCGGCGACGACGGGCGTCGCGGTCGAACTACTCGCTGTAGGCGGGAACGCCGTCGTCGGCGGCGACGTCGTCGGCGACGGCCTCGGCCTCGGCCTCCACGTCGGCCCCATCGGGTGCGCCTGCGCCGTTGTCGGCGTCACGGGCCTCGGGACGGGGACCACGCGGACCGCCCCGCCCGCCGCCTCGACCCTCACGCCCGCCGGCCTTGTCGCTCACCGTGCGCTGGGTGTAGGGGATCAGGGCCAGCTCGCGGGCGGTCTTGATGGCGATGGCCACCTCCCGCTGGTGCTGGGTGCACGTGCCGGTGGTGCGGCGGGCCTTGATCTTGGCCCGGTCGCTGATGAACCGACGCAGGACGTTGACGTCCTTGTAGTCCACCCAGGTGACGTGGTCGCGGCAGAAGACGCAGACCTTCGGCTTGCCGCGGCGGTTCGTGTCGCGGATCGGCGCCCGCTTCTTGCCGCGATCGCGGTCGTTGTTCCTTGCCATCGCCGGCCATTGTAGCGGCAGACGCCCGCTCAGCCCCCGAACCGCCGCCGGATGAGGTTCAGGGCGCTGCCCGCCCGGTACCAGTCGATGTGCTCGTCGCTGAGGCTGTGGGTGCAGGTGAAGTCCACGGTCGTGCCGTCCGGACGGTGGATCCGGCATTCGACCGGGCGGTCTGGCGCCAGGTCGGCCAGTCCCAGGATCGATATCCGATCCAGCTCTCCGACATCGTCGTACGTCGCCGGGTCGCTGAAGATGAGGGGCAGCACGCCCTGCTTCTTCAGGTTGGTCTCGGCGATGCGAGCGAAGGATCGGACGATGATGGCCTTGGCGCCCATGAACCGTGGCTCCATGGCTGCGTGCTCTCGCGAGGACCCTTCGCCGTAGTTCTCGTCGCCGACCGCCACCCACGCCAGCCCCGCGTCCTTGTAGTGACGGGCCACCTCGGGGTACGGCTCCCGCGCCTCGTGCACCTCGCACCAGCCCACGCCCGACTCGCCCGTGAAGGCGTTGGTGACGGCCATGAAGAGGTTGCCGCTGATGTTCTCGAGGTGGCCACGGAACCGCAGCCACCGACCGGCGGCCGAGATGTGATCGGTGGTGCACTTGCCGCGGGCCTTGAGCAGAACCCGGAGCTGGGGCAGTTCGGCATCGGTGTTCGGCGGGAAGGGCTCGAGTCGCTGCAGCCGCGAGCTGAGCGGGTCGATGACGACCTCCACTTCGGAACCGTCCGCCGGGGGGGCGACGAAGCCCGCCTCGCCCGCGGCATAGCCTCCGGGCGGCAGCTCGCGGCCCTCGGGCTCGTCGAGGCGGGTGCCGGCGATCTCGTCGGTGAGGGGGTTGAAGTCCAGCGTCCCGGCCAGGGCGTAGGCCACCGTGGTCTCCGGCGAGGCGATGAAGGCCAGCGTCTCCACGTTGCCGTCGTTGCGCTTCGGGAAGTTGCGGTTGAACGACGTGATGATCGAGTTGTTCTCGCCCTGCACGACGTCGGACCTGGCCCACTGGCCGATGCACGGCCCGCAGGCGTTGGCCAGCACGGTGGCGCCGACCGCCTCGAGGTCGGCGAGCAGCCCGTCGCGCTCCACCGTGGCCCGGACGGAGTCGGATCCCGGTGTGATGAGCAGCGGCGTACGGGTCTTGAGACCCAGCGCCGTGGCCTGGCGGGCGACGCTGGCCGCCCTGCTGATGTCCTCGTACGACGAGTTGGTGCACGAGCCGACCAGGGCCTGGGACAGCTGCAGGGGCCACCCCTCGGCCTTGGCCTCCACGCCGAGGGCCGACACCGGACGGCCGAGGTCGGGCGTGTGCGGGCCGACGACGTGGGGCTCGAGGGCCGAGAGGTCGATGTCGATCAGCTCGTCGTAGAACGAGCCGGGGTCGGCCAGCACCTCGTCGTCGGCGCGCAGGTGGTGGGCGACCCCGTCGGCCGCGGCGGCCAGGGCGGCCCGGCCGGTGGCCGTCAGGTAGCCGTGGGAACGGTGATCGTACGGGAAGATCGACGTCGTGGCGCCGACCTCGGCCCCCATGTTGCAGATGGTGGCCTTGCCGGTGCAGCTGATGGCGGCGGTGCCTGGTCCGAAGTACTCCACGATGGCGCCGGTGCCTCCCCGGACGGTGAGGATCTCAGCGACCCGCAGGATGACGTCCTTGGGCGCGGTCCACCCCGAGAGCGAGCCGGAGAGGCGAACGCCGATGAGCTTCGGCCAGCGCAGGCCGAACGAGCCGCCCGTCATCACGTCGACGGCATCGGCCCCGCCCACGCCGATGGCGACCATGCCCAGCCCGCCGGCGTTGGGTGTGTGGCTGTCGGTGCCGATCATCATCCCGCCCGGGAAGGCGTAGCGCTCGAGGACGACTTGGTGGATGATCCCGGCGCCGGGCTTCCAGAACCCCATCCCGTACCGGCTGGAGGCGCTGCACAGGAAGTCGTAGACCTCCCGGTTCGCTTCCTCGGCCACGGCGAGGTCGGCGGCCGCGCCGTCCTGGGCCAGGATCAGGTGGTCGCAGTGGATCGTGGTCGGGACCCGGACCTCCCGGAGCCCCGCGGTCATGAACTGGAGGACGGCCATCTGGGCGGTGGCGTCCTGCATCGCGACCCGGTCGGGCTTGAGCTCGACGTAGGAGCGCCCGCGCACCGGCGCTTCCACGGGGGCGTCGCTCAGGTGGGCGAAGAGGACCTTCTCGGCCAGCGTGAGGGGGCGACCGAGCAGCCGACGGCCGGCCTCCAGCCGATCGCCAAGCCGGGCGTACACCCTCTCTACGAGCTCAACTGCGGTCGTGGCGGTTTCAGGGATGGCCTGCCTCCTCTCGGTGAGACATTCTCGCACCGGACAGCGCCAGAGCCGTCAGCGCCGCTCGCGGCCGGCCGCGGGCGGGCCGTATGCTGGCCGTTGCACGCGATGCCATCGCCTGACGGGGTGTGGCGAAAGACGCGGCCGCAGAGCCGCTCCCGGAGGAGGACATGGCAGACGACGACGCAACGAGGGCGCGGCGCACCACCAAGGCGGCGGGCAGGGCGGCCAAGAAGGCGGGCGCGAAGAAGACCCCGGTGAAGAAGGCGGCCGCGGCCACCCCGCCTGCGCCGCCGGCCAAGAAGGCGGCGACGCGGAAGGCTGCGACCGGGAAGGCATCGGCCAAGAAGGCGGCAACCGGCAAGGCGGCGCCGGCCAAGCAGGCCGCGCCGGGCAAGAAGGCGGGCAGGGGCGGCACCCGCGGCGCCGTCCTGGCCCCGCCGCCGAAGAAGGCTCCGGCCATGCGTCTCGCCGCCGAGCAGCCCTTGGAGGACGACTGGGAGGCCCCGGAGCCCGAGCCGTCTCGGGACGATCCGCACGCCCGCATCCGCTCGGTGCTTCGCGCCGCGGCGTTGGAGGTGGAGGCGCGGTCGGCGGCTCGTGCCGCGCCGGCCACTCCGACGCCGGCCGCGCGCGTACCGCGCCCGGCCCCCGCCCCGCCCGTCCCGTCG